>Ga0181521_10008404_pt1 | contig 10598 bp, 7 predicted proteins | sample PEATcosm2014_Bin_32_FD_119764 | JGI IMG/M metagenome (GOLD analysis project Ga0181521, IMG submission 119764) | Peatland microbial communities from MTU Mesocosm Facility, Houghton, MI, USA - PEATcosm2014_Bin02_60_metaG | ecosystem: Environmental > Terrestrial > Soil > Wetlands > Peat | place... | reverse complement strand
ATTGCCTGACTGCCCGTAGTTGTCCTTGGGGAAAAAGTACCTTCCGGTGCCGGCGAATAAATACCAGCCGTTATTAAAGCACTGTTCGGCTGCTATCCTGCCGGTTACGGGCAGTGTAGCAACGTTGGCGTATGTTGTTATATCCCAAGTCCAGTCTGCAGGCTCCAAGGCATCGCTCGCATCGGTATTGTTGGTATTGACCTTTCCAATCCCTCCCGTCCAGCCGGTGGGGCTGCCGCTTACGGAGTTCCCATACCCGAACAAGACAAAGTCGGTGTATCCATCCCCGTTAACGTCCAGGCCGTTGGTGAAAAGCCTTCCGCCGAACCCGTTCTTGGTGGAGGCTCCCAAATCCTTGTAGTACATGCTGCTGATGCCCAGGTTGGCGTTAAGGGTAAGGACGAATGCCTGCACGTCCTGGACCGAGCTGCCGTCCGTCCCGTTTGTCGGGCCGGACAGGAACATCACGTAATACTGGTCGCCGCTCTTATAAGTCGGGTTTGACCACTTGTGGATTACCGCAGGTCCGGAGTAGGAATAACCCAGAAATGGATGGCTGAATTCCCAGAGGAGGATGGGGTTCTGGGAGTCGGTGATATCCAGGGCGTAATATGAAGAAAGCCCGGTGCAGTTCGTGGGATTGTAGCAGGTGGCGGTATTGGAGCACAACGCGGCGGTGGTGGAACTCAGCGATGAACATGTGTCCGACGGCGCATTGATATAATAATTAGTACCGGCGGAACAGCCCGCATTATATGGGGACGTTGTACAGTTCGAGACACTTGAGCATTTCTGTCCGTTGGATACCCCGGAGCTATTTAAGCATTCACCGGAACAGCTCGATTTATATGGCCACGATGTGCAGTTCGAGACACTTGAGCATGCCTGTCCATTGGTCGCCCCGGAACTATTGAAGCAGTAAGTGGCTGGAGTTGTGGTATTGATGGCCGCGCCCCCGAGCCTCATCCCGCCGATCAGCACCGTCTTTGACACCCCGTTCGCATTCATTGTCGTTATGTATGGGGCCAAATCGTTGTAATAAAGATGGCAACTGTTCGGAGGCGGAACTGCAAGACACCTCAGGTAGGGAAGACTGTTCTTGGGAATGAAGGCCCACAATTCCTGACCCATGCTCGAGGTCGCAATTCCCGTCAATTCTGTTATCTGGTAATTCGCTGCATTCAATCCAGCGGTGCTCAGAACTCCCGTCTGGAAGGCGTGCAGCATCCCGTCGTTGGCGCCGACAAAGATGACATTTTGCTTCTGCTGGCAAGTAGTATAAGCCCCGGTAGTGCATTGGGAGTTCTGAGTGCAGGCCTGGGTATTGAAAGAAGTGCCGTTGTAGCAATATGAGTAGTTGGTTTGAACCTGGGGTGTGGAATAGACGATGTCCCCCAGTTTCCATACATTTTGCGTGCAGGTGGTGTAAGGGGAGGTCGTACAGTCACTGTTGGACGCGCATGGAGTGTTGTTGAAAGCGGTCCCGTTGGAACAAAGGCCGAAAGTCCTGTTCCTGCATGCCTGGCAGGCGCCTGCTACACCGCCGCAACCTGCATCCGACGAACATATACCGCCGACGTTGGCCGTAGCAGAGGTGCTGCAAGTGGCGATATCGGTCCCGCTTACGTAATTTATGAGGTTTTGCAAAGTTGCAGTATTGCTTGATCCCGTAAGGCAGGGATCTAATGTGGAAGGAGTGACCGATGGGTTGCCCAGGGGAGAAGTCGCAACCGTGGTGAGGGTGGAATTGGAGGTATTAAAACTAACCAGACCGGTGGCGCTGGTCCCCGGAGTGTAGATTGTCCTGCTGGCGGCGGGTGTCTGGAAGAGCATTTTTCCCGCTTCCCACAGGGGGGTCAAAGAATCCAACCCGACGGTATTGACAAATGTGGCCGGATTGCCGCTACCGGTCGGGTCTGAGTAACGGTTCACGGAAAGGCCGAGTTGGGTATTGAATGTAAAAGTTAACCCGTCGTCCTCATTGAGTTCGAGGATATAGTCATGGACGGTATCCTCTCTTATGTTGCTATATGTCGCGCCGTTATAGAACCAGTAGTCGTAGAGATAACCCGGCCAGTTTATGGTCGAGTTCCCCAATAACCTGGTGGGATAAAATACGCCCTGCAGCATGTTTGCGCCACTCTGGCTCTGCCCTTCGGACAGAATCGAGATGGAACTGGCTGCCGCAACACGCGAGAGAAGGTCCGTGACAATGCTGTTCAAAGCATCGATAAACTGGGTGGCGTTATCGCCGTAATAAGCGTGCCCGGCGGAGGTGGCCGTGCCGCCCGCAGCAGCCATCGTGTCGAGTTGCGCCTTTGCTTGGGTGGTAAGCCCAACCCCCAGGACATAGGTTAGCACGGGAAAGGTGACGGTCGTGCCGCTGATTGTTTGTTGCACGCCTGTCAGAAGGTTGCCAAGCTCAGTCGTGACTTCAGCCATGACGGTGGCGTCAAAAGGTTGTGTGCCATTCTCCTTGGTGTCCGGCAACCCGTCCGTAACGTAGATTATGTAATTCTTCTGGCATGTCGAAGTAATAGGACTGGGATAGGTGGTGCCGCCTTGGTTCAAGGTCCCGCTGAAGTAGTTCCGCGCTGTCAAAAACGTCCCGGCAGTCGGCGTATTGCCGGCGTTGACAATATAGGAACACTGGTTCTTGTTCGATTGCGTGCAGCTCAAATAGGGGGTGCTGCTGAGCACAGGGTTGCTGGTATCGATGTTTGGATTGAAGATGTTGTAAACATTGTTATACTGGGTCGAATTGCTCAGGGCGCCTATCGAAACGTTAAGATACCCCTGTGGAGCGTTTACCACAGTGTTGCTGAACCATGTTGGGCCAACGTAATACCATGGCATCCTCTGACCCCAGTTGTAAAATCCTAAAGCCCAGTCCGAATCGGTGGGTTGGAATTGATATTTTGTGCACGAGCCGCTATAAACTGACCATTTATCGCTGGTTCCTGTCTTGGAATTGCAGTATTCGTACGTATTTGATGCATTTTGCGCCGTGCTGTAACTGCTGTGGTAATCGTCATCGGAGCCTGAATACCCATACAGTGTGCCTTGGTTGCTCGTGGCATAGTATGGATCGGTCTGGTTATAATAGACAGTTGCGTCAGAAGAGTTCGCGGGGTTCGCCCACAGTTGTGTCTTGGGGTATATCAGGTTGCAATATGTCGCTCTTGTGCTCGTGAGATCACTGGTAAATGGATATACGCTTGTACTGAGTATGGCATCGGGAAAGTTCGTTCCGGTGGCAGTGAAGATGTGGGACGTAAAACCGGCGCCGCAGCCGGGAGCGGTAGCGGAAACAGGAGCATTGCAGTTTGCTGCTGAAGTAGCGCTCCCCGTCGTGCAATACGTTACGCAGTCCGGGGGCGGGTTGGCGCAATATGAGTTGGGATCGTAGGAAGCAAAGGGCATGGCGTTATGAATGAAGTAGTTATTACTAGTGTTGCTGGGCAGTGTGTATGTCATTACTCCGACATTGGCCGTAGACTGTAGATTATTGACCACGTTTTGCAGCGCCTGTCTCGCGACCACCGACTTGCTGACCGGAGAATAGGAACCCACCGCGTTGCCATAGAAATCTTCGTCCATGCTGTTGGAGTTATCGAGAATTATTAGTATGTTGGGGAGGACGCCGCTGGCAATGAAAGGAGGAACGATCGAATTGCTGCATGGCTGGCCGGAGACATCTCCGGGCAGAAAAGCGAGTGGGAAAAAAGAAAAGAGCGCAAATATCGCAAGGGCTCGCTTCATGGGGTGCTGCTCCTCAAATTGTCACCTGCGTATCTAAATGGCCGTTTCATTTCAAAGTCACCGCCACCAGGCTGCCGTTTACGAAAACCAGTTCGGCTGTTCTCATTTTTGTTACGCGATGGCTGTTGTCGATAACCTTTAAACCGGTAATTTCAAACTTCCTTCCATCCTTGGCATAGATTGCGCCACCCTCGATCCTGTCCACGAATATATTGGCAACTTCCCCTTGCACAGAGGGTTTGGAGATATTGGACCCAGCTTTAGAGGATAATTTAGTAGCAGCCTGGGGAGGCGCACCCTTTTGAATTGGCTGATCTGCAACCGTGAACGCCATTGCGCTGGATGGATAAGACAATGACATAAGATACAAAATGACGGCGCCCAAAATTACAAGTCTAGGCATGGCTAATTCCTTCTGACATTTATTGAAATATCCACTGGAAAATGGAAAATTTCAGCGCGGTCGTATTCTGTACGATCGGCGTGTCAGTGGTCGCGCTTATTGTCAATTGGTCGGCAGCGACACCAGTATAGATTTGTCTCGTTGCCGCAACCTGGTAGTAGGCTGCGGTGGCGCCGCTCGCCGCAACATTCTGCGATACATGGAAGGTATAATGATGGACAACGGCGCTGTTGCCGCCGGAGCAGGTGTTGCCAAACGATGGCAGGCACTGTATGGTGCTTGCGTACCTTCCATTATCCGTATAAAACTCCTCCATCTCGAGCCGGGCGGTAAACAGCATGCTGGCGGCCTCACCCTGTTTCGTACGGTTCACGTAGTTGATGTAAGCCGGTGTTGCCACTACAGCCAGAATAGCCACAATGGCGGCAACCACTACCAGTTCGACCAGGGTGAAACCACCTTTGCCGCACACGTGGAAATGTCCTCGCTTCAATGCCCCTGCAAGCCTGTTTTGCCTTTTGATCACGGTATAATCCTCCCCAGTGGACGGGAAATGCACGTTTTGTGCCTGTTGATGATCAAGCGAATTGAAAACTTCTTCCAACTCGCGGACCACCATGCGTTTTGTTGGTAAGCGGTTATATGGTCTCACTTTTCTAAAGCGGCAAAACCTGAAAACTCAAGCCGGGTCCTTCTAAAACCGCCATGTCCGTAGGACCGGACTGAAAACAGTCAATATCTTGACTACAATTTTAGTTGCAGAATGGTAATTCGAATTTTGCCGAAATTCTCGATAGACCTTTGTGGGCAGGACTGCGGGGGCCGGATAAAATCAACCACTCCCGTCTTCTTACAACAATGAATTCGAAGCCGAAATGGCCCTTTAAGCCTTGAAAACGGCTGGTTTTTTAAAATCAATCTTGAGTTATCAAAATATTAGCTTGGCTAGATCCGGCCCGACTCCGACCAATGCACCAATGGGGGCGCCGGACCAGTGATCGAGTCCAGCGCGCCCCCAGATCCGGGGTGGGCCGCGCCCGCGACGAACTTTTCGAAACAGAGGAGCAGAGGACGCTGAGAAAAACGCAGTGCAAAACGGCGACTTAGCCGGATATGCTTGCCGAAATTTGAAGAATTTGCATGCTGATAGTACGGAGAAAAGTGTAAAACAAGGAGCGCGAAGCGAGAAACTTTTGCTCCTTGATCCTCGCTCCTTGATCTTGTTGAATGTTGGTTTTCTAAACGCTCTCTGCATAATAATCTGGTCAATCCGCTTACCGGCTTTAGCCCGGAGATCTGCTGTGAACGGGTACGTTCGAAACGCCGGTTCAAGGGCGAATAGAAAAAATGGAAAAAACCCTTGCTATTCCGGTCAACAACTCATTTGGTGATTTCATCTCCATTCAATTGTTTTAATTATGATAAACTGCTAATTTGGGTATTTTAGCTACCCTATATCTCCCACCGAGAATACCCCGTTGTCCCGGTCTGCAACTCAATTGGACTTGTCATCTATATTATATTGATTTACTTGCTATAATTGCGTATTTGGGTATTAATGCTCCCCAATACATACCACCAAGAATACCCCTTGTTAAGCTTTTTGCGCAAGCCTAGAGTTCAAATCACCTTACCCTTGGTAGGTTCGGGAGGCATGTAAGGATGGTAAGACCCAATCGGCTTTGTGGTCACTCATGCAAATATGGGTTGGCTGACATTCTTTCTAAGGGAGACCTCAAATAAGATGAAAACAAATCACCCGACACGGACCGAAGTTTTTCGATTATTTTTCATTCCGCTCAAGGAGGCGCCTGTGTCCTTTGGTTCTTTGAAAAACGTGTTGTTGGGTGCCTTGATCTTATGCGCGCTTTCGGTGTTTAGCCCCCCTGCATGGGCCACGGGGTTCAGCCTAGGCAATGCCTCGGATTTCGCCGTGTTGTACGAAGGGACCGGCGGCAACACATTGAATACTAATAACGGAAACATCACCGGCAACATCGGGGTCGGCGGGACTGGAACTTTTGCTGCCAGTGGTCCCGGCACCATCACCGGCACAGTCGAGTTCTCAGCAGCGAATACCGGGCAGTTTAGTTCCAGCAACACGACGTACATTCCTGCCCTCAGCCTTGGTGTCAACCCCTTATACAGTCAAGGAAGTGTCACGACGGCCCTCACAACCGTTAATAACCTCAACTCGACTTTAGGGAGCGAGACGGGGACGCCCACCACGATCAATATTGGTAACACCCAGAGCCAAACGATCAATGCCAGCAGCGGCACTCTCGATGGAAACGGCAACCGGGTATTCACTGTATCGTCGTTCAGTTTCGGCAACGGCGCCACCCTGACGATCAATGGCAATGGCGTCAATAACGTGGTGTTAAACATTACGGCCAACGGCCCCCAGTTTGGCGGTACGATTGTGCTTACCGGAGGACTGAGCTCCGACCAGGTCCTGTTCAACATCGTCGGTTCGAATTCGACACTCCAGATTAACACCAATGGCGCCACCGAATACGGCACGTTTCTGGACCCGAACGGCACTATTTCGATGAATCACTCCGTGCTCGACGGACGCATCTTTGGAGGCGATTCGAGCAACATGCAACTCGTCTCCGGCGAATACATAACCGCCCCGCCGTCGGTTCCGGAACCGAGTACAATCCTCCTTCTCGGGTCGGGTCTGGTAGGTTTGGCGGCATTCAGAAAGAGATTCAAGAAAGCACAACCAGCGTCCACGTTTCACATGTCCCCCTGGCAGCTTGAATCTGTCAGTGGGATTTTCCGGCTCAAAAAGCCAAATCAGCTCGTCAACGGTGGTTCCAGTTTTTGCTTTTACACGATTCCCCCATCGCAAGAACCATCGGCGTAACGGATAAAACCCATGGCCTAAGGCCCTGCAAACCCGCCGAGCTTGCCTGTGCTGTCGATCGTCGCAATGGCCCCGTGAAAAAGGGGGCAGCCCCTATTATTTATGCCTAACTTTTCTCAGGCGGCAAAACCGGAAAGCTCGCAGAGGCATGCAGGCAAACCACGGGGTTGTCCTGTTGCTGGTGGTCGAATCGTTGAATGAACTGGCGTAGTCGATCTGGTTTATTACCCCGGTGGAGGTTTGCAGATAGAGGGTCCCGGTCAGGTTGGTCACCGAATTCCCAACTTATGATTGACTTGCGATCGCGGCCCCTGCGGCGCAGTTCAGACCCCACACCCGGCTCTGGCCGCCAAAGCCGCATGGATTCGAAGTGGGTCCTGAAGTAGTGAAATATAGCGTGTTGTTGCCCGTGGATACATCGGAAAAAGTCTGCGCCTGCGGAACACAACTTTCCCGGATCGGTGAAGACATATGTGAAAAGCTCGATATCATACCGGCAAAGATTCAGGTAATCCGGCACATCCGGCTCAAGTATGCATGTAGGAATTGCGAAGGTAATCGATGCCCGAGGCAAAGGGGCCAAGGGCAAAGTCGGCAGTGCAGAGGTTGCGCTGGGATATATCGGCCAACTATACAGGGTTGAAAAGTCGGCCCGAGCCGCAAAGCTTTCACCAGCCGAAATCCAAAAGTTTCGAATCTATAAAGCTGAGCGCATCCTCGAAGAGTTCAAGGCCTGGATGGAAACGAGAAAAAACGCCCTGCGAAGGTGCGGTTGTCCGGACGCTTAGGCAAAAATCACGATAAGGCATGCCGGAAGCCGGTATGTAAAGTTCGAGCGTCTCATTTCAATCTTCGTCTGAAAAAGGTCTAAACATGCCCTGAGCCGGGCTGGCAGAAATACTAAATTCAGGGCAACCGATTCGGATGCTGTCCAACGCGCTCGGAATCACACTGAACAGTGTATGCCCCCTTCGGATCGCGAAGAGTTGCCGAAGGGGGCTTTGAATTCCTTAGGGGGTCCGGTTCTCATGCTGAGCGGGCATTGTTACATGCCTGTGCCGTATATATACCAATCCGCCGCACCTGCCTTTACCTTTGCTTCTCCTAACGCGCACGTTTCAAGAACGCTTGAACATTGGACAGTCATTCCATGCTTCTCAACGGCGGCCGACGTCGCTAGCTGTGCCTCCAGCATCATTTTTGCGCCATGTTTCACCATCTGCTGGCCTTCCGCCATTGTGCTGCCGGTCATCATGCTTTCGCCTTTGGTTATCATGTTATAGCCGTCCGCCATGTTTTTTTCGGCCGCCGTCAACTCTGCGTCTTTCATTCCTTTCTTGTCCATTATATCCATTACCATTTTGTTTCCATCAATCATCTGCTTTGCGCCTTCCGATATCGCCTTCTTGCCTCCCTGGATAGCCTTGTCACTTTCCGCAGCTTGTAGAAATCCAGCGATAGCAAAAATGCCGATTGACAGACAAACGATTAATGAAGTTGCCAAAAACCTCCTGGGATTTTTCATCTTAATAGCTCCTTTATCATTTTGGTGGGAAACAAAAACATCAGGATGGATCTCCGACTCTTAGTATCGAACGTCGGCATAACTCAGTAATCGATTGGAATCACCCCCTCTGCAATGACGTGTAGCGGCCTGTAATCACTCTCAAAGATGTACTTTTTCAGGCTAAGAAGCTTTAGGACCCTGATTGGCCGATTATGGACCTTCCGTCTCCGGCCCATTTTCACAGCATGCATGGTTGTGGTAAACACGGTAATCCCCAATGTCAATCTGGGATGCTGTCGGGGTTAACGGTTTTGGAAAAGACCCCGAGCCTCCAGCCCGCCGCTTGCCTGCACCGAACGATCAACGGTCCGGGCCTCGGACAACATCCAGCAGCCTTCTGCTTCCTTCGGGCGGCAGCAGATCTCCAAGCTTCGCCTGAAGGGCCGCGTAGGGGCCTTCTACGGCAAAATAGCTGTTTAGGCGCGTTGCGGACCGTCGAATTCGCAAAGTCCTCATTGGACGGGTATATCGCCTTGAGTTCTTGACCGGGACAACGAGCGTTTTTTTCATTTTCTCTGTTCGCCTTAGCACCGGCGCTTCGATCCGAACCTCACACGGCGCGAACAAAGAAAAAACAGGCTAAGGTTAGGGAAATCATGTGTGTTTTTCGCGGGAAAGGCTGTGCGATGAATAAGCCGGAAGCCGAGCGGCTCTATGATTCCGGGAAAGACCTCACCGTTGTGAAACTCATCGAACTCGAATCAGGAATGAAAAACCCTCAAAGCAAAAATCGTCGCTATTTCAACAGATTCCACAAATTCCTCGAAGCCCCCTTCTTCTGATGGCGCCCCAGGTGACGAAGAGGAATTAACAGATTACTCACCCCTTCACCTATTCACCCACTCCGATTACACACCCCGCACGTTTACCCGTCTCCCTCTCAAGGCGACCATCCCGACCAAACCGAAACCCAGGAGTATCAAGGTGGAGGGTTCGGGAACCGGAGTGCCGTCGTAGAAGAGGAAGTCTTGATATCCCAGCCCAAACGAAGAGGTTGGGTTATCGGTCGGACTGAGGGCAAGGTAGTAGTTATTCAGACCGCCGCTGCTAACAAATGCGGCATAATTTTTTTGGGCTTGTGTTACCAAAGATTGAATAGTGCCAGTAGGGCCAGCCGAGTCGCCATTCGAATCGGATGTATAGCTGTACGTAGCAGGTAGAGGGCTGTTGAACATGATCACCCATGTCGCAGCCTGGGCGGCCACTGGATTGATATTACCGAGTCTTGCCTGATTCAACAGATATGCCGCTTCCTCATACTGAATGAGGTAGCCGCTGTTTGTTACCAGCGAATTAGAAAAGCTATCAATGTAGTAAGTGGTGTTAGGACCGATTTTACCGTTAGGCGAACCAGCATAATCGACGCAGAAGCTATATAGTTCATTCGCCGTATATGTCCCGGCGGTCATCGTAAAGCTATAGTAGCCAGCTTCCCAGTTTACCGAGTTCCCATTCAGAGTGCCTGCTACCGTACCAGTCCAGGTTTGATCCGGTTGAAAGCTGCTTATCTGGACATCTGTATTCGCAATGCCCGATGGGAGCGCAAAGGCCACTCCGCAGAAAAACAGGGAGCAGGCCAAAAAAGCAATTGAAAATCCGAGTTTTTTCTTTATCATTTCGCTTCTCCTCGTTTGAATCTCGCCTCAGAAAGAAAGTCGGCCAACCCATATTTGCATCAGTGACCACACAGTCGATTGGGTCTTACCATCCTTACATGCCTTCCGAGCATACAAGGGATACGGCAACTTGGACTCTAGGCTTGAGCAAAAAGGTTAACAAGGGGTATTTTCGGTGGGAAGTATTAGGGATTCAGAATACCCAATAAGCTGTTTATAACAATTATATCAATGTGATATAGATGGAAATCCTAATTGAGTTGTTGACCGGGACAACGGGGTATTCTCGGTGGGAGGTATTGGGGATTGTATATACCCATTAAGCTGTGTATAACAATAAAAACAATGGGATGTAGGTTAAAACCTCAATTGAGTTGT
>Ga0181521_10008403_pt1 | contig 10598 bp, 6 predicted proteins | sample PEATcosm2014_Bin_32_FD_119764 | JGI IMG/M metagenome (GOLD analysis project Ga0181521, IMG submission 119764) | Peatland microbial communities from MTU Mesocosm Facility, Houghton, MI, USA - PEATcosm2014_Bin02_60_metaG | ecosystem: Environmental > Terrestrial > Soil > Wetlands > Peat | place... | reverse complement strand
TCGATCCCGGCCAATACGAAAAGGAAGTGCGAACCGCGGTAGCCGACTGTGTTCGCAGACAAGCCGACACGGGAATCGACATTCTCACCGACGGCGAACAGTCCAAGCCTGGTTTCTTCACGTACGTTCGCGAACGGCTGGAAGGCTTCGAAGAGCGGCCAGATCAGCGCTCGGACAAATTCGCGGCGGAAGTGGCGGCCTTCCCCGAGTATTACGAACAATATTTCAAACAGGCTATGCTGGGCGGATCCGTTGTTCCCGGCGTTCCCCTGGTTTGCACCGGCCCTGTGAAGTATCGGGGCGAGGACGCACTGACAAGGGATATCGACAACCTCAAGGCGGCGGCGGTTGCCAACCTCAAACACCACGCCGTGTTTATGCCGGCGGTAGCGCCCAGCGGCGTGGGGACCAACGAGTACTACCGCACCGATGAGGAATTTTTCCACGCCGTGGGAGCCGCGCTTCGCACCGAATACAAGGCGATCGTCGACGCGGGCTTTCTGCTGCAGATCGACGACCCGTTCCTCAGCGAAAATTTCGCCGACCCCCATCTCGATCCAGCCCGGCGCCAGGCGCGGGCCGCAATTTATGTCGAGGCGATCAACGAAAGTCTGCGGGGAATTCCACCGGAACGAGTGCGCCTGCACACCTGTTACGGCATCAATGAAGGGCCACGGATCCACGAGGCGACCCTTGCGGACGTTGCCGGCCACATGCTGAAGGTGAACGCCGGAGCTTACAGCTTTGAAGCCGCGAATGCGCGCCATGAGCACGAGTATCGCCTTTGGGAGACCGTGAAGCTGCCTGAGGGGAAGGTTCTGATCCCCGGCACGATCACGCACGCGAGCAATATCGTCGAGCACCCGGAGCTGATTGCGGAGCGCCTGTTGCGATTTGCCCGGCTGGTCGGCCGCGAAAATGTGCTGGCCGGCGCCGACTGCGGTTTCTCATCGCAAGCTACTTACAATACCGAGGTACATCCCACTGTCATTTGGGCGAAATTCCAAGCCCTGCGCGACGGGGCGCGACTCGCGTCGAAGCAGTTGTGGTGATTTCCGGCCCCCCTCCCACTCGGCCTTTTTTCGGTGTAGAGTATATCGCTGGAGGTTTTCCGATTATGTCGATTCCCGTTGTGCTCTGGATCCTCATAGGTTTGGCTCTGGCGATCGTCTACGCTTATCGGAGGTTTGTCGACGGCAACTCCGACGAGCTCGTGCATCTGAGCGATGTGTCCGACATGGTGATCGCCAAGCAGGAAGCGACCGCCCGCACCATCCAGCAACTGGATCGGGTCGTAATGGTCCTGGCCATCGTCTTCGTGGTCTACGGGATCGCGCTGGGCGGCTGGCAGATCTACGTGGCTTTCAACTCGAGCGCGCCTGGCGCATAGCCAAGCATTCCAATTCCGATTTAATGTTTTTTGTGGCGCTGCCCGCGCCGGTCTACTTCGAAGCGGCCGCCGCAATATCCACGGCAGCCCTCAGACCTGAGGCAATCGCCCCTTGTATCCAGCCCGGCAGCGTCGAAGCGTGATCCCCGGCGAAAAAAATTCGACCTTCCGGCGCTGCCACTGCGGGAAGCAGAGACGACATCTGTGCCGGGCCGAACCATGCGTAGGCTCCTTTCGCAAAAGGATCCGCGTCCCAGACCTTCGAGACGCCCGCGATGAAGTTCTGCCGTACCTCGGGATAGACAAGTTCAATCTGGCTGAGCGCGAAATCTATCTGCTTGTCAACGTCAAGAGCGCCGATCCGATCCGCGTTGCCGGCTGCCAAATAAACTCCCAGGACACCTGGCTGAGAGGGCGGATCGTACCCAGGGAAGACCATCGTCATCGGCTCGTCCGAGACGATCAGGCCGGACTGACCGTGCGGCCTCCAGAATTGCTCCCGCATCTGCAGAAAAATGCGCGTAACGGAGGTGTACAACAGATTCCGCACCGCATCGCTCTTGAAAGAGCTGAACGCCGGCGTCACCGGAATGTCCCGCAACACGCCGAAAGGCAGGGTGCAAATGATATAGTCGGCGCGCACATCGTGCTGTCCGTCCTTGTCCCGGCAGGTGACTTGCGCCCCGCTCTCGTCTTGAGCGATTTGCACCACTTCGGTCGAATAGCCGATGCGGCTGCCAAGTTTCGCGGCCAGCGCCTTCGGAAACAGATCGTTGCCGCCCTCGATTTTTTTAAGGTCAGGCTGGCCGTTTAAAACGTTCCTGGTTATATAGTGGTCGGAAATCAGCATCATGGCCGCCGAGTACCTCGAAGGCCCATCCCCCAGCAATTGATTAAACCCGACATTGAGTAATTCGATGGCCCCCGCGGATGCGCCCTGGGTGCGCATAAATTCGTTCAGCGAAGCGGCGTCGTCGATTTCCAGCTCCGCGGCATCCACGGCGCTCATCACAGGAGGGCCAAGCGAACTCGGCGGACTGTCGTAGGTTTGCTGCATGCCTGCGAGGCCCATCTTTTGCTCCGCTGCGGTTAGTACATACGGCCAATCGATCGCAGTGCCCGGCGAATACGCGATCCGCCGGCCTTTGACGTAATAGACGGAAGGCAGTTCGGAACCGCTGAACTCAGCCAGATCCAGATTCATGAGACGGGCGTAGTACATCGTCAACCCATGTTCCATGGGGAGAAATGTGGCGCCGGCATCCGCATAAGTGCCCTGGCTGAAACCGTCCCGCAAGGTCTGCACCCGTCCCCCGGCGGTGTCGCGCGTCTCGATGATACGTACGTCGTATCCCCGGTTCATCAGTTCATAACCAGCCGCAAGGCCGGCCATGCCGGCGCCCAGAATGAGAACCTGCGTTGCCTTCGCGGGCGATGGAATGCTCGGAGGCGACTGCCAGTTGTCCGATTCGATCATGAAGGGTGCAACCGGCATATTACTGCGAAGCGGCTCCCCCAATGTCATTGGCTGCCCTCAAACCTGACGCGATCGCTCCCTGGATCCAGCCCGGCAGAGTCGACGCGTGATCTCCGGCGAAATAAATTCGCCCTTCCGGCGTCGCCACCACGGGAAGCAGAGACGTCATCTGTGCCGGGGCGAACCACACGTACCCTCCTTTCGCAAACGGGTCCGCATCCCAGAACTTCGAGACGCCCGCAGTGAAGTTCTTCCGTACTTCGGGATACACCAATTCAATCTGACTGAGCGCGAACTCGATCTGCTTGTCCGGAGCGAGTGCGCCGGCGCTGCGGGCGTTCCCGGCGGCCATATAGACTCCGAGCATGCCTGGCTGATTCGCCGGATTGTACCCGGGGTAAACCTCCGTCATCGGCTGGTCCGAGACGATCTCGCCGGAGAGACCCTGCGACCTCCAGAATTGCTGCTGAATCTCCAAAAAAATGCGCATGACGGAGGTGTACTTGAGCGCCCGCACCGCTTCGGCCTTGGCGGCGCTGAACGCAGGCGTCACGGGGATATCCCGCAGCACGCTGAACGGCAGTGTGCAAATGACATAATCGGCGCTCGCCTCGTGCTGTCCGTCCTTGTCCCGGCAGGTGACTCGCACCCCGTTCGCGTCTTGAGCGATTTGCATTACTTCGGTCGAATAGCTGATCCGGTCCCCAAGCGTTGCCGCGAGGGCCTTCGGATAAAGGTCGTTGCCGCCTTCGATTTTCCTCAGGTCGGGCCCGTTCGTCAGTATATTTTGGGAAAGGTAGTGGCCGGAACTCAGCATCATGGCAGCCGAGTAACTTGCAGACCCTTCCCCCAGCAATTGATTAAATCCCGCATTGAGTAATTCGATGGCCCCGGCCGAAGCGCCATTCTCGCGCATTTTTTCCGGCAGCGCCGTGGCGTCTTCGACTGTCAGTTGCTCGGCTTTGATCAGGCTGCTCACGGGCCCCCCGAGCAGACCCGGCGGAGTGGTATAGGCTAGCTGCATCCCATCGAGGCCCATCTTCTGCTCAGCCTCGGTTAGTGCATAGGGCCAATCGATCGCAGTCCCGGGCGAATACACGATCCGCTTGCCTTTGACGTGATAGATATAAGGCAGATCGGCGCCGTCGAACGCAACCAGATTCAGCTTCATCAGGTTTGCGTAATAAGCCGTCAATCCGTGCGTCGACGGGAGAAATGTTGCGCCCGCTTCAGCGTAAACGCCCTGGCTGAAACCGTCCCGCAGGGTCCGCACCCGCCCCCCAGGGGAGTCGCGCGCCTCGACAATGCGCACGTCGTATCCGTGGTTCATCAGTTCGTAGCCGGCCGCCAAGCCCGCCATTCCCGCGCCCAGAATGAGAACCGTCGTTTGTTTGGCGGGCTTTAAGAAGCCGGGCGGTTGGCGCCAGTCGTCCGAGTCGATCAGGTAGGGGATATTGATCATGTCTTTTCCAGTCTGCGTAATTTCAGTCAAAAAACCAATGGCCAGGGATTCATTTCAGCCTCGGTCAACCGCGCCTTCAACCAACCGATTTCAACCGGAACGTCGTAGAGCCGGCCGGGGGCGAAGCGTGCGTAAAATGGCCGCAGGCCGGGTACCACCACCCGCGCCACATCCAGTCCGATGCTTGGTCTGGTTTGGCTCAGGATCAGTGTTTCCAAACCGCGCGCGGCCGCCAATCCGGTCAGAAATTCCACGTCCTCCCGCAGGTCGTCGCTCCGGTACTCCGGAAAATCCTGGCGGCTCCGCGCAGGGCCGGCGCACGGCATCGCGAACGTGTGATCGTCGCCAAGCAGCGTCGGCGGTGTGCCCGATAAAGTCGCCAGCTGGTTCAGTTCGGTCAGCGCGCGCGCCACGGCAATCTCGGGATCCAGGTGGCAGCCGAAGCCGAACAGGAAATCGGCGGGCAAAGGCGGGCGCCGGGCCGACACCGCCGCAATTACCGGAACCGGAAAAGCGCCGGTGAGATCGAGCGCCCAAAGATCGCGCGACTCCCCCGCGTAATATTCCGCAAGGCGATCGAAGTACGCCTGCCGGAAGCTGGCCAGATCTACGGCCGGACGGCGCACCCGGTTGTACCACCACATCGCCACACTGTCCCGCTCAATCAACTCCAGATAACCCTGCAAAATCGCCTCTTCCAGGTTGCTGCCGGCGGCAAGACCGTTCGAATCGGCGCGGCAGAAATCGTGGGGGGGCTCGGCCGGATAACCGAAGCAGCACATTGCCGTCGGAAGATAGCGAAACGTTCGATGCGTGAGAGACCAGAGAGCGCTCCACTCAACGGGGCGGCGCTCGTCGAAAGGCGCCGGAACCCAATTGGCCTTCGATGCTTCCCGATTCCATCTCTCGCGGCTGTCGTACTGAGTCTGGCTGAAGAGCATGCATTCGTTAGGGTGGATGGCGCTGTCGCCGAGTTCGGTAAAGCTTGCCGTCCGCCGGATTTCATCGCCCCGGAAAATCGCCGAGTAACGCTCCAGGGCTTCGCAAACAGCTCCCGTGCGGGCCTGCGCGGGCGTCATTCCTTTGCCGCAACTTCGCTGTGGAATCACCCATTGCGCCGGATCTTCGCGGGGCCGAAATCCATGGTTGTGGGAAGCCCAGTAAACCTGCACGGTCGCGCTGTTGCCGGCGACGGCCGACTGCACGTCCGAGACAATACCCGTGATCGGGCTGATGTGGCGCGCGACCCTCTCGTAGACCGTTTCGGGATGGGCGGTCCGATGGCCGCCGTCCGCCGTAAACAGCTTCCGCCGGCTCTCGATGCGGATCGGAACAGGTTGATCGTTCGGGTTTGTGAGCCGATGGCTGCAGACAGCGCAATGGTCGCGGCGGGTCACCACATGTTTTTTCAACTCGAGCGACCGCGCGTCCAGAGTCAGAATCGCATCGTCCGATACGGTTTGGCCGCCAACCCATTTCCGGAGTTCCGTGGCGATCAGGTTCCAGGCGATTTGGAGAGTGGTGGGAAGGCACGAATGGTTCGCGCTCTCGAAGTGAATCCCTCGTTTTTCCAGTTCCCTCTGAATCCGAAACGCCGGCCGCTCCTGCAGCCGGGCAGCCAGACACAGCCAACACGGCGTACGAGGGGGCTGAAACACCGGCCCCAGCCAGATCGTGCTCCCAGTCGGCTTCGCAACCAGGAAAGGCCGCTCCGCATTGCGCGCGGCGTCGGCGTAAGCGTCGATCCGCGCATCGAGATAATCGTCGACCAGCAATAGGTCGATGGCGGATTCGCCGCTTCGAAGCCCGAGCTCTTCAAGGACGCGTACCAGCGGAGTGGAATCGACCGCGCACAGGGAATGAATGGCGACCTGGATCTCTCTGCGCGCCGCGCCGTCGGCGAGGTAACCCGCCTGCGCCAGTTCTTCCAGTCCGAACTGAACATCGAGTACAGTCACCCGATCGCCAATCAGGCGGGCAATGTCTTCTCGTGTGTTGCCGCCGTCGATATGCGGAATGAGCAGAGGAAACAGCCTGCCGCGGAGCGCATGAAAACGGCCTTCCTCCTTAACGAACACCACATCGTCGGCTACGGTTCGAAATTCGAGATGGCTCTTGAAACGCGGCTTCCGAATGGTCATGAAAGGGAATCGTCCATGTAGGGTACCAGAGTACAATCGGGGACTTGGATCGACCATTCATGCCCCGGCCGTTCACGCTGACCCTGCGCCGAGACATCGTGAGAACCACCCTGCCCGGCGGCCTCCGGCTGGTATCCCGGTCGGTCGAGCTGACGCTTCCGCCGCTTTCAACCAGCCTCAGCGAGGCATTCGATCTCTTGTGCAGCTCCGGCGCAACGAAATCGCGGCTCGCAGAAACGGCTCACGCGGCGGGAGGCGAAATGGAGGTTCTCCAGCTGGAAGGCATGCTGGGTGCGCTGGATCGGGCGGCCATGCTGTGCCGCACCGCGGGACCTGCGCGAAATCCATGGGCGACCCTGACTCCGTCGACCCAGGCATTTCGGTTCTCGCCGCAGCCCGCGCCGCCCTGCACCCGCTATCGCCTCTCGCGCTTCGCCCTTTTGAGACGCGAAGGAAGCGTGATGGTTCTGGAATCGCCGCTCGCTCCCGCGGGCATCGTCGTTGGCGACTGGCGGGCCGCGGCCGCAATCGCGCTGCTTGCGAACGACGCCGGCGCAGCCGAGCTTCATGCCGCAATCCCCGGAGCCGAGCTCGAAGATGTGGAGGCGTTTTTATTGCTGCTGGAGGCCGCCGAAATGGTCGCCCGGGTAAACGCCGGCGGGGTGCTCGCCGAAGACGAAAATCCGGATCTGATCCCGTGGGAATTTCACGATCTTTTCTTCCACGCCCGCGCGCGATCGGGCCGCCACGATGCGAAGGTGGGAGCGACGTTCCGGTTTCGAGACCGCGCAATACTGCCGCCCGTCGTCCGCCCGCCTGTCGTCAAAGATCCCATGCACGGGGAAAAGGTCTCTCTTGATCGCCCCGAATCCAACGCACTCCCGTCCCCTGAACCGCCCCTGCGGCAGGTCCTCGATCTGCGCCGCTCCATCCGTCGTTTTGGAAATCAGCCGATCACCGTCAGTCAGGTGGGAGAGTTTCTCTTCCGTTCGGCTCGCGTCGTCGACGCCAATCCGAAGGCAGGTTGGCCGAAACGTCCCTATCCCTCGGGCGGCGCCTGTTACGAGCTTGAGTGCTACCTGGCTGTAAAGAAATGCTCGGGGTTGGCCGCGGGCTTATATCATTACCAGCCTTTCGATCATGACCTCACCCGGCTCCCAGCGCCGGAGCAGGACGTCGCGGAGCTGCTGCGCGACGCCTGGCGCGCCGCCGCCAGGGAAGACGATCCTCAGGTTCTGGTAATTCTCGCCGCGCGCTTCGGAAGGGTGGCCGTCAAATATGAATCGATCGGCTACGCGGTGATTCTCAAGAACACCGGCGTCCTGCTGCAGACGATGCATCTTGTCGCCACCAGCCTCGGGCTTGCCGGTTGTCCTCTCGGTTGCGGCAATTCCGATCTCTTCGCGCAGGCGACCGGCCTGAACTATTACGAGGAAGGGTCCGTCGGCGAGTTCCTGCTCGGAAGCCTCCCATGACAGCGCCTCTCGCGGCAATGCAGGCTCGCCCGTTGAATGTGGTCGTTTGCGGGTCCAACTACGGCCGCGCATACTTCGACGCCGTCGAACTCGCGCCCCAGGAGTTTTTTGTTGCGGGATTGGTTGCACGCGGCAGCGCGCGGTCCCGACAGCTGGCATTCGCGCGGGACCTTCCCCTTTTCATGTCCGTTCAGGAACTTCCGGAGGGCATCGATTTGGTTTGCGCGGCGCTGGGCCGGAATGCGTCGGACGTGGTGCTCGAATTGCTGCGGAGAGGCCTTCCAGTTTTGTGCGAGCACCCGCAGCGCCCGGCTTTTCTCAAACAGGCTTTTCAGATCTCGGCCGCTCACGGCATTCCGTTTCATATCAACGGTCATTTCGCCGCCTTGCCTGCTGCCGGAAATTTTATTCGGGAAGCCCGCCGGCGGCGTGAAGCGGCTGAACCGGTTTTCCTCGCCGCCATGCTGACCGATCGCTCCCTGTACGGGTTTATCGACATCCTGCGCAGGGCTCTCGACAGGCTCGAGCCGTGCCTGCTCCAGCTGATCGGGCGCTCGGGGCCATTCCAGACGCTCGAGGGCTCGATCCGCGGAATACCTGTAACTCTCCAGGTTCAGCGTTCGGTAACGGGACCCGAAACCTCAGACATCCTTCCTGATGCCGACAAGGCTTATCTCGTCGAGCAGCGCATCGAACTTGGTTTCGCTGCCGGCGTCCTTTCGCAGCTTTCCATCGCCGGGCCAGTCTTCTGGAATGCGAATTACCACGCGGGGATGGACCCGAACCAGCCGCTTGGGAGTCCCCTTTACCTCAAGGGCGGCTTGTCGGCCCAATCTTTTCAGCAGGAGCGCGCCGCTGCCAATCTGCATTCCATGCGGGCGCTTGCGGCGCAGGCGCGGGGCGGCGAAACTGCATCGGAACAGACGGCCGAACATATCCTTGAAGTCAGCCACACTGCAGAAGCCATCGGTGAAATCCTGAGAATGCAGGACCGCCCGGAGGAGGCGTGAATTTCTCAGGCAATCATTTGCGCGGACTGGGCCCCGAAGTCGAGCCCCATGCGCCCAAGCGCCTCTTCGATAAGCGGGTCGGCGCGCAGAGGGAACCAGGCGGGACCGGCCAGCATCGCAAGAGTGTAATCGCGTTCCGCGATTGCGCGGTCCAGCCATTCTTTCGCTTTCTCGCGTTCGCCCGTGAACAGCCAGATCACCGCGATCTCGGATGGGTGCGCGGGCGGCGCATCCTTCCCGGATACCTCCTCGGCGATCGTGCGCGCCTCCTGCAGCCGTCCGGCCATTCCGCACGCAATGCCGGGAAAAGCCGGGCTCCAGCTCCATTTCTTTATTTCGTCGATAGATTCCGCATGCTTTCCCATCCCCGACCAGGTTATGGCTCGGCACACAATGGCGAACCCGAAGCTGGGATCGATTTCAATCGCCCGGTCGAAGTAGGGCAGGGCTTCGTCGAACCGGCCGGCCATAGACATAACCCAGCCGGCCTGTGTGTTGACGATCGGAGAGAGCGGGTCCAGTTCCACCGCGCGCAGTATGTGGATGACCGCCCGGTCAGCCTCGCGTCTGATACATAGAAACCTGCTGTAGTGAATCAGTGTTTCGACGGAATTGCGGTCGGCCTGCATGGCGCGCTCAAAGCATGCCTCCGCATCGGCCCAGTCCCAGTCGTAGCAGCCCTTCACAAAAGCAAGCCAGGTAAGGGCTTCGGCGAGCCGGCCGTTCAGCTCGATGGCCCGCAGCGCCGCCTGCCGGGCCTTGGGATACGCGTCGGCGGGCCGCATATATCCGAAGTGCGCGGCATTTGCATAACAAGCCGACAAGCCCGCCCAAGCTCGGGCATATCGTGGCCTCGCCTCGATCACCAGCTCAAAGAGGCGGATGGCCTGGCTGATGTTGGCCGGCAACGGCCGGTTCAGGAAAAAGCGGCCTTTCAGATACAACTCATATGTGCTGATGTCGATCAGCTCGGCGATCGGCTTGTTGTCGATCTGCTTATTGCCGATCTGCTTATTGCCGATCTGTTTATCGGGGGACAAAGCTTGCTCGCGATCCTCCGCGGAGCCCGCAAACGTCTCGTGCAGAGCCGACGCAACTTTCCCGGCTACCTGACTTTGAATCGCGAAAACATCTTCGATGCTGCCATCGTAAACCTCGCCCCAGATCTGTCTGAGAGACTGCACTTCGATCAGTCCCACATTGATGCGGACCAGATCGCGCGCGCGCCGCACGCTTCCCTCGAGGATGTGCGTCACCTTCAGTGCGGCCCCGATTCGGGCCGCCCCATGCTCCCGCACGCTGTACCTGTAGCCCGATGTGCGCCCGATTACCCGAATCACCGTCAGATTGCACAGTTTCGAAACGATATCTTCCGTCACGCCTTCACTGAAATATTCCTGCTCCGGATCCTTGCTCAGATTGATGAAGGGCAGGACCGCGATGAAGGGGCGTTCGCCCGGCTCGGGGGATGCGGAAATCCCGGCCGCCGGGTTCGCGCTTACTCCGCCTGAGACTGCCGCCCGGCCCGGCTCCGTGCCGCGCTTCAGACGCTGCAGGTCGGTGCGGATTTCGAGCGCGTACTGGTAGCGCAGGTTGCGGTCCTTTTCGAGGCATTTGTCGATGATGCGCTCCAGTTCCGCCGG
>Ga0181521_10008400_pt1 | contig 10602 bp, 9 predicted proteins | sample PEATcosm2014_Bin_32_FD_119764 | JGI IMG/M metagenome (GOLD analysis project Ga0181521, IMG submission 119764) | Peatland microbial communities from MTU Mesocosm Facility, Houghton, MI, USA - PEATcosm2014_Bin02_60_metaG | ecosystem: Environmental > Terrestrial > Soil > Wetlands > Peat | place... | reverse complement strand
TCCCCACGGTGGTCGCCACCATGCGATGGCCGTGTTCGTAGAGGATGCCGCCTTCCATGGGAGGCATCAGTTTGCCGTACGACAGCGGCCAGTCGGGTACGGAAAGTCCGGCGTCGCGGCTGGTAACGAGCCCGCCGGCGACCACCAGCAACAGCGTGCAGAACGCCAGCAAAATCGACCACCGGTAGAGACCCGCGTTATATCCGCCCTTAACTGCCATACGTGAAATCGATGGTGACGCTCCCGTTTGGAGCAAGCGTCACACTGCCTTCCTTTTTGCCGTACTTCTCATGTACTGCTTCGATCGTGTACGTTCCAGGCGGCACGCCTTTGAGCGCGAATGCACCGTCGTCGCCGGTGACTGCGAAGAACGGGTGCGGCGAGACCGCGATATAACTGCGCATCCACGGATGCACGCTGCAGGTGACCGGGAACATCACTTCGGCGGCATCGAATCGCTTGAACTTGTGTTCGGCGCGCGGGGCCTGCGATTCGTTCCACGGGGGGTTCGTCTGGCTCTCCGCGTGGACATTATGGTTGATCGGATCGTCGTTCAGAATCTCGAGCTGCTGGCCCTGCATGATCCCGAGGACATGCGGCTCGTACACGCAGCCCTTCTGATCCAGCTTTGCCGTCTCCGCGGGCGGCGTCCAGCGCGCGGCGGGAAGGCCGTCCTTGATCCAGATGAAAACGTTGCGCAGCGTGCCATTCTTGTTGACGACGACCGTCTCCGCCTTCTGCGGCGTGTGGTGCTGGCGCTCGCACTGTGGATTGGAAGACATGTCGATCGTCGGCATTACCGGAGCGTCGCCCTGAAAAACCACGCGGCCTGCGATAGATCCCGCAGTAGCAGCGTCCACATGGCCGACCGGCAGGCTGGCCACGGCTTCCGCTTTGGGCTGCGTGGTACCGCCGCACGCCGCGAGCAGAAGCAGGGGAGCGGCCAACAAGGTTTTCAAAGGCTTATTTTCCCACACGGAACCTGGCGTGCTATCGATCGTCATCATTGACCCTCCAGTCGCCGCCACGGCATCATCGACTTGTAGGACCGGCATGTCCGCTAATCTGAGGCGCGAAGAGCGCAAACCGGCCGACGGCGTCGTCGAGCTGACGTGGAAGTCCGAAGCGGGCGAGAAACGCTTTGAACAGTGCCGCGCCCTCGACCTGTCGAGCGGCGGCGTCGCGGTGGAGTGTCCGGAAGCGATTCCGGTTCACGCGAACGTGATCGTCTGGGCGCCCGCCTTTCATGTCGCGGCGCTGTCGGAAGTGCGGCACTGCACGTGGCGGCAAAGCATCTACGTTCTCGGTCTCAAGTTTGTGGCGCGAACCGCGACGTCAGGGGACACGGCGGGGGACAGCGATCCGCGCGCACCCGACCTCTACGAAATTCTGCGCCTGAGCCCGCAGGCCGACAGCGAAAGGATTGAGCGCGTTTACCGCACGCTGGCGAAGCGCCTTCATCCGGACAATCTGACGACAGGCGATGCCGAAGCCTTTCTGCGCGTGGCCGACGCGTACAGGATTCTCTCCGACCCAGCCAAGCGGGCCCGCTACGACGCCGAGCGGGAGCAAACGAAAGCCACACCCCGTTTCCAGTTGCGATCGCGGGAATTTTTTGCGGGGCTGCGGGGCGAGCAGAACCGCCGCCTCGCCACTCTGTGCCTGCTCTATCGAAAACGGATCAGCGATTACGAGTTTCCAGGCATGACGCTGCTCGACCTCGAGGATCTGACCGGCTGCACGCGGGAAGAGCTGGGATTCGCGCTCTGGTATTTGTGTGAAAAAGGGCTTGCGAAGACCGGAGACTGCGCGCAGTATCACATCACTGCGGCAGGCGTCGATTACGCCGAGACCAAAATCGCCGAGGGCAACGAGGACCTGAAGCTGCTGGCCGCCGTTCAAACCACTGCCGAAGCACCTTCCGCGACGGCCTGATAGAGCGTCACCAATTCCGCAACGCTCAGTTGTTCGGCGCGGCGCGCGATCTCCGGCCGCGATTCGTAACGCTCGGGGGCATACACGCCGGCAAGATTGTTTCGCAGCGTCTTGCGTTTTTGCCGGAAGCAGGTGGAAACGAAGGCAAGAAACGCCGCAGGATCGTGGACGGGTAACGCGGAACGCGGCGTCAGCCGGATCACCGCGGACTCCACGCGCGGAGGCGGCTGGAAAGCGCCGCGCGGCACCGTGAACAGAATCTCGGTTTCGGTAAACAACTGGCACTCCACGGAAAGATAACCGTACTCGCGCCCGCCCGGCTTCGCCGCGATTCGCTCCGCCACTTCCTTCTGCACCAGGAACACAGCCTGCCGCAACGATCCCGGCGCGCGCGCATAACGCGAGACGATCGGCGTCGCCACATAGTACGGCAGATTGCCCACGAGCACTCCGGCGCCCCACTGCGACCAGTCGACGTCGAGAGCGTTCGCTTCGAGGATTTCGAGGCGCGAATCGCCGCCGTGTCTGTCACTGCAAAGCCGCTCCCGAAGATACTCCGCCAGGGCGGAATCGAGTTCGATGGCGACCACGCGGTCCGCGCGGGCCAGCAGATACTCGGTCAGCGCGCCGCGTCCTGGGCCGATCTCCACAGCCAGCGGCGTATGTTCGCCGCACGCAGCCTTAGCGATCCGCTCGAGTGTCCTGCCTTTAACGAGAAAGTGCTGTCCGAGTTTCGGGCGAGCCACGGAATGGCTCAGTCCCGCACGTTGATGTGGTTGATGCCGACCAGAATTTTTCCGCTCACGCGCTGGCCGAACGCCGTTGCCGGGATGAAGCTGCTGTAGAACACCAGATTGCCGATTTCCCGCAATTGTTCGGAAGAGGCATCGCCCGAGGGCACGGTAAAATCGCTCACCCTGCCGTTCGAATCGACCGTGAGCTGCACCATGACGTCGTTGCCGCCCACACTGAACGGAGTCACGTCGTCGAGAATGACGTTGGTGTACAACCCGATGGGAATGTCGTTGTCCCAGTCGGGAGGGACGTGCAGGGTATCGACAATCACGCCGAAGCAGAACAGCGACGCGAGAATACCACCTGCCGCGGGCACCGCGATCGGGCGCAGAAGATTATCGAACATCAGCCGGACGCGCGCGCCCATTTCTGCAATGCGCGCCGTCAGATCCCGACGGATCATCTGCCGGGATCGCTCGCGGGAGGCGATCACGCGCAGCCGCGTCCCGAGCAGGGGTGAGACCTCCTTCCGGGGCAGGCCTTTGAATCCCAGGCGCAGCGAACGCACCTCGGCGCGATGCAGGTCGCACTCGCGGCAATCCTCGAGATGCCGGGTCACGCTTGCCCGTTCCTCTCCCTGGAGGTTCTCCGTCATGAAGTCCCACAAGGACTCCCGAACCGATTTGCAATTCAATTCTTCCATTGCATCACTTCCATCACTTCACCAGCTTTGGAACCAACTGCATCGAAGATTCCGGTTCGAGACGCATCGCCAGATACCGGCGCAACGCCTCGCGGCCGCGCACAATGCGCGACTTGACCGTGCCGATGGAAACCTCGAGAATACCCGCGATCTCCTCATAACTCATATCCTCGATTTCCCGCAGCACGAGCGCGGCGCGGAAAACCGGGTTAATGGCCGCCAATCCCTCTTCGAGCAGAACCTGCGCCTCGCGATTCATGGTGAAATCGAACGGGGTTTCACCGGCATCCACAAGGGGTTTCTCGCGGCTCTCGGAATCTTCGAAAATATCGTCCATTCCGGTCTCGCCGCGACGGTGCCGGAATAACCAGCGGCGCCGGTTGTTCGCCTCGTTGACCGCGATGCGGTACATCCAGGTTCGCAGGCTGCTTTCGCCGCGGAAATTTTCCACATTGCGGAAGACCTTGAGAAAGACCTCCTGGAGCACATCGCTGGCGTCGGCCGGGTCGTTCAGCAACCGGTACGCCAGATTGTAAATCGGACTCTGGAAACGTTCGATCAGCCGTTCGTAAGCGGCCTCGTCGCCCGCCTGGAGACCGGAGATGAGACGGTGATCGTCGAGCGCGGCTTCCTCCTCTTGCGTGAGGGTCGAGCTGAGGTTTAGAGAATAGTTGCCCGTCAAAAAGGAGCCTCGGACTGCCTTCACATTATAGGACTCCGGATACCGGGACTAAGTTCCCGGCGGTTTTCAGCAGTCCCGCCAGTCGTCCGCGGCGAGCAGTCCGAATCCGGCCGCGCCATAGCCAAATTTCCGTCCGGCGGCATTTGTTGCAGCCTTCAGGTGGGCGATCACCGCACCTTGGAACGTCGGGTCCAGCCACTCCTCCCAGCCATGACGGGCGCAGATCGCGACGGCCGCCGCGCGGGTGGTGGCGCCGGTGCGTTTGACCGCGCGCGTGTGGAGCGGGTCGGCGATGACCGGCGCGTTGCCGGAAACCTCCATGGCGCGCGCGGCCAGCGCTTCGGGATCGCATGGAAGGATGGGGGCGATCGTCACCGCCGTCGCGATGCCGGCGGCCCGCAGCGTGGCGATCGTCCTCCAGCGTTCTTCGAGCGGAGCGCAGTGCGGTTCGAAGATGCGGCGGACATCGTCGCGGTCCGTCGCGATCGAAAAGCCAATGCGCAGACGCGTGCGGGCGGCAACCATCCGCAGCCGGTCGATGTCGCGCAGGATCAGCGGGCCGCGCGTCTGGATCGCGAACGCCCGCGGCGGACGGCTGGCCACCGCATCCAGCAGTCCCGGCATCAGCGACATTTGTTCCTCGGCTGGCTGATACGGGTCGGTCAAGGGTGAACAGTAAATGATCTGACTTTCGTTCAGTGTCCGGCCGAGCAGTGCCGCGGCGTTGCGTTTGAAGGTGGTGCTCTCGCCCCAGTGTTTCCAGTCCTCCGGACGCAATCCGGCCCGCACGCGCATGGTGGGCACGTAGCAGTAGCTGCAGCCGAAGACGCAGTTGCGGGCGGGCGTGAGGGAGTGAGTAAAGCCGGCTTCGGCGAGGAACCCCGAAACCGGGCTCAGAATCGTGCGGGCATCCGTTTCGAGAATGTGAAAGGGCAAACGACAGGTTCAGTTTCCCATAACGAAGCGATGAATTCCTCGAATTACACAGGGCCTTTGCCGATGAGAACGCCTTCATGGGTAAACTCGGGGCCCGTCTCAGAACCTATGTGGTCGCGGCTGCCGTCGTGGCCCCTCTGATTCTTTTCGCGGGCGTTCTGCGCTCCATTCTGGACCTGCGCGCTTCCCTCGAGCAGGCTCATTCCATCTACGACGTCGATATCAAGGGGCTCAGTATCGAAGGCGAATTGCAGTACCAGATTCAGGAGAGCCGGCGAAGATTCCTGCAGGTGCTTGTGGAGGCCGGAGACCCGGAACGGCAGCTGGCAGAGATCCAGCAGGTCCGGAATGCCGACCTGCGCGTCAGTCTGCTGACGGGCCAGGCATTGATCCTGAAGGTTAATCCCGCTACAGTGCGGGAGTTCGCCGGGAAATGGGATTCCTACCTCATTATCCGCGACGACATGATCGCGCTCGCATTGCAGAATCGCATTCCCGAGGCGCTGGAAATGGAAAAATCCCGCGGCGTCTCGGCGTTTGAATCGTCGGCGGAGTCTCTGCGCGGCGCCAAAACCGGCCTCGACCTTTCTTCGGCACGCAAGGTCGAGACCGTCTGGAACGCTCTTCGCCGCGCGCTGCTCGTGGCATCGTGGATGCTCGGCATTACATTCGTTTTTCTGGGGTGCGTGTTGTTCGCCGAATTCCGCCGGCGCCGGACGCTGTCGCAGCTGCGAATCGCCGAGAACCTCGCCATCGAGAGCAAGGAACGCCTGGAACTGGCGCAGCGCGCCGCCCGCATCGGCGTATGGGAATGGGATCCGGCGGCGGGCACGGCAACCTGTTCACCGCGGCAGTTTGGCTTGCCGGACGACGGGAACGAAAAGATCACTCTGACCGCCGGGCAGTTGCGCGAACTGCTCCATCCCGACGACCATGCCGGCGTGCTCGAGGAATCAGGCGAGGCCGCCGCGCGCGGGGGCGAATACGAAACCGAGTTTCGCGTCCGATGGCCGGACGAATCCGAGCACTGGCTGGCAGTGAAAGGCCAGATCATCGAGGATCCGCTCACCGGTTCCCGACACCTTCTTGGCGCGAGTATCGACATCACCACCCTGAAGCTGGCGGAGGAGACTCTCCGCGAAAGCGAGCAGCGTTTCCGCAACGCTTTTCATGAGGCCGCGGTCGGCATGGTCATTCTCGATCTCGAAAGCAGGGTCCTGTCGGTGAATAAGGGACTGACCGAGATCACGCAGTACTCCGCGGAAGAGCTGCGGGGACGCCCGGCCGCCTTCATCCTCGACGGCGAACACAAGCAGGAAAGCATGAGCGATCTGGCGCGCGTGATCCGGGGCGAGATCGATTCGTACCGCGCGGAAAGGCGCTGCATGCGCAAGGACGGCGTTTCCATCTGGATCCGCAACAGCGTCTCCATGATGAAGCCAGGCGGCGGACACGGCTATATCGTAGTGCTCTGCGAAGACATCACGGACCAGAAACAGGCGCGCGAGAAGTTACGTCACCAGGCACTGCACGACCCGCTGACCGGCCTTCCCAACCGGCGACATTTCGAGCAGTCTCTGCATGCGGCTATCGAGGACGCCGCGCGCGCAGGCAACGAAGTCGCGCTGCTCTTCCTCGATCTGGACGGATTCAAACTGGTCAACGACACCTTCGGTCACCCGGCCGGCGATTTGCTCCTGAAGCATGTCGCGCACCGCGTGCAGACGCTTCTGGGCGGGCTGGATCTTCTGGCCCGAGTAGGCGGCGACGAGTTCACGGTTGTCCTCAGCGGCCTCGACGGTCCGGAGATCCCGCGGCGCAGAGCGGAGCGTCTGCTCGAAGCTTTCGACGCGCCGTTTTCGATCCACGGAAATGAAATCAGCATCGGAGCCAGCGTGGGAATCAGCCGCTTCCCCTTCGATGGCCGGGACACGAGCGGTCTGCTGCAAAGCGCCGATGCCGCCATGTACAGCGCGAAATACAACGGCAGCAACCGCTATCAGTTCTTCACCTCTCAGATGAAGGAAGACGCGCACGAGAGACTGATCGTCGAGAGTTGCCTGCGCAGAGCTCTGGAGCAGAATGAAATCTCCGTGCAGTTTCAGCCTCAATATGAACTCGCCGGCAACCGCCTCGTGAGGTTCGAAGCGCTCTGCCGCTGGAAGAGCGCGGAACTGGGCTCAGTGCCTCCGCAAAGATTCATTCCGATCGCCGAGGAAACCGGGACGATCGTTCCCATCGGACTGCACGTGCTTCGCGAAGCTTGCGCGCAGGCGGTCGAATGGCAGGCGGCCCGGACCCCGATTCAGGTCGCGGTGAACGTGTCCGCCGTTCAGTTCAGCCGCGCCGACTTTGTGGATTCCGTGGTCGAGGTTCTCCGCGAAACCGGATTGAATCCAGGACTGCTCGATCTGGAGTTGACCGAATCCAGCTTCGTGCGGGACAAGGACGACAGCGTCCGCAAGATGAATGCGCTGCGCAGATACGGCGTCCGCATCTCGATCGACGACTTCGGCACCGGGTATTCGTCGCTCAGTTATCTGCAGAGCATGCCCGTCGACGCGCTGAAAGTCGACCGGTCGTTCACCGCGAAAATCGCCTCGAGCCCGACCGCCGTCTCGATGGTGAGGGCCGTCATCGCCATGGCTCGCGCGCTCGGGCTGCGGGTCGTAACGGAAGGCGTGGAGAATCTGGACCAGGCGGATATTCTGCGCCATCTCGGCTGCGACGAAGTGCAGGGCTTCCTTTACGGCCGGCCGGAAGATCATCAGGCGAGCATGGAGCGCGTGTGGCGGGAGGCGTCGTCCGCATTGCCGCTGGCTGCGCTCGGCTCGGCCGTCGCCCCCGCCGAGTGGAGGCAGTCCGTTCCCTCCGCGCCGTAACGCGATGCGAGAGAATGACTGCCGTGGCACGCCCGCACGGCGGCAAGATCCGTCACCGTCTCGATGTTCTGGAAGACTCACGGGAGAGGATCGTTCTTCGCGAGCGGCCTCACCGTGGATTGGGAGTGGTCTTTTGCCTCTGCGGTCTTGGGCTGCTGGGATTGCGGGTGTTCGGCTCGCCGAGGCCTGGCCAGGGCGGACTGCTGACGGTCATGGTGGGCTTCGGTCTCGGCTTCCTGAGCTTCGGCGTTTTTTGCCTCGTGGAGTCGACGATCACAGTAAGCCTCGAATCGGGCGAACTGTGGATTCGCCGGCGGATCGGTTTTCTGAAGTCCGATAAAAGGTACCCCGTGCAGGACGTGAAGCGGGTCGTTACAAGGTCTTCGGGCAAAGGGAGCGGACTGAGCTTAGAGCTCGGATCAGGAAGAACGAGGAACCTGACTTTGTTCACCGAGTACGCGGATCCCGCCGAACAGGCCGGAAAGCTGAATCACTTTCTTCGGACGGTCGGCAAGCGGCGGACGCAGGCGTAAAGCTTTGCCCCGTCAACGCCGGCGGCCTTCAGCAGCGCACCGTTCTTATATCCGGCCAACCCCGCATAGGCAAGCCGTTAGCCCGGATTTCTCACGCTCTGGACGGCAATGTGGCGCGCGCACTCGTGCGTGCCGTGTCGAGACTCTTCTCGACACCTTCGGCAGTGCTCGATACATTGTCGGGGCCAGGCGTCGGCATAAGTTCCGACGCGGCACGCAGGAGTGCGCGCGCCACATTCAAGGTTTGAAATGTTTGTGAGAAATCCGGGTTACAGTGTCGTGGCCCGACAGACATTTCCGCAGTGCGTGAGGCAGGTTTTCGTCGAGAAGCACTTTCACGGCACAGGCTGGTGTTTGTGCGCGAAGGCGATCACCTGCCTGATCGCGGCGACAGACAGCGTGGGGAAATTCTGACGGATTTCCTCGACAGGCGACCCCAGCTCGAAATCGGTCATGATCGTGTCTGGCTCTATCCGCGTGCCCTTAATGACGGCCCGGCCACCCATCTTGCCGGGAACACACTCCACGAGATCGCAATCGCGCCAGTCCATATGTAACTCCTTGCCTCGCCGATTCTGCTTTCTATTTTCGCGCACTTCACACTCACGGGCTGACCAGCGGACGGATCAGGCGCAGGGCCGGCCGCGTATTGTAATCGCGCGCATACTGCCGGTGCGGCCGATCTTCCGGATAGTGTTCTCCGCTCGTATAGGGATAGCGGCTCATTGCATGAAAGGGCAGTGGTTCGACGCTGTCCGAGTAAGCCGTGTTGGGATCCCGATCCTTCGCCCATCCATCGACCTTCAGCAGATAATCGCGCACCTGGCCGGGGGCGGGTTTGGGAAACTCTCCGGCGGAAAAACGGAGACTTAACTGGTCACCGGATCCCATGATCACCATTCTGTCGTCCACATCCCGCACCAGTTCGCCCACGCCGCCATACCGCGTGTACATTCCCGGCGTGGGATTCCAGAACGAAGACGCGGAAACCGGCGCGTATGAATACGTGTCGGGCTGCCGGCGCGCGGGGTCGATATGCGCGGCGGAGAATCCGCGAAAGCCGAGTTCGGCCGATGCAGGCGCCGCGGACCGCTCGATCACGCGCGGGGCCTCCTGATTTTCACTCAGAAAAATTTGGTCCCAATAAACACACAGATTCGTCGCGATGCGCAGCTTGCGGCTGGCCGAGATGAAATGCAGCTCCACGGCAATCGTCTTTGGTTTTCCGGCGGGCATGCCCATGTCGCTGTCTACCGTTCTCCACACACCGTTGGCGTCCTGCATGGCGAGTGAAGGCATCTCGAGGCCGGCGCCAAGTTCCTGCGACGCCGCGCGGAAGGTGCTCCCGTCAGGCCAGTCGACCCATCCTTTCAGGAACAGAACGGCCCGGCCGGTGGGCGCGGCGGAACCGAAGTCCAGCTCTATCCAGTGCATGGCGGCCACTCCGGCGGGCGATCGCGCGAATCCGTCCGGATAGCGGTTGTCGGCCTCGCGAACCAGCGGCAGCACGTCGCGTCCGGCGTCGTCGTGCGCGGCCTGCGGCGCGATCCTGCGGTTCACTTCGTACAGGCGAAAAGCGGGATAAGGCGGCGACTTAAATTTCTCGCTGGTGAAGATCTCGCTCCCCGCGGCATGATCCACGGCGTAAAGCCGGACCTGATCCAGATACGAGACTTCGCTCAGCTCTTCGGTAATCCGAACATCGTAGAACCCATCCCGCTCTTTGAGTGCACGGCCGGGAATCGACACGTATTCCCGATGGTCGACCGGAAAGTAGCCGCCGGATTCGTTATTGGCCTCGCCATTGCTGGCGCCGAGCGGCGCTACACCAAGAACATCCGTGATGAACTCGAACTCGCGGCCGTTCCAGGTCCAGATCATGGGACAGGAGCCCGAGAGCCGGTTCGCTTCCTTATATATATAGGGCTTGTCCGCCGCCTGGCGGGTTTCGTTCTGAATTAAACCATTGGGCCACGTGATGCGAACCACGTCGGCGGTGGCATGAGCGCCCAGATCGAAAAGAAGCGGCACTCCCTCGTAGGTCTGCTTCCGGTAGAGGCCGCCGGCTTTGATTTCGACCTCGGCGTCCTCGGCCAGTTTGACGCTTTTCACCCCGCTCAATTGCACGCGCATCCAATGGGCGCTCCCGGCGGAAGTGTTGCGCATCAGGTGGACGGAACCATCGGGCGCGATGCG
>Ga0181521_10008394_pt1 | contig 10607 bp, 12 predicted proteins | sample PEATcosm2014_Bin_32_FD_119764 | JGI IMG/M metagenome (GOLD analysis project Ga0181521, IMG submission 119764) | Peatland microbial communities from MTU Mesocosm Facility, Houghton, MI, USA - PEATcosm2014_Bin02_60_metaG | ecosystem: Environmental > Terrestrial > Soil > Wetlands > Peat | place... | reverse complement strand
CACTTTTTCGCTCTGCGAGCGCGCCAGCTCTTCGCGGATGGTGGAGAGGCGCAGACCGCGTTCGTGGAGAATTTCGGCGGCGAAGCACTTTTCCTCGCGCAGCAGGCCAAGCAGCAGGTGCTCGGTGCCGATGTGCTTATGATTCAAGCGTTCGGCCTCTTCCGCGCCATACGCCAGAACGCGTTTGCATTCGTGGCTCAGGGGAAGATCCACGCTGGTGGAAACCTTTTCGCGGATGGTGGTGTGCCCTTCGATTTGCTTGCGAATCGATTCCACCGCCGCATGCGAGCGGAGGAACCGGTTAGCCAGCGCCTTGTCTTCGCGCAACAGGCCGAGGAGCAGGTGTTCGGTCTCGATATAAGGACTCCCGAATTGGCTGGCCTCGTAGCGCGCGAAGAAAATGACTCTTCGCGCTTTCTCCGTGTATCGCTCGAACATAGATTTGTGACGCCCCCTAAGACTAAAGATACTCCGGCGAGGTGTCCGGTTGCGAACCAAATGGTTTCCCGGGCACCAGGCCGCCCTTTTCCATGTTTAAAACCCGATCGCAGCGGCGTGCGAACGTCAGATTGTGCGTGACCAGGACCGACGTGAGCTGGTGGGAACGATGCAGGCCTTCCAGGAGCTCGAAGATCATCTCGCCGGTCCGGAAATCGAGGTTGCCGGTGGGCTCGTCGGCCAGCAGAACGGAAGGCTTGCCGACCAGGGCGCGAGCCAGGACCACGCGTTGCTGTTCGCCCCCCGACAATTCACCCGCGCGGTGCGACGCCCGCGCTTCGAGCCCCACTTCATCCAACCTCGCTAGCGATTCGGAAGCCGCGCGCGTATGCGGCACGCCCCGAATCAATAACGGCATCATCACGTTCTCCAGCGCCGTGAACTCGGGCAGAAGATAGTGAATTTGCCACACAAATCCGATTTCTTTGTTTCGGAAATCCGCCTTTTCCGAGTCAGCGAGTCCTGAGATCTCTGTACTACCGTAGTATATCGTACCGTTCGAAGGCCTGTCCAGACCGCCCAGAATGTGCAGCAGGGTGGATTTGCCCGCGCCCGATTCGCCCACCAGCGCCAGCATCTCGCCGCGCTCCACATCCAGCGACAGATCGGCGAAAACGATCAACTCGGAATCGCCCGAAGGATAGATCTTGGATACGCCGCGCGCGCGGATATAGGGCTCGCCCATGCATCCGCTACGATAACGCAAGTACACCCGGCTGCGCGCCGTGTGCGCGAAAAAACAGGCGGGCCAACCCGGGTTGTAGGGCAGGATGGCATGCTGCGCGCCGGTTGTTTACCGGCGCCCTTCCGAAAACGGTAAACTACCTTTCCGGGAGGCGGCAAATGTCCAAACGCATCTTTCTGGCGGGTATCCTGGGCGGTCTGGCGATGTTCCTGTGGCAATCCGTCGCGCACATGGTTCTTCCTTTCGGCGGAGCGGGAATCCGCGAGATCCCCAACGAACCGGCAGTTTTGGCGGCCATGCACAGCGCTCTCGGCGGCGCCTCGGGAATGTACCTCTTTCCCGGGCAGGGCGCGGAAGGAATGAAGAATTACGATAAGAAACTGGCCGCCAATCCCTCCGGGTTGCTGATCTACCACCCGCCGGGAGGCCAGGGGATGAGCCCCGTGCAACTCATCGTGGAGCTGCTTACCGAACTGCTGGAAGCCGTGCTGGCCGTGTGGCTGCTGTCGCGCAGCCGCGCGCAAACGTTCGGCGGGCGCGTGGGCTTCGTCTTCACCCTGGGAGTGGTGGCGGGCATCGCCACCAACGTTTCCTATTGGAACTGGTACGGATTTCCCGCCAGCTACACCGCCAACTACATCGGGATGCAGTTGGCCGGATTCCTCGCCGCCGGGTTGGTGGCGGCGGCGGTGCTGCGGCCGGTGAAGTTCGCTATGTACGAAGTAGCCACTCCAGTGCGTCGCTGAGATTGCGGAAGACGGCTATTTGGGGCCCGCCCCGCAGTTCGGCCAGGATGGCCACCATGCTGGCCATGCCGAAAAAGTAATCGTTGGCCGCGATCACGGCGGTGGGGCCGAATGGCCCGTCCCGCATCCTCGCGTGCAACTGCGAGACCAGCATTTTCACTTCGCTGATAGTCGTCTCCAGGCGCGCGTGGGTGGCATCGAAAACTTCGCGATAGGCAACCGCCTTCTCGGTGGACTCGCGGGCCAGATGTTCCAGGATTTCGGCCAGGGTCAAGACGCCTTCGGCGGTGGTGAACAGGATCCGCTGTTCCGCATCGTACCTGAACCGGATCGGCATATGGCGCCTGCCCGCAGTATATGCGCGGATCGGCGGCGCAGATGTAAACAAATGGGGCAGGCGCTTTCGCCCGCGCGGGACGCCCACGTCCCGCCGCCCTGTCGAAGAATTAAGCACTTCCCACTCCCCGGGAAGCCGGCCGGGGGCCCGGCCGCGCCCTACGCCACCGTCTGCACCGCAATCCCCGCGCCGGCGAAGGCGGCTTCCACCTCCGCCGGGCGCAGGCGCGTGGCATCGTATTCCACCAGCATGCCGTCCAGCGATGGATTCAGCTTCATCTTTTGAATGCCATACAGAGCGGTGGTATCAGAGAGGCGCGCGAGCGCGGCATCGTCCAGCCGCTTGGCGAAGCGGAAGCGGATTTGCACCTTCGTCATCTTCTACAGAATAGCAGCGGGCCGCCTCACTCCGGCAGCACCGCCGAGCCTTCCACTTCGTCGAGTAACTGCACAGCCAGGGCGCGATAGCCGGCGTCGAACTCCGATTCGCTCTCGCCCGGAACGTGCGCCGCGATCCATGCCTGCAACATTTCCGAGACCGACTTCGCCATAGCTTCGGCGGCGCCCGGTTCGAAACGCAAAGGAATTTCGGAGCGCTGGATAGCGGCCAGTAAAAGATCGGCGAATTTCATGAAATCTCCGTAAAATGATTGACCGGACCGGAGCCGCGGCCCAGGCCGGGGTTGCTCAGAATGGCTTGGTGGACGAAGCGCTGGGCGGCAGAGACGGCTTCGTTGAGCGGCGCGCCGCGCGCCAGACCGGCGGCGATGGCCGCCGAATACGTGCATCCCGTACCGTGCGTGTGAGGCGTGGCGATGCGCACGGCCGCGAACTCGGTGAATTCCACGCCGTCGAACAGAAGGTCGATGGGGTCGCCTTCCGCATGGCCGCCCTTAACCAGCACCGCGCGCGCTCCCTGGCGCGCGATGCGTTGGGCGGCGCGGCGCGCATCGGCCAGCGAGTGGATGCGCAAGCCGGCCAGCGCTTCCGCCTCCGGAAGATTAGGCGTCACGAGCGCCGCCAACGGCAACAGTTCCGAGACCATCGCCCGCATGGCCTCTTCGCAGGCGAGCGCCTCGCCGTGTTTGCCGATCCTCACCGGATCCACCACCAGCGGAAACCGGAACCCGGCGGCGGCGCGCGCCACGGCCCGCACCACTTCCGCCGAACCCAGCGCCCCGGTCTTGGCGGCGTCCGGCGGGATGTCTTCCAGAACGGCCGCGATCTGCTGCTCCACCAGGTCCGCCGGCATCACTTCCACGCGCGTACACCGCACGCTGTTCTGTACGGTCACCAGCGTGATGACAGCCTCCCCGTAGACTGCGAAGCGGTGAAAGGTTTTCAGATCGGCTTGAATGCCCGCGCCGCCGCTGGGGTCGGAACCGGCGATCGTCAGGGCTACGGGTTGCACTCCTGCCAGTTTACTCCGGTACGGTATGCTTCAGCTTGCGCCACCGGCCTTTCACTGCAGCCAGATGGTGAGCACCGGGGAAAGCACTCCGCCCACCGTCAACTGCACGGCCGCGGCCCCCGCCGGCACGAAACCTCCCGGCGCCACCGCGTCGATCTGGATCATCCCCACCAGGCCGGGCGCGCTGCCCAAGTAGAGAATCTGCGGCGCCACGCCGGCGATGGCAAGACTGGCGGCAAGCTGCGGTTGCGGATAGGGCGCGGCGGCGGCCTGGCCCGAAATATTGGCGCCCGTGGTGAGCCCCTGGCCGGTGCCATACAGCGTCACCACCGTCGAGCGCGGCGCGGGGTTGGTTGCGGAGTTGATCGAGCCATCCTGGTTCACCACCGTGGGGAACAGGGCCGGCATGGCGGCGTTCACCGCCAAGTCCGCCGTTCCCATGGATTGCCCTTGATAGAACGCTTCCACGTGCGTCGCGCTGTTGCCGGCCACGGTATACGGCACCTGCACGTTCACCTGGCTGGCTTGCGCGTAAAAAACCGGCGCGGGCACGCCGTCGAACCGCACTTCCGCGCCGCCGGCCAGGTTGCCCAGCAAACCGGTCGCGTCGAACGCGCCCGTCACCCCGGCCACCGGACCGATGCCGGTTCCGGAAACCGTCACGATCTCTCCCGGCGCCACCGGCCCTCCCGCCAGGCTGGCGCCGTTCACCACCACAAGGGCCGGCGCGGCGACGGGAAGAATCTGGGCGGGCTGGGAAGCCGTGGGAACCAGCCGGCGCACGCGGTTATTATCGGTATCGGCAATGTAGAGATCGCCCGAGCCATCCATGTACAGCCCCTGCGGCGCATTGAAGAATGCGGAAAGAGCCGGACCGCCATCCCCCGCGAAACCGTTGCTGCTTCCCCCGGCAATGCTGTGGATGATGCCGTCCGGCGTCACCACGCGAATGCGATTATTCCCCGTATCGGAGATATACACGCTGCCGCTGCCATCCACCGCGATCCCGCTGGGGAAATTGAGCAGGGCCGCGGTGGCCGGCCCTCCATCGCCCGCGAAACCCGCCTGCCCGGTGCCCGCCACCGTGGAGATGAGGCCATTGGACGACACTTCGCGGATGCGGTGGCTATAGGTATCGGCGATAAACAGATCGCCCGCCACATCCACCGCGCAGGCGCTGGGTTGGTCGAGCTGCGCCAGACGCGCCGAACCGCCGTCGCCCGCATCCCCGGGAGCGCCGTTGCCGGCGGCGTCCAGCGCCACTCCGCCCGCGGGCGGCACGCGCAGCACGCGATGGTTGTCCGTGTCCACAATGAAGATGTTGCCGAAGCGGTCGCCGCACACGCCGCGCGGTCCGCGCAACTGGGTCTGCGCGGGAGCCAGACCCTCCGGACCCGTGCCGCTCGCGCCGGTTCCCGCGAAAGTGGCGATGGCGCCGCCGGAAACTTCGCGGATGAGGTGGTTGTAGCTGTCGGCGATCAGCACGTTGCCCGACTGGTCCAGCGCCACGCCGAAGGGCGAATGCAATTCGGCCGCGGCCGCGGCGGCGACGCTGTTGAACCCAGCCACGCCCGTGCCCGCCAGGGTCGAGATGATTCCCGAGGGTTTCACCTGCCGGATGCGTTCGGTTCCGGTATCGGCGATGAACAGGTTCCCGGCGCCGTCCAGCGCCACCGCCGAGGGCTGGTACAGTTGCGCCGCGGTGGCCGCTCCGCCATCCCCCACCGCTTGCAGGAAGCCATCGCCCGCCAGCGTCCGGATGATGCCCGCGCCATTGACCTGGCGCACGCGTACGCCATCGGCGATATCCAGGTTGCCGGCCAGGTCCACGGTCACATCGTGCGGCGCCATCAGTTCCGCGGCGGTAGCCGGGCCGCCATCCCCGGCGAACTCGGGCGCGCCCATGCCGGCTGCCGAAACCCAGGCGCCGGCGGCGGTGTATTCGTACACCACAAACGTGTCGGCCTCGGTCACGAACAGGTCGCCCGCGAGATCCACCGCGACGGCCACCGGAGTAAACAGCGAAACCTCCGGCGAGAGACCCAGCGCGGTGACGATCACGCCATTCGAGACTTTGCGGATGCACTGGTTGCCCGAATCGGCGATGTAGAGCGCGCCGGTGCGATCCACCGCCAGCCCGGCGGGCAGGTTGAGCTGGGCGCTGGCAGCCGCCCCGCCATTGCCGAAATACCCGGCCACGCCGGTTCCGGCGAAAGTGGAGATGGTGCCATCCGGCGCCACGCGGCGCACGCGGTTGCAGCCGTATTCGGAGATGTACAGATTGCCGGCGGCGTCCACCGCGACGTTGCGCGGCCCGAGCAACTCGGCTTGCGCCGCCGGCCCGCCATCGCCGGTGGCGCCGGAATTGCCTCCGCCGGCATAGGTTTCGATGGAGCCATTGGGCGAGACGCGGCGCACCCGGCTGTTCCCCATATCGGCGATATAGACATTTCCGGCCAGGTCCACCGCCAGACCGTAGGGCGTGTTGAGCTGCGCGGAAGCCGCCGGCCCTCCATCGCCCGAGAATCCCGCGACGCCGGTCCCCGCTATGGTGCTGATGATGCCGTTGGGCGCCACCTTGCGGATGCGGTGATTGTCGCTGTCGGAAAGGTAGAGATTGCCGGCGTGGTCCACGGCGATTCCCTGGATGGCGCCGATCTGCGCCGCGGTAGCCGGTCCGCCGTCGCCCACCAGCGCGCTGCCCGCCACCGTCTCGACGTTATACACGCCCGGCGCCATGGCGGTCTGCGCGTGCAGGGCTAAAACGGCCGCCGGTAATACACAGAGCCAACTTTTCATGGTATTGAGCCGCTTGGGTAGTGCCGCCGCGCTCAAGAAATTCTCATTTTGACCGAAACGAGAGTTGAGGACCCGAAAATAGCATGCAAACGCGAGCGCTATTGCTGCTGACCCTGGCGCCGTGCGCCTGGGCCGGCGGAGCCATCCGCTTGAAAGCGGGCGCGGCCGATCCCGCGCGAACCCGCCAGGAGCGTCCCCTGGGACCGGGGAAGCATTGGCTGGTGCAGTTCGCTTCCCCTCCCGGAGAGCGCGTGCGGGCGGAGCTGGAGCGGCGCCGCATTCGCGTGCTGGCTTACGTGCCCGATGCGGGCCTGATGGTGACAGCCGCCGGCGACCTGGATCTGCACGGCCTGGACGCCGTCTGGGCGGGGCCGCTGGATGCCGCTTCCAAGCTCAGCCCGCAGCTCGAGTTCCAGCCTTCCGGCACTTACCTGATCGAGTTTCATCCCGATATCGAGCCGGCCCTCGCGCGCGGCATCGCCGAAGAGCAGGGATTCCACGCGGAAACCGTGGCCGGGCTGGCGCCCTGGCACGTGCTGGCGGCCGGCAGCGCGGACCGCTTGCGCGGGCTTGCCGGGCGCGACGAAGTGGCCTACATTCTGCCCGCGCCTCCGGAACTGTTCGTGCAGCGCCGCCTCTTCGCCTGTACCGGGCCCATCACCGCCGCCGGCCCGGTGGCGGATTATGCCCTAGCCGATAGCGGCTGGCCGCCGGAGAACGGCGTGGTGGCGCTGAACTATTTCTTCGAAAGCCTTCCCGGCAACCTGGACCAGAACGCGGCGCGCACCGCCGTCGAGAGCGCCTTCGCCGAATGGGCCCGCTACGCCAACGTCACCTTCACCGCGGGGCAGCAGGAAGAGGCGGCGCGCAGCATCGATATTCTCTTCGCCAGCGGCGCCCATGGCGACGATTATCCCTTCACCAGTTCCTCCCAACTGGCGCACACCTTCTACCCCGCCCCGCCCAATCCCGAGCCGGTAGCGGGCGATATGCACTTCAATAATGCCGAGGCTTGGAACATCGGCAGCGACATCGACCTGTTTTCGGTGGCCCTGCACGAAGCCGGACACGCCCTGGGGATGGCGCATTCGGACGACCCGGATGCCGTCATGTACCCGTATTACAAGATGGCGACGGGCCTGACGGACGACGATATCGCCGGCATACAGGCCATCTACGGCCCGCCCGTGGCTTCCCCGCCGGCCGCGCCGCCAACCCCCGCCCCCACCACGCCCACCGCGCCCGTCGCGCCCGCGCCGCCCGTGCAGCCCACGCCGCCGGTGACCCCTTCGGGTGGCGGCGACACCACGCCGCCCAGCCTGGCGATTCTCTCTCCCAGCCTGACCATCGTTTCCACTTCCGCGGCTTCCCTTACGGTGAGCGGCACCGCCAGCGACAACGTGGGTGTCACCAGCGTGCAATGGAGCACCTCCACGGGAAGCTCGGGCACGGCGTCGGGCACCACCAGTTGGAGCGCGCCGGTGCCGCTGCTGGTGGGAACCAACGTGGTCACGATCCGGGCCTATGACGCCGCGGGCAACTCCGGCTGGCGCGCCGTTACCGTAGTTCGCGAATGATTTGTACCTAGGCCTTCAGTTTTCCGGCTGTTACGCCGATAGATAAGTGCAAAGTCATGCCGCATATCAAACAAAAACCGGCGGTAGCGTTGCAACCCATCCCGCAGTGGAACCGGCATGCAACCAATCTCGGCGAGGAAGAAGCCGAAGGAGTCCTTCTGGCGCTCGGCGAAGCCGTCGAGCAGCGCGACGCGCTGACCGCCGGCCATTGCGCGCGGCTGGCGTTTATGGCGGTGGCGTTGGGAACGGCTCTGGGGCTGGGCCGCGACCGCCTGGTGACGCTGTATCGCGGCGGCTACCTGCACGATGTAGGCAAAGTCGGGATACCGGACGCCATTCTGTTGAAACCCGGCAAACTCGATCCGCAAGAATGGGTGACCATGCGCAGCCACACCACGCGCGGCGAGGATATCTGCCGCGGCGTGCCCCGGCTTGGGCCGGTGCTGCCGGTGATTCGCAGCCACCACGAACGCTGGGACGGCAGCGGATATCCCGATGGTTTAAAAGGCGAAGAAATCCCGCTGCTGGCCAGGGTGCTGCAAATCGCCGATATCTACGACGCCCTGACCAGCACGCGCCCTTACAAGCAGGCCCATACACCCGACCAGGCCATCGGCATTCTACTTGAGGAAACGCAGAAAGGCTGGCGCGACCCCGCCATCGTCGAAGTCTTTTTGGAGCTGCACGCGAACCTGTCGCTCAACGTTCTAGGGCAGCGTTTGGCAGCGGACTGAGAGGCGTGCGCCGGTACCCGCCTCCTGGGGTCAGACATTCGTGCGGATCAGCGGGTCAGCCGGGGCCCAGCCGCTCGTGTTGCTGCCCGGATTGACTACCAGTTCGCTGTCTTGGACCCCCCATATCGCCAGCTTATCCGCGCAGTGCCGGACCTACGCGATGGATTGTAATGGAGACGCCGGACGAAGCATCTGCACCAAGCCGATGGCGGATTCCAGTGACCTGGCAGGCTGGCTCGATGAACTCTTCACGGCGCTCGATCTCGCGGGCAAGATCAACCTGATGGGGCTATCGTACGGAGGTTATTTGGCAGCCTTGTACGGGTTGCATTTTCCCAGCCGCCTGCGCAAGACCGTACTCCTGGCTCCGGGGGAAATTCTCCGCGCGCGGCCGCGAAAAACCCCCGCCGGCTGCGGCGGGGCAGGGGAGGCGGTTGGGTGAGAAAGAGGCTGGAGCCGGTTGACACCGGGTTATGCTCGATCGCGATCTGGCGGAACTTTACGGCGTCGAAACGCGCGCGCTCAACCAGGCCGTGAGCCAACGGCGATCGCTTCCCGGACGATTTCATGTTCCATCTGACCTTGGAGGAGGGAAGGCGGTCCTGCTTTCAAGATCACAATTTGTGACCTTGAAGCGGGGCCAGAACATCAAGTACCGGCCGCACGTGTTCACGGAGCACGGGGCGGTGATGCTGGCAAACGTCCTCCGGAGCCCCGTCGCGGTCCGCGCGAGCATTCAGGTGGTGCGCGCCTTCGTGCACCTGCGTCAGATGCTCGCGACGAGCCAGGACTTCGCCCGGAAGATTGAGGCGCTGGAGCGCAAGGTGGGAAAGCACGATGCTGACCTGCAAGCAATTCTCAGCGTGCTGCAAAGGCTCTTGCAACCGCCGGTGCCGCCGGCGAAGCGCCCCATTGGGTTTGTGGGACCGGGCAAGAAGTGGCGACTGGTTTCGAAGAAAAGGAACTGATACCCAGTCATCAGCCCGCGTGGAAGCCTCCGTGGACCGGGCTGTTCTAACGTTCCGCTCCATCCGGCCGCGCATCGCCGCTCACCAAGTGTTGACGGACCATGAGCTCGCCAGCCTGCGCGTCCCTACGCTCTTCCTGGTGGGCGAACATGAGGTGGTTTATTCCGCCGCCCCGGCTGCGCGCCGGCTCAACCGCGCCGCCCCGCAAATCCCGGCGGCCGTCATTCCCAATGCGGGTCGCGATTTGACCATCGCGCAAGCCGAAACGGTCAACCGCGAAATTCCGGACTTTCTTCCAGAGTAGCTTGAGGCGGGCGTCTCAATGCCCGTATTTCTTTTCGCCCGCTTCAATCCGCACCGGCAGCCGGTTCTCCGGCGGCGGCAGCGGGCAAGTAGCGTAGGGCGTAAACGCGCAAGGCGGGTTGTAAGCTCTATTGAAATCGAGAATTACGGTTCCGTTGGCGGGCATGTCCGAATACAAGAAACGCCCCGCGCCGTAAGTCTCCTTGCCGCTGGTCTGGTCTTTGAAAATGTAAAAGAGCTGCCGGTCTCCCGGTACTTCGATAATCGGATAGAGCCGCAACTCCCGGCCGTGCAGGTGGAACACCGCGTAGCCCGGACAATCGGAATTCTCGGTCTGCCCCAGAACGTTCAGGATGGGGATCTGCTTGGGCTCGGCGACCCAGCGCGCCGTCACGCGGTACGCCTCGTTCGCCGGATACGATTCGATGCCGTGAAAATTACGGCGGGCTTCGCTCTCGGGGTCTTTTAAACGGATGCCCACGCGGTCGCCGCGCCGGATCACAAACAGGCTGAGCCGCCCCACTTTCACCGCCTCGGGGGAGTTGGGCCT
>Ga0181521_10008390_pt1 | contig 10609 bp, 6 predicted proteins | sample PEATcosm2014_Bin_32_FD_119764 | JGI IMG/M metagenome (GOLD analysis project Ga0181521, IMG submission 119764) | Peatland microbial communities from MTU Mesocosm Facility, Houghton, MI, USA - PEATcosm2014_Bin02_60_metaG | ecosystem: Environmental > Terrestrial > Soil > Wetlands > Peat | place... | reverse complement strand
GCCCGAAGACCAGCTTCGCTGCGACCATCACGTACGACCGTACGGTAGCTCCGGGCTATGATCTGACGGTGGCGTTGAACGGCACCTATCGGACCCCCATCACCTTTGGCCTGGCGCCCACCTTGGGTAATGCGACGGTGCTCAAATCCTCATCGTACGAGACGATGAATTTGTATGCCGTCGTCAATCACAAGCCTTGGCGAGTGACGGGGTATGTCACGAATCTTGCGGATCGGCAAAATTATTTGGTGCCGCCCACCCAACCTAATGAGCTCAATAACCTGACCGACGACTTCGTGGTCAATCCTCCCCGCGAGATAGGGATCAGAATCGCCTATATGTTTTGAACCGAGTCACACGCGTCCGGGGTTCTCCATCCATGCCTGACAGCGCCTGTCCGATCAGCCGCGAGCGCTTGCAGCAGGTCCTGCTGCCGATCGGCCGGGCCATCGGATTGCCGAACGCCGTGTACACGAGCGAGGAGTATTTTCGCTACGAGCGCGATGAGGTCATGGGTCGCACCTGGGCAGCTCTGGCTTTCACCGATGCAATTCCCGACCGGCCGTTCGCGCAGCCGGTGCAGTTCATGGGCCTGCCCTTGCTCATCACGCGCGACCGGCGCGGCGTCCTGCAAGTCTTTCACAACGTGTGCAGCCACCGCGGCATGAAGCTCGTGGCGGAGCCGACCGACGTACCGGGGCTGATCACCTGCCGCTACCATTGCTGGTCGTACTCGACCAACGGTGACCTCAAGGCGACGCCCCATATCGGCGGAGTGAACCAGCATACCTGCAAGGGATTCGCGAACTCCGAGCACGGCCTGAAGGCCGTGCGCAGCGCGCAGTTCATGGATATCATTTTCATCAATTTGAGCGGGGATGCACCCGACTTCGAGCAATATATCGGCCCGGTTCGAGCGCGCGCCGGCCATTTCATGGGCGAGCGCGGTTGGTCGCAGCTGCGCCCCGGAATTACGGACTCTCACCTGACTCTGGAGGTCCGCTGCAACTGGAAGCTGGCGGTCGAGAATTACTGCGAGGCTTACCACCTGCCGTGGGTTCACCCGTCGCTCAACAGCTATTCCAAGCTCGAGGATCACTACTGCTTCCTGGATGCCGAGGATTTTGCGGGTCAAGGATCGCTCGCGTATCGCCTCAGCGATGTGGCGGGCACGCGCCTGCCGCGCCTCGATGAGTGGCCGGCGGATCAGTGGCACGTCGCCGAATACCCGTCGTTGTATCCGAACGTTCTGCTCGGCTTCCATGCCGACCATGCCTTCGCCATCATTCTGACGCCGATCGCCCCGGATCTCACGCGCGAGGAGTTGCGCATTTTCTACGTCGGAGACGGCGCCGTCGCAGATACTTACGGCGCCTGCCGGGCCGCCACCCACTCCGCCTGGCGCGTCGTCTTCGGTGAGGATGTGTTCGCGGTCGAAAGCATGCAGCAAGGGCGTGCGTCACCCGGCTACGACGGCGGCGTGTTCTCGCCGGTCATGGACGAGTCGACGCACCACTTCCACCGCTGGGTGGCGGCAAAGCTCGCCGCGCGCCCGCGCGGCGAGCCCATTCGCGCCCGTCAATAGTTCATATCGGGCATCGCGGCCTTGCGCTCGGCAATGAATCCCAACAGCGCTTCGCGCTTAGCGGGATCCACGGGGGGCGCTTGGTACGCCTCGAGCATCGCTTTCCACTTGTGGTTCGCGCGCCAGACGATGTCGTGCGCTCCTTCCTGCGACCATTGTTCGAATGAGTTGTTGTCCGATAGCTCGAAATCGAAGAAGGCGGTCTCGTAATTTCGCAGCGTGTGTGCGGAACCGAGAAAGTGACTGCCCGGCCCCACTTCCCGGAATGCATCCATCGCGAAGCCATTCTCATCGAGCGACATGCCGCGAGCGACCACGTGAAAGGCGCCGCATTGTTCGGCATCCATCACGAATTTCTCGTACGACATGACGAGCCCGGCTTCGAGCCAACCGGCCGAGTGCAAGACGAAATTCGCGCCGGCGAGGATTGCCGGCCACAATGAACTCGCGCTCTCGTACGCGGCCTGGGCATCTGGAACCTTGGATGCGCACAGGTTGCCGCCGCAGCGAAGCGGAACGCCGAGCCGGCGAGCGAGCTGCCCGATCGCAAAATACGCCAGTGACGGCTCGGGTGTACCGAACGTCGGCGCGCCGCTCTTCAGCGACATGGATGACAAGAAATTGCCGAGAATGACCGGGGATCCCGGCCGCTCGAGTTGCCCGAGCGCGACACAGAAGACCGCTTCGGCAAAGCACTGGGCGAGACCGCCCGCCGTGGTCACCGGTCCCATCGCGCCTCCCAGAATGAAGGGCACACAGACGGGAGCCTGATTGGCGGCCGCATAGGTTCGTATCACGCGGCTCGCCTCGCCGTCGAGGACCAAGGGGGAGTTGACGTTGACGTTACCGAGAATGACGCAATGACTCTCCAGAAATTCCGGCCCGAAGAAAGTTCGGCACATGTCGATCGAGTCCGCGGCGCGCGGTGCCGTGGTCACCGAACCCATGAATGGTTTGTCCGACAGCGTCATGTGCGCGTAGAGCATGTCGAGGTGACGCTTGTTGACGGGAATGTCGGTCGGCTCGCACACCGTGCCGCCCGAATGATGCAACCAAGGGCTCATGTACGCGAGCTTGACGAAGTTATGGAAATCGTCGAGCGTCCCATAGCGACGGCCGCGATCGGCATCGCAGACGAACGGTGACCCGTACGCGGGCGCCAACACCGTCGCCCGGCCGCCGATCGTGACCGAGCGCGCGGGGTTGCGCGAGTGCTGAACGAACTCGGCAGGTGCCGAGCGTTTGACGATCTGCCGCGCCAATCCGATCGGAACGCGCACCCGCGATTCGCCCTCGATATCGGCCCCCGCATCCCTCCATAAACGGATCGCCGTCGCATCACCGCGAATCTCCATGCCGATTTCTTGCAGGATCCGATCCGCATGGGTTTCGATGACGACGAGTTGCTCTTCATCGAGCATCTCGTAAGGAGGAATGAGCCGTTTGATGAACGGCGCGGCCGCCGGGTGCATGGCACGGACCCGCTGCCGGCTGTCCTTGCGCGACCGCGGGCGTATGGAAGGCGGCGTTTCGTCAGTCGGCACGGATGGTTCTCATTAAAGGTCCTTGACGAGCCTCAATGCATCGTAGATCGCCGCGTGCGTGTTACGCGCAGCGATCGCGTCGCCCACCCGGAACAGCTGGAATGCACCGTCCGGATTCTTGGCAATGCTCTGTGGACGACCGGCGAGGAGTTGATTGTAATCGACCGCGCCCAGGTTGCGGGACAATGGCTGCAACGAGAAGTACAGATCGTCCATCGGAACGGTGCCGTGATTGACGACGACTTGATCGAAGCGGCGTTCCTGTCGTGTGCCGCAATAGTCACTGCCGACAACGGCCGCCAGTTGCTCGCCGTCCCGCCGCACCTCTTCCAGCCGGAAGGTGACCGTGAAGGTCACATCACGCGGTTGCAGCGTGCGCATGTACGGCACCAAGTTCATGGCCATGACCTCCGGGGCGAAGGTGCGATCGGGCGTCATGATCTCCAACCGCGCTCCGCTGGCGGCAATGAACTCCGCAGCCTGAAGGGCCGCATGATCGCCGGCGTCGTCGTATAGCAAGACGTTTGCACGGGGTTTGACGTGCCCCGATATGATGTCCCACGTCGACACGACCAGGTGGTTACCGGACTTCAGCACATCCGTATGCGGGTAGCCGCCGGTGGCCACGATCACGACATCGGGTTTCCCGGTGAGCGCTTCGATCTCGCCGGCCAGGACCTCGAAATGAAATTCCACTCCACGGGCTTCGCATTGAGCCATGCGCCAATCAATGATGCCGAGCATCTCGCGCCGGCGTGGACTCTGCGCGGTGAGACGGACCTGTCCGCCCGGTTTGCTCGCTGCCTCGAACACCACGACGTGGTGGCCGCGCTCGGCCGCAACGCGGGCGGCCTCCAATCCGCCGGGCCCTGCGCCGACAACGACGATCTTGCGCTTCACCGGGGCCGCTGAAATGGTATGCGGCATATCGAGCTCGCGGCCGGTCGCGGCATTGTGAATACAGAAGGCATCGCCGCCTTGATAGATTCGATCCAGGCAGTAATTGGCACCCACGCACGGGCGAATGTCAGCCTCGCGCCCGGCCATGATCTTGCGCACGATGTGCGGATCGGTCATGTGTGCCCGCGTCATACCCACCATGTCGACCTTTCCCGAGGCGACGGCATAGCGCGCGGTAGCCACATCGGGAATCTTAGCCGCGTGGAACGTCGGGAACTGGGTGGCCGCGCGAATTTCCCCGGCAAAATCGAGATGGGGCGAATTTGCCATCCCCTGAATGGGAATGAGATCCGTCAGACCCGCGTCGGTATCGATGTGGCCGCGGACGACATTGAGAAAGTCGATCAGGCCGCTGTCCTTCAGCCGACGCGAAATCTCGAGGCCATCTTGCTTGGTCAGGCCGCCATCGAGAATTTCATCGGCCGTGTAGCGTATGCCGAGGATGAATTCCGGACCGACCCGCCGGCGAATCGCCTTGAGAACGTCGAACGTGAATTGCAGCCTATGATCGATTGAGCCGCCATACGGAGCGGCCAGTGTGTTGGTCAGCGGCGACCAGAACTGATCCAGCAGATGACCATAGGCCTCGAGTTCGATCCCATCCAGCTTGGCAGCGTGTACCCGGCTGGCGGCGTCGGCATACTCATCAATGATGCGCTCGATATCCCAATCTTCGATCCTCTTCGGGAACGCGCGGTGCGCGGCCTCTCTGCGATGCGACGGAGAGACGACGGGCAGCCAGTCGGCCCTGTCCCAACGGGTACGTCGACCGAGGTGGGTCAACTGGATCATCACTGCCGCACCCTGATCGTGACAGGCATCGCTCAAATCGCGCAACCAGGGAACGATCTCATCCTTGTAGAGGAGCAGGTTGTTGAATGCCGGCGGACTGTCCCTCGAGATCGAAGCTGAGCCTGCGGTCATGGTTAAGGCGACACCCCCCTTTGCACGTTCCACGTGATAGGCTCGATATCGCTCCTTCGGCATACCGTCTTCCGCATACGCGGGCTCATGCGCGGTGGTGATGATTCGGTTGCGAAGGGTGAGGTGCTTCAGTCGAAACGGCTGAAGCAGGGGATCGGCCGACATCGAACGCTCGTTAGGCCTCATGCTTGGCAATCCGCCCTTCCTTCATCACGAAGTGCACAGATCGCAGGGCACCGATGTCGTCGAGCGGGTTTTCCTCGGTGGCGATGATGTCCGCTAATTTCCCGGGCTCGAGCGCTCCCAGGTCATTCTCCAACCGCATCATCGCGGCCGCGCCGATGGTCGCGGCTTGGATGGCCTCGAGACTCGAGAAGCCGGCTCGTCGAACCATCACCTCGAGCTCCTGCATGTTGTCTCCGCAATGATTCCCCGGGGTGCCCGCATCGGTGCCCATGGCGATCCGCACGCCGAGCCGGCGCGCGAGGCTGATATTGGCCACATGAATCTCATGGATTTCGGCGTAGCGGCGCCGGACGTGATCCGGAGCTCCCGCTGCGATCGTGGGGTCCCGAAACATGGCGGGCGAGACACAGACGGTCGGCACGAGGAATGTACCGCGTTCGGCCATGAGCCGGTACACGGCCTCATCACCGTATATCGTGTGTTCGATGCTGCGGCAGCCTGCGTTGACGGCATGGCGAATTCCTGCCGGTGCGTGGGCGTGAGCAGCAACATACGTAAAATTATCCTCCGCGATTTCCACCGCCGCGCGTATCTCCTCCTCCCGGTACTGCACGGCGTGGGCGCTCTCATAGGCGCTCGAGGTGACGGCTCCGGTCGCCAGCAGTTTGATGAAGTTGGCACCTTTAGCCAGTTGCTGGCGTGCGGCTTTGCGGATCGCGTCCGGCCCGTCGGCCTCTTCGTACATGCCGCGCCAGTAGGGCGTGGAACTCGACGTCATCGACAGTATCCGCCCCGCGCAGTAAAGACGCGGGCCCTCGATCCATCCGGCGCGGATCGCCTCTCGAACCGCGATCTCGTGATAATCCCAGCCTCCGACGTCGCGAGCCGTTGTGATGCCGGCCATCAGCAGGCGGCGGGCGGCCCGCGCCGCATACAGTGCAATCGTGCCGGGAAGCGCCGCGCCCCAACCCTCCGCGACGTTGCCGTTGTAGGTATCCACGCAGATATGGACGTGGCAATCGAAGAATCCCGGTAGCAGGTGAGCGCCCGACAGATCGATGATGGGGCCCTCCGGGTTCGCGGGTATTTGCGCCGATACGGCGGTCACGCGTCCGGCATCGATGCGAATGTGTTTTTGCTCGACGCGTCCGGAGCGCACGTCAATCACTTTACCGTTGGTTATCCAAGTCATGGTCCCTCCAAAATGGCGCGGCGGCGCGCGGCATCTTCTGCGGCATCAACACAGCTTGCATTATTTGACACCCGCCATGAGCCGCTTGAGCCAGGGCGTCAGCAGCAGCATCACCGCGCCGCCTACGGCGCCCCACACAAATATTTTAAGGAAAAGGGCGGGCAGCGACGCCAAATGGGTCGAGTCATATTCGGCGGCGAGCTGGCCCGCAAGATTGTTGCCGAGAGCCACCGATAGGAACCACATGCCCATGACTTGCCCGACAAAACGTGGTGCCGCAAGCTTGGTCATGGATGAAAGTCCCACGGGCCCGAGACACAGGTCGCCCCACATCTGCACCAGGTAGCAGAGCGCCAACCAGGTCGGCAGCACCTTTTGGCCCGCGATGACATAAGTCGAAGCGACGTACATCACCATGAAACCGAAACCCATCAGCGCGAGACCCGCGGCGAACTTGACGGGTGTCGACGGATCCTTGCCGCGTCGTCCGAGGCTGAGCCACAGCGCGCTGAACAGGGGAGCGAACAGGATGATGTATAGGGAGCTCAACCCCTGCAAAATCCCCGCCGGCATCTGCCAACCCAAGAGATCGCGGTCGGTGTATCGTTCGGCAAACAGGGTGAGCGAGGTCCCGGCCTGTTCTTGGCCTGCATAGTAGACGGTAGCCGCGATGAACAGCGCCAACATCACATACACGCGGTTTCGCTCCGTGCGCGATAATCCGGCGAAGAAAATGAGGTAGGCGAAGTACGCCCCCGCGAGCAGCCCAATGAGCCAGGATGTCGCGGCCGCCACGGCTTTCGCATCGATCGTCATTCGGCCAGTGACGGCCAATGCGGCGACGATGATTACCGTCACGACGATCCCGATGACGGGCAGCCAGGAGCCGAGGGTCGCGGTCACCGGGGAATTTAGGTCGGCGGCGCTCAAGTAATGGCGCGTCAGGATGAATTGCACGAGACCGAGGAACATACCAACGGCCGGCAATGCGAAGCCCCAGTGCCAGCCGAAGCGTGCGGCACAGATGGGCACGAGCAAGGCGCCGAGCAGCGCGCCGACATTGATGCCCATGTAAAACAACGAAAAGCCGGCGTCGCGCCGTGACCCGCCTTCTGGATAGAGGTTTGCGACCATCCCGCTGACATTGGGTTTGAGCAATCCCACACCAAATGCGATCAAGACGAGACCGATAAAGAACACCTGGGTGGTTCCCGACGCCAACATGGCATTGCCCGCCATGATGAGCACCCCGCCGCTGAGAACGGCGCGTTGCGCTCCGATCAGCGTGTCGGCCATCCAACCGCCGAGGAGCGAGAGCAAGTAGGAAGCCGCGACGAAGATGCCAAAGATGGAACTTGCCGTCTTGTCCTCGATGCCGAGGCCGCCATCCGCCGCGGCCGTCACCATGAACAAGGTCAGAATGGCCCGCATCCCGTAATACGTGAATCGTTCCCACATTTCCGTGAAGAACAGGGTCGCGAGACCACGGGGTTGGCCAAATAGCGTCTTGATGGGCAGCCGTGGCGCCGTCGCGGCGTCCAAGAATCCACTCACGAAGTATCCTTGAGATAGGCGCGCCAGCCGCCAAGATGCGTGATGTCGACGGCGCCATCAGTGGCGTACGATTCGCACAAGAATCCCAGAACATGCTCTCCGTCTTGAAGTTCGATTGTTCCGATTCCCAGCGGTGCAGGGACGCTCTCGACGAACGAACCGAAATCCGCGGATCGCACTGCCCACACCTCGACGTCTATCGAAGTCCCGCCGTTGCGCAGGCGCACGAGCCCGGGTCGTAGCGGCGGCCCCCCGGGCAACGCAAATAAGCGGTAGTGGGCCGCAGTTCGCGTGCTTCGCACCAAATACCCGCCTCGATCCCGTAGTTGCCGGTTGAAAGGCAGACCGTCCATATGCGCGCCGCACACGGCGACTGCCGTGAAGCCCTCGGGCACCGCGGACGCGCTTTCCGCGGGCAGCGGCATGGGCAAATCCACCGCTCCCAGTCTATTGACGCAAGCGCGGTGCAGCCTGCCGGCCAGTGCGAGCAGCGCGTGGTCCGTTCCTCCGCGACCGACGATCGTCACTCCGAAGGGCAGCCCGTCACTGCGAAAACCGGCGGGTATCGCTACGCCCGCCAGATCCAACAGATTCATATAATTGGTGTAGTACCCCAGCGTCGTGTTCAGGCGAATGGGGTCCGCATTCACGCGCGCAATCTCGTAAATAGTGCCGGCCGTCGGCGTAATCAGCACGTCGATGCCGTCCCAAACGCGTTCACTCGCGCGTTTCAACGACATGAGGTGGTATTGTGCCTTGAAGGCATCGATGGCCGACGGGGATTTTCCCGACTCGATCACCTGGCGCGTGACCGGATGCATGGCGCTCGCGTGCAGCTCGATGAAATCCTCCAGCCCGGCGTAGCGCTCGGCGAGCCAGGGTCCTTCGTACAGCAGTCGTGCCGCGTCCATGAAGGGAGCAAAGTCGATCTGAACCAACGTGCCGCCGAGCGATTCGATGCGCGCGATCGCTTGGTCGAACAACCGAGCATACTCACGGTCGCCGAAGAATTGCAGTTGCTCGCTCCGTGGCACGCCGAATCGCTGACCCGGGATGGCGACGTCGCCGACCATGCGAGAATAAGGATCGTCGACGTCAAATCCTTCGACCACCGCAAGAACTCGCGCGGCATCTTCGCTCGTCAGTGCAAATATCGACACGCAATCCAGTGAACGGCATGCCGGCACGATGCCTCGAGTGCTGATTTTCCCGAGGCTCGGTTTCAGTCCCACGATGTTGTTGAATGCGGCTGGGACGCGACCGGACCCGGCCGTATCGGTTCCGAGCGCAAAGCTCGCAAGACCAGTGGCCACCGCCACGGCGGAGCCCGAGCTCGACCCGCCGGCAATGAACTCCGCGTTGAAGCTGTTTCGGCAGGCGCCGTACGGCGAGCGCGTGCCGACCAATCCGGTCGCGAATTGATCGAGATTGGCTTTGCCGAGCGGAATGGCCCCGGCATCGAGGAGCCTTTGTACGACCGTGGATGATTGCGCCGGTACATAGGAATACTGCGCGCATCCCGCCGTGGTAGGCACGCCGGCGAGATCAATATTGTCCTTGATGACAAAGGGAACGCCATACAGAGGAAGTTCATCGATCGAGCGTTGCTCGATGGAGCGTGCGTGATCCAACAGCCGCTCGCGCGAGAAACGTGTGATCCAAACATGCCGTTGCGCCGCTTGGTTCGCGCGCTGCATTGCGCTCGCGATTACCTGTGTCGGAGTGAGGCGACAGGTGCGATACGCGTGTAGGAGATCGGTGATGAGAAAGCTGTCGGATGAGTGCATGGATACGAAATATAGCGTGTGCAGTGCGACACGCGCGTACTTTGTGCGCGCGAATATAGGGCGCTGATCAATGAGGTTGCGCGTTGCCGGTGCACGAACTCGCTGCAACCGGCGTGAGAATCCATGACGGCGGTTCGATCGGTGGACGTAAATCCCTGCATTTAGCGTGAATTCGTGTCGATCGGGCGCAGGTAAATGGACTTGGCACAACTTTTGCTCATCTCAAAGAAAAATGTGCGTCTAGGGTTCCGGCCTGTTTGAGCAGGTGTCTGGTCCGAGAGAGGCAGTCCCCTGTCGTCAGCGACGTCCCAAGTTGCTACGGCCGCGGATACACGGCGGGATAAAAGCCCGGGAGATCAATGTCGAGGAGGCTTCAGCGTCCTCGGATTGTCTCCCGCACAGGGGATGACCCGAAACAAGACGAAGCCTTCCCGAGGTAGTGCCGCCGGCACGATGACAAAGGAGGCTTGCCCCATGGGTTATCCGAATTCTCGATCGCTCGCGGGCCGCATGGCGACTGCCGCACTACTCATTCCCGCGTTTTACATCGCCAATTGTGCCTGGGCCGCGGACGCGGTTGCCTTGGCCGGCGCCGACGGGTTGGACGCCTCACCCTCCGGAATGCCGGGCGCCGAGCACACGGACGCGCTGCAGGAGATCGTGGTGACGGCCAATAAGCGAACCGAAGACATCAAGGACGTGCCGATCAGCATTACCGCGGTCAGCGGCGCGGACCTGGTGGACAAGCACATTCAAAGCTATGACGACATCACCCGCGCCATCCCGGGGGTGAATTTCAATTCGGTATCGGGGACCGAAGGCACGACCAACATCGAAATTCGCGGAGTGAGTTCGACTTCAGGTTCCGCCACGACCG
>Ga0181521_10008388_pt1 | contig 10610 bp, 11 predicted proteins | sample PEATcosm2014_Bin_32_FD_119764 | JGI IMG/M metagenome (GOLD analysis project Ga0181521, IMG submission 119764) | Peatland microbial communities from MTU Mesocosm Facility, Houghton, MI, USA - PEATcosm2014_Bin02_60_metaG | ecosystem: Environmental > Terrestrial > Soil > Wetlands > Peat | place... | reverse complement strand
GCTCGTCCACCAAAGGACTCAGGGCATCGAAGCGTAGTTTGATTCCCGGCTCGGCGTTCACTTACTCAAGTGTACGCCAAAACATTTTTATATGAAACTGTTATTTCTAGACAGGCCCTTAGCCGGCCTTTTCTTCCTGCCAGGGCGGCAGCAGCTTGATCAGCACCAGGAAGATCACGAACGGCAGAATCATCAGCGCGATGGCCGGCAGCAGACCTTCTCTCGTCACCAACTCCACCTTGTAACTGGTGTAGCCGAGGAAGCTCTTGGAAAACAGTTGCCCGCCGATCACCACGTTCCAGCGCATGGCGAAAATGCCGATCAGCGTCAAACCGCCGGCGGTCATGTACATCGCCTTGCGAGCGCCCGCTGAGAATCGCCACAATTGGTTGGCGGCGAGAATCGTCAATGGCACGAGCGTGCCCAGCATGATTTGCAGAATCACCTGCGAGAACCACAGACGCGTGTGCACCATGAAATCCAGGCTGCGGAAGCTCTCGTCCGATTCATAAGTGCGGTGCACCAGGTCCAGCATTTCCAAAGTGAAGTCGATGACGAAGGTGTAGAAGAGATAGCGCGCGATGGTGTCCAGGCATCGCATATCGATGGCGACTTTCCGCAGCTTCGAAGACACCACGTAGAGCACCATTACCGCGGCAATCCCGGAGACCATGGCCGAGAACAGAAACACGATCGGCATCAGCGGCGTGGACCACCATGGATTGGCTTTCACCGAGCCGAAGATGAAGCCGACGTACCCGTGCAGCAGAAACGCCGAGGGAATGCCGATGACGGTGACGGCATAACCGACTTTGTCGTCGATACGGCGGGCTTCCGGGCTGACGTTGTAGGAACCCAGCGTCAAGGCCCGGTAAATCAGGCGGCGGATGCCGCTGCTGGTCTGCGCCAGCCCGACGATTTCGGCGCGGTATTCGAGCCAGATCTCGACCAGCAGCACCACCGTGAGGTACCACAGGTAAACGAAGCCGAACATGGCCATGGCGGAGGAGGTGTGCGGCGTCAGATACATTTCAAACGACCGCTCGGGGTGTCCCAGGTGAAGCTGCAGGGGCAGCGGGGCGACCAGCAGGAAGGCCAGCGCCGTCAGCAGGGCCAGCCGGTAGGTGGGCCGCACCGCCTCGACTTTGAAAACCCGTTCGAGCGAAGCCAGAATGAAGGCTCCTGCCACCAGCCCGGTGATGTAGGGGTAGAGGACAATGAGAACGCTCCATTGCAGCTCCACCTCGTTCGGGTACATGAAACCGTCTACGCCAGCTATCATCGCGTCGCTCCCTCTAACGCACCGCTCCGTCCAGGTTCTTGTAATAGACCTTGGCCTGGGTGGCCATGTACGGCTTCAGCACTTCGACCTTGTTGTTGCGCAGGATCTCGTGCACCGGATCCTTGGGGTTCTTGAAATCCACGAGCAGGCGGGCGCCGGTGGGGCAGTTTTCGCAGCAGGCCGTGGTGAGACCCCTGGTGATGCGGTGATAGCAAAGCGTGCACTTGTCCACGGTCTGTTTCTGCGGATGCAGGTAGCGGCAGCCGTACGGGCAAGCTTGCACGCAATAGCGGCAGCCCAGGCAATAGGAGTCATCCACCAGCACCACCCCGTCGGGGCTGACGAACGTGGCGCCCACCGGGCAAACCTGCACGCAAGGCGAAGCGGCGCATTGGTTGCACAGTTTGGGGACGAAGAAGCTCTTGAGGCCCTCGCGCGTGGAAATCGGGAAGCCCTCCATGGCGCCATCGGGCGAATCTACCCGCGGCTGACGACCCTCCTCGATCTGGTACCGTTCTACCCAGGTACGGAAATAACCATGCGGCACGCTGTTTTCCGTGGAGCAGGCGCGCACGCAGTTACCGCAGCCGATGCACGTATCGATGTCGATGACCATCCCCCACCAGTGATCGGCCATTTTGTAGGCATCGCTGGCGGGCTCGGCGCCGGTGATCTGCTCCAGCGTCGCGCCCACCGACGCGAGCACCAGCAACTTCCCGCCCACCTTGAACAAATCGCGCCGGCTGATATCCATGCTCGTCTCCTTGCCTCAAAGATGCGGGTTGTGGGGTTGATGGCACTGATTGCAGGCCACGCCGCCGGAATGCTCGGCAGTAGCCACCTGGGGAAAGGCTGGTGGCTTGGCGGCGTCTTTTTCGTGGCAGCGCCGGCAGAGGTTGGCGACGTCGGGCAGTTGCGGAACGTGCGCGGCGGGATCGTCGGCGTGCTGCGCCAGGGCCCCATGACAGGCTTCGCACGCCACGTGAGCGTGCTTACCGGCGGCGCGCGCTTTCGCCTCGTCATCATGGCAGAGCACGCAGGTGTCCTGCCCGGCGTACGCGATGGGCCGTTGCCGGACCAGCCCCAGCGCACCGGGGCGATAATGGCCGTATTGTCCAAAAGCTTTGGGGACAATCGCGCTGCGCACCACCAGAAATACTGCCACACCGGCCAGCAGAATCAGGGCCGGGCGAATCAGATGACCAGCGTCCCGCACCAAACGACGCACTACTCCCTCTTTCCGCGCAAACCACACCTCTACGCAGGGATGATCTTATGTCACACAGGCAATATCATCACCAACAGGCCTCTTGATCGAATAATGGGGCACCAGGCCCATATTCGTGGAGAACTTCCGCAACCGAGCATCCAGAACCCGTGTGATGATTGGGTTACATCGCGCAACCCGTGGGGCAAATCGCGCCTTGATTCGCAAATTACGGCAACTTGGCGGCGGCTTCTTCCGAGCAAGGGAGGGCGGTGAAAAGGGAGCCATGGGGCCTCGATCTTATGCGAAGATGTGAATGACCATGCCGCACTCGCAACCGTTAACTAGTGAAAATAAAACGGTACCTACTCCTGTGCCCTTGTGAGTCTCCGTTTTGACCTCCTATAGTTCAGTTGGCATGTGACTAACCCATGACCCAGGCTAATCCTACAGCGGCATCCCGCCGGGCAGTGATCGTCGTCCCGTGCTACAACGAAGGCCGCCGCCTGCCGGTCGCCGATTTTCAGCAGTTTCTCGACCGGCCGGGCGCCGAACTGCTGTTTGTCGACGATGGCAGCACGGACAACACGGTGGAGGTCCTGCGCCGCATTTGCGCCGGCCGCGAAGGCCGCGCCAGATTGCTCGAGTGCGGCAAGAATGGAGGGAAAGCGGAGGCCGTACGCCGCGGCATGCGTGCCGCGCTGGAGAGCGGCGCCGCGTATGCCGGTTTCTGGGATGCGGATCTGGCGACTCCTCTCAGTGACATTGCCGAGTTTCTGCGTGTCCTCGAAGCGCGGCCCGAAATCGATATGGTGTTCGGCTCGCGGGTAAAGCTCCTGGGCCGCAAAGTGGAGCGCCATGCGATACGCCATTATCTGGGCAGAGTCTTTGCCACCGCGGCCTCCGTGGTGCTGCGGATGGCGGTTTACGACACCCAGTGTGGCGCCAAGATATTCAGAGCCGTGCCGGCGACGACCGGTCTTTTCGACGAACCCTTCTGCAGCCGGTGGGTGTTCGATGTGGAGTTGTTCGCCCGCTACATCCGCAACCTCGGCTCTTCGGGCGCGGCAGCGGCACGAATCTACGAATTCCCGCTGATGGTTTGGCGCGACGTCGCCGGTTCCAAGGTCAAGCCAAGCGACTTCCTTGTGTCCTTCCGCGACATTGTGAGAATTTACTGGAAATACATGCGCACCGCGTGACCGCGCAAGCCGCGTCTGCCGCGCCCGCTCATGATGCCCGGCGGGCGGGTGGGCCGGTACTATGATTGGATTGGACGGATGCTATCCGATAGACGACAAAGTTTCGTGGCCGGTCCTGGAGTAACCGCGCGGGGCCCCGGCGGCGTGGCGACGGGGACATTGGCCCCGCCGGCTGCCGGGCAAGCCGCCTTCTCGCTTAGCGACGATTGGGAAACGCAGCCAATCCGCAAGATTTCCTTCTACTTTTGCCTGGCAGCGCTCTTCTTGCGCCTCAGTGTCCTGCCCGAGTTAATCGCTTATGTCACACGGGTAAACACCCACCTCTTGTACCTGGTCGGTCCGCTGGCGATAGTGTCGACGCTGTTGATGGGAGGCGTGCAGCGGACATTCCGAGCGCGCGCCGCCTGGTATTGGCTGGGCTTCTTTGCCTGGATGGTCGTGGCCACGCCGTTCAGTTCCTGGCCGGGAGGTTCGGCAGGGCGAGTAATGTCGTATGCCCGGGTCGATGGCATTTTTCTGTTTTTGGTGGGCGGCCTGGCCTTCAACTGGCATGACGTCCGCGTCACATTCCGCACCATAGCCGCTGCCGCCCTGGTGAACCTGGTCTCAACCAAGATTTTCGAAGGCGCCGTCAATGGCCGGCTTTCCCTTCAGGCAAGCGGAACTATCGGCAATTCGAACGATCTGGCGGCGCAATTGTTATTGGTGCTGCCTTTTTTGTTCTTCTTCATGCTGGGTCGAGACCGATCAATAGTTGTCCGGGGCGCCGTACTGGTTTCGCTGCTGTACGGGATCTGGATCATACTGGGGACGGCGTCCCGCGGCGCCCTGATTGGTATGGCGGTCGTGTTTCTTTGCATCCTGATTCATGCTTCCCTGCCGCAGAGGCTTTTGTTGGCGGTCTTCGCCGTCGTGATCACACTGGTGGCGCTGGTCGCATTGCCCACTATGACGCTCAACCGCCTGGGCTCGTTATTTGGAGAGAAGCAAGTGGAAGCCGATTCCTCGCGGGTCTCTCGCCAGTATCTCTTCAAGACCAGCCTGAAGTACACAGTTCAGCACCCGCTTTTTGGGGTCGGTTCCGGTCAATTCTCCAATTTTGAGGGAAAGACAAGCCGGGCGGAAGGTATGGCCGGCAATTGGCACGAGACCCACTGTGCCTTCACTGAAGTGTCGTCGGAGTGCGGCGTGCCGGCATTCATTTTCTTTACTTGCGGTCTCGGATCGGCAACTCTGCTTGTGTTGCGGACCTATCGCAAGGCCAAGCGGGAGGGTTACCTGGACATCGCAAACGGATGTTTCTGTTACCTGCTGGCGATGGTAGGTCACCTGGTGGCCCTGTGCTTTTTGTCGCAGGCCTACACATACAAGCTGGCGGCCATGGTAGGGCTTGCGGTGACGGTGAGTTTCGCGGCGGCGCGAAGCATGAGATCGACTGGCGATCAGGCTCCTTCCAGACCGCTCGAGCCCTCTCCGCAGAGAGCGCTACACCGCTAATGGACCGCTCCGCGCACTAGGGCGCCGGCGGCTCGAGGGAATCCGGGCTGGCGCCATCCGCCGGCTCGCCTGCGGCGTCCTGCTGGCGTTGCTTGGCGTAATCGCCGCGGCTGAAGTACTTCTCCAGCCAGCAGTAGAGAGCGACAAAGAGATAGCGGCTCCCCATCTCTCTGATCTTCAGCTTGGATATGCCGTGCCGGCGGTTTCGCCAGGTGATGGGCATCACGGTCCACGAGTATCCGCGCACGATGATCTTCAGCGGAAGCTCGACGGTGAGATTGAAGTGCGGCGAAAGAAACGGGCGGCAACCGTCCAGCGCAGAGCGCCGGTATGCTTTAAAGGCGTTGGTGAAATCGTTCAAAGGGACGCGGAACAGAAGCCTGAGAAACAGATTGGCCAGCCGGTTGACGGCCAGCTTGTGCGCGGGATAATCGATCACCCCGCCTCCCCGGACGAAACGCGATCCGAAGACCGCGTCCCATCCCTGCCCGAGCAGTTCCCAGTAGCGGGCCACATCGCGGCAATCGTCGGATTCATCCGCCATCATGATCACGACGCCGTCTCCACGGCTATGATCGATGCCCCGGATGATGGCTCGGCCGAAACCGTGTTGGCCGCCATTTTGTAGCGGCCGCAGGGTGGGCACGCGGGAAGAGAGGTCACGCAGCACGGCCCAGGTGGAGTCGGTGCTGCCGTCATCCACGGCCACAATCTCGTGTTCGATATTGTGCAGCCGCAGCTCGACGTACAGATGTTCGACGGTGGAGGGCGCCGCGCCTTCTTCGTCGCGCATGGGGATCACGACCGAGAGCAGACTGAGCGGCTCGGGTGCGGCTGGATGGTTCATACGCCGCTCGACTCCAGCCACTCGGGATGCCTCTCGGCGTGGCCCGCGATTTCATCGAGCAGAGCCTCGATGGAGGTTCCCGGCCGCCAGCCGAAATCACGCTCGGCATCCGAGCTGTCCATGATCATCCACGGGATATCGTAAGGTCTGGGCTGGGGATCGGGCAGGGGAACGTGCGGGCCAAACCGGGCGTTGCACCAGGCAGTCGCTTGTGCCAGCGACATGGCATTTCGCGCACCGCCGCCGGCGACGTAGATTCGCTGCCCGCCGGCCCGTAGCGCACCGGTCTGGGCGTCCACCAGCGCGGAGAGGTCTCGCGGGTGGAAGGCGTCTCTCACCTGGCGGCCAGCGCCCTCGAAGCCGATGTACCGCAGCGGGCGCCGGCGCAGGTGCGCGTTGACCCAATAGGCGAAGATTCCCTGTTCCGGCGTGCCGAATTGCCCCGCGCCGGCCAGGACGCCGCACCGGTTCACCCACACCGGAAACCCGAAGGCCTCGCCGTATTCGAGAGCGATTGCCTCCGCCGCCAACTTGGTGGCGCCGTACAAGGAAACCGGCGGCGCGGTGGAGAATGCGGCGCCGATCCCGCGCGAGGAAACGCCGGCGGGGAGCGGGCCCGAGCAATCCAACCGAAACGCGCACCCGTCGATCTTGAGAGGCAATGAGCAGAGCGCGGGGATGGAATATGCGCGGCTGCTGCTCAGCAGGATGAAACCCGCCCGGTGCCTCTTCGCGTATTCGAGCAGGTTGACCAGGCTGGCCAGATTGTGCTCGAACAACTGGCGGCTGCTCAACGGACCTTGCACCCCCGCCAGCACGCTCGGCGCGGCCGCCGCGTCGATTACCCAATCCGCAGCGGGCAGGTTCTCCAGGTCGCTCGCCGCGCGAATGTCGGCGTGGATGAACTGGATGCCCAGTTGGCGGAGCCGCGCGCGGTTAGTTTCCGAACCTGGCCGCATCAGGTTGTCCAGGCCGACGATCGCCAGGCCCTGCCGCCGTTCAAGCAACGACTCCGCCACCGAACTGCCGACGAATCCGCAGGCGCCGGTGATGAGAATCCTCATCCACTCACCTTTGCCCGCTCCTGCCGCGCCATCCAGCTTTGCGCAACCTCGCGGAAGATATCGTCCAGGCTTTTGGTGATGCCCCAGGCCGGGTAGTGCGATTTCATTTTCCGCAAATCGCTGTAATAGCAGATGTGGTCGCCGATGCGATTCTCATCGATGTAGCGCCAGTTCATCGGGCGTCCGGTCGCATTTTCCGTTTTCCCAAAAGCTTCCAGAATCGAACAGGCGTTGCCCTTACCGCCGCCCAGGTTGTACACTTCCGCCACCCGCGGCTTCTTCCAGAATTCGAACATGAAGCGCGCCACATCTTCCGAATGGATGTTGTCGCGCACCTGCTTGCCTTTGTAACCGAACACCTTGTAATCGCGGCCCTGCACATTGCACTTGACCAGGTAGCTCAGGAAACCGTGAAGCTCGACACCGGAATGGTTGGGGCCGGTGAGGCAACCTCCGCGCAGGCAGCAGGTGGGCATGTTGAAATAGCGGCCGTACTCCTGCACCATCACATCGCCGGCGACCTTGGAGGCGCCAAAAAGAGAGTGCTTGCTCTGATCGATGGAATAATCCTCGGGAATGCCGTTCGCGTAGGCCGGGTCGGCATAGTCCCAGCGAGTTTCGAGTTCCTGGAGCCGAATCGTGTTGGGCCGGTCGCCGTAGACCTTGTTGGTGGACATGTGGATGAACGGGGTCTCCGGGCAGGATCGCCTGGCCGCCTCCAGCATGTGGAGTGTGCCGAGCGCGTTGACTTCAAAATCGAGCAGCGGGATGGCCGCGGCGCGGTCGTGCGAAGGCTGGGCGGCGGTATGCACGATCAGGTTGGGGCGCAGTTCGTCCATCAACGCAAACAGAGCGTCCCGATCGCGAATGTCGAGCGCTTCGTGACGATACCCGGGGATCTCGCGGCGCAACCGCTCCAGCACCCAGCTAGTGTCGCCCTCCGGCCCGAAGAAGACCGCGCGATGGTTGCTGTCAATTCCGGCGACGCGAAAACCCTGGCGGGCGAAGAATACGGAAACCTCCGAACCAATCAACCCGCAGGAGCCTGACACTAATACCGAGGGAGCCGACATCCAACAGATATTGTAGTCGTCCCCACCCAGTTACGGTAGTTGCTGGGCGGTCTCGGCGTCTGCCAGTTCGACGTCGGCTGCCAAATGCGCCGAAAAGCCGAGCCAGAGCAAGATCGCCAGGATCGAGAGTGACGGCATCGCGGCCATCAGCCAGGCGGCGAAAAAGCCCAGGTTCCGTGTAAGCCAGCTGTACAGCCCGACAAACGTCGCCTCCGAAAGCGACATGAAAACAAGTGCCGCGAACAACCCCGGGACCGCCAGCCTCGGGCGCTTCTGTCTCCAATTCCGGATTAACACCCCCAGCGGAAGCAGCATGATGGGAAAGTAACGCCCCCACGAAATAGGCGAAGCCAGGAGCATGGCAGCCACGAATACCGAGTACTCGACATCCAGCCGCTCCGGCCGCAGGTTGCTGCGATTCCAGGGCCACAGAAAAATCGCCAGAGCCGCTGCGACGATCAAGACCATTGCAGGCGCGACGACATGCACATTCCGGCCCCAACCAATTCCGCCGGAAAGACTTGTGATCAGCCCGGCCGCCGAGAGATTGCCGGCTCTCGGAACGAAGCCCTGGGCGATCCTGTCCGCGGTGTCCAGCCATTGTCGAAAGGTCGATTGGACAGTCACCGCGGCGGCTGCCAGGGTGAGCAGCGTTATGGTGCCAACCGCCGAGACGAACGCACGCCGGGACCGGATGGCAAAGTAGAGTATGAGCAGCGCCGGAAACGCCTGCAGACACGCGGCCAGCCCAATCGCGCCGCCCGCTATCCAAGGTTTGTTCCGGTGCAGCATCAGCCAGCCTGCCGCGATCAGAGCGAACAGAACAATGCTGGGTTGGCCCGACCGGAAGGTTGTGCCAACTGGATACCAGCCGAAGACTAATGCCATCACAGCGCACAACGCCACCAAGGGCAGAACCGGGAACAACTCGCGAAGGATGGCCACCACCGACACATACAGGAGCGCAGCGGACAGCAAAAGCACAAACGCGAAGCTGCCTCGAAAGCCAAACAGAAATACCGGACCGGCCAGCGCGATTCCGAGGAATGGCGGGTGCGCATTCGCGGTGGCAGGCGGTTCCGTCAAGGTGCTCAGATCGTGCCGAATGACGGGCAGCCGCTGCAGTTCTTCCCGCCCTGTGATGGGCGCCGACAATTCGACGATTCCCATCTCGGGCAAATCGCGGGGATACATGGTCTGGTGCTTCAGAAACTGGTGCGCGGCGACGACATCCTGCACGTAGTCCCTGGGGTTGATATAGCCCGCCAAGGCCGAAAAAGCGACGTTGACACAGGCCCCCAGCAGAAGGAAGGCCAGCACGGCGCGCTGGGACAGAATTCGCCCAAGCAGCTCCCAGGTGGTTTGCGCGCCGCCCGCGCCGAATCTGGCAGCCCTGGCAAGAGACCAAACCAGCAGGATCGCAAAGACGATCAGCGTTGAGTTGAGTGGCAGCGCCCGCATAAGCGAATCAATATAGCACGGGGCGATTCTGATGAATATTCACTTGGAGGCCTGCGAATAGGCGGCACCGTAGCGCGGATGGCGTTCCGGAGATATGCGGGCAGATTGGCTTCAGAGAGAGATTGCGCGACGGGTGGGCGGAAGCGGAAGCGCCCTTCAGGCAGGCCTCACGCAACGAAGGAGCCAGCGCCGCAGCCGTCGAAACCATATGGCTGCAGAGCGAGCCCGCAGTTGGAGCGCGCTGTTTACGAACGAAGCAGCGCAGCCTCTTCCAGGGTAATCTCTTCCGGACCGCTGCGCTCCTGATCTTTCTTTTGTGCCCTCTTAGCAGCCTTATCGCGCTGCTTCTCAGCGCGAGCCATTTCTTTCTGTCGTTTCTGGAATGTAGTACGCGATCGAGTGGCCATAGGCTGTCTCCTTTTTCTGCTCTTCTATCCGGCTCGAACCGCCGTCATCGAATGCGCACGAACTCCGGCGCGACCCGGAAGCAGCACAGACCGGACCCGAGTTCGCGCGAGAAGAGGACCAGGGGCGGCAAATTGCGAACGCCGCCCCCAAATCGTATTTTACCTTACCAGCGTTTGTTTTGCCGGCCGCCACCGCCGCCGCCGCCGCGATATCCACCGCCGCCGCCTCCGCGGTCTTCTTTCGGCCGAGCCTCATTGACATTCAGCGCCCTGCCATCGAGTTCCCTGCCATTCAGACCGGCAATGGCAGCATCGGCTTCGGCCGCCACACTCATTTCCACGAATCCAAAGCCTCTGGCACGTCCGGTGTCCCGGTCGGTTACGACGTTGACACGGTCAACCGTGCCATATTCCTCAAACATGGATCGAACCGCATCTTCGGTAGCTCCGAAGCTGAGGTTTCCAACGAAAATATTCTTCAATTAAGATCTTCTTTCTGAAATTTGCAGAGCAGCGAATCGCGGGCAGGATAGACGGTTGTGCCGGACTATGCGAGAGACCTCAATTAGC
>Ga0181521_10008383_pt1 | contig 10615 bp, 8 predicted proteins | sample PEATcosm2014_Bin_32_FD_119764 | JGI IMG/M metagenome (GOLD analysis project Ga0181521, IMG submission 119764) | Peatland microbial communities from MTU Mesocosm Facility, Houghton, MI, USA - PEATcosm2014_Bin02_60_metaG | ecosystem: Environmental > Terrestrial > Soil > Wetlands > Peat | place... | reverse complement strand
CGCCATACACCTCGACGGCGGCGCCTGGCCAGCGCGCCAGTAGCGCCTGCTTGAGCGGCACCGGAAAGGCAGAGCCAACGACGTACTTGAGTCGGGTTGCCGACAGATCACTTCGCTGGAACTTCGGGCTCGCGAGGAGCCGCCGCACCTGCTCCGGGACCAGATAGAAATGCGTCGCCCGGTGCGCGACCGCAAGCGCCAGATACCACTCAGGATCGAATCGACTGAGAACGACCGCGGCACCACCCGCCCACAACGTCCCGAGGACCGCCGGCAGACCGAGGTTAGCGTAGAGAGGACTCGAGACGAGAGTGACCGTATCCTCCCCAACGCCCAGCTGTCCCGGACCGCGCGCCATATTGGCACGCGTGCGGTGTGTGTGAATAATGCCCTTCGGCGTACCGGTTGTCCCCGAGCTGTAGATGATGTTGAACTCAAGCGTGGGCTCAATCTTCACATCATGCTGCATGCTCTCCTCGCCGGCGAGCCACGTGTCGTAGCTCACCCATCCTGGTGCGGCGAAATCAAGCCCTACGCGCGCAACGGGCGCGAGCTCCACTGCTTCGGTAAATGCGTGCTCCGCCAACTCGCGCATCGCCGCCGAGACGAAGACCACGCGTGCCACGCTGTCGCGCAGCATCGTTGCAACGCCCGTCGCGCGCAGCACGGTCGGTATCGTTACCCCACACAGGCCCGCCCGGACGATACCGAGAAAGGCCTCGATAAAGCGTGGCGAGTTTTCGGAGAGCAACGCCGCCCGCTGGCCAGTGACGAGGCCGGCCGCGCGCAGCGCGCGGGCCACACGTGTCGCGGCCCCATCCAGCTCCTCGTAGCTGCGCACCGCGCCGTCGCAATACAGTGCCGGCCGTGCCCGCAGCGCCGCGGCGCGCTCCCGCAGACGATCGGGTATGCTGATAAAGCTTGCTCCGTCCGCCATAGACAGTCGGAAACTCATCCTTAATCCTCGCGCGCGCGCCCGCTTTCGGTTTGGCCGAATACTCAGCGATCGGCGCCGCTTCGCGGGTCGGCGACCTGCGGCCAGTACGGCTCGTGGTAATGACGGTACGGAATCGCTGCATAGTTGAGGTTGTTTCCTCCCGGCGCATCGACGAAGTGAATCTCCTTAGCGACGTTTTCGAATCCTACGCTGCCGTGTCGCCACATCTTGCAGAACACGAGTTTCTTTTGGCGGATGTCGCAGCCGAGGCCCGTGAACACATCATTGGAAAAGGTCGATATCTTCTTCGCCGTCAGGATTAGGTCGAGATCGTTCTCGGCTTTGACCCAGACGCTCTTACCCATCGGCAGCGGTGTATCGCTCAGCGCCGTGAACCGCTGCACCGGATTTGCCTCGATCTTCATGACGGTGATGTCCAGATCGACAGGCAAGCCAGAGAGCGCGTCGAGCTTGCCGCCGATGCGCAGGCGCATCGACGCGCCCTCGCCGATGGCGCAACAGGCCTCGACCGCAAGCGAGTCAAATATCGGCCCGAAAGCGACGTTTGGAATTTTTCGCGCAACGACCCGGGCGAGAATGTACGTTGAGTCGCAAGGATTGCCGCCCCCCATGCTGTCCGCAGGATCAGCGAAGACGATCGGCTGCCCGTCTGCCTTCAGCCCATAATCTATCGCATCGTCCAGGCCGAACTCGGGCCGCTCCACCGCGGCGTCGCGGATTTCCCAAAAGTCGCGGGCTAGTTTCTCCGCCAAACGCGCCCCCTCTTGCCGACGCCCATCGGTGATGACGATCGTTCGCGCAGTCATATGTGGTACATCGCCCCACGGGAAGCCATATGCCATCGATACGGAGAGGACGCCGTTCTTACCTTCAAGAGCGGTCAAGCGGTCCACCAGCCCACGCATTGGCTGGCGCCCGGTCGGAAACGTGCCGATCATCCGCGTGTCGCAGGTCGAGAGGACGGGATGCGTCCTACCTGCCGCCGCGTCGGCCGTCACCCGGAAGACTTCCACCGCGCGGTCCGGAACGTCGACATGCGGCCATTCTTTGAAGGTTATGATTACCGTGGCGTTCTCAAGCATTCGTGGCGTCACGTTGCAGTGAAGATCGAGCTCCACGCCTATTGGCACCGGGGGCCCGATGATCGCGCGCGCTCGCTCCAGCACGTCGCCTTCGACATCCTCGTAGCCTTGCGCTGCCATTGAGCCGTGCAGGTTCAGTAGCACCATATCGACCGGGAGCGCACGGCGGAGATCCGTGAGCAGCTCCTCACGCAAGTCCTCATAGACCCTCCGCAGCGTATGGCCGCCAGGCGCAGCGTAGGCAAACAATCCGCGCGCGAAGGTTCCGCCCGCTTCTTTGGTCATGCGCTCCCAAATGTGGAGCGGCTCGAGCACAATGTGATCGGCCGGGGCGGGCTCGCCGGCCCGCCAGATGCACCCGGCTTTGTAATCCTCAAGCACCGTGGGCATGGCGACGAGGCCATTCGACTCGGTCCACAGACCGGCGGCAAACACTTTCATGATGATCTCCTTGCCCGCCTCAGCGGCAGCGCCTCACTCTTTGCACGAACAGCGCTTCGGCGAGCAGCGCGGCCGCTTCGGAGCACGGTCCGTCAAGCTCTCTGGTGTCCTGCGACAGAACGGCCGGCAGTTGCCGCGCATCAATCACCTTTTTCAACCTCGGTGCGATAGAAACGCCGCCCGAGATACAGGATCGATGCACTCAGAGCGTACGCGGCGCTGCCAACAACACCCATGGACCAGCCGACGGCATTTGGGTTGCGGAAAACGAAATCCGTTGTGGCCGCCACGACGGTCGGGCCGAGACCGATGCCAACGATATTGGTGATCAGAAGAAACAAGGCGGTCACCTGGGCGCGCATGCCATCGCGGGTGATCGCCTGCAGCGCGACCGGGGCAAGGCAGGCCACCGGGCTGATCGCGAGGTTCATGAGCGCAACCATAGCGAGTCCGACACGCGGGTCTGGAAAGGCCGCGAGCGCAAGCGGGAGTGGTATGACCGCAACGAGCAGGACGAGCAGGACCAAGAACGGCGCATCGAGGCGCCCCGCGGCTCGCGTCCGGTCGGAGATCCAGGCCGCGACGAGCGCACTCGCAATCCCCGCTACGATTTGGACGGCGCCGAAGATGATGCCGGTGTCATGGGCGTTCCAGCCGTACACGCGAATGAAGTATGTCGGTGTCCACGCCGCGATGCCGTAAGCGGCCATGCTCAGCAATGGCACGCCGAAAAAGAGCGGTACGAACCCTCCGCGGCCATGCCACAGCGCGAGCAGCACTGCGCTGATGCTGGGGTTTGCCGGATTCGCGATTCCTGGTCGGCTCCGCGTGTAACGAACCGGATCATGAATTGCGCTCAACGGGACCGTGGTGAGGAGCGTTAGGAGACCAATCGCAATAAGCACGATCTGCCACACCTTGAGGGACCCGACGATCGGCAGAACAATTGGCCCGGCGCGCTCCGCAAGACCGATGAGCACTCCGCCCATAATCAGCGACAGCCCACCACCGATGGCCGGCCCGATCGAAAAAACGCTCGTCGCACGCGCTTGCTTGTGTGGCGGAAACAGCTCGCTCGCCATGGCAAAGGCGCTCGGGGTGAGGGAGGCCTCGCCCAGACCCACTCCCATTCGTGCGATGAAGAACTGCACGAAGGAGCTGGATAGGCCACACAAGCAGGTCATCAGACTCCACAGGACGACCCCGATGAAGATGACGCTCTTTCTGGACCATTGATCGGCAATTCGTGAGATGGGAAGCGCGCTCGTCGCGTAGAAGAGAGCAAAGGCAAAGCCTGCGAGCAGGCTGACCATCGTGTCCGAGATATTCAGGTCCCGGCGGATATACACGAGCAGCAGATTCGGTATCTGCCGGTCAATCATCGAAAAAGCATAGAGAAGCCCGAGGACCGCCATGGTGTACCAGGCGATGCGCGCGGGCGGGTAGACCATCGCGGCGGGCGCGGTCGACTCGCTCACCACCGACCCTTCCCCTCTACTGTTGGCGCTGCGCGGGTCGCCAATCGCGTCGGCGCACGCGACGCGGCGATCGCCCACCCGCTCCTCGCAACCCGCGTCACGCTAATCATCCGGCCGACCGGTCTGACTTCACCCTGGGGTTGGCACGACGAAAGACCGGTAGCGGCGGCTTGCCCTCACGCATGAGCCAGTCGAGAACCACGCGGTCGCCGATTGCACACTCGAGATCGAGCACGCGGGTCAGCAGGCGCGCGCCTTCATCTAGGTCGATCAGCGCGATGACGTACGGGGGCGGAAGATCGGGCAGTACGGCTATACGGACAACCGTGCACGAATACACGCTTCCCGAGCCCGGGATAGATACGAACCGGAGGTCGCGCGCGGAGCAGGCCAGACAAAACGGCCGTGGATAGAACTGCCGGTGGTCACATCGGTTGCAGGCCTGCACCACCAGCCTGCGCTCCGCGGCCGCAGCCCAGAACGGGCGGCTCAACGGGTCGCCGTACTCGGAGGGTGCGTTAGTCACGCGCAAGCACTACGGTCGCACCTACGGAGAAGAGTCCGCCGACGCCATGCGCGACGCCGATGGCGGGGCCCGGCAGTTGCCTGGCCCCGGCCTCGTGCCGCAGCTGGCGAACCGCCTCAATGAGCAGCAACACGCCGAGTGCACCGGGATGGTTGTAGGAGAGCCCACCACCAGAGGTCATCGCCGGGAGACTTCCACCCGGCCCCAAGCGGCCTCCTTCGACAAACGCTCCGGCCTCACCTTTGGCGCAGAACCCGAGGTCCTCAAGCGCGAGCAGCACGGTGATCGTGAACGCATCATAGGGTTGCAGGAAATCGACGTTGGCGGGCGTCACTCCTGCCATTGCGAAGGCCTCCCGCCCCGAGACGACACCGGCCGTCACCGTCAGGTCGCGCATCTGCGAGATGTTCCAGTGCGTGTGGCTCTCGCCGGCGCCGATGACGCGGACAGGCCGTTTTCGGGCATTTCGGGCCCGATCGGCGGTAGTGAGCAGCACCACTCCACCTCCGTCGGTGATCAGACAACAGTCGAGTTTATGAAGCGGATCGCTGATGAGTGGTGAAGCGAGCACGTCGCTGATGGTGAGCGGCGTGCGCACCCAAGCCTTCGGATTTAAGGCCGCCCATTGCCGCGCCGCCACGGCCACCTCGGCGAGTTGCTCAGGCCGCGTGCCGTAACAATGCATATGCCGGGCTGCCACCAGGGCGAAATGACCAATGGGGAAAGGAATGCCGTACGGCAGCTCGAACTGGGCCATTAGCGAATCGTCAGGTGCCACGGCCACGCGGCCTCGACCGCGCTTGGTGCGCTGGCGCGAGGCGTATGCGATCAGCGCGACACTGCATCGTCCCGCGGAGAGCGCCAACATAGCGTGGTGTATGAATGCCTCGAACGCCGCGCCACCTAGATCTGAGGAGTCGGAATAGCGCGGCTCTATGCCCAGGTAGTCCGCAACCTGGACCGAGCCCTCCTCACCCATATAATTGACGAACACGCCATCGATGTCGGCGCGCGCAAGCCCGGCCTCGTCCAGCGCCTCAAGCGTGGCGCTTGCGATCATTCCAAACTCGGTCGAGTCGCGTACCTCGCCGAGCGCCGTCTCGGCGACGCCGACGATATACACACCCGATTGGCAAAGCGTCGCGATCGGACTGGTGTCACTCACGGGGTACGCCACTTGAGGACCGTTGCTCGGCGTTCGTCAGCAGGAAAGGTACGTCGTCGCAGCGTTTCGATAGTCGCCGTCACACAGACCTAACTCAGTAGGGATTACATGATCACATCTAGCTGAGAAATCTGCAACGCCTCGATCCGATCGCGGCCCGCGACGGCACCCGGAAAACCTGTCGTCGTCCATACGCGTCGGGCCGGTCAGACAGTCTCACCGACTGCCCGCGCACGTGCGCCCCGGCTCGCCTCGGCCGCTCCTATTCGGCGGCCCGCGAGCCAGAGAAGGAGAAGTGCGAGCGGCACGATCGCTAACACGCTCAACATCCCTGTCCGCAGTGAGCCCGTCAGTGCGGCTACCTTACCCGTGCTGTAGGGGCCCAGCGCGAGTCCGAGCATCGACGGAGCGAGTAGAAAGATCGCGGCTGCGGTGCCGCGCATGCGCGGCAGCACACAGTCTTGGATTGCAGCCGCCGCAGAGCCGAACCATAGGTAGGTTACGAATGCGAAAAGCGGGTTAATGAGGTAGATAACCCTGACATCCTTTGCATATAGCATTGCCAACACGAGCGGTGCTTGCAGGACGATCGCCAGCACACAGACCAGCAGACGGCCACGAGAATCACGCCGTTTCCATGAATCCGATACGTGCCCGCCAATGACACAGCCGGCGGCACCAGCGAAGCCAGCTGGAACTCCCAGCATGAGACCCGCAACGTCCGTACCAACACCGAAAGTACGAATCGCGTAGGGTGGCATCCAAAAAAACATGGAGTAGTTCACGATGGTGATGGCACCGACGCCAAGAAGCGTGAGTACGACCGCACTGGTTCCGAAGAGAAGCGCAAAGGTTGGCTTGTCGGTCGCGTAGAGCATCTGCACCCAAGAGCTCACGGCGTAAACGCCGACTCCGTAACCAATCCACTGTGCTGCATCTGTCGTAATCGTCGCAATGAACACGGCGACGATCGCAATCGCGCCGAGCAGGAGCAAGTTGCGGGATAAGGCGCCCGGGAAGCGCGAGGCGCTCCACAGCGTGAAAGGCGGCAGGATTGCCGCCAACTCGCGGGCGAACTCGCGCCACGCTCCAATTTTGACAACAGGCGCAGGGTGTCCCTCGGCCAGCCCGCGCGCAGGCTCGCGAATCGTTAGCACCCATAGGGCAAGCAGGAGGCCCGGCAGACCGACAGCCAGAAAGGCGGCCTGCCAGCCGGCCAGTCCAAACGGCGCAGCGACATGCATGTAAGTACGGGACCAAGCGTGGGCGATCCAACCGCCGAGCGGCAGGCTGAGCCCGGCCCCAACGAACAGGCCCGCCGAATAAATCGCAAGGGCGAGCGCCCGGTGGCGAATGGGAAAGTAATCGGCGAGGAGCGAGTACGCTGCAGGCGAAGCACTCGCCTCGCCGATGCCGACACCGATACGCGCGAGCGCTAGCTGTCCGAATGACCCAGCGAGCCCGGTCAGCGCGGTCATGGCCGACCATACGGCAAGGCCTGCGGCAATCAGCCGGCCGCGATACCAGCTGTCGGCGAGCCGCCCGAGCGGAATCCCGAACAGCGCATAGAATATCGCAAACGCCGTTCCATAGAGAAAGCCGAGCTGCGCGTCGCCGAGGCCAAGGCTCGCCTTGATGTCTTGCGCCAAGATCGAGAGGATGCTGCGGTCGATGAAGTTCAGGACGTAGACGAGGAACAGCACACCGAGCACGTACCATGCATAGATGCCGGTAGTCCGATCGTCGCACGAAGCTTGCCCCGCGATTGGCACGGTCGGTGAGTTCTACAGGGACTGGCGCGGTTCGGAGCGCGTGGCCAAGGATTGCTATCCCGCCGCGGGCGACGCCGCCCAAGCTGCCAGCCTCTCCATGAATTGCTTACAGGCGTCGACCTGATCCAAGGTGATGTATTCGTTAGGCTGATGCGCCTGTTCAATGTTACCGGGGCCGAATACTACAGCTGGTATCCCCTCTTGCTGAAACTGACCGCCCTCGCTGGTAAACGCGACGCCCACGCTGTTGCTTGTGTCTGTCAGCAACCGAATCAAAGCCTCGGTCGGCGAGTCCGTCTCCGGTCGGAGCGGCGGAACGTGGTAGAGCGGGGCCATCTCAATCGCCGCGTCGGGCACTTGCTCGCGCATCCGCGTCAGCAGGCTCTCGTTTAGAAACCGCTTCACTCGCTGAATTACCGTAGCTGAATCCACGCCCGGCAGCGGTCGAAAGTCCCATACGATCTCGCAGCTCCGCGCGATAATGTTCGCGGCCGTACCACCTCTAATAACGCCAACATTGAATGTCATATATGGCGGATCAAAACTCTGGTCGAATGGACCCTGCATGCGGTAATCTTCAGCCATCTGTGCTACGAAGGACACGAACTCGCTAGCAAAGACAATCGCATTTAGACCACGTTGTGGAGCGCTGGAGTGCCCATCGCGTCCGGTCAGGATCGTCCGAAAGGCCAAAGCCCCTTTGTGCCGATTAGCCACTTGCATTGAAGTCGGCTCACCGACGATTGCCAATGCTGGACGCGGAAGATGGGCCACGATGTCACGCAACATCCGTGGCGCGCCAAGACAGCCGACCTCCTCATCATACGAGAGCGCTATGTGGATCGGCCGGCGAAGACCGACCGACAGAAAGAATGGGACCGTTGACAGCGCGACGGCAATGAAGCTTTTCATGTCGCTCGTGCCGCGGCCGTAAATACGCTCACCACGGCGGTCGACGCAAAATGGGTCAGATTGCCACGGTTGACCTTCGACTGGGACTACGTCGGTGTGCCCGGACAGAACTATACCGCCGGCGCGATCGGGCCCGATCGTTGCGAAGAGGTTAGCCTTGCGTCGGTCATCATCAAAACTCAATCGGCTTTGTATGCCAAGACTATCGAGGTAGTCGCGCGCAAAATCGATAAGCACAAGGTTGGAATCAGACGAGACGGTCGCATATCCAACGAGGCGGCCGATCATGTCGAGTGGACTGATCGGAGAACTGAGCATGGCTTTTCGCCTCCGTAAACCAGTGCGCCGATCCGCGGAAACCGCGCGGGACAGCCGACTCGCTTTCATCCCGCCGCAGACCGGTTACCGTGCCGATCGCACAGGGCTGATTGTGCCGTTACCGATAATTCGAATACCGACGAGATGTGGTTGAGGACATCGACCGGGCCACGATAAACCGTCCGCCCCAAGTCGCAACGACCGCCAGCGCGCCACATGGCGGCTTCGCTCGCGTCGCCGGTCTCGGGGCGAACAGGCTCGGCGGCCAATCTCCGTTCGTTGATCTACGCGCCAGATTATGCGACGCGAGCGCTCGGTACTCCTCACAAATTGGTTGCCAAAGCCAGGGCGGCGACGCGGCTACAACGAACCTCATGCCGTCGATCGGGTAGCTAGCCAAACGCGAACTCGCGTTCACAACAACAAAGCGTACGTGCCTGCTTATTCATGCCCGCTCTTCGGCTTCTCGCCGAGACAACCTAGTCTGAAGCCTGCGCAGCACCGAGAAATTCCGTCCTATGGCCCTCAAAATTCCCGCAGACACTAATTTCCTGGCCCGATATATGCCTGGCACAATCGCTTGCGAGGAATAGCACTAGATTGGCCACATCCTGCTCCTCGACGATGACACGCATCGATGTCTGAGCGAGTCCAGCCTCTAGTATCTGCTCTTTTGTGCGGCCGAGCCGGCGACTCTGTTCCTCCAACACGCGCTGCAGCCGTCCGTTATCGACACTTCCGGGCAGTACAGAATTCACGCGAATTCCGAATCGCCCTAACTCCATAGCTAATGTTTCTGTCAACGCGATGACGCCACGCTTCGAAACCGCATAAGGCAGTCGCAACGGAAATCCGCCCTTTCTTACTGCTGCCGACGAGATATTGATGATTGACGCGCCGTGGGCAGCCTTGAGATGCGGAATGGCGTAGCGAGCACAGTAGAATGGACCACTCACATTGACCGCAAGCGTTCGTTGCCACTCGTCGATAGGCAGCTCTTCTGTAAATGCCGTTGGGCCTTGGATTCCAACATTGTTGACTAAAACATCAATCCCGCCCATGAAACGAGCCGCGTCGTTGATAAATGACTTTACGGCGTCAGGTTCAGCGATATCGACCGTGTACGTTCGAATCGTCGTGCGCTGGGCGGCCAAAGTCTGTAAGGCCCCAGAATCAACATCGCAGACGGTAACGCGCGCACCATAACTGTGGAACGAGGTAGCAATACATCTGCCGATTCCGGCCGCTCCACCAGTCACGATCACTTTTCGGTCGGCTAATCCGAGGTCCATGTCACTTACTCGCACGCGCGATGGGCCACGAAGAATGACTTACCACGCTGAAAGACCTGTCAGCACGTGCAGCGGGCGTTAGCCCACAGAGGCACGGTTGCCGTGTACGTCAAGCTAGAAGAGCGCGCCACAGCTAACCGGAGGAAACGGTGACCAAGACGTATCCAGGTCGCGCGGTGCCCGCCATGCTGAAGACTTTTCCTCGGCTGCCACCGCAAACGGCACTGCACTGGAGCAGCCGACGTGGTCGGATCCCAGCTATCGCGCAGCACCGGGTAGTCATGGCAAATCGCTCCGCATCACGTCCGCGGGTTGGCCTCCGACCATAACTTGCCGGTCATGCCGAAAGCCGCACCGCGCGTAGAGCGCTTGCTGGTCTTCGGTGGCAAGCCAGATCGAGCAAAAGCCCAAAGCGTGAGCTCGCACACGCAGAGCACTCATTAGCGCTGTGGCAATGCCCTGTCCGCGGAGCGGCATCGGAACATATACATTAGTGACCCAAGGGGAAACATCGCGCACAGGCACGACGTCATCGTAGATGCGCAAGCTCGCCACGCCGACCGGGCTATCGCCGCCAACTGCAACTAGATTGACCGGCAACGTGTCGCGCAGAGTGCCGGTAAAGCGCAAGAGCGTCTCGTTCGGTGTTCGACGAGAGAGAGACGCCCATT
>Ga0181521_10008380_pt1 | contig 10618 bp, 8 predicted proteins | sample PEATcosm2014_Bin_32_FD_119764 | JGI IMG/M metagenome (GOLD analysis project Ga0181521, IMG submission 119764) | Peatland microbial communities from MTU Mesocosm Facility, Houghton, MI, USA - PEATcosm2014_Bin02_60_metaG | ecosystem: Environmental > Terrestrial > Soil > Wetlands > Peat | place... | reverse complement strand
GCGGTCGAGAACCTGTCGTTCCAAGCCGTGCCTGTCGAAACGCCATCCGCGCCCGGCAAGCTGGATAAATGGCGCCTGTTCGTCCTGCCCTGGATGGGCGCGCTGCGTTACGTTGGAATTACGCTGCTGTTCCTGATTGTCTATGCGCTGGTGCTGCGTCCGGTGAAGAAACAGGCGATGGCGGCCTTCAAGCAGATTCCCGCGCGTCTGGCGAAGCCGCTCGCCGCCGGGGCGGCCTCTCCCAGTTTGCTCGCCAGCGTCGAGCTTCCGCAGGGCAGCGAGGAAGCAAAGCGGGGCGCGGCGCTGAAAAAAGAAATCGCCGACAAGATCAAGGCCGAGCCGGCCGCCGCCAGCCGGCTGGTGCAGACCTGGATCCACGACCCGAAGACAAAATGACTCTCCGCGGTAAAGAGCAAGACGGACAAGTTCGGAGGAGGAGAACGAGTAAGAAGATCGGACAATCCCTGGAAGTTACAAAGCTGGAGATAACAAGGGTGGAAGTGAATCGACTTATGAGTAACAAGGAAGACAGTAACAATAGAAGTAAGAACGACAGATAAGAAATGCCCACACCTGTTTCCAACCCGGGCTTGCAGAAGGCGGCCATTCTGATGGTGCTGCTCGGCGAGGATGCCGCCAGCAACATCTACCGCAATCTCCCCGAGAGCGACGTCGAGCGCCTGACGCGGCGTATTGCGGAGCTGGAGCACTTCAAACCCGAGACCGCGATTTCCGTGCTCGAAGAGTATTACCAGCTCACGCTTACGCAGGGTTATCTGGCGGAAGGGGGCCCGGAATATGCTCAGAAGCTGCTGGTAAAAGCCTTCGGCGAAAGCGGCGCTCGACGGCTGCTCGACCAGGTCTCCACTACCATGGAACAGAATGCGGTGCACCTGGAAAGCCTGCAGGAAGCCGATCCGCAACAGTTGGCCAAGTTCCTCGAGGTCGAGCATCCGCAAACCATTGCCCTCATTCTGGCTCACTTGAATTCCCGTCAGGCGTCGGAGCTGTTGATGCGCCTGCCGGAAGAGGTTCGCGCCGAGACCGTGAAGCGCCTGGCGCAGTTGCGGCAGTTCTCCCCCGACGTCGCGCAGAAAGTTGCGCTCGCGCTGAATAAGCATCTGGAGTCGGTGGGCGAACAGAGCCGGCGCGCCTATGCCGGATTCAAAGGCGCCGCCGACCTGCTGAATCAGCTCGAACCGCTGTCCAGCAAAGCCATCCTGGAGACCATCGAGAAAGAGGATCCCAAGATGGCGCTGGGCATTCGCAACCTGATGTTTACCTTCGAAGATTTGCTGGGAGTGCCCGAAACCGGTATTCGCGAACTGCTCGGGCAACTGGACAAGAAGACTCTGGCGATGGCCCTGCGCGGCGCCACCGACGAACTGAAGAACCTGATTTTCAAGTCCATGTCGTCGCGCGCCGTCGACATGATGAAAGAAGACATGGAGGTGTTAGGCGCGCTGCGCGCCCGGGACGTGCATCTGGCCCAGCACGAAATCGTGGAAATGGCCCGCAAACTCGAAGCCGAGGGCAAGCTGGTGTTGAACGCGGAGTCGCAGGAGGAGTATGTCGTCTAGCGCTCCCCAGCGGCAGGCCGTCCCCGAAGCCGCACTGTTCACCTATGCCGAAGCCGGACTCCCTGGTGGTGCTCCGGGCAGCGCGTCCGATAGCGGGCAGACGGCCGAGGAACGAGGCCGCCGTCAGCAGGCCGAAGTTTTCGAGCAAGGACGACAGAGCGGGCAACAGCAGCTTCGTGCCGAACTAGAAGCTTCTCTTGGCAAGAGTCGCGAGCAAATCACCCATGCGCTCCGGCAATTTGCCCTCGAGCGGCAGGACTACTACCGCCGCATCGAAGGCGAAGTGGTCGAACTGGCGCTCGCCATCGCCCGCAAAATCCTGCATCGCGAAGCGCAAGTCGATCCGCACGTTCTCGCCGGCATTGTTCGCGTCACGCTCGAGAAGCTTGATACCGGAACGAAGGTCAACCTGCACGTACACCCTCAGGAAGCCGCCGACTGGCGGCACTACTTTGCGTGCCAGATCGAAGACATCCCCGCGCCCGACGTTTACGAAGATCCTGCCATCGCTCTTGGAGAATGCCGCATCGAAACTTCACTGGGCTCGACCGAAGTCGGTCTGCATTCGCAGCTCAAGGAAATTGAAACGGGATTGCTCGACCTGCTCGCCGAGAGGCCCGGCGCCAGCTCTTTGCCCGCATCGACACCAAACTCGCCAGCGACACCAAAACCATGACACCAAACCCTTCGCTACCAAACTCATCGGCGCAATTTTCATCAAGCACAGGCCGAGCGGCGAAGATATGCCGATGACTTCGCAGATTCTCTCCGCGTACTTCTCTCAGCTCGAAACCTCATCCGCGCTGCGCTGGCGCGGGCGGGTGATACAGGTTGTCGGCCAACTGGTCGAATCCGAAGGCCCGTTCTGCACTGTCGGCGAAGCCTGCGAGATCGTCGATTCCCGCGGCCGGCACTGGCCGGGAGAGATTGTCGGTTTCCGCGGCCACATCGTTCTCTCCATGTCTCTGCGCCGCCCCACTGGCATCCGCTACGGCGATAAGGTCGTGGTTTGGGGACGGCGTCCGTCGCTGCGTCTCAGCGAAGAGCTGCTGGGCCGCGTGCTCGATGGCGCTGGCGATCCTATAGACGGCCATCCGGCTCCCGTTTGCCGCGAGCGCTTCGCTCTCGATCGCCAGGCTCCGCTCGCGCTCGAACGCACTCCCATCCGCGAGGCGCTCGGTTGCGGCATCCGCGCCATTGATGCCTTTCTTACTTGCGGACGCGGCCAGCGCGTCGGCATCTTTGGCGGAAGCGGCGTCGGCAAAAGCACGCTGATCGGCATGATGGCGCGCAACACCAGCGCCGACCTTACCGTGCTGGGGCTGATCGGAGAGCGTGGACGCGAGGTGGGAGAACTTCTCAACTCGCTCGGCGAAGATGGCCGCCGCCGTTCGGTGGTCATCGTCTCGACCTCCGACCAGGATCCGCTGCTCCGCATCCGCGCCGGTCTCGCCGCCACAACGATCGCCGAATATTTCTGTGCCCGCGGCCGGCACGTGCTGCTGGTCGTCGACTCGCTCACCCGTCTCGCCATGGCGCAACGCGAAATCGGACTGGCCGCCGGCGAACCGCCCACCGCCAAAGGCTACACGCCTTCGGTGTTCACGTTGCTTGCCCGCCTCATCGAACGCGCGGGTTCGTTCGGGTCCGGCACCATCACCGGCTTCTACACTGTGCTTATGGAAGGCGACGATGAAAACGATCCTCTGGTAGACGCAGCCCGCGCTTTGCTCGACGGCCACGTCATGCTCGATCGCCGGCTCGCAGCGCAGAGCCACTACCCGCCCATCTCCATCCTCGACAGCATCAGCCGCATCATGCCTGCCGTCATCACCGCCCCTCATTTCGCAAAAACCAACCACATCCGCCGACTCTTCGCTACCTACAAGGCTTCCGAGGAACTCATCCGCATCGGGGCGTATCAGAAAGGAAGCGATGCCGACCTTGATCGCGCCATCGCGCTCATGCCCGCGCTTCGCGAATTCCTTATACAGCCCTCGCAGGAAGCTGCCGGGATGAAAGATTCCATCGATCGCCTCATGGCGCTACCGGCCTGAATCCATGTCCTTCCGCTTTGTTCTCGCCCCGCTACTCCGCCTCCGTCAAAGCATCGAACGCCAGCGCACGCTCAAGCTGCAGGAGGCCAATCTGCAGGTCTCCCGTGCCCGGGAAACACTGGTGCAGCTGGAACGCTTCCTCTCAGAGTCCGCTCAGTCGAACGCCGCCGGGCTCGTTGCCGGATGCACTGCCGCTGAACTTCAGTTCGCTTCCGTTTTCCGCGAGAACCTGCAGCACTTCCGCCAGGAACTCCAGGCCGACATCCGCAAGCTTGAACTCGTGCGCCAGAAAGCGGCCAGCGCCTACCATCAGGCCTATCGCGAACGCGAGGTCCTCGAAACCTTGCGCGCCCGCCAGCGCCGCGCCTACCAGCAAGACCAATTGCGGCGCCAGCAACAGGAACTCGATGCCACCTACCTGCTGCAACGCTGGCATCATCGAGATTGACACCGTGAAATTGAATCGCCCGATTTTGCCGGGTCGTGCCGGGCAACCGTTGCCGCGTCAGCCCTCGACACCCGTCCGAAGTTTCCCTTCGCCGCGTGTCTCGCTTCAGGTAAGTCTCTGAAACTGCAACCGACGCTGCTTGCCTGGGCAGCTCAATCGGGACTCCGCGTCATTGGCGCGCCGAGTGCAATCGAACCGATGGTACTGCGATGCAGGTAAACGCAATTCCCATCCCGGTTGCGGCACAGGCGGCTTCCACGGCGGCCAGAGCGCCGTCGTCCGCGTCTTCGAGTTTCAGCGCCACGCTCGCGTCATCTATGTCGAGCTCCGCGGCGGAACAAACCGGCAATCGGCCGGCCGCGGCTGAAACGGCTGCGGAATCCGGCTCGCAGTTCGATGCGCAAGTGGGCACGAAAATCGGCACGAAGTTCGACACGAAGTTTGGCACAGTGCTCAACGAAAAGACGGGCACCGGGCTAGTCTCAAAGGCTGCTACAAACGTCGATTCCAAATCCAGCCCCAATACTGCTCCGAAGCGCAGCGTCAACTCCGTTGCAAGTCCCAATTCGTCAATTCCGAATTTGAAGTCCGCGACTAAGCCTGACGCCAAGCTGGCGGCTAGCTCCGCGACTGTCACGGGAACCACGCTTTCGCTCCCCACATCTTCTATAACCACGGCCGCATCTTCACTAATCACGTTACTAACTGGATCGCTAACTACACGGCCAACTACACCGCTAACTACGCAACCAGCGACACCACCGACTGCATCGCCGACTGCACCAGAGGCCGCAGTTGCTCCCGCGCCGGACCTTGCCGCTTCTGCCTCGAATGAGCAAGCAGTCGCGCAGCAACTCACTCGGAACCTGGCCAACGTGACCGCACCACCGCCGATCCCCCAGCCAGTTGCTACTCCGGCGCCGATCGTCACGCCTGTCACGGCTGTTTTTTCCGGTACCCCGGGCAGTCCCGCCGTGCCTTCCGCCGTTCCACCTGCCGCGACCAGTCGAGCTGCCACGTTTTCCATTTCGAATTCCAGCGCAGTCCGCGCCGACGCTCTTCCTGCGAATTCCGGCGCGGTCAGGGCGTCCGTGAATTCTCCAGATCCAACCGAAGCCGAACCGAAATCTCCCGAACTTCCATCCGCCGTCGCCGAGGCCGCTTCCAACGCTGCGCACTCGTCTCTTAATGTACCGGCGCAGCCTTCCACCGCACCGCCGCAGTTGCCGGTTGCCGCGGCCGCTATTTCGCTGCCGCCAGAAGTTCCTGTTTCACCGACACCAGCTTCACTGGCATCCGTTCCAGCAGCGCTTGCTTCGGCGGCGACTGGTTCACCAACGCCAGCGACTGCAGTTTCACCAGCGACAACGCTCGCAGTTTCACCTGAACCATCGGCCTTAGTTACACCAGTGACCGCGGCCGCTCCGGTGCCCGCCGACAGCCAATTCCACGCTCCGATTCCGACGGGCGCGAGCATCTTTGGTCTCGACGTACCTCCAATTGCGCAATCGCTGTCCGTTCCGGCGGCGCCTTTGACGCCAGCGCTGCCCACGCCCGCCGACAGCCAATTCCACGCTCCGATTCCGACGGGCGCGAGCGTCTTTGCTCTTGACCAAGCTTCAATTGCACAATCGCCGTCTGTCCCGGCGGCGCCTTTGACCCCAGCACCGTTCAGGCCCGCCGACAGCCAGTTCCACCCTCCGATTCCGACGGGCGCGAGCATCTTTGGTCTTGACCAACCTCCAATTAACCAATCGCCGTCTGTCCCGGCGGCACCTTTGACCCCAGCGCCGCCTACGCCCCCGACGCCACTTACGAAAGCGGCTCCACCGTCGCACTCCAATGATCCCTCCGACCAGCCGGCGCCTTTGTCTGCCCATAACTCGATCCCAGTTCCATCTGTAAATCCGTCCTTCCATGTCTCTCCGCCGACCGCTTCCGCCCCAACAGCGGCACCCGCCGCAGCGCCCGCGCCAATCTCAGCCCGGCAGCCGCGCTCAGCGCAGATGCCGATTCCAACTCCGCACCCTCTTGTCAGCGACAGCGACTCTCCCCCCGAGACCGAGCCGTCGCCCGCGAAGCAGCCCCCAGCTCCTGAACCAAGCGACTCTAAAACCAGCAGCTTCGCGACCGACAAACCCGCAACGAGCAACCCCACCGCCCGCGAGCCATCGCCGACCGGCGGTCCCGTTATGCTCGACACAGCCCAAGCGCTAGCATCCGATGCCATTACCGTGGCGGCACCAACCGCCAGCGCTCCAAAAGCCGGCGCCCCGATCGCGGATCACATCACCAACAGCGCTGCCAACAGCGTTCCGAACGGCCCTTCCAATAACAACGCGCCTTCCCTTACTCCGAGCTTCACTCCAAACCTCACTCCGAACGCCAACGCTCCCGCGCCGATTGTCGCGCCGATTGCCGCAACAACAATCGATGTCCCCAGCAAGAACAAGCCTGACGTTTCGGCTCAACCCGTTGTCGCAGTACCGCCGCAAGCCACCACTGCGGCGCAGACTGGCAGCGTTCCAGAGACCGGCTTGACGACGGCGGAAAAGCTCACCAATAACATCGCCTATAACGACGCCAATAACCCTCCCAGCAACAACGCCACTCACAACAACAGCGCCAATAACCCTGCCAACAACGCCTCGCCGTTTAGTCCGGACCTCGCGTCGAATTCCAAGGCTCCGGCGCCGACTCCCGGGTCGATTGCCGCAACTACGAACGATGTTCCCAGCCAGCCTAGCGCCTCCGTCCAACCAGCTTCCGCAGCAACGCTCCCGGCAACCGCCGCCGATAAAAAAACGTCCGCCGCGGTCCAACCAAATGTCCAACTAAACGCCACGCTATCGCACGACGTTCCGGCCGCAGTCGCCGCGGGAAGCGAGCCCTCAGCTACGCTGAGCGTCCCCGCCGCGCCAGCCTCCGCGTTGCCATCCCCAGTCACATCCGATGCCGCGCCCGAAGTTCCCAAAGCTCACCAGATGCTGGACTCCGCGCCGCCCGCTCCCCTGGCTGTGCCGGCCGCGCCCATCGCGCCCGGTCCCGCCGCCGATTCGCAGTTGAACACGCAGATGCATCTGGGCATGCGCACCGACGCTTTCGGCGCGGTTGAGATTCATACCGTCATTCAACAAAGCCAGGTTGGCATTACGGTTCATAGCGACCGCGATATTGCCCGCTGGTTCAGTTCCGAAGTGCCGGGCCTGGAATCCGGACTCAGCAAGAGCCATCTCAACCTCACCGCCGTCGATTTCGATAACGGACGCTCCGGCGTCCAGACCGCGACCAGCTTTCAACAGGACCAGCCGCGGCAAAGTTTTTCGCAAACAGCGGGCTCCGCATACGCCGCCTCGGAAGACCAGGACGCGGCACCGGAGTCTGTTACCGTCGACATTCTCCCCTCGGACCTGTCCGCCGGGCCCGTGTCAACGCACGTCAGCATTCACGTTTAGGAGGGCAAACTCGTGTCCATCTCGCTTTTGCAAGCATTCGGCTCTGCCACTCACGCCGTTTCCAAATCCACCACTGCGGCGGCTTCCACGTCGTCCGCAAGTTCGTCGTCCACGTCTTCGTCCACCGATCCCGGCGTCGACTTAACCAATACTTTTTTGCAGTTGCTGTCGGTGCAACTGGAAAACCAGAGCCCGATGAACCCGGTCGATCCCAACCAGTTCGTCACCCAGCTCGCAACTTTCGACTCGCTCGGCGAACTGACTCAGATCCAGGAGCTCATGCAGACGCTGGTGAACGACGTGAACCCGACCTCCAGCACGACTTCCGGCGCCAGCGCTAATGCCAGCGCCAATTCGATTTCCAGCCCAAGCCTCAATTCCGTTTCTCACTAAGGAGCCCATATGCCTAATTTCTCAATACCTCTTTCCGGATTGGACGCCAGTTCGGCCGCGCTCTCAACCTGCGCCAACAACCTGGCCAATCTCAACACCGTCGGTTACAAGGACCAGCAGATCCAGTTCGCCGATTTGTTCTACCAGAATCTCGGCACCAACGGCGCCGGCGATCCCATTCAGCAGGGTGCAGGCGTCCAAGTCAGCTCCCAGCCCTCCGACTTCACGCAGGGTGACGTCTCCAGTACCGGCACCGACACCGATTGCGCCATCAACGGCAATGGCTTCTTCGTGGTGCAACAAGACGGCGTGCAGAGCTACACTCGCGCCGGAAACTTCGAAGTCGGCACCGACAACCTGCTCGAAACCTCCGACGGTCAACAGGTCCTGGGATATGCCGCCGTCAATGGCGTCGTCAGCACCAGCGCGGGACTCAGCACACTCGCACTCGGAGCCGGAACCAGCAGTCCGGCTACCGCGACCAAAAACATTTCCATGACTACGAACCTCAATGCCAGTTCGGCTGACGGCTCCACGTATTCGACCCAAGCCACCATCTACGATTCCCTCGGCGCACCCCACCAAGTCACGGTCACCTATACCAACCTCGATACCCCCGCCGTCGCCAGTGTCAACGGCGTCACCGCCAAAGCGGCGAGCGGTACTCTGACCACTTCCGGCGGCGGGGCTGGCAACACGATACTTGCCGGCAGCACTGTATCCGTAGGTGGCGTGACTTATACCTTCACGACTGGCCCGGTGGGCACCACGGCAAATGCGATTTTAGTCGGCGCAACCGATACGGCCACCATTGCGAACCTGGTGAACGCCATCAACCACAACACTTCGGATGGCGCCGGAGATGGCGCGCTCGGTTATGGGTCCAGCACTTCCATCAACCCACTGGTCACGGCAGTGGATAATACGAATGGCGCCTTCACCTTCACGGCAAAAACTACCGGCGCCACCACTGTTCCTACAGCGACTTCGAACGCGGAGGTCCTTTCGTGGAACGGGGCCGCCGGAGCGAACGGGGTTGATGCCGTCACCTCCGTCACCGCGGAAGCGGCGACAGGCACACTGACCATGACCGCCCTCCCGGTCGCCACCCAAACCGTGACCGTAGGCAATCAGACGTACACCTTCACGGCTACCACCCCCCCTGGCGCCGGAACCAACGACGTTTATATCGGCACAACGATTGCAGAAGCCACGGCTAATCTAGTGAACGCCATCAACCACAACTATGCGGATGTCGCCGGAACGGCTACTCCGGGCGGCTATGGAACCGGTACGGCCGTCAACCCCGATGCCTCCGCAGCGGACATGACTGGTGGCGTAATCGATGTCACGGCTCTTGCCGATGGCCAAGCTGGTTTCGCGGCAAATAGCGTGGGCACGGGTTCCGCGAATCTCACCTGGAGTGCTGGCGCCGGAGCGAACGGCGTCAACGGCGTCAACAGCGTCACCGCCCAGGCGGCGACCGGCACTCTGGCCACTGCCGGGGGCGGCACTGGCAACACGATACTGGCCGGCAGCAGCGTGTCCGTAGGGGGCGTAACGTATACCTTCACGACTGGCCCGGTGGGCACCACGGCAAATGCGATCTTAGTCGGCGCAGACGATACGGCCACCATCGCAAACCTGGTGAATGCCATCAACCACAACTATGCGGATGGCGCCGGAACGTCCACCGGCGCTTATGGATCCGGTACTCAAGTCAACCCCTTAGTCACGGCAGTCGACAATGGCAATGGCGCCCTCACCTTCACCGCAAAAACTACCGGCGCCACCCCTGTCGCTACGGCGACTTCGAATGGGGCTGTCCTCGCATGGAACGGCGGCGCCGGTGCGAACGGCCTCAACGCAGTCACGGCCGTCACCGCCGCTCCCGCCGTCGTCAACACCTGGGGCTATTCTGTTTCCATCCCCTCGACCGACCTGAATCCAATTGCGGGTGTTCCTCAGAATGGAGTACTGGAGACGGGCACTTTGATCTTCGACGGCAATGGGAATCTTCTGTCGGACACCATCGGCCCGGCGGGGGCTACGAACACTCCGCCGGTGGATATCACGGGAATTCCCATCACCGGATTCGCCGATGGAGCGAGCAACCAGACTTTTAACTGGAATCTGCTCAACGGTAAGACTCCGGTCATCACGCAATTAGCCGCGGCCAACAGCACCGCCGACATTCAACAGGATGGCACCAGCAGCGGCACGCTGCAGAATTTCAGCATCGGCTCGGATGGCACCATTACCGGATCGTTCAGCAACGGTACGACCGCTATCCTCGGACAGATCGCGCTCGCCAGCTTCGCCGACGAGCAGGGTCTCTCCCGCAACGGCGACAACGATTTTTCCCCGACTCTTGCCTCGGGTCAGCCCACCGTCGGCGCACCAACGACCGGCGGACTCGGCACAATCTCCGGCGGCGCCCTCGAAGCGTCTAACGTCGATATCGCCACGGAGTTCGCGAACCTGATCGTCGCGCAGCGCAGCTATGAAGCCAACGCTCGCGTGGTCACCACTTTCGATCAGATTGCGCAAGACACGATCGCGCTGAAACAGTAGGACGAAGTCGCGACAAGTTACTGGCGCATCAGAAGGGCTGCGGCTAGAATCCGCAGCCTTCTCTGAATTTTTTCATGAGCGCGCTCTCAGAAAAACTCTGGCCTTGCGCCG
>Ga0181521_10008370_pt1 | contig 10626 bp, 8 predicted proteins | sample PEATcosm2014_Bin_32_FD_119764 | JGI IMG/M metagenome (GOLD analysis project Ga0181521, IMG submission 119764) | Peatland microbial communities from MTU Mesocosm Facility, Houghton, MI, USA - PEATcosm2014_Bin02_60_metaG | ecosystem: Environmental > Terrestrial > Soil > Wetlands > Peat | place... | reverse complement strand
GCAAATTTTCACGTTGCGTGGTGGCACGGGCGTCCCGCCCGTGCGTTTCAACAAAGCCGGCATCTTTAGAAACTCACGGGCGAGACGCCCGTGCCACTACTTTGGTTGCGGCTTTGCCGCGCTGTGTGTTTCGCAGTTTCATTTTAATTTGACGTATGCAAGACAAACCGATCACCTACGACCCGAACTGGCAGGAGAGCTGCAAATCGCAATTGCTCACGGCCATGGAAGCGGCAAAGAAAATCCGGCCCGGCCAGCGCATTTTCATTGGCACCGGCACGGCCGAACCGCTCGAACTGGTAAGCGCGCTCAGCAAACGCGCCGCCGAATTGCCGGACACGGAAATCGTCCATCTGCTCACCTTTGGCGACGCCCCCTACGCCCACCGGGAACTGGCGCAGTATTTCCGCGTGAACAGCTTTTTCATCGCCGAAAACGTGCGCGACATCATCCAGGAAGGACTCGGCGACTACACGCCGATTCATTTGTCCGACCTGCCGCACCTGTTCGACAGCGGCCAGTTGCCGCTCGACGTGGCATTGATTCAAGTCACGCCGCCGGACCAGTTCGGGATGTGCAGCTTCGGCGTGTCGGTGGACATTGTGAAGAGCGCCGCCGAAAACGCTTCACTCGTGATCGCGCAGGTCAACCCGAACATGCCGCGCACGCTGGGCGACTGCTTCATCCACGCCAACGACATTGACGTGCTGGTGCCGTCCGAAGCGCCCCTGCTGGAGGTGCCGGCGCCCGAAGTGACCGAGACGACCCGGCAGATTGCTGAATATATCGCCGCGCTGGTGGAGGACGGCTCGACCATCGAATTCGGCATCGGCCGCATCCCGCAGGCGATGTTCGGCTTTTTGAAAGGCAAAAAAGACCTCGGCGTCCATACCGAAATGGTCACTGACAACATCATCGAGCTGATCGAGTGCGGCGCCATCACCGGCAAGCGCAAGGCGATTGACCACGGCAAAATCGTCGCCAGCTTCTGCCTCGGCACGAGGAAAGTTTATGATTACGTGGACAACAACCCGTTGTTCTCCTTCCACCCGACCGAATATGTCAACGACCCGGCCATCATCCGCCAGCAATACAAGATGGTGGCGGTCAACACGGCGCTGGAAATTGACCTGACCGGCCAGGTCTGCGCCGACTCCATCGGGTCAAAATTTTTCTCCGGCGTGGGCGGGCAGGTGGATTTCAACCGGGGCGCGACCAAATCCAAAGGCGGCAAGGCCATCATTGCCCTGCCCTCCACCGCCAAGGGCGGCGCCATTTCGCGCATCGTGACCTATCTTAGCCAGGGCGCCGGCGTCGTCACGACCCGCGCGGGCGTGCAATATGTGGTGACCGAATACGGCGCGGCCTATTTGCACGGCAAGAGCATCCAGGAACGCGCCCTGGCGCTCATCAGCATCGCCCACCCGAAATTCCGCGCCGACCTGCTCCGCGACGCCATCGCCGCGAAATATCTTGCCGCCGAGATGGCCGACAAAGAGGGGAAAATTCTCGTCGGCCCGAAGGAACTGCGCACGACCTATCTGCTCAACAACGGCACGCAACTCAACTTCCGCGCCATCCATCCGACCGACGAGCCGCGGATGCGCGACCTGTTCTACAAGCTGTCCGAGGCGACGATTTATTACCGCTTCATGAGCCACCAGAAACGGGTGTCCCGGCATCAGATTCAGGATTTCGTCTATATTGACCACCGCAACGACGTGACCATCGTGGGCACGTTGCCGGAGTCGTATGGCGAGGACATCATCGCCGTCGGCAGCTATTACCTCGACCAGAAGACGAACCTGGCGGAAGTGGCGTTCGTGGTGAGCGACGACTGGCAGAACCACGGCATCGGCACGTTTCTGTTGAAACACCTGATGCGCATCGCGCGGCGCAACGGCATTCGCGGCTTCACCGCCGAGGTGCTCACGGAGAACAAACCCATGCAGGCGGTCATCAACAAATCCAACTGCAAGGTCAGCAGCAAACTCGGCGGCAACGTCTATAGCTACGAGATGGATTTTGAGTAAATTCGTTCCCGTCCGCAGCTCGCGCCGATGCCTGGTAGCGGCAGACGTCTCGTCTGCCGTAGAGGGCTGGCGTCCCGCCGCCCGGAAAGAACGATGGAAGAGGAGTCTGGTCTGAAAGGTTCCAGCTCGATTCTTGGGTTGAAGCGTTTTATCCGCCGGGCGGGACGCCTCGGCTCTACGGCAGGCAGGATGCCTGCCCTACGGGAAATTGAAAAATAATCTGTTCCTTTTTTCGATTCGGCGGACATTAATGTGCAAATGCCGGAAATGGACCGCATCGCGTTGTTGCGAGAATACGCCGAAACCGGCTCCGAAGCAGCTTTCGCCACGCTGGTGGAGAAATATGTCAACCTCGTCTATTCCACCGCGCTGCGCAGCGTCGGCAACGCGCACGCGGCGGAGGAAATCACGCAAGCCGTTTTCATCATTCTGGCGAAGAAGGCGCGGAGCTTGGCCAGGCCAACGATGCGACGAGGCGTCGCAACCACCGTGCTGTCCGGCTGGCTTTATCGAACAACGCGGCTGACGGCGGCGAATTTTCTGCGCGGCGAAATCCGGCGGCAACGTCGCGAACAGGAGGCGTATATGCAATCGCTTTTGAATGAATCCGCAACGGACGACGCCTGGCGGCGAGTTGCGCCGGTGCTCGATGATGCCATGGGGCGGCTCGGCGAGAAAGACCGGAACGCCGTCGTACTGCGATTTTTTGAGAACAAAAGCCTGGCAGAAGTCGGCGCAACTTTGGGCGCGAGTGAAGACGCGGCGAAAATGCGGGTGAACCGCGCGCTGGAAAAGCTGCGGAAATTTTTCTCCAAACGCGGCGTGACGCTTTCCGGCATGGCAATCGCCGGTGCGGTGTCGGCAAACTCGGTGCAAGCCGCGCCGGTGGGATTGACAATTTCCGCTGTTGCAGCCGCTAAAGGGTCGGCGGTGGCAGCTTCAACTCTAACCCTTGCGAAAGGCACAATGAAAATTATGACATGGATGAAACTCAAATTCGCGGCGGGTGTGGGCGTGGCGGCCTTGCTGGCCGGCGGTGTGGCGACGGTGGCGATTTCTCAAACCAGTGGCGATGACAAATTGGCGCAGGAAATTGTCGCGAAATCACACGATGCCTACGCTGCGCTTTCCAGTTACAGCGACAGCGGGGCTGTGGTTTCGCAAATCGCAGGCCAAAACGTAACGACCACTTTCAACACCCGCTTGCAGCGGCCAAATCTTTACCGGATTGATTGGACTCAAACGGCCGGAACCGTCACCAGCAAAGGAATCGTCTGGTCTGATGGCAGCGGAGATAATTTGCAGATCATAGCCCCCGATTTCCTGACCGCAGCCACCGGACAGAAGAAAAACGACAAACCACAAAAAATGCCAAACATGAAGACGGCCCTGGCTCTGGCCACGCCGCTTTCAGCTTTTGCCGCATCAACAATACCCGGAACTTTTTTTAAGCAAGATCTCGGTGACTTTACTGGACCTGCCGCATCAGGCCGCTATCCACTCAAAATAGAGAATGACGCAAAGGTGGGTGACGTTGATTGTTATGTTGTATCGAGCGAGATGATCGACTTGTCCAAAGTGCCCAACATAGGCAAACCAGGAAAAGTCTCCACGATGTTTTGGATTGGCAAAAAGGATTTTCTTGTCCGCCAAACCCGTACGAGGTATGTGGAAAAGGCAGACTCCAGTGATCAAGCGATTGATGAAGCGATACAAAAATCTTTAAAAATGCAGAACAAGCCAGTCACGCCTGAAGCTGTTGCCACCATGCGACCGCAGATGAAAGCCATTATGGAACAGTTGAAATCGGGCTTTGAATCCGGCGTGGTGTTCACCCAGACGCACGAGAACATCGTCGTGAACCAAAACTTTTCGCCGGCGGATTTCGCCCGTTGAAAATAATTTGTCTCCTTTTGCCGCCGGCGTCCATTTATCAAGTGGATGATGAATGATGACATGGCGCTGGTGCGGGAATATGCCACCAGCCAATCCGAGCGGGCTTTCGAGACGCTGGTCGCGCGTTACATCAACCTGGTTTATTCGGCGGCGCTGCGGCAGACGCGCGACGCGCATCTGGCGCAGGAAATAACCCAGGCGGTGTTCATCATTTTGGCGCGAAAGGCGGGATCGTTGAGTCCGAAAACGATTTTGTCCGGCTGGCTGTATCGCGCGGCGCGATTCGCCGCCGCCGACGCGCTGAAAATCCAACGCCGCCGCCAACTTCGCGAACAGGAGGCTCACATGGAAGGAGTTTTTCAAAATGAATCCGATTCGGCGTGGGACCAATTGTCGCCGCTGCTGGACGAGGCGATGGCACGGCTGTGCGACAAGGATCGCGACGCGATCGTGCTGCGATTTTTCGAGAACAAACATTTGAAGGAGGTGGGCGCGGCGCTCGGCTTGGAGGAGCGCGCGGCGCAAAAACGGGTCGCGCGTGGATTGGAAAAGCTCCGTGCGTTTTTCAACCAACGTGGCATCTCAACCACCACGGCCATTGTCGGCGGAGCAATGGCGGCCAACTCGGTTCATGCAGCGCCGGTTGGATTGGCAAAGACGATTTCCGCCGTGGCGCTGGCGAAGGGCGCGGCGGCGGCCGGCGGTTCAACCTTAACTCTAGTAAAAGGAGCATTGAAAATTATGGCATGGACAAAAGCGAAGACGGCTATTGTCAGCGGCGTAGTTGTATTGCTTGCCGCCGGAACAACAACAATTACTGTCAAAGAAATTCAGGAACACCGGACTTATCCGTGGCAGGTCGAAGGTTTTGATAGCCGCGTGCTGGAACGACAGCCGCCGCAAGTTAGAATTCTATCCAGTAAAGCGCGAAATAGCGCTTATGGAAGCGTTGGGTATACAAACGGCCAGATCAAATTGATGGGAATTGGCGTTTCAGCCGAACGCGTCCTGCTGGCTGCTTATCGTTTTTACAGTCCAACTCGAACAACTCTTGCCACTGAATTACCGCAAGGCAGATATGATTACATCGCGAGCCTGCAAATGGGAAACGAGGAAGCTTTGCAACAAGAGATAAAGAAAAAAATCGGAATAATTGCCAAACGCGAAACACGGGAAGCAGACGTTTTGCTTCTCAACATTCAGAATCCCGACGCACCCGGCTTAAAGCAAAGTCATGAGAATTCTCAAGCCGGAGCTACCACTCGGAGCGGCGGTCCCGGCCAATGGTCTTGCAAGAATTTAACTCTTTCCGGCTTGGCGGATTATTTGGAAAATGACTTGGGAATTCCAGTCATTGACCGAACTGGACTTACCAATAGTTTCGATATTGACCTAAAATGGAAACAATCAAGTTGGACAGAACCTAATCCTGATGGTTTGAAGCAAGCCGTTCTTGATCAACTCGGCCTTGAACTTGTGCCCAGCCGCGAGCCGATTGAAATGCTCGTCGTGGAAAAGGTAAATTAGCACTGGACAAATTCCGTTCATCAGCGCGTTATCAGTTTGTTCACCATGAATTTGCCCCGGCGCAAAGTATTTCCGAAACGATTCGCCGGCGGCGGTGTCCTATTGAGCATGGATTCCCGGCGCGCATTCACCTTGATTGAACTGCTCGTGGTCATCGCCATCATCGGGATTCTGGCCGCGTTGTTGTTGCCTGCATTATCGTCGGCCAAGCAACGGGCGTGGACAACACAGTGTAACTCCAATCTACATCAAATCGGCCTGGGCATGAGAATGTTTGCCGATGACGCCAGCGGATTTTATCCCGAATCCGGCTACACCATCCCGTGGGGAACCATTGACCAGGCACCTCCGGATGGGTCTGGAAAACCCAGTTGGATGGAGCAGATTGTTTCCTACATGGAAAATACAAACATTTATCATTGCCCCGGCAACGCCCAGTTGCCCGCCGCCAATCAATCGCCGTTCAACTATTTCAACGGCGTGCGGGCCGCCACTGTGGTTGCGGATAACGCTTACGCCCCGGTTGATAGCAAGCGGATTTTGTTTCCCTCCGCTTACGTGCTGGCGGGCGACACCATTGACAATGGACAGTATTTTGCCTGGAACGATGCGGACAAGGACGACTACTCACAGAATTGCGTCGGCGGTCCCGCAAACGGTACGCCTTGGGTGGACTGGCAGGCGCACACCAAGGGCCAGAACATCCTTTTCGATGACGGCCACGTGAAATGGTATAAAGGCTACGACACGAACGATATGACTTTCAGGTACGATTCGATGCATGGTTGGCAATGAGCTGAATTGGTATGCGCCCGCGAAGCCAAAGAGCCGGTCGCTTTGCCAAAGAACTTGAAGCGAAACGTTTTTTATGGTTGTTTGATTGAGCATGAATTCCTGGCGCGCATTCACCTTGATTGAACTGCTCGTGGTCATCGCCATTATTGGCATCCTCGCCGCGATGCTGATGCCGGCGCTTTCCCGGGCAAAGCAGAAAGCACAGGGCGCCGCGTGTTTGAACAACGGCAAACAAATGATGACCGCCATGACCCTTTACACGAGCGAGAACAACGAATTTTTCCCGCCCAACCCGGACGACGGCAACACCATTCCCGGCTACAATTGGTGCGCCGGTCAGGCGGGGATTGGCCAGCCGCAGGAATTTAATCCGGATGTGCTCAAAGACCCAACGCGCTCGTTGCTAATCAGTTATATGGGCGGGAACGCTGATTTGTTCCGGTGTCCGGCGGACCTGCGCGAAGGCAAGTATCAGGGAACGGACCCGGCTTTCATCGGCCAGATCGTGCCGGCCGCCAGAACCTTTTCAATGAGTCAGGCGGTAGGCACGATTGATCCCGGCTTCGATGCAACTGGTCCGGGCTCTTCCGGCACTCACAGCGGCGTCCCAAACCTGTCGGTCAACGGCCCGTGGTTGAATAATCAGCACACGAACCGCCGGAATTCGCCCTGGTCAACCTATGGCAAGACCACCGACGTCCGCAATCCAAGCCCGTCCATGTTGTGGGTTCTGGTGGACGAAGACGCGCGGGGCCTCAACGACGCGGCTTTCGCCTTCGGGATGGCAACCCCCCAATGGTTTGATGCACCCGGAGTTTACCACAACGGCGGCTGCGGCTTTGCGTTTGCCGACGGACATTCCGAAACTCACCGATGGCTTGACGGATCCCCGAAAGGAATTGGAGGAACTGTTATTACCGATCCGGCGGACCAGCAGGATTGGGGTTGGATGCAACAACGGACGTCGGCGCGCTGAGTGTGACAGGAAATTCCAAACAATTTTTCCGCGTGGCACGTTTAAATCCGGCACGAATGAAACGCGCGTTCACCTTGATTGAACTGCTCGTGGTCATCGCCATCATCGCAATTCTGGCGGCGCTGCTGCTGCCGGCATTGAACCGGGCCAGGGCGCGCAGCCTGGGCATCGCCTGCACGGGCAATTCCCGGCAACTGGGACTGGCCTGGCACGTTTACGCCGATGACAATGCCGGAGGATTGGTTAACAACGGCGTTTTCAATGGCTGGTCAGTTTTTTCGGGTCCGCAGACCGGCCAACCTATCGAAACGCCCAACTGGGTTTATGGCATGATGGATTGGACAGCTTCGCCGGATAACACCAACTCGCAACTCCTCGCCGGCGGACTGCTTTTCCCCTACACGCAACAGGCCAAAATCTACAAATGTCCGGCGGACTCGTATCTATCGCCGGAACAGGTGGCGAGCGGATTTGCGGAAAGAGTCCGGAGCGTTTCCATGAACATGTTCGTCAAAGGCAGCGCGATTCCCGGCGAATACTGGCTTCCGGGATTCGCGGCTTACGCAAAGGAAAGCAATTTGACTGCACCGGCGCCGTCGCAGCTCTGGGTTTTTGCGGACGAAAATCCCGACACGATCAACGACGGCTGGCTGCACACCTCAATGGACAATCCGAACGAATGGAACGACATGCCGGGAAGCTATCACAACGGCGCCTGCGCTTTTAACTTTGCCGATGGCCACAACGAACTGCACAAATGGCAATCGTCCAAAACCAGCCCGCCCGTCATTTACAAACGGATTCCGATTGAAGACCCGGGCAGCGTGGATATTCAATGGATGTTTAATCATTCGAGCGTACCGCTGCCTCAACCTGCTTCGGCGCCCACACCTACAGATTAAAAAAGATTGTCGGATTCCCGGCGCGGCGGACAATTAAGGATGAATGCGACAATGGAACGATGCGGAACCGTTGTCCGCCTACGCAAAGCGGCAATCGGAAGAAGCCTTTGCCCACCAACCTGCCTGTCGAAATGCTCGTCGTCGAATAGGCGGGCAATTGAAAACATTTCGTCGCGTTTTGTCCTCGGGCGGACACTTGTTTATGGAATGACCCGTGACGGCAGGGAACGGATTTGCGCGCGTTGGCACGAAAAGAACCGTGAAACGAACCTGTGACCTCGGTGTCTATATGAGCATGACCCGGCATTTCGCATACAAATCCAGCGGGGCCGGTGTCTATCCCGGTAAAGGCATGAGTTCAACGCGCACGTTCGCAATCGTCAAACCGCTGGTGCACATGACTGTCATCGCGATTCGCGCCGCTACAAAAATCGCGAAAACATGTAATTGCAGACTGTGAGCGGTGTCTGGTATCCATATTTGCAGTTTTTATGTAACCAAACCGCAAAAATGCCCAAGAATGGAGATAGGGGTTCGTGAAAGTGAAAACCCGATTGGAATTTGATTGTGCCCCGCGCCGGCGCCAACGTGCGTTCACGCTCATGGAATTGCTCGTGGTCATCGCCATCATCGGCATCTTGGCCGCAATGTTGCTGCCAGTGCTGTCGAGGGCCAAACGCAAAGCCCAAGGCATCGCCTGTCTCAACAATCTCCGGCAGTTGACCGTCGGGTGCAAACTATACGCGGATGAAAACAACGGAGAATTGGTGTCAAGCTGGCCGATTGGCTTTGGCACTTATCCGGTGAATCCTTATTCGTGGTGTCCGGGCTGGGCATCATTCTCCGAACCCGGCGGCTTGGACTATGGTCCCGACCCCCAATACAACTGCACCAATGTATATGCGTTGCAGCAGGGTGCCATCTGGCCCTATATCAAATCAGTGGATGCCTATCGGTGTCCCGCCGATGACCGGAGCATGGGCGGCCTGCCGGTGGTTCGCAGTTATTCGATGAATTCGTGGATGAATGGCCGGAGTTTTGACGACCCGACCGGCGATACAACTTTTATGACGCCTGAAGCGGACTCCACGCTGACTTACACTTTTTTCCGGAAGGAAAACCAAATCAACCAGCCCGCCCAGATGTGGTCTTTGATTGACGAAGACGGCAGCACCATCAACGATTCCCTGTTTGTCGTGGACATGGGAGAGCAAAACAGAATTGCCGACCTCCCGTCCACCCGGCATGGCGGCGCGTATGAACTGGACTTCGCCGACGGCCATGCGGAGTCCATCAAATGGCTGGCTTCTGCTTCGGATTGGAATACCAGCAGCCCGGGCCCGGATCCGGATTGGGAAAAAATGAAAGGGATGACTACGGTTAAAAAATAAAAAAATCGCCCATTATGCCGACGCCACGTTTCGCAAAAGCGTTCACCCTGATTGAACTGCTGGTGGTCATCGCCATCATTGGGATTCTGGCCGCGTTGTTGTTGCCCGCATTGTCCTCGGCCAAGCAGCGGGCGTGGACGACACAGTGCAACTCCAATCTGCATCAAATCGGCCTGGGCATGAGAATGTTCGCCGATGAAAACGGCGAACTGTATCCGGAATCCGGCGGCTACATCCCGTGGGATACCATTGACACCGCACCTCCGGATGGATCTGGAAAACCCAGTTGGATGCAGCAGATTGTTTCCTACACACAAAATACGAACATTTATCATTGCCCGGCAAATATGCTTCTCGCGGTGGGTCAACAGTCAGACTTCGACTATTTCAACGGCGCGCGGGCGGCTTACATCGCTTCCGACCCGGATCCGGCGAACCGTCATTTTGACCCGGTCAAAAGCACTTCGATTTTGTTTCCCTCCGCTTATGTGTTGTCAGGCGACACAGCGGATTTCGCCACAAACGATGCTGACAAGGATGATTACACCTTTAATTGCGTGGGCGGTGAAGGCAACGGAACGCCGGCGATGGCCTGGCAGGTTCACAGCAAAGGCCAGAACATCCTTTTCGATGACGGCCACGTGAAATGGTATAAAGGCTACGACACGAACGAAATGACCTTTCGCTACGATTCCATCCACGGCTGGGAGTAATTCAATAATAATATCAAGCACTTTTGAGTTTTTCACTGACGCCAAAAGCTGGAAATATATGTGAACTATATGTTGCCCATTGCTATCGAGCACCATGCTTCAATCGGCAATGCTGACCAACGCTCCCAGCTCGCAAACAGCATCTTCGCTGCGTTGTCATCGGCGGGCGCGTCAGGCGCAAAGCAGCGCGCAAGGCATTAGCTCGGCATGGCGTTCGTTTCGCCGTGAGGCGCGGTAAGGCGTTTTAGGTGACCTGCTGCGTGGCTGCTCTAATACCACTTTGAGCATGTAATTGCACTATTCTCGGCAGCGATAGCGTTTGCTTGCTCAACGAGCCAGGGGTGAGAAACCAGTCTCCGAACGGCTTCGGCGTTTTCATACAACGGCCGCAGT
>Ga0181521_10008367_pt1 | contig 10628 bp, 7 predicted proteins | sample PEATcosm2014_Bin_32_FD_119764 | JGI IMG/M metagenome (GOLD analysis project Ga0181521, IMG submission 119764) | Peatland microbial communities from MTU Mesocosm Facility, Houghton, MI, USA - PEATcosm2014_Bin02_60_metaG | ecosystem: Environmental > Terrestrial > Soil > Wetlands > Peat | place... | reverse complement strand
GGAGCACCGGGTTGATCCTGTTCCTCACCAACGCCGACACGGAGCTGTTGTGCCTGCGCACGCTGGCCGAGGGTCTGCCCGACGGGCTCGGTCCGCTCCGGGCGGCCAACCCGCACCGGGTCAGCGAGCTCCCCTCGTTGGTCGGGGTCGATCTGGTCGTGGTGCGGCTCCTCGGCGGCCGGGGCAGTTGGGAGCAGCCGTTCGACCGGCTCCGGGCCGCCTGCGGGGCGGCGTCGGTGCCGCTGGTCGCGTTCGGGGGAGAGGCGTGGTTCGACCGGGAGCTGGCCGAGGCGTCGTCGGTCCCGCTCCCGACCGTGTTCGAGGGTTTCGACTACCTCGTCTCGGGCGGGCCGTCGAACCTCGAGCAGTTCCTGCGCTTCGTGTCGGACCGGGTGCTCGGGACAGCGCACGGCTTCGAGCCGGCCACGGTCGTGCCCGAGTGCGGCACCTTCGGGGCTCGCGACCGGCGACCGGGCCGGCCGACGGTCGGCGTGATCTTCTATCGGGCCCACCTGGTGGCGGGGAACACCCGGTTCGTCGACGAGCTGTGCGACGGCATCGAGGCGGCCGGGGCCAACGCGGTCGCGCTGTATTGCTATTCGCTCCGCTCACGCGACTCCGACGAAGCCCACCCGGTGATCGAGTTGCTCGTCGGGGCCGGCGTCGACGCGGTGGTGACGACGGTCTTGGCCGCCGGATCGATGGCCGAGTCCCTCGAGTGCTGGGATCCCGGCACGCTGGCGTCGCTCGACGTGCCGGTCGTCCAGGCGATCTGCGCGACCACCGACGCTCGCTCGTGGGTCGACGCGCCGATCGGCCTGCCCCCGGTCGACGTGGCCATGTCGGTGGCCATCCCCGAATTCGATGGCCGCGTCATCTCGGTGCCCTTTTCCTTCAAGGAGGAGGTGGACGACGGCGACAGTCTCGGGGCCTCGGTGAGCGCGTATCGGACGGTGCCCGATCGGGTGGCCAGAGTGGCCGGGTTGGCGGTCGCGCTGGCCCGGCTGCGGTCGATCCCGGTCGGTGAGCGACGGGTGGCCCTCGTGCTGTCGGCGTACCCGACCAAGCGCAGCCGGCTCGGCAACGCGGTGGGCCTCGACACGCCGGCCTCGGTGCTCGAGCTGCTGGGTGCGTTGATCGGGGCCGGGTATGCCGTTGACCCCTACCCGGGGACCGGTGACGAGCTGATGGCGGAGCTGGCCGACGGGCTCGTGTACGGGAGCGCAGCCGCGCCGAGCGAGGCCGCGGTGGGCCGCTTCGCGACGACGCGCTATCGCGAGTGGTTCTGTCGTCTCCCCGATGGGCCGCGCCGGGCCGTCGAGGAGCACTGGGGCGCCGCACCGGGCACGATGTCGGTCGTGGCCGGTCGGGGCGCCGGTCGGGTTGGGGCCGATGGGGAGTCGTTCGTGTTCTCGGGTCGCCGGTTCGGCAACGTGGTGGTGATGGTCCAGCCGCCGCGGGGGTTCGGTGAGAACCCCGTGGCCGTCTACCACTCGCCCGACCTGCCCCCCACCCACCACTACCTGGCCTTCTACCGGTGGCTGGAGGAGGGCTTCGGTGCTCACGCGATCGTGCACGTGGGCAAGCACGGGACCCTCGAGTGGCTGCCCGGCAAGGGGGTGGGCCTGTCGGCGGGATGCTTCCCCGACGCCGCCCTTGGGAATCTCCCGCTCGTGTATCCCTTCGTGGTCAACGACCCCGGCGAGGGGACCCAAGCCAAGCGGCGCACCCACGCGGTGATCGTTGACCACCTGGTGCCCCCGCTCACCCGGGCCGACAGCTACGACGACGTGGCGCGCCTCGAAGAGCTGCTCGACCGCCACGCCCAGCTGCTGGCCCTCGACCCGTCCAAGCTGCCCACGATCCGAGCCCAGGTCTGGGAGGCCCTGGTCGAGGCGGAGATCCACCGGGACCTCGGGTTGGCTGCTGGGCTCGGCGAGGGGACCTTCGAGGACCCGGCGTTCGACGACGTCCTGGTCGACGTGGACGGCTACCTCTGCGAGCTGAAGGACGCCCAGATCCGCGGCGGCCTGCACGTGCTGGGCCAGCCGCCGGCCGGTCCGGCCGAGCTCGACATGATCGCCGCCATCACCCGGCTGCCCCAGGGCGCCACCGGTTCGCTGCGGGCCGAGGTGGCCCAGGTGCTCGGTCTCGGCCACCCCGACACGCTCGGCCGCACCGAGCTCGACGCGTTGGAGGCGGAGTGCCTGCGCCGTCTCGAGCTCTACCAGCGATGGCGATGGGACCACGACGCCGCGGTCGCGGCCGGCGCACCGCGGAGCCCGGTGCTCCGCTGGGTCTGCGAGCGGCTGGCCCCGTCGCTGGCCGCCACCACCGGCGAGATCGGGGCGGTCTTGGCGGCGTTGGACGGTCGCTTCATCGCACCGGGGCCGAGTGGCGCGCCGAGCCGGGGGATGGCCAACGTGCTGCCGACCGGCCGCAACTTCTACGCGCTCGACCCGAGGGCCGTGCCGTCGCGCTTGGCCTGGGACGTGGGCCGCCACCTGGCCGAGCTTGTGTTGGAACGCCACCTGGTCGAGGAGGACCGGTATCCGACCCAGGTGGGGCTGGTCGTGTGGGGGACCGCGGCGATGCGCACCGGGGGCGACGACATCGCGCAGGCGTTGGCACTGCTTGGTGTCCGGCCCCGCTGGGCCGAGGGCAGCGGCCGGGTGGAGGGGGTCGAGCTGATCCCCTCCCACGAGCTCGGCCGACCCCGGGTGGACGTCACCGTGCGGGTGTCGGGCTTCTTCCGGGACGCCTTCCCCCACGTGCTCGACCTGCTCGACCAGGCGGTTCGGCTGGCCGCCACCGCACCCGACGAGGGCGGGGAGAACCCGGTGGCCCGGTTCGGCCCCGACGAGCCCCGGGTGTTCGGGCCCAAGCCGGGCGCGTACGGTTCGGGCATCCTGGCCCTCTTGGAATCGGGCGACTGGCGGGACGACGACGACCTGGCCTCGGTCTACGTGGCCTGGGGGGGCTGGACCTACGGGGCCGGGGGCGCCCCCCGCCCCGCCGCCGACGAGTTCGCGAAGCGACTGTCTCGGATCGAGGTGGCGGTCAAGAACCAGGACAACCGAGAGCACGACATCTTTGACTCCGACGACTACCTCCAGGACCACGGCGGCATGGTGGCGGCGGTCCGGGCGCTCTCGGGCCGCCAGCCCAAGGCCTTCTTCGGCGACTCGGCCAACCCGGCCCGGCCGCGGGTCCGCTCGCTCGCCGAGGAAGCGGCCCGGGTCGTCCGCACCCGGGTGCTCAACCCCAAGTGGCTGGCCGCCATGGAGCGGCACGGTTACAAGGGGGCGTTCGAGATGGCGGCGACCGTGGACTACCTGTTCGGCTACGACGTCACCGCGAACGTGCTTGAGGATTGGATGTACGAACGGGTGACCGCGACCTACGTCGGTGACGCGGCCCGACGGAAGTTCTTCGCCGAGTCGAACCCGTGGGCGCTGCGCGCGATCGCCGAGCGTCTGCTCGAGGCGGCTGAACGAGGCCTGTGGGCGCCGTCGGGAGAGGCGATGTCCTCGTTGCGCTCGGCGATCCTGGAGGGCGAAGGGATGGAGGAGGACCGTTGAACGCGACACCCGTGTACCCGATGTCGGCCCTGGTCGGCCTGGATGATCTGGTGCTGGCGCTGGTGCTGGCGGCCGTCGACCCCGCGATCGGCGGGGTGTTGCTTCGCGGCGACAAGGGATCGGCCAAGACGACCGCCGCCCGCGCGCTGGCGTCGCTGTTGCCCGCCGGCGCGCCGTTCGTCGAGATCCCCCTCGGCGCGACCGAGGACCGCGTGGTCGGCTCGGTCGACGTCGCGGCGATCCTGGCCGAGGGGGAACACCGATTCCAGGCCGGCCTGCTCGGGTCGGCTCACGGGGGGGTGCTCTACGTCGACGAGGTCAACCTGCTGGCCGACCACCTGGTCGACGTGCTGTTGGATGTGGCCACGAGCGGCGTGAACCGCGTCGAGCGCGACGGCGTCTCGCACCTCCATGAGAGCCGCTTCGTGTTGATCGGCTCGATGAACCCCGAGGAGGGCGAGCTGCGCCCCCAGCTGCTCGATCGCTTCGGCCTGTCGGTCCGGGTCAGCACCCCGAGCGACCCCGAGGCGCGCGCCGAAGCGGTGCGGCGCCGGATGGCGTTCGACGCCGACCCGGCGCGATTCGTCTCGGAATGGTCGAGCGCCGAGGTCGAGCTCGCGTCGCGCCTGCGCGCCGCTCGTCCGGTCCCGCTCGAGCCCGGGCTCGAGCGTGCCGTCGCGGAGCTGTGCGTCGCCGCAGGGGCCGAGGGCCTGCGGGCCGACCTCGTGATCTGCCGGGCCGCCGGCGCACTGGCCGGGTGGCGGGGCAAGGAGGCGGCCGGCGAGGAGGAGATCGTCATCGTGGCGCCGTTCGCGCTCGCCCACCGTCGGCGCACGCCGTTCGGAGGCGCGGCGCCGGACCCGGCCGAGCTCGACGAGCTGATGGCCGACGCCTTGGGATCACGCGCCACGGGCTCGCCGCGCCCGTCCGCAGGCGCGGCGAGCGACCACGAGCACCCTGGGAGCGAGACCCACGCCAAGGGAGAGGGGAGTCCGGGCGACGGCTCCGATGCCGGAGCGCCGGGGCGGACACCGTCGCCCTCCACATCACCCTCCAGTTCACTCGGCACGTCACCCCGGGCCGACGAGCCGCCTCCGGTGGACTCCGACCCTTCGGGGATCCGGAGCCTGCTCGGGGCGGGCCGGCGCCCGGGCGGGACGACGCGGGCGGGCCGAGGTCGCTCGAGGGAGTCGGCGGCCGAGGGGCAGGGACGGCTGGTCGGGACCGACACGGTGTCGGTCGGCGGCCGCGGTCCGCTCGCGCCCGGTGCCACCGCAGTCGCGGCCGTGGTCCGGACCTCGGGGGCCCGGCCGTTGCGGATCGAGGCCGACGACGTCCGCCTGGCCCGGCGGGAGCGCCGGGGCGACAACGTGATCGTGCTGGCGGTGGACACGTCGGGCTCGATGGGCGCGACCGAGCGGGTCACCGCGACCCGGGACGCCGTCTTAGCCCTCGTCGCCGACGCCTACCAGCGGCGCGATCGGGTCGCGCTTGTCGCGTATCGCGACCAAGCCGCCGAGGTCGTCTTGCGGCCCACCTCGAGCACCGAGGTCGCGCTGGCCCGCTTGCGCGACATCGCAACCGGTGGGCGCACGCCGTTGTCGGCCGGGATCGACGCCGCCCGCGCGTTGGCGCTCGAGGACCGGCGGGCCGGTTCGCACCCGGTGGTGGTGGTGGTCACCGACGGCCGGGCGACCTGGGCGTCTGAGGGTCGGGATCCGGTCCTGAGCGCGCTCGAGTCGGCGCGGGCCTGCCGGGTGAGCGGCCTCGACGCGCTGGTGGTCGATTGCGAGGCCACGTCGCGCCCGCTCGGCGTGGCCCGAACGCTCGCCGAGGCGATGGGGGCCCGTTATGTGGCCATGGGGGGATCCGCCGGCGGTGGCCCGCTGAGCGGGGGGCGGTTGGCCGACGCGATCGTGGACTCGATGGGCTGAGGCGGGTGCCTCATTGGTCGGTGCCCCGACCTCAGTGAATGATGAGGTCGTGGACCACCGGCGTCCATCGCTCGACGCTGTAGCGGGCCGCGACGTGCGCGTGTGCGTCGAGCGCGAGTTGCAACCGCCGCTTCGGACTCTGGAGGAGCAGACGGATCGCGGCGGTCGTGTCCTCAGGGCTGCGGACGACCATGGCCGGGAACCCCGGTTCGGTGCCCCCGAGTGCCTGGGCCGACAAGACCTGGGCGAGGCCGGCCGCGGCCGCTTCGAGCACCTTGTTCTGGATGCCGTTGGCATGGCGCAGCGGCGCCACGGCGAGGCGCGCTCGTCGGCACAACGCCGCGACGTCGTCGAAGCCGCCCTCGGCGCGCCATCCGTGCGCGGCGGCGAGCTCGAGCACCTCGGGTGCGGGGCTCTTGCCCGCGATGAGACAGCTGGCTCCGGGGATCTCGGCGAGAAGGCTCGGCCAGATCCCGGCCAGCCGGCGCAGCGCGTCGACGTTGGGCAGCGAGCTCAGCTTGCCGAAGAACAGCGCGTCGAACGGCGCATCGGCGTGGTCGGTGATCGTCTCGGCCGCCACCACGTCGACGACGTTGGGGATCCACGTCGCGCCGATGGCCCGGGCCTCGGACCATCCGGCCGTCACCGTGTGTACCCGGTGGTCGCGGCGTTCGAACCGGGCCACCGTCCAGCCGAGCGCCTTCCAGGCGGTCGCGGCGCCGAGACGGCGGTCGACGGCCGCCCGGCCGCGGTAGCTGTGGCTGAAGCGGTCTTGGAAGTCGAGGATGCTGTGGCGACCCACCTGGGCCAAACGCGGATGGAAGGCCCGGGGGGTGACGAAGAGCACCACGTCGGGGTCGGCGGACCGGATGGCCCGTTCGGCCGCCCGCGACGACCACGTCGCGGTCTCGGGCACCACCCGGCCGCCGAGCGATGGCAGGGCCGTCAGTGGCGAGGGCACCAGCCGGCGGTGGTCGGCGAGCAGGTTGCACTCGACCACGTCGAGCCCGGCGGCGGTCAGCAACCGCTGCCACACCTCCACCCGGCGGGTCGTGCCGAGGGCGCCCGAGTTGCCCAAATGGACGAGCGCGACGCGGGTCGAGGCGAAGCGCTGCGGGACAGGCGTGGCCCGTCCCTGTGCCTGGCGTTCGAGAACCATCAGGTCAGGCGCCGTGTCGATCCGCCCAATGGCCATGAGCACCAAGATGACGGTCCACCGTCTCATGGGCGTCTCACCGGCACGGCCCTCAGGTTGGGACGCCGTGGGGATGGGCCCGTGGGACAACGGGGTGGTGCAAACGCTGCTGGTGGCCGGTGCCGGAGGACATCTCGAGGAGCTGTACCTGCTGCGCCCTCGCCTGGTCGGGATCTCGGACCGGGTCACCTGGGTGACCGCGGACACTTCGCAGAGCCGCGACCTGTTGGGCAACGAGGATCGGATCTACATCCCCAAAGCCATGCCTCACGACGTCGGCGCGACTCTGGCCACGACCTGCCGGGCGCTCGGTGTGCTCCGGCGGGGCAAGTGGGACCAGGTGGTGAGCACCGGCTCGCTGCCGGCGGTCCCGTTTCTCACCATCGCCAGGGCCAAGGGGATGTCGTGCCACTTCATCGAGAGCGCGGCACGCGTCAACGGCCCCTCGCTGTCGGCCCGGATCTTGGAGCGGGTGCCGGGCGTCCACCGCTACGGTCAGTACGACTGGGGCCGTCAGAACTGGGCCTATCGGGGCTCGGTGTTCGACGGCTTCGCACCGACGACCCGACCCGAGGGGGCGGTCCGCCGCATCGTGGTCACCCTCGGGGTCAACGGCTACGGGTTCTCCCGCCTGATCGACGCGGTCCTCCGGGCTGCCCCCGAGGGGGCGGAGATCCTGTGGCAGACCGGATCGACCGACGTGTCCAACGTGGACATCGCGGCGGTGTCGACGATGAGCACTCAAGACCTTTTCCGGGCGATGAAGCGCGCCGATGTGGTCATCGCGCACGCCGGTGTCGGCTCGGCGATCATGGCCATGCAGGCCGGCAAGTGCCCCGTGCTGTTGCCCCGCGAGCGGGCGCACCAAGAGCACATCGACGACCACCAGCAGGAGATCGCGTCCACGCTGGCCCGGGCCGGTCTCGCCATGACCTGCGATCCTCCCGGATTGGACGGGGACATCCTGAAGGAGGCGGCCCGGCGCCAGGTCGTGGCCAACCAGCACGCCTCACCGTTCGTGCTCAGCACCAACTGACATGGCGATCGTCCTCGACCGTCTCGACGCGTCCATCCAAGGGCCCCCGCCCACGGTGAGGCGCGGGATCTGCTTCGTGGCGTGGGGTGCGGTCGCCGGTCGTTCCCAAGAGATCGCCGATGCCATCGGCGGGGAAGCGAGGTGCTTCTTCCCGCCCGGCTCGGGCCGACGCCCGCCGGTGCTGGTGCGCTGGGTGCTCTGTTCGATCGGCACCGTCGCGTACCTGCTCCGCCGTCGACCCCGCGTGGTGGTGGTCACCAACCCGCCGATCTTCGCGGCCCTGGTCGCATATGGGTGCGCTCGGGTCATCGGCGCGTCGGTGATCATGGACAGCCACCCGGGCGGGTTCGGCGTGATGGGCGACCGCGTGGGGGCACGGCTGCAACGGCTCCACCGTTGGTTGGTCCGGCGGGTCGCGCTGGTGATCGTCACCGGCGAGACCTGGAGCAACCAGGTCGAATCCTGGGAGGGCACCGCCGTGGTCGTCCACGAGGCCCCGTCGGACTGGGACTGCCCGGCCCCTACTCGTCACGACCGCCTCCGGGTCCTCTTCGCCGCGCGATTCGCCGCCGACGAGGACCCGGAGGCGGTCGTCGGCGCGGCCAGGCGGCTGCCCGAGTGCGACTTCACGTTGACCGGCGAGGTGGCGAGCTGCTCGTCGGCGGTCCGCGAGTCGGCGCCCGACAACGTGACCTTCGTCGGTTTCCTCGATCACGACGACTACCGGGCCGCCGTCCAAGCCACCGACGTGGTGGTGACGCTCACCTCCGAGCCAACCTCGGTCATGCGGGCTGCCTACGAAGCCGTCTACGCGCGCCGGCCGGTCGTGGTCAGCGACTGGCCCCTTGGCCGGGAGCTGTTCCCCTACGCCGTGTACACGACCAACGACGAGGAGGGCCTGGCCGGGGCCATCGGGTTGCTCGTCGCCGACTACGAGCGGTACGTCGGATCGGTCGAGGAGGCCCGCCGGGTCCAACTCGAGCGTTGGGACGCCCAGAGAGAAGCCCTGGTCGAGGCGATCGCGCAACTTCGGGCCTGAGCGACGTCTGGCACCTTGCGCCGTCGCTCCGACGAGTGCCTGCTTCGGCCGACGAGCAGTGGGGTTCGAAGGTCTCCGAGTCGAGTCTTGGGCACCTCAGGCGCCCGTCGCGTGCACCCCTCCGTCGACGTGCAGGATTTCCCCGGTCGTCATCGGGAACCAGTCCGAGAACAGGGCCACGCACGCCTTGGCCACCGGCTCGGAGTCGTTCACGTCCCAGCCGAGCGGCGCCCGTTGCTTCCAGGTGTCCTCGAAGGCGCCGAACCCCGGGATCGATTTGGCAGCCATCGTCCGCACCGGCCCCGCCGCGACCAGGTTGACCCGGATCCCCTTGGGCCCGAGGTCCCGGGCCAGGTAGCGGGTCAACGACTCGAGGGCGGCCTTGGCCACGCCCATCCAGTCGTAGACGGGCCAGGCCACCGTGGCGTCGAAGTCGAGTCCGACCACCGACGCACCGCCGGCGTGGCCGGCCACCTCGAGCAGGGGGCCGAAGTGCTCGACCAGCGCCTTGAGCGAATACGCCGAGATGTTGAGCGCGACCGCGACCTCGTCCCAACCGGCGCCGAACATCCCCTGGCCGAGCGCCTCCGGGGGGGCGTAGCCGATCGCGTGCAGGAGCCCGTCGAGCCGGTCCCATCGCTTGGCCACCTCGGTGGCGGCCGCCGCCAACTGCTCGGGCGCGGTGACGTCGATCTCCAAGACGTCGGGGTGGCCGGGAAGCTTGCGCGCCACGCGCCGGGTGAGCGACAGGGCACGCCCGGCGCCCGACAGGACGACCTCGGCCCCCTCTTCGATGGCCAACCGGGCGGTGCCGAAGGCCAGCGACGCCTCGGTGAGCACGCCGGTGACCAAGATGCGCTTGCCGTCGAGGATCCCCACCGGCCAGAGGCTACCGCCGGCCCGCTTGCCCGAGGCCGACGCCGGGGCCAATGGCGGGACGGGTGACGCGACTCGCCTGTGAAAAGGTATGACCATGCACGTCGGGATTTTGGGTGGCACCGGCCCCGCGGGACGCGGGCTCGGATGCCGGATGGCGGCCGCGGGGATCGAGGTCACGATCGGCTCCCGTGACCTTGCCCGCGCCGAGGCCGTCGCGGCCGAGCTGGTCGGGTCGTGGCCCGAGCGCAGCCTTCCAATTAGAGGGAGTGACAACGCCGGCGCGGCGGCCGCCGACATCGTCATCGTGGGCACCCCCTGGGACAGCGCCGTCAAGACGGTCCAACCGCTGCGCGACCAGTTGGCCGACAAGGTGGTGATCTCCATGGCGTCCGCACTGGTCCGGGTCGGCCAGCAGCTGCAGGCCATCACGCTCGGGCGCGGCTCGGTCGCGGCGACGGTGCAGGCCGCGCTGCCGGCGTCTCGGATCACGGCGGCCTTCCACCATCTGCCGGCCGAGGACCTGAGCAACCTCGACGAGGGGCTGTTCGCCGACGTGCTCGTGTGAGCCGATGACGCCTTGGCCAAGGAGACCACGATGGCGCTGATCGAGGCGGTCGAGGGGTTGCGACCACTCGACGCAGGCCGCCTGTCCCAGGCCCAGGCGATCGAGGCGTTCACCGCGGTGTGCATCGCGGTCAACATCCGGTACAAGGCCCGGACCTATGTGCGCATGGGCGGCATCTGAGTTGACGATGCGGCTGTTCGATACGGCCCGTCGGGACGTGGTGGAGTTCGACCCTGGTGAGATCGTCACCATGTACTGCTGCGGCATCACCCCCTACGACGCCGCACACCTCGGGCACGCGGCCGTCTACCTCACCTTCGACATCCTCCAGCGGCGTCTGCGCGACCTCGGGCACGTGACCCGGTGCGTCCGAAACGTCACCGACGTCGACGACGACCT
>Ga0181521_10008363_pt1 | contig 10631 bp, 7 predicted proteins | sample PEATcosm2014_Bin_32_FD_119764 | JGI IMG/M metagenome (GOLD analysis project Ga0181521, IMG submission 119764) | Peatland microbial communities from MTU Mesocosm Facility, Houghton, MI, USA - PEATcosm2014_Bin02_60_metaG | ecosystem: Environmental > Terrestrial > Soil > Wetlands > Peat | place... | reverse complement strand
GGCGGCGTGCTCGCCGAAACCAGGGAAAACAACGGCATCACCCAGTTGACCAGCCGGATGCTGCTCAAAGGCACGTCGCAGCGCAGCGCCCGGGACATTGCGACAGAAATCGAGACGGTCGGCGGCAGCATCGACAGCTACGGCGGCAATAACAGCTTCGGCGTCAATCTGGAAACCATGAGCAGCGATTTTGCGACCGGCCTCGATTTGCTCGCCGACGTTTTGCTGGACCCGGTTTTTCCCGCCGACGCGCTCGAACGCGAGCGGGAGGTGCAAATTGCCGACATTTGCGCAGACAAGGACAATCTGCTTAAAAGCGCCAGCCTGGCCATGCGCCGCACGCTTTTTGGCAACATCGGCTACGGTCTGGATTCAACCGGCCGGGAAGAAGCCGTGGCCAACCTTAAAGCCGCCAGTTTGAAATCGTTTCACAAAAAGCTGGCCACGCCGAATAATTGCGTTCTCGCCATTTACGGCGACGTGCAAACGGCGGAGGTTAAATCCGCCGTCGAAAAACATTTTGGCCATTGGAAATCCGGCGATGCGGCGAACGAACTGATTCGCACTTCGCCCGACACGCCTCCCCCTTTGTTGCAGCGAGTTGAAGAAATCCGCGACAAAAAGCAGGCGGTGATCGTCATCGGTTTTCCCGGCACGACGATGCACGACGAAGACCGTTACGCGCTCGAGTTGATTCAAGAATCGTGCAGCGACCTCGGTTCGCGGCTGTTTCTGCGGATTCGCGAGCAACTCGGCCTCGCCTACTACGTCGGCGCGCAACAGTTCGCCGGCCTGGCGCCCGGCTACTTCGCTTTTTACGCCGGCACCGAGCCGTCGAAGGTCTTGTTGGTCGAACAGGAAATTCTCAAGGAAGCCGGACTCCTGCGCACTGAAGGTTTGACCGCCGAGGAACTCAAACGCGCCAAGGCCAAAATCATCGGCCAGAAAAAAATCGCGCGGCAGGATCTGGGTCATCTGGCATCCACGACCACACTCGATGAACTTTACGGCCTCGGCTACCAGCGCGCGGAACTCGACGACGCGAAATACGAAGCCGTCACTCTGGAACAAATCAAAGCCGCCGCGCAAAAATATCTCAAGCCGGATGCGCTGGTCGTGGCGGTGGTGAAGCCGGAGAAAAGTCAAGCGTGACTCTTACTCGCAAAAGTGTCGCAAAAAGGCGTTTACAAATCCGAACCGGGAGATCGACACGTCGCGATCGAGTTCTTTCTGTTCTTCTACCTCAATCTTTTGAAGGACTGAACCGTATTTTTCAGCATCCTGATTCAGGTCGGCCTTCCAGCCGTCCACCAGTTCTTCAATTTTTTTCAACTGGTCCTTGTCCGCCCAGATGCCATCGCATTCAAGGCATTTGTGCAAAATGATTCCACTCGTATCCTCGTAATTGAAATGCTCCATCTGGACATTTTCACAACAGGGACAATTCAGATCATCGTGATCATTCTTCTCGGCGGTAAAAATCTCCTTGTTCACCGCGTCCAATGATGCGATTTCCTCGGGAGTAAAAACTGCGTCGTGGTGCTCAACGATTTTTTGCAACTCGCCCGCGTATAACCATTCGCCTTTGCAACCCGTGCAGACTTCGATCTTTGCGCCGTCGTATTCAACCGGACTGAGAACGGAATTACATCTTGGGCATTTCATAATTTTGTTCAGACTAAGCTCCGCTTTTTCGCGACGCAACCTTCTAAATTCACGCTTTTGCCACCAACTGACGCAGCACGCAGGGCAAAATGCCGCCGTGCTGGTAGTAATCAATTTCAATCGGCGTATCAATCCGGCAACGCACTGGCACATCTTCCACACCGCCGTCTTTGCGCGTGATGCGGAGCTTGAGGTCCTGCTGCGGTTTGAGGTCCGGGCCAAGGCTGACGATGTCGTAGGTCTCCGTGCCATCAAGCTTCAGGCTTTGAGCCGTCGTGCCGTCCTTGAATTGCAGCGGCAGCACACCCATGCCGACAAGGTTGCTGCGATGGATGCGCTCGAAGCTTTGCGCCACGACGGCTTTCACGCCGAGTAGATTCGTGCCTTTCGCCGCCCAGTCGCGCGATGAGCCGGTGCCGTATTCCTGGCCGGCAATCACCACCAGCGGAATGCCGGCAGTCCGATATTTCATGGCGGCGTCGTAAATCGGCATGGTGGCAGCGGCGCCTTCGCCGCTGGTCTGGGTCTGCGACGAGGCGTCGCAGCCACCGTGGAATTTGGTCACCCCGCCTTCAACTCCGGGCACCATGAGATTTTTAATGCGGACGTTGGCGAATGTGCCGCGCGTCATCACCCGGTCGTTGCCCCGCCGCGAGCCGTAGCTGTTGAAGTCGGCCGGTTCGACGCCGTTTTCGATGAGATATTTTCCAGCCGGCGACGTTTTCCTGATGGATCCAGCGGGTGAAATGTGGTCGGTCGTCACGCTGTCGCCAAAAATGGCCAGCGCCCGCGCGCCCTTGATTTCGCAAATCTCCCCTGCTTGCATCTGAAATTTTTCGAAGAACGGCGGTTCCTGTATGTAAGTGGACCTGTGGTCCCATACGAAAACATTGCCGGTGAACGAGGGGATTTCGTTCCACTTGGGATTCTGCGCCGCAAAATCCTTGAACAGCCTGCGATAAGCTTCCGGCTGCAACGCGGTTTGCATGAGGTCGCGGATTTCACGCAGGCTCGGCCAGAGTTCGCGAAGATAAACCGGCCGGCCATCCTTGCCCGTACCAATCGGGTCGCGGCTCAGGTCAATATCCACGCGTCCTGCGAGCGCGAAGGCGACAACGAGCGGTGGCGACATGAGGAAATTCGCCTTGATGCTCTGATGCACACGCGCCTCGAAGTTGCGGTTGCCCGAAAGGACGGAGGCCACGATCAGGTCGTATTTGCTGATCGCGTCTTCGACCGTGGCCGGCAGGGGGCCGGAATTGCCGATGCACGTCGTGCAACCGTAACCCACAAGGTTGAAGCCGAGCTGGTCGAGGTAGAATTGCAGGCCGGTCCGGTTCAGGTAATCGCTCACCACGCGCGAGCCGGGCGCGAGCGACGTCTTGACGACGGGATTCACACTGAGTCCGCGTTCCACGGCCTTCTTCGCCAGCAACCCGGCGGCGAGCATGACGCTGGGATTTGACGTGTTCGTACAACTGGTGATGGCCGCGATGAGCACGCTGCCGTGGCGAATTTCGGACTGCACCCCGCGGAACGTCGTGGGAGGCACCTGCTCCGAGGTATGGGGCGCAGGGTGCTGGTCGCGCATCTCGGATTCGCTGGGCTCCACGCCCAGCTTGCGATGGCCATAGCTGTGATTGATGGGCGGATGGGCCTCCCGCGCCGTGTTGACCCGCGCGGTTACATACAACTCCTCGTAACGCTTGCCGAAACCATTGTCCATGACCGAACGCGTCATCGCCTTCATGAACGCGTCTCTCAACTTCGGCAGCTCGATGCGGTCCTGCGGGCGCTTCGGGCCGGCCACGCTGGGAACCACCGTGCCGAGGTCGAGTTCAAGTTCCTGCGAGTAGGCGATGTCGCCTTTCTTCGGAATGCCGAACAAACCCTGCGCGCGGTAATAATTTTCGTAGGTCAGGCAAAGCTCCTCGCTGCGACCGGTGGCGCGGAGATAATTCACGCACTCGGCGTCAATCGGGAAAAAGCCCATCGTCGCGCCGTATTCCGGAGCCATGTTCGCGATCGTCGCGCGGTCCACAACCGGCAACGCCGCCGCGCCGGGGCCGAAAAATTCGACAAACTTGCCGACGACCTTTGCCTTGCGGAGCATTTCCGTGACGGTGAGCGCGAGGTCTGTGGCGGTGACGCCCTCGCGCAACCCGCCGGTCAGATGCACACCGACGACGTCCGGTGTGAGGAAATAAACCGGCTGGCCGAGCATGCCGGCTTCAGCCTCGATGCCGCCGACACCCCACCCCACGATGCCGAGGCCATTGATCATTGTCGTGTGCGAATCCGTGCCGACCAATGTGTCGGGGTAAAAAATTGGAACGCCGGCCTCCGGCACGGCTCGTTGAGCGTCTTCACCATCTTGCCGTGCTGGAAGCCGGCGCTCCGAAAGCACACCCTTGGCGAGATATTCGAGGTTCACCTGGTGGACGATGCCGATTCCGGGCGGCACGACCTTGAATGTGTCGAACGCCTGCATGCCCCATTTCAAAAACTGGTAGCGCTCGCGATTGCGTTGGAATTCCATGTCCAGATTTTTCTGCAACGCATCCGCGCTGCCGGCGAAATCCACCTGTACCGAGTGGTCAACGACGAGGTCCACCGGCACGAGTGGTTCGATGATTTTCGGATTTTTGCCCAGCCGCTGAACCGCGGAGCGCATCGCCGCCAAATCCACCAACAGCGGCACGCCGGTGAAATCCTGCAGCACAATGCGCGCGACGATGAACGGAATTTCCTCCGTGCGGGTTTCGACCGGCTTCCAATTCGCCAGCGCGCGCACGTTTTGTTCGCTGACCTTTTTGCCGTCGCAATTGCGGAGCACGGACTCGAGCACGAGCCGGATGGAGACGGGCAATTGGGAAACCGGCCCGACGCCGGCCTCTTCCAGCGCGGGCAGGGAATAGAACGACCCCTGCCTGCCGCCGCCGAGGTCAAATTTCTGGAGCGTGTTGAATAAGTTGTGCATTCTGCCAATAAAAAATCACTTATGCGGATGTGAAAATGAAGCCTGCGTGCGGCTGTGTCAAGTGAAGCGCAGCGTCTTAACGTGAGTCAACACGGATGGGGCAAGTCTCCTGACGAGCCATAACTTGAAGGACTGCCAAAACACCGTTGAGTTCTCCCCCCGCCAGTTTCAAAATTCCAAGCCTGTCCCTTTTACTCGAGTTTAAGGGCTGGCCTCAAATCGCTGAGTGGCAATCATGGCCTTCTCTTTAAACGCCGAAACCGTCAAATAGAAGGTGATATTGGGCTGGTAACCGGGCCGGTGGAATCCCGGTTTAAAGGAATGCATCGTCCGGGTTTGCATGAAAGTCACGTTGTCCGCCTGCCACTGACCGTTGGTGGAAACAATTGCCTGCTGACCATTAACCCATACCGTCAAGCTGGCATCATTAATCATGCCTGAGACGGTGGCGAATTGTTGATTTAACTGCTCCAAGCTTATTGGCCTCATGGTGATTTTGACGGGGCTTCCGTAAATATTGAGATTGGTGGTGCTGGAATTTCCGGCGGCATCCTTGGCGACCACACTGATTACATTGGTTCCATCTTCCAAAGGCAAATCCTTTACGATCACCTGGCCATTGTGCTCAACGATGGCGTCATCGAATTCAAGGGGTGGAGTGCTTTGACGGGACACCGATACATGGATGGTGGTGGTAGGGTCAGCTACTTGTGCCTGCAAAGTGAACATTGATCCCGCAATGCTGGTTTCGTTTGACGGCCACAAGATTTTTATTTCCGGCGGGTTGGTCCATTTACTTAAATCCAGCACATAGGTGACTTGGTTGGTCAATATGCGGCCGTCGTAAAAGATTGTGTGCAGGTTGATTAAATTGGTGCCTTTGGCAAGCGGGATGTTGTAGCATTCAAAATGGTTTGTATTGACCTCTTCCGATTCCCCACCCCGATTAAGGGTATAATTTCTCTGGTTGGTCCGACCACCTTCGGAATTCACCAAGTCATAGGAAATTATGACAATATCTCCCACACTGTAGCCCTTCAATTGAATGACGGGGGCGCCGACAAACCCGTTCGTGGGACTGGTGATGACCAAAAAGATTGGTTTCGTGGAGGCCGCAGCGGAAATTGGAGCAGATGATGGAACCGGTGCGGGAATGGGTTCATCCCCCCGATAAGGAACTCGTGAAACCCAAACGGCCCCTCCTAACAAGCCCAATACAATAACGATGACGGCAATGATTTTGAAGCTGGCGAGTTTCATTGTTGGGTTTTTGGTTTACGGAGGATTGAGATATCGAATTGGGCCATACCGACTGGGCTGACCCGCACTTTCTGGGCCTCCCATGTGCCATTCGTATGGACCGTTGCCTCCACACCATTGACGGTAACCCCGCAAGAGGCGTCGCTTATCGTTCCATGTACTTTAACGAGCGGCTTGTTTAGTTGGTCGTTTTCAAGCGGCTGCATGGTAACCGTTACGGGATATCTGCCAACATTGAAACGGTTGGTGCTGGAATTGCCGGCGGCATCCGTCGCCACGACGGTCACTTCATTCGATCCCGGGTGGACTGGCAGTTTTTTGACCCATACCAATCCATTGCGCTCAACTATGGCATATCCTTCATGAATTCTGCCTTGAGTGTCCTTGATGGTCGTTTTAATGGTAGCGTTGTTATCATCCACTTTGGCTTGTAACTCAAAGTCGTCGCCCGCCACTTCGCAATTATTCGTGGGCCAGATCAGCGTCAACACAGGCGGGGTTTTGTCGTTGGAATAATCCAGCGTGTAGAATCTTTTCGTTGAATATTGCCTGCCACTCGCGTCTCTTACGTGAATCGTAATGCGGTTTTTCCCTTTGGCTAAATTGATGTCATATAACTGGAAGAAGTTGGTGGTGAATGCAGATTCAGGTTGCCAACTTTGTGAACCTGCCCTCCAAGGTTTATTGCGATTTTTTAAAGTTTCTTGCCATATGCGGTCTTCTTTTGCCCGGTCAAGAAACCGGCTGGTTACCATTGCATTATACTGCCGATCCGTTTGGCATATATTTGTTCCTGCAGCATTGGCCAAGTCGTAAATAATGGTTTTGATTTCTGTTGGAAAGTAGCCAATAACTTGAATCATGGGCTGTGAAACCATATCCGTGTCCGGGCTGGTAATCACAATCCTAGGCCGGGGTGCGAAACCTAAAGTGACCCCGGCCCCCACGGTGACATAAGACTCGGAGAGGATGACATAGGTCGACCAGGCGGTGAAGCTGCACCCGGCCAGCACCAACAGATAACCCGCAATATTGATGACATGTTTCATGCCCTTGGTTTTTAGTCGTGTTTGACGTATTCGTTAACGCAAAATCCGGGCCGCACAGCCAAGAGAACCGATTCCCATGCAACTATTTGTCAGAATTGAATGTGTATCTGATTGGATCATGGCCCGAATTAGACTTGGCAATAGTCAACGTCCTACAGAAGATCTCTGTGACCAAAAACGGAACACTTAATGCCCACCGGGAGCGGTGCTCTGTCCTCTTTTACCGAGGTTGAAATTGGTTTGGCGAGTCACTTCACCGCCGGCTCGGGATGCAGCAAATCGGCGATGCGGCGTTCGAGTCGTTCCAGGTTGAGCGGCTTGATGAAAAAATCCTCGGTCTGCACGGCCACGGTGCGTTTGGTCACTTCGCTGGAAAGCGCGCTCATGAAAATCACCGGGGTCTTTTTGGTGGACGGCTGGCGGCGCAGAATTTTACAAACGGACAGACCGTCAAGGTCGGGCAGCAGGATGTCGAGCAGGATCAAATCCGGCTTGAACTGCCGCGCCTGGCTCAACGCCTGCACCCCGTTGCTGGCCACGATGAATTCGCAACCCAACCCGGCGAGGCGATATTGCACCAGCTCGACGAAATCGAGTTCATCATCCACAATCAAAATACGCGGCACCATTTGAGATAACTTACCCCGCCTCGAGCCAGGCTCAATGACGGTCCGGTTAAAGTGGTGTTACGAAATGGAAACGAACGATGGAGGCACATCCGGGCCCCGCCTCCCGCGACCGGTATTCGATCCGATGCGGAGCGCGGTTTGTCCCAAACCGCAGCTCTCACAAATACAAACCATGCACTCATATTTTTGAACGTTACCTTGGCAGTCGCACCTGCTGCGAGTTGAGACAACTCGCGCTCCGGAGCAGTGTCAAACGCCCGAACGATGGCCGACCCTGCCAAAAATCTTGTTTGCTGGGGGCAAGTGTGTGATAAGTCCATGCAACATGCCAACCCATCGAGGCTCCATCCGGTTGTTCCAGCTCTTCGGAATCGAAGTCTATCTGCACTGGTCGTGGTTTGTTGTCGCGATGTATGGCATTCAAAGCCGGGGACACCAATACGGTTCCATCGCCTGGAACGTGTTGGAATATTTGTCGCTGTTCCTCATCGTGCTGATGCATGAGTTCGGCCATTCGCTCGCCTGCCAGCAGGTGGGCGGCCGGGCAAACCAAATCGTCCTGTGGCCGCTCGGCGGCGTGGCGTATGTCTCCCCGCCCCAACGACCGGGCGCGATGTTGTGGAGCATCGCGGCCGGACCACTGGTGAATGTCGCGCTCTTTCCTGTTTTTTCATTAATCTGGTGGTTGGGTCATTCGGCGGGTTGGGTTGAATCCCTGCCGGATCTTTATCGTTTCGTCGTGACCCTCTGGTATATCAACACCATTTTGCTGATTTTCAATCTGATGCCGGTCTATCCGCTCGACGGCGGCCAGATTTTGCGGTCGTTACTTTGGTTTGTGTTTGGCCGGGCGCGCAGCCTGCTCATCGCGAGCAGCATTGGTTTTGTGGGCGTGGCCGGCCTGATTCTGTTTGCCATTTGGGCGCAATCCGTCTGGATCGGCATCATGGCCGCTTTCATTTTGATAAATTGCTGGGGTGGTTTGATGCAAGCACGGGCGATGGTCCGCGTCGCCAATGTGCCGCGTCACGACGGATTTGCCTGCCCGGTTTGCAAAGTCGCCCCGCCCCGCGGCGCATTCTGGGGTTGCGGAAAATGCCGGAAAGCCTTTGACACGTTTGAAACGCAGGGCGTTTGTCCCAACTGCGGAGCTCAATTTTCCGCAACGTCCTGCCCGGAATGCGGCAATCTGCGCCCCATGAGCGAGTGGGCTGCTTCCGCCAACGTTCCGCCGAAATTATAAACAACCACGGTAGCGCAGGCTTTCCAGCCTGCGGGTTTGGGCGACTTTCCAGTCGCCCAAAGGCGGAACTGGAAAGTTCCGCCACCAGCAGACAGGAATGTCTGCTCTACAAATTCTCCCAAAAAATTCAGGCCGCCCAAATGAGCGGCCTGAACGGGTCCGGTGGCGGCCGGAAATTACTTCAACTTCGCCAGCGCCGCCTTGATGGCGTCAAAGTTTGGCAGGTCTTTCGGCGTCGGCGTCTGTTCGCTGTATTGCACCACGCCTTTCTTATCAATCACGAACGCCGCGCGTGCCGAAGTGTCGCCCACGCCGGCCAGCATCGGAAAAATAACGTCATATGCCTTGGCAGTGGTTTTGTTCAGGTCGCTGGCGAGCGTGATGCCGATTTTTTCCTTTTGCGCCCACGCTTCCTGCGTGAATGGGCTGTCCACGCTGATGCCGATGACGTCCGCGCCGAGGTTTTTGTAGGCGTTGAGACCGGCGGTCAGGTCGCACATTTCCTTCGTGCAAACGCTCGTGAACGCGAGCGGGAAGAACAGCACGACGGTGTTCTTCCTGCCGAAGTTATTGCTGAGTTTCACGTCCACCAGGCCGGTCGCCTGCTTGGACTTAAGGTTGAAGTCGGGAGCTTTTGTTCCAGTGGGAATTGGCATAATCGTTTTTGGTTATCTGGTTAATTTGTTTTCGTTACGGACATTTTCAGGATTTGCCGCGTCCCTGTCAAACAAGGATTGCGCGTCCGGCCGCAGCATGGCCCCCGGTTATTTCAACTTGAGGGGCAAGTTGAATACGTATGAATAAAGCCGGGACAAGGCGTCGCCGGTGCGCTGGGCGCGCACATCCGGTCCAAACTGGAAGGTCGCCGTTGCCGTGAAGTCGTGCAGCATCAGGCAGTAGGTGCTGTTGGCCATGATCCCCAACAGCTCGCCGGTCCGGCTGAAAACCAGGTCGCCGCGCGAGGGATTGAATTTTCCGAACAGCCCCTTCAACAGGTTGCGGTCCAGTTTGACGTATTGCGGTGTGTTCAAATCCATCTGGAAACTGCACTGACCATAGTAGCCTTCCTGCGCGCCCACCAGCACTGCATCCTGGAATTTATACGGGTCCGACGAAATCGGATAGACCTTGCAGCCGAGCTGACGGGCTTCCGACTGTGTGACCGGCATGAACACCACGCGCGGATCCTGAAGGTGAAAGGACAACGAATGGATGGGGACCTGCGCCTGGTTGTGGACCAGCGTTCCATCCAGTCCGGCCCAGTCCGTGCCAGGGTCCCACAAGGTCAGCGGCGTGTCCTGCACGTGGCACAACGCATAAATTTTGGCGCCGTCGGTGACCAGCACCGTTTCGGCAGTCTTGCTCTTGCTGGCATCCATGCCGAACAGGCCGGACCGGGAAGCCAGCAACCGGGCCTGGACCCGGTTGGTGACAAAGTCACTGAAGATGGTGTTGGGAGCCAGGGCACGGTTCTCCCGGATCTCCTGGGTCAAGGCGCCGGAATTGGTCGCCAGCGCCTTGAAACCTTCGGCCAATTGGGCTTTTTCCGCGCGCTCGGCCTCCACCTGTTGCTGCATCAGGGCGGCCCGTTCGGTGGCGGCGCGCTCCTCGACCTGGGCCAACTGGAGCTGGCCGGCCAGCTTCTGCTTTTCGTCCTGGGCGATCTGGTTGTTTTTTGCGAGTTGGGCGAGTTGTTGCTGGAGCGCGGCAGCCAGATCCGACTCTTTTTTAACTTCAGCTTCCATCGCCGCGAGTTTTTCCTTCGACATCAAGGCTTCCGCGGAACTGCTCTGCAATTTCTGGTC
>Ga0181521_10008362_pt1 | contig 10632 bp, 9 predicted proteins | sample PEATcosm2014_Bin_32_FD_119764 | JGI IMG/M metagenome (GOLD analysis project Ga0181521, IMG submission 119764) | Peatland microbial communities from MTU Mesocosm Facility, Houghton, MI, USA - PEATcosm2014_Bin02_60_metaG | ecosystem: Environmental > Terrestrial > Soil > Wetlands > Peat | place... | reverse complement strand
CCGTCGGGCGAGCGAACTGGGCGCGCCGCCCCGGCCTTTGCGGCCACGGCTGGCGAGCACGCGATCAAAACAGCTCCCATCAGAATTCCCACATTCCAGCAAGAGCAACGGATGTTCATGACTGTCCTCCTGTCAAGGAGACCCCTTCATTTCAGTTCTCCTGGGACCGGGCATGCCGCGGAGATACCACGGCTTGCCTCACCTCACTGTAATAGCACCTAGCGGACTGGGACGGCCGCCGACTCATCTCAATCAAACTGCCGACGTACGGAGTGTCACGAATTACGTTTCGGTGTGCAGGTCCATCGGTCATGCGCCGTCGCGGTTCAAGCCCAACATCTGAACGGCGGGAGCTGCGACGTCTTCGAATTGGACTTCGGCTTCCTCCGACCGGGCGTGGGCCGCGGTCCGCCGCCGGAGACAGGCCCACACGATGGCGAGCCCGATCAGCGCGGGGATGAAGCGGGCCGGGTCTTCCAGCGCCTCGATCTCGTATCTGACACTCAGGACGATGAACCAGAGGAGTGACAAGGCGCCCCATATCGCGAGATGGACTTGCGACTCGCCGGGCAGGTAGGAGCAGGTGAAAGGGATCTTGTGGAAGCGGTGGAGGCACAACTCGGCGAGAATCAGAGCTGCCGCCGCAAGTACTGCCAGGTGACCCGCCGCCCGCCATGGCCATAGCCAGAAGCAGAACGCCGCCGAGGTTACCCACCACCTGCTTTTGCATGGGACCGAAGCTGCGCTGCATCCGATCAACGCCCACCGAGATAGAATCTCGCAGGTTCAGCGACTTCGAGTGTCTCGCGAGGACCGGCGTAAACTGACCACGGATGGCCATACTGATGCACGATGCAGGACAATGAGGCCGGCTCGCACTCGTCAAGCTGACCGCCAGTCAGCCTGCATTCTCCACGACCCTGACGGTGGCGTCCATCATGGACAATCAAGCACGTTGCTGATAAGACCTATGGCGCCGCTGGGTTGCCCAGCTTTCGAGCCGCAGTCGGTCATGGTAACCGAAACTGAGAGGCAAATTGCTAGGGAAAAACAAAGCAAGGTCAATCAAAACCGCGTGGAATGCGTCTGATTCGAGCTGCGCCCCTTTGCTCTCAAAGCAAACGATCAACGCTCCAACCGGTTCATGCAACACACTGATTTTAATCAACTTGGTACGCCCGAGTGGATTCGAACCACCGACCTTTTGCTCCGGAGGCAAACGCTCAAGCAGAATCGAAGGCACTGAATCCACACAACTCATTGATTACAAATTTGTTAGTGCGCCAGGGGTGACTCGAACACCCGACCTTCTGGTTCGTAGGCAGAAGCTCATTATCCATCTTCAATCCTTGGGCAGCCATCTTTCGTGGTTTTCGGCTCGTGTTTGAATACCACCTCGTGTTGAGTGCTTTGAATGATCCATTCGTCGAGTTCATGTATTGAGATTCCGCGCGCACGAGCTCTTAGGAAGCGGAACACTTCCAGTTTCGGCCAAGCCGCCCACTCGCTCAAGTTGCGAAACGGTTCCACTCGAGCTTCCCGTCTGACCTGTTCCTCCGATCGCTGCCTATCAGACCTCCAGCGGGGGCACAGCTCACACGCGACATCGACATCGCTCGGGCGGTCGACACCGCGAACATAGCTACCAAAAACCACGACTGTTCCGACGCGATAAGCCCAGCTCTCATCGGCGTTAAGAGCGCGTGCGCGCTCGATGAGATCTGCGACTAGGCGCGATGCTGTTGCTCGCCGAAGAGGCGGCGCTGCCGTCGCCATCGCGAGTGCACGCCCCTTCGTTGATAGCTCTAAGCGTCCGCCTCTTACCGACTCGACAAAGCCATCCTCCTGCAGGCTATTCAAGACGCTCGCGGCCCCAGAGCCAGAACATCCTACGACCATGCGGACCCGTTCGAGCGTTATCGAACCAGCGACGGTCTTCCGCATCAATTCGCGAATTTGTACGGCCGGATAGCCGGCGATTTTTTGGCCTGTGGTAATGCGCATCTAAATTCCCTCTTACGCGTGTTGCGCGATGACTAGCTGGTGGATGTCTACGCGCCCTCCACCCGGATGTTCTGGCGCCTCGGCTTGATATCAACTTCGGTGCACCTGCGCAACCCCGTCTCCTCTCCAAATCAATCAGCACCGTGGCCGTCGGAACCACCCAGCCTACGGCGTCGGGCACCGCTGTTTCTCAGAGCCTCAAAACTGCGGCATGCGTGATCTCGGAGTTCCCCAACCACGTTGCTCCAGCTCCTTTCGACGTCTAAGCTCGAGAGTCTTCTGATAGAGTTTTAGCCCGGAACGCGTTGCACGCCAAAAACGGGGCGAAGACCTTAGACGTCCTAACCCTCCTGACACTTTAAGGAATCAGCGATCATACCGGAACCTAAGTCCGATTGTTGAGCCCGCCAGAGCGTTTTTTGGTGCAACAGCGGCAGCGCTGTACAAATGAGTATGCGAACAGACTACCTCCCACGACACGATTCACTACGGCCATCGATCAGGGATTCTGGAATGTCCCCGAGACAGATCGCGGGTTCCGATCTCCTCCGAGTCAAGCCTGGCTTCGATCCAGTGGAGGCTCGAAATGTCTGAAGACAACCCGGCGCTGATGACTGTAGACGAGGCTGCTTCCTATCTTCGGCTGGCACCGTGGACTCTCCGACATTGGGTATGCCAGAAGAAGATCCCTTATGTGCGGCTGGGCCGGACCGTCCGATTCCGGCGAAAGGACATGGAACGGTTCGTCAGCCAAAACGTTCATGGCAAGTCCGAGGACCGAGAACCCACGGGGCTTGTGCAAGGACGTGCCGCCACGGCCGGTTATCAGGAAGCGTAATTGAGCCCGCGAGAGAGGCCGGCATGTAGACTGATCCGCTCTTGAGGATTTCTGTGCCAAGGCAACCCAAAAAGGACTTCTCGACTGGTCCTGCGTGGGACTCCGCTCTGGGAAGGTGGCTGGCTGAAATCATCCTCCCTGACAACTCACGCCGGCGCCGGAGATTCCGACGCCAACGCGATGCTCAGGTTTGGTGGGCTGCCCAATTGAAGTCCATCGAAGATGGCACATGGGCCAACAGCAACGCTCAGAACGGCCTTACACTAGGCGATGCCATTACCCACTACAGAGAACACTCCAAGGCTCACCACCGATCCTTCGCGACCTACGTGGACAACGGTCTGACCGTCCTCGAACGGTCGCTCGGTACCGGCATTCCGCTGAAGGACGTCACGACGGCCAACCTCGAGAAAATGAAACTGCGACGCCTGGAAGACGACAAGGTAGCCAAATCCACAGTTGACAAGAACGTCTCTGTAGCCAAATCGTTCTTCAACTGGTGCATCAATCAGGGCATCACGAACTCGAACCCGGTCAAAAAGGTCAAGTTGTTTCACGAAGACAACGAGCGCGTGAGATTCCTCGATCCAGACACTGAATACCCGTCGCTTTTGGCTGAGGTGCGCAAGGGCCCCTGGTACTTGGAACCGATCGTCATGTTGGACCTCAATACCGGTCTGCGTCGGCGGAATCTCCTGGATCTTCGTTGGGACCAGGTCGATTTCTCCCGGAGAATCATCCGAATCGAGAGCCGGACCAAGAACGGGCGCCCGCTGAATCTACCGCTGAATGAGACCGCCCTCGGAACCCTGAATGCGGTTCATGCCAAGACGGGAGGCCAGCCCCACGTCTTTGTTCACCTCGATGGGAGATTCGCAGGAGGCCCAGTCACGGACATCAAGATCGCCTTCAACGGCGCTGTCCGAAGAGCGAAGATCCAGAATTTTCGGTTTCACGATCTCCGGCATACGTTCTGTTCATGGTTGGCACTTCGAGGCGTTCCTTTGACGGCGATTCAAAAACTCGCCGGACACGCCTCGATCAAAATGACCCTCCGCTATGCCCACCTCAGCCCTCGGTACCTCGCCGATGAGGTCAAGACGTTGGACAAGTACCACGGCAACGACGAGCCCGTGGACGAGATTATTGCGAACGCAGACGCGACGCCAAAAGAGGCGCCTTCTCCACATGTGGGCGAACCGCCCAAGGCAGACTCTAATGGGTCTCCAAGGCGCCCACGCAAGGCCGCGCACAAAGCGGTCAAAGCCGGCAAAGCGGATTCACCGATGCAAGGAATAGGCAAGAAATAGGCAAAGTGCCGGACGGGGTCGGAGTGGGGATCGCTAAACCATTGAAAAGCTGGCTCCTCAGGTAGGACTCGAACCTACAACCCTTCGGTTAACAGCCGAATGCTCTACCATTGAGCTACTGAGGAGCAATGAGCTAACTTCATTAGAACAAACGGACTGCCGGGTGTCAAATACCACTCGCATCTCATGTCGTTTCTCATGCAAGATGAGCCCGGGCGATACCGGCTGTGGCGCGGGAATTGGGGCGCGTGGGGTGGCCAAAGGGATCGAGGCAAACGTCTTTCAACCGCTCTCAGAACTCGCGCAGCAGCTCCAGCATCCGCCGGTCGAGCTTGTGGCCGCGCCAGTTTTCGTAAGCGACATCGCTGCGGTTGCTGTCCAGAATCCCGAAAGAACCGCGAAAGCACCACAGCGCCCAGCCCCAGTTGACGCCTTTCCAGAGCGACAGGAAGTCTCGCATCCAGCTTAGCGTCACCGCGTGGGGCGTGCGATTCCAGCAGCCCCATTCGCCGACAAACACGGTCGCGCCGCGATCGGCCATTTCCCGGAAGGGCTGGATGCACCAGCGCTCCAGCATGGCGCGGTTCCACACCACGGTTTCCGAGATTCGCATGGGCCAGGTCGGCATCTGCCGCGGCGTGCCCGCCCACGGCGCCAGGTAGTGCGTGAGAGCGAATGGCGCATAGCCGCGCGTGGCATGCACCGCGTTGGGAACGTCGGACAACCCGATCGCCGGCAGAAACGCCTCGCCAAACAGGCCATCAATCATTACCAGGCGGGCTGGGTCGGCTTGCCGGATGGCGTCCACGCCCGCGCGAATCACTTTCTCATATTGCGCCGCGCTGCAATGACTCGGCTCGTTAATCAAATTGAAGCTCAAGCGCCGGCTCGGAATCCCGCGGTACCGCTCCGCGAAATGGCCCCAGTAGAAGCGAAAGATATCGACGGCACGCTCATCGGTCCACAGGCTCCAAGGTTCGGCAAGCAGCGCGCTGCTGACCGAGTAACCCGGCGCGCGGTGAAAGTTCAGGCAGACATGGACGCCATATTGCCTGCCCCAATCCACCGCCTGGTCGACTTCGCGCAGTGTGCTCTCCGCCATGTGAAACGGATCCTTCGGGGCGGCCCAGCAACGGTAAGACATCGGCAGGCGCGCGAAGTTGAACCCCCATCGCGCCATCCATTCGAAATCGGTTTCCACGAACGGCTCATTGTGCCGTCCCCATTCCGGATCGAGCGCCGCCCATTCCTCCGGCGTTGCCGTGAACTTCTCTTGCAAATTGAAGCCGCGCCATCTCGCCGGCGCTTCTGCCGGATGGCCGCAACCGCCGAGCGCCGCCGCTCCCATCAGCCCCGCAAACGCGCGCCGGCTGAGCGATGCGCCTAAATCCACCTTGACCACGTCGCTTATTCTAACCAATCGTCTGCCGACGAACACGCACCCGCGCGTTCATCCGCGGACACCGTCCCATAGCGCGACGGGCCGTCCCGCAAACGGACAGTCGCCAGTTCGTGAAGGCGCTGTGTTAAAACGGCTTGTGAAGGGCACGTCGCGTGCAACCATGAGTGAGTGCGGACCCAAGTCATGAACGCGATCGAAACTGCGGCTCCGCCGCTTGCCGGTTTTCGGGTGCTGGTGTGTGACGACCAGCCGGACGTGTGCGAGGCGCTGCGGCTCCTCTTGAAGAGTCAAGGCTGGCAGGCTGTGACCGTGGATTCGCCAGCGGCACTGTTGGATCGGGCGCGCGGCGAGGCCTTCGACCTGGTCCTACTGGATCTCAACTATGCGCGCGATACGACTTCGGGCGCGGAGGGCATGGATCTCTTGGCCAGCTTGGAGGCCCAGGGCAACGCCGCTCCGGTGATGGTGATGACCGCATGGAGCAGCTTCGATCTGGCGGTGGAAGCCATGCGGCGAGGCGCGTGCGATTTCATCCAGAAGCCGTGGGAGAACCAGCGGCTGATCGCGGCCATTCGCAAACAGGCAGATTCGGGCCGGCGGCGGAAATCGGAACTCGAAATCGCCGCTGCCGTGCAACAGAAACTGTTTCCCGGCGATCCGCCCCGGCTGGCCACGCTGGAATGTGCCGCCCAGTGCCTGGCCGCGCGCGAAGTGGGCGGCGACTATTACGATTTTCTTGCGGCCGGCGACGGCTATGAAGTGTTTCTGCTAGCCGATGTTTCGGGTAAGGGCGTGCCGGCGGCCCTGCTGATGGCGAACTTGCAGGCCGCCTTCCGCAGTCAGGCCGAGGAGGCGCTGTGCGCGCCCGCGGCGCTGCTCGCGAGCATCAATCGCCACTTCTTCCATTCCACCGCCGCCGAGCGCTTCGCCACCTTATTCTATGGGCTCTATGACGACCGCGCGCGCCGGTTGCGCTACGTCAACTGCGCCCACAATGCGCCGCTGCTGCTGCGGCGGTCGGGCGCGATCGAGCGCCTGGACGCCACAGCGCTAATGCTGGGCGCCTTCGCGCAGTGGAGTTGCACCGTGGCCGATGTGGCGCTCGCGCCCGGCGATGCGCTGGTGATCTATTCCGATGGCGTCACCGAGGCCGCCTCCGCTTCCGGCGATGAATTCGGCGAAGCGCGGCTCGAGCGCGTGGTGCGCAGCCGGCAGGGGCAGCCTGCCGCCCAGGTGGTCGACGCCATCCTCGATGCAGTGGCCGCTTTCAGCAGTGGACCACGCAGCGACGACGTCACCGTGATGGCCCTGCGGGCGCTGTGAAGTTGCCCGCCGCGGTTTGACTTGACGCCTTCGCCCGCGCTATCGTGCAAGTGACGACTTCCTCCGCAGGGCGCGGTAGCCAAGTGGTAAGGCCAAGGTCTGCAAAACCTTCATTCGTCGGTTCGATTCCGACCCGCGCCTCCAACCGGCACACCGAGCGGTTCGCACCGCTGCACGGTCAGGCGCGAATGGTGTGGATCGATCCACCGGCGGCCAAGCCCGCCATCGCTCTCGTCATCTCCTGCGGTTGGGCGTACAATTCGGATGGAGGTTCCTATGCCGCTTTCCGAGCGACTGCGTAGTTTCCTCGAATCCCACCCGGTGGAGTATAGCGTCACCGTTCATCCCAGGGCGTACACCGCGCGCGAAGTCGCCACGGCCGAACATCTGCCCCCGCGGGAACTGGCGAAGACCGTCGTGCTCTTCAGCGATGGCGAGTACCTCATGGTGGTGATTCCAGCCAACAAGATTGTGGACTTGCCGGAAGCCAGGCTCACTCTGGATGCGAACCAGGTGCGCCTGGCGACCGAGGACGAACTCGGGAGGCTTTTTCCCGATTGCGAACTGGGCGCGATGCCGCCCCTTGGAAGCCTTTACAAGATGCAGGTATACCTGGACAGCAGCCTGACCGGCGAGGACCGCATCGCGTTCAACGCCGGCACGCACCGCGAAATCCTGCATATGAAGATGGCCGATTTCCGTAGCCTGGTGCAGCCTGCCGTGGTTTCGCTGGTACGCGAACCGGCGATTGCCGACAGCCTGTGAGGCCGCGCGCCGGGCCAAGTTCCGGCCCGCGTGGTTAGTGCGCGTGGATATGGGCGTAACAGGTCTTGAAAACGGTTTTGCCAGGAGCTTAGGATGAATGGCGGAGCCCAATTTCGGGCTCTGGCGGGCCTGGCTGAGTACCGGCAGCCGGGAGTCGAGCGCTTCATCCAGGCTCAAGGCGTCGCACAAGCGATACTCGGCGGACGAGCGGATGTCAGGCAGCGCCGCGAGTTCGCCCGCAGCCAGGGTCCGGCGCAACCGCGGAGACTCGCATGAGATTGCAGGCACTTTTATTAGCGGTTGGGGCTGCCGTTTTTCTGACCGCTTGCTCCAGCGAGTCTACAACTCCCGATCCGGGGACGCCAGCCTACTTATGGAATGCGGCCGAACGAGCCTATCACAACGGCGATATCATGAAGGCCAACGACGACCTTTCGGAGTTGCAGCAAGAGGACAACGAATTTTCTCCCAGGGCGCGGATCTGGCAGACTGTGCTCGCCGGCGGCATGGCGCGGGGCTATTGCGAGCTGGCCGACGGCTACGAGTCCGGTGGCAGGCTGAACAAAGCCGATCCGCTGGCATTTCACAAGCAAGTAATGGACCTGCGTGCGATGGCTTCGCACGCCGCGATGGACTTCACTCAAGCCGTGCACTCGTTCGTGGAGAGGGACCCGTCGGCCGAAGTACAGCTTGCCTTCGACCTCCCGCCCGGCTCGGCCGCCGACCCGCTCGCGCTGCGAAAAGCGTGGGGCGGCATCGTAATGCAGGAGGCCGAGATGCAGGCGCTCGAAAGGGCGATGGTGGAGCGCGGCGTCATCCGCGCGGTGTGCCAGGCGCAAGGCACCGAGGGCGATTCAGCCCAAGCGCTCGAGAGGTTCAGATCGGGCGAGGTCAAGACGCCGCGCACCACGTTCCTGTATGCCGCCGCCAAGACGCTGTTCGACGTATCCGACGTGTTCACACTCAACAAGCTGGACCAGCCGAAGCGTCGAAGGGTGATGCTCGAGCAGGCCCTAGCCGCTCTGCACTCGATTCCCGAGACCAAGGAAGGCGCGGCGATGGCCACGAAAATCCAGGCCATACTGAAAAAAATGCCGACCACTTAGGGCGACTGGCGGTCCGATTAGACAGTTGGCCAGGAAAAGCCGAGACGACTCTCGGCTCAGCAGGTTGAACAGCCTGCGCCATGCCGGCTACGCTTCCGCCAAGCCGTGCCTGCTGCCACAGACGTTCACCTGGATGCCCATCTCGCGGAACATGGCGGCCTTGGCGGCGAGCGCACGATTGGCGCCGGCGGCATCGGGAGCGTAAGCCACCTGGATGTGGTTGGCCTTGTGTTTGGCCATCATCTGGTCGCGCGAAACGCCGTACATCACGGCGTGCATCACCGGCCATTGCGGGGTGGTGATTTTCCAGCGGCGCTCGGTTTCCTCGGCCGGCAGCGCGATCGCTTTGGCGCGGCCCATGTCGGCGTGGAGGCCGCCGCCCTCCACGTAGATGCGGCTCCAAACGATTTCGCCTGGCTTGCTCACGCCTTTGATGCCGCCGCCGCCCAGCCGGAAGTACATTGGCGGCTGGCGCTCGCTGACCGCGCCCGCGTAGCCGCCGGTCAAATGATTGGGCGGCACGGAACCCGATATCTCGAATACCCAGACGAAATCGCCGCCGTACGCTTCGCCATAGCGCACATCGTGCAGAGTAGTTTCCGGATCGTAGCCGAGCCTGGTCCAGACGCGGTTGGTAGCCAGCGCATCCAGGCCGGCGCATTCGTCAACCTCGTTGAAATGCGGCAGCGGCCGGTCCGCATAGAGCACGCGCCCATTGCCGGCGGCCTTCACCGGCGGCCGGTCGCTGTTGTTGAGCAGGCCCTCGGCCAGGTCGGAAGCGGGCGCCAGGTCCTTCAACCCCTGCTGATATTGGATGCCGATCACGTCGCAGCCGAAATCGTCGGCGATGCGTAGCGCGGCGATGTACATCTTGCATTGGCCGAGAATCTGATCGTCGGTGAGGTCGGTTTCGGGATTCGGTCCCACCAGGAATTTCATTCCCTTGCGATCCAGCCAGGAGCGCACGCCGCGCGCTTCCTCGTCGCTCACCGTACACATGGCGGCGTACAGGCTGGACTGGCTGAGCCGCTCCTTGAACACGCCGAGCGGCATCAGCATTTCGTCGGGAATGATGGCGTTGTACATGCCCATGCAGCCTTCGTCGAAAATGCCCATGATGGCGCGGCCGCGGCGTAGCTCGATCGCCAATTGAACGCCGGCCGCCTCCGGCTCGGCGGGCAGTTGGAAAGATGCGAGCGGACGCGCGTGGCTGACGTCGTGGCGCACCGGCTCGCCGCGCAGCCACTGGCGCAGCCCGGCGAGAAAGGTTTCGTCGCCGAAGTTCTCGCTCCACAGCGTGGAGTATGAGACGCCCGCTTTGGTCAGGCAGCCATTCAAGTTGAGCATGCCCACCAGGCCGGGCCACTGGCCGCTCCAGTTCGCCACCGTCAGAATGGGGCCCTGGTGCCCCACCAGTCCGGCCAGCACGTGGTGACTGTATTGCCAGACAGCTTCGCATACCACCAGCGGTGCGTCCTTCGGGATTTGGCGAAAGACTTCGATGCCATATTTCTGGCTGTCGATGAAGCCGTGCTGTTTTTCGCTATCGAACGGATGGCCCCGCTCGATCTGGCGGCCTTCCCTGCGGATGGCCTGCATGAGGGCGTTTTCGGCGTCCTGCTGCGCGGCCCAGCACACGCGGTTCGCGGAAAGGCGCAGATCGCCGCTGGCAATCAGATAAATGTGGCGGGACATATCGAACACTCTAACAGACCGAGCATGTCGACGAATCGCTGCGCGCGACGGCAGCAGTTCACCTTTGTGGCCGGATATAATCGTGGTGTTCCCTGCGAAAGAGCACAGCGTGAATCGAAGGAGGCAATGGGCATGCAGTCCCGGCGTGTGTTCATCGGCAAAGTAGCCACCGGCCTGGCCGGCACTCTG
>Ga0181521_10008359_pt1 | contig 10636 bp, 9 predicted proteins | sample PEATcosm2014_Bin_32_FD_119764 | JGI IMG/M metagenome (GOLD analysis project Ga0181521, IMG submission 119764) | Peatland microbial communities from MTU Mesocosm Facility, Houghton, MI, USA - PEATcosm2014_Bin02_60_metaG | ecosystem: Environmental > Terrestrial > Soil > Wetlands > Peat | place... | reverse complement strand
TCGCTACTTGGTCCGCCGCCTGGAAAGACTCGGCCTTAAGGTTACCCTCGAGCCCGCGACAGTCGCCTAAACTCGATGACTGTCGCAAGATCGGGGAAGAACAAATTTTCAGAGCAGTGGGGCGCCAATGACCATTGACGCCCCTTACGTGCGGTATGCCCATCCATTCCGAATGGCCGCCTCGGTGGGCAAAGTTCACTCGCTGCGCAATGTTTCGTCCTCGCCGCCTGGTTGTTGATACCTGTTGTGAACTTTAAGAACTGTTTCCTTCACGGTCTTAGGTCATCCACCTCAAAGCAGGGCCAACTTATCCATGTAGAGGGAACCACGTGCAGTTTACGCAGCACGTTCTTCATTTCACCGCTGAGGCCCTGCGACGCAAAGAAAAGTGTCTTCATTTTCAAGCCTCTGTGCCTTCGCGCCTCTGCTGTAGATAGAGTTCGCGAAGCAAAGGGTCGCAGTCTGCGGACCCCTTAGCTAATTCTGGTCGGCCTCGATGCCGCCATTGAGGGGCCTTGGCTTCTGCATTTCGAGGACCGCGATGCCCAGACCGAGCAGCGACCAGAACCAGATGCTATCCATCGGCTCAGGAAAAACATCGAGGTTCTCATTCACTGCACGATCATCGACGCGCAGCGCACATTTGGCGGGCTCGTGCGCTCCCGATTGGAAATCCGCACGCGGGGCTCAGAGGACTCAATGAGCGCAATGAAGTGTGGGGAATAGCGGCTAATCCGAATGCCACGACCGTCAGTGTGTCCACCGGGCCGCCCACTGAGGAAATAGCCAGGTTATTAACCAACACAACGACGAGCACGAGACGCCAGACCGCGTGTGTGGGGTCACCAAGATTCCGCCAGAGTGCCCGTAGGAAGGCACAGAGGATTGTCAGGCTAACTGGGCCCGCTGCCATGCAGGCTGACAGATAGCCGTTGTGGCTGCTTGCTGCATCCCAGATTTCCGACGACGTGACATTACTCACCGTTGCGAGTAAGCGCTCTGCGGCGGCGTATCCTCCGCCGAGCGGCCGGTGCGCAAGGAACAGTAGTGATTCGCGCCACAGACCTACACGCCCAGTAGCGGACCGGAGATTCTCCGACGTCTTATCAAAGATTCCTAGCAGGTATTGTGGGGCCGTCTCTGGGATGACGCCCATTGTTGCGACGAGCATGCCGAAAGCTAACATAAGCAAAACTGCGGTTCCGGTTGCGCTTGCCCGCGCCGCCGCCGCTCGGAAGATGATCGCCGCAGCCAGAGCGATCGCGGATGCTAGCGACCCAAAAAGGATGAACGCTACAGATGCGACAATCAGGAGGGTCCGTTTAGACTCTATCTGATCCCTGCACGCAAACAACGCGAATACAATTCCCACACTTGCAACGCCCCCCCCTGGATTGGACCTCAAGAGCGCAACTATCGATTGACCCCACTCTCCGGACTGGTAGTTGACGATCGCTGCGGCCGCTGCGCTCTGCGCGATGCACATATAGACGAGGAATACAAAGCACCCGGACGGCTCGCCAGCATGCCGGAAGATTAGCAGCACCAGTGTGGCGGTCGTTAAGAGCTCGAGAGTTCTGTATAGAGTCAATGCAGGCATGATCGACCAAGCGGCACTCCCGAGGTAGACAGCACAGAGCAGGACGAACCATTGCATGTGGTTGCGGTAGAGCGACCGCAACGGTATTCTCTCATTCCACACGTGCCACGAAACCCAGGCTGCGGCGAGTCCAGTGCCTGAGATGTGGAGGTAGCTCTTGTAAGACAATCCTTCAGTGACCAGGGCATCGTAGGCACGCGACCCAAACGGGAGGTGGGTCAGCAGAAGTACTCCCAGAATTGTCCATGCCACGTCAGACTTGCGGGTTGTATTCCGAAATGCGTTATCAATTCTCATGGGATCGTGCTTGGCAGGCTCGGCCCCCGAAGAGCGCGTCCAAAAGCATCGGGCGAAACGGGGCGGCGGTCTGACGCGCTGCATCGACGGCATCAAGGAACGCATGAGCTGCATGCTCGGGAGTATAAGCGCGAACCAGTTCGATGCTGCGGCGTCCTTGAGATTCGACCAGGCCGGGCTTTTCGAGATAGCGGGAGCAAATGTCGGCGAGCATCGTCGGCTGCTCTGGGTCGAACGCCCAGCCGTTCTGGCCCTGCTGGAGTAGATCCGGAACCGAGCCCGCTCTTTCGGACAATACGATGGGCAGCCCCAGTGCCATAGCCTCAGGGACCACTAGGGGCCAATTGTCCTGTAAGGTAGGTAAAACGAACACATGGGCAGCCGCGTAAGAATCACAGACGCTTTCGTAAGGAACGGCGCCGGCAAATGTCACGCAACCTGAAAGGTTTAACTCAGATGCGGCTCGCTGATACCCCGCTCTCTGGGGACCGTCGCCCACGATCACGACTTCGAATGCCTTCCCGAGTCTTGGCATTTTCCTTAGCAAGGCCGCCGCGTGGAGTAGAGTGGGAACACCCTTTCCCTCGATCAAGCGACCGACGAACAGAAAACGGACACGTTCTGAGTTTGCGGTCCTCGGCCCGTATCCGACATAGCGGTCGGGCAACGGTGCTGCGCACAGGCCTCCTTCAAATATGGATTTGGGTACCGCTCCGAGTGACTCGAGGTATGCCCTCGAGAGTTTTCCGTTTACGACGAACGCCTGGGCCCGTCTAATCATCCAGCGGCGCAACGCTTGCCGCCACCGCTTGACTGTTCTTTCTGTGTGTGCAGTACCCTCCCAGAAGATGACCGTGCGATACCCCATTAGTTCCGCGGTCGATGTCCATACATTGAAGTTGTTACTGATTACTACGGCAGGCCGGAGTCGCGCTAGAATTGCGGGAAAGGTCGGGGTCAGAAGAACGTTTAAGGGCGTCTCGCGCCCGTCGTCGTGGTGACGGGAAAGGACTATGCAGGTACCCGGAACCAATTTCCGCGGGAAACGTCCCAGCGTTAGACCGACGCTGGACAATTCTTGACGCTGGTCGCTCAAAGCAACAACCGTGAAGCTGTTGCCAAGACGGTCGTACAAAGCATCGAACACGGGCGCACGGTACGGGGAGAAACTGGGAGCTAGGAAAACAACTGGGTTCGTTCGGGCCCCACGCTCCTTGATAGGTGAATATTCGGCGGTAGAGCGCATGATGAGTTGGCTCCTTAAAAAACACGTTCAGACTTACGCCGGTCTCAGCCTCGCTCGACAGCGGGATGCAACAACCGCAAAGAACGCGAGATACGAGACAAACATGCCACCGGCGGCGCCGGGAAGGCCCCAGCGGCGGGTCAGAGGAACTCCTGACAAGATTGTGGCGAGCCCGGCCGCGGCATACCCCAGGAATATGTCGGACGGATGTTGCATGGCCTGGATGGCTATGCTGTATCCCTGCGAAAAGGCCAGGAGCACCATTGGTGCGGCCACGAGAGGCAACAAATAGGCGAATTCGGAGTACCGTCCAGCATAGAGAATCCCGATGAGCCTGCCGCCGAAAAGCCACAGAAGGGCAATATAGGCGGAGCCTGTCCCAACGAAAACGAAACTTATCACTCGGATCCGCTGGCGGAACTGGTACCGGCTATCCTCAGCGAATCGCGCGGACGCCCAGGGGAGGACGAGCAAACTAATCGCCGCCATGAACTGGCTGAAGGGCAACGTGAGATTTTGAAGCGCGCGCAGGGCCGCTACATCCCGCATCTGGAGAACCGCGGCAACAATCAGATAGTATCCGTTACCTGAAAGCCAGTAGACAAAAACGGTGCCAACTGCCCATCGTCCGTAATGCCAGTGCTGTCGTATGATGGCCGAATTGGACAGCCCGGGCTGCGAGCCGATTTGAGGCCTGAAGGAAACGAGCAGCAAGGCTGATGCGACGAGAGCGGCGGCCGACTGAACCAGAAAAGCAGTGAGCGTCGATAACCAGCGGAACGTGTGTGCCGTCACCAACAACAGGATTACGATCAGGCAGTATACTGAGGCACTTCGTGCCGCCAGGGCCGGCGCTAATCGGAGGTATGACGCTCGGCGGCACAACCAGAAAAACAGGATCAGCGGAACGGCGATACACACACCCCAAAGGGCCGAGGCCAAGCTTCGGTCGTTTGTAAGATAATGCAGGACACCAATGCCGGCGGCCACCAGCGCAGCCAAGAAAAAAGCGAGCAGGAAATGCAGTCTAACGAGCCGGCCGACGTACCCGGAGAGATTCTTACTGTAGGTGGTCGGCCCGAAAACGCTCATGGGCTCTAAGATGAGGGCGTTTTGAAAGCTGGCAAGGAACAGGAAAATGGAGAATCCCAAAGCATACGCACCATAAGACTCAGGTGGCAGCCAGCGGCCCATTAAAATGCCCATAACGAAATTGGAGCCGGAAATCAACGCTTGGTCGGCAACGGCGAGCGTGCCTCTACCTACCCAAGGCAGCCAGGCTTTCAGCGACCCGAGTCGTTCGCGAAACGGGATTATATGTAGTTCTGCAGTTGCCACAAGAGGGGACTCCTTAGACCGCGCCTGCACCCCTCACCACGGCGGGAATGGTTTTTGCCAGGATCTTCATATCGAGTCCCAGGGACCAGTGGTCGATGTAATCCATATCGAGCTCCATCCATTTTTCAAACGTGCAGGAGCTGCGGCCGTTGATTTGCCACAGGCAGGTAATGCCGGGGCGGACGCTGAAGCGGCGGCGCTGCCAATCCTGCTCGAAGCCTTTGTAATCGCGGACGGGGAGAGGGCGGGGTCCGACGAGGCTCATATCGCCCTTCAGCACGTTCAGGAGTTGGGGCAGCTCATCGATGCTGGTCTTGCGCAGGAACCTACCCACGGGTGTGATGCGCGGGTCGTTCCGGATCTTGAAGACAGCGCCGGTGGCTTCGTTGCGGGACTCCAGTTCGTGCTGGCGCTTCTCGGCATCCTGCACCATGGTGCGGAACTTGAACATGTGGAAGATGCGCTTGTTCAGGCCCACTCGGTCCTGGATGAAGAAGACGCGGCCTGGCGAGGTGAGCTTGATGGCCACCACCGCCAGCACGCAGAGTGGGGCGACGAGGGCGATGGCCGCCAGCGAGAGTACGACGTCGAGCGAACGCTTCAGCAGAAACTGCCAGTTATCAGCCAGGCTTGTGGACAGCGTAAGCACGGCCTCGCCTTCGAACTCGGCGGCGTGCGCGCGCGCCAGCCGCATACCGAATACGTCAGGCAGCAGGCGCACGAGAATGCCCTGCCCGGCGCAGTCCCGGGCAATACGGCGGGCCTGAACGTAAGCGGACTTCATGGGCAGTGCGATGACCACCTCATCCACGACGTGCGTGCGCAGGTAAGGCAGGAAACCATCGAGGCCGGAAACCAGCTTGTGGCCGTTCCTGGCGAACTCACCCCGACCCACCCAGGCGTCGTCCACAAAGCCTGCCAGCGTGTAGCCGAGCTCGGGGTGGGCCTCGATGCGGCGGGCAAAGCCCACGGCACGCGCATTGGTGCCCACCACCAGAATTTGGCGCAAGTTGCGGCACCGCCGCACGCGCTGCAGCACATACCGGCCCAACAGCCGGCTGGACATGGAGCCGGCCGTGCCCACCACCCAGAAACACCCGATGAACACGGGTGTGACCATGCGAATGCGCAGGGCCCCAGCGCCCAGGAACAGCATGCCCGCCGCCACCGTGGTGGCCTTCAACGCGTCCAGCACCTCCCGCGCACGCGCCGAAAGCCGCCGCGTCTCGTAGAGCCCGAACCCGGTGAAGATCAGGCGCCAGGCAATCAGAAATCCGCCAAATAATGCGAAGTTTCCCAGCTTTACCCGCATGGAAAGAAACTGCTGAAGGCTGATCTCCCGGATCTGGTACGCCACCACCGCTGAGGCTAGCGCAAACGCCACAATCAGTCCCAGCGTGTCAAGCAGCTTGGCAGCTTCCAGAAGAAGACGACGGCGCAACAGCAACATGGAAAATGGACCGAAACTACAGCTTTCAATGGATATCGATAGTCAACGGCCGATACTGGGTGTTCGCAGAAACTTGGCGTGGCGTCGGGCTGCGCCACTTTAGTCTCAAATCTGAAATTCTTAGCTGGCGGGATAAAACCCGCCGCCACACGATTTAGTACCGCTGATATGAACGATAGTACGGATAGTTGTAGCCATAACCGTAGCCGTAACCGTAGCGCGCCTGGCTCACCTTGCGCGGGTCCCACTGGTTCAGCACAGTGCCGAGGATGCGAGAGCCATCTGCCGTGAGGCGCTCAACCATTGCCTTGGCCGCATCTCGGCTGGTCTTTTGGGCGCGCACGACCAGCACGACGGCGTCAGCCATTTTCCCCAACAGACGCGCATCCGCCATGTTCATCATCGGAGGGCTGTCAATGATCACCGTGTGGAACTCTTCGCGTACGCGGCCTAGGAGCTCCTGCACGCGCGGGGAGTAAAGCAGCGCCGTCACGTTGGGCGGAGTGGGCCCCGTGGGCAGAAGGAGCAAGCGCGCGTAAGCCGTCTCGACATAGGCGCTCGCGCGGCCCTCGGGCAGCTCGGCCCCCATCAGCACGCTGCTGAGTCCCCAGTCGTTGGGGACCTGATATACTTTGTGCAGTTGGCCCCTGCGCAGGTCGGCGTCGATCAACAGGACACGCGACCCTGTATTCGCCAGAGCCAGCGCAAGATTGCTGGCCACCGTCGTCTTGCCATCGCTGGGATTGGCGCTGGTAATCACGATGGTGCGCGGCCGGTTCCCGTTCTCGCCCGAAAACATGATGGACGTTAACGTGGCCCGGAACGATTCGTTCAGAACCGAAGGCCCGCAGCCCGCGGAAACCAACTCGACGGAGTGACTCCTACCCCCGGCACCGTGCCCGTTGCCGTGGTCGGATTCCGCCTGCAGCAACCGAGGCCGTCCGCTGGATGCCGCGGGCACGGCATGACCGTTTCCGGAGTCGGAGGGAAGTGCGTCGTAGCGGTGGTACTCCGAAAAGTAGCGGCTGCGTTCGGAGCCGGCTGCCGGAATCACGCCCAGTTCCGGCACTCCCAGAGAAAGGCTGACCTCGCCGGGCGACTGAATGGTGCGGTCGGCATGCTCGAGCATCACTATTAACGCCGTGCCGAAGAAAACGCCAGCCAGAAGCCCCAGCCCCATGTTGATGGGATAGCTCGGCCGGTAGCGATGGGTGGGCGGGAACGCCGAGTCCACAACCCGCACATTGCTGGCGCGCAAGGCAGAAGAAACTCCTGCGTCCTGCACGCTGCGCAGCATGGAATCGTAGAGGTCGCGATTGGTGTCAACCTCACGCTTCAGGATGTTGTAGTGGGCCACCTTGGCGGCTTGACCTGACACCAGTTGCGCCTGGGCGGCGTAGTTTCGCGCCAGCAGAGTCTCGCGGCGCTGTGCAGCCTGATACTCATTCTGGATTCGCTGCACAATGGCGTTCCGCTTGGTGTCGAGCGCCGCTTGCAGGGCCGTGACCTGCGCTTGCACTTTCTTAACCGAGGGGTGGGCGGGCGTCAGGGTGGAGGAGAGCTCGGCAAGTTGGCGGCGTAAATCCGCGAGACGCACTTGAAGGTCTCCGAACGTTTTGTCATCCAGCACTTCGGGTAGGGACTCCGGAGACGCCTTGGAGGCCGACTCATACTTCGATTGGGCCGTCACCCTGTCCGCCGTGGCGGTCGAGAGTTCCTCCTGAAGCTGCCGGAGCTTCTCTTCGGCAATGTTGTCTTCCTCGGATGCAAAGACCAGGCCAGTCGAAGCGGCGTAGCGTTGTAACTCGTCTTCGGCCCTCTCGAGCTTGATACGCGTGTCTTGCATCTGGCCGGTCAGCCACTTGCCTGTTTGCTGCGTCGTCTTCCAGCGGGATTCGAGATTCTGCTGGATGAATTCCGTAGTCAGGGCGTTGGCGATATCAGAGGCAAGCTGCGGATCCGGGGAGTTGTAGAAGATCTCGATCAGCCGTGTCTTGGCCTGAGCCTGGATGGTCAAGTTCTTGGAGACGCGGCGCAGAAGTTGCTCGCGGGTGTCGGGCTGCGGCCCGGGGAGGCCAAGCACTTTGCGCCACGCCGCCGTCCGGCCTTCCCATTCCTCTGTCACAAAGCGCTGCGCCAAACTCAACTTGGCAATCACCTGGTCCAGCACCGACTCGCTCTGGAGAATCTGAACCTCCGTCTGGAGCTCATATTCGGGTGCGGCCGCAGGCCCTTCGCTGGTGGTCGGATTCACGTCGCGCAGGTTCAGGAAATTGTCGTTGAGGTTCTGAATCTCGAGCGACGCCCGTGCCCTGTAAATCGGCGTTTGCGGCACGGTAAAGAGGAGTGCCCCAACCAGCCCCGCGAAAGCGGCCAGGAGCAGCGAAGTCCAGCGCCGTCTGACCACATCCCAATATTCCAGCAAGACGTTGGGGCGCGATTCGCCCATCGCCTCGGCATACGGCGCCTCGATGTAGTGCGCCCGCGACACGAGCGTAGCGGTTTGCTGCTCGTGCGCCTGTAAATTCGCGTCGTCTAACAGTCGTGGATTATCCATTAGGATCCTCAAAAATGGTAAATCGCAGCGTAAGCGGCGGCACTCGCAAAGGACGGCAAGGTCTGGGATGTGAAAACCTTGTGGCCACTGGTGGGGATGACAAGGACATCCTGGGGCCGCAGCCCGATGTCCTCAGCCTTGCCATCCAGAATCTGTTTGACGTTTACAGCGACTTCAACGGGCTTAGCGTCGCCCGGCACTTTGCGAATGATACGCGCCTTTTCCGGCTTAGCGGTGCGTCCCAAGCCGCCCGCCATGGAAAGCGCCATGAGCACCGAGATGGTTTGTCGTCCGCCCATGGTGAAGTTCCCACCGCGCTGCACATCACCCACGACGTAGATCATGTTGTAGTCGGCTTGTGAGACGGAGATGACGTCGTTAGGCTTGATCTCGATGTTCACCGCAGGGTTCGTGCCTTCCAGCACCTTCTCTACGTTAAGTTCAGCAGTACTAAACTGCCCGGTGGGATCAGTTTTGGCGCCGGGGAGCGGGAGATCACCGTTCTCACGCCGGCGTGTGAGGGTAATGGTAGAGCCCGCTGTCTCGCGCGGCCCACCCGCCATCGAGAGCACTTCGTAGAGCGTCTTGCGACCGCGGAGTTGAATAACTCCGGGCTGGCCGACGGCACCGAATACGGACACGGGCTGGCTGCGAAACTCCGTAACCGAGACCGACACCTGAGGGTCTTTCAAGTAGGTCTTGAGCCGCGTGTCCAAGTCGGTTTCGAGCTGCTCCACCGTCAAACCGCTCGCCGTCACCCGACCGATCAACGGCAGGGTGATGTTCCCGTTCGTTCCAATCAGGAGGGGTTTGTCGGAAAGCTCCGGGGCGTCCATCGCATGAATCACAATCTGGTCGTCGGGACCCAAAATATAGCCCGAATCAGGCAGGGAAGCGGTACTCGCCGACTGCTCCGCCACCACCCACGAACCAGCAGCCACGATCATCACAACACCAGCTGCGATGTTTTTTGCCAGATTTCTCATGGGACCTGATAACACCTCTTTTCGCGGGCGTACCGCAGGTACTTGCTTCGCGACCGCGCAGCCTCGCCGGGCACCAGTGGCGGTCGGGAAACGCGTTTGAAGCGGATCGCTGGCTTCCTGTGGCTTCTTTACGCGGAATCGCTTAAATCAAATCCGTGACAGCTACTGTAGTAGCCAGTCTGGACGGGCCCGACCTCATATCCATAGGCCGCGACGGGAGTTCTTTCTCACCAGCATTCCTTCCACCCTTTCGAGGCAACCACGCGGAGTCGCACTCGTGCTGGGCGACGAGCGTCTGTATGTCCTCATCTTTATCGGGTACGGGAAGTCCCACTTCTCGGACCCCAACGAAGCCAAGTACGCCATGGGTTTGCAGGACCCTTAATCGTTGCTCCGGGCAGGCATCGATCCGCACGGACGCATAGCGGGGAAAAACGGAAACGTAGACGGTTCTGTTTCGATCGCTCCAGCGATGAACCTCCGGGACTAGAGGCAAGGACGTTGCTATACCCTTATCTTGGAGTCGCGTTACCACTTTTTCCCTGCTGGGAGCGGGTGTGAACCGTGAACTGCTGGCGCTCCTAGCTGCCCCTTTGGTCATGTGCCGCCCAAAGCTCCGCTCTCTGAGTCACATTTCCGTGACCATGATTGAGGTTCGTAGACCAGTGATGGCGCTTGCGTGCAATAACTCAAGAGATCAGCCGCACGAGGCTGACGCAGACAGCGTTTCCCTACGTGGCACTGAGCTCTTAAGGCGAGACTCGATCGCCACCGGATCCCCTAACGTTCTGGGTAACACGAAAGGGCTACCCTCCACCGCTAAAGCGCCCGGGCCCTTGCCATCGGGGACAGCATTCACGCACACCACCAGTCCTTCACCGAAGAGTTGCACAGGATAGATCGTGCGTCGGCCGATGACCGATAACTGGCCCCCGAGGCGTCCTTCGTCCTTTCCAGCATTGTCCCATAGAACGCCCTTCCCTTGCCCTGGGCGGGGCTTCGCCACATGATGCGCGCGGGAATATCGCGTTGTTCTCCGGGGGGATCCACTCCCACACTCACATACACCCGGTCACCGATTTGCATTTCGAGGTCGCACGCAAAGCAGAGACTGGATTCGGAAATGTTCTCCGTCTTGGTGGTCTCCTCGGACCCATCCGGA
>Ga0181521_10008357_pt1 | contig 10637 bp, 13 predicted proteins | sample PEATcosm2014_Bin_32_FD_119764 | JGI IMG/M metagenome (GOLD analysis project Ga0181521, IMG submission 119764) | Peatland microbial communities from MTU Mesocosm Facility, Houghton, MI, USA - PEATcosm2014_Bin02_60_metaG | ecosystem: Environmental > Terrestrial > Soil > Wetlands > Peat | place... | reverse complement strand
GCAGGCGCAGACGTTGCAGGCGCAGACGTTGCAGGCGCAGACGCCGCAGGCACTGGCGCCGCAGTTGCCGGCGTCGGCGGAAGCCCCGGCGCCTCCTTACGCATCGCCCGACCAGATCGACATCGGCGGCGTGAAACTAGGAATGTCACCCGATGAAGTGCGTGCGGTGCTCAAGTCCAAGAAGCTGCTTGAATACAACGAGTCCGCGGAAACGCTGGTTTATTCAGACTCGATCAAGGGCGCCATGCAGCCGATAGCCAACGGGCGTTTTATAAATGTCATTGCAACGTGGACTCCACCGCCATCCTCTCCGGTCGGCGATACCTTCGAGGGGGACGGGGAGTCTTACGAGGTCATGTTCACACCGGTCCCCGGGAAGGAGCGAGTGATGGCAATCGTCCACTCAGTGGGATATTCGCCCGCAAATGCCATTCACGAAATCGCCCTCGAGAATGGACTGGCGAAGAAGTACGGCGGCTTTGCCGGATCTAATGGTCTGCCGGACTCTCCCACTTGGCGTTTTCAGAGCGGCGGCAGCGTGCAGCTCGGTGATCCTTGCGATCGTCGCGGAATATATGGAGGGCTCGGTCGATTGAACGTCGCGAATGCGGCCCGGGAGAATCTTGCTCTGAAAAGGACACTCGACGAGTTCCGATTCCAGATCGAGCGGTGCGGAAATGCAATCGTGACCGAAGATCACTTCACATCGAACGGCGGTGCACGGCGCGAGGATCGTCTCGTCACACGATTTACAGTGACTGCCTACAGTCCGTCGATCGGCTTCGAGGGCGCCAAGACGGCAGCGCAGCTGATTCACGCGGCCGGGGATGCAGACAAGAAGGTCGACGCCCCACGAGTCAAGGACCAACCTGCGCCGAATCTTTGACTGGGGGTCGCAGTTCTGTCTGGTGCGCCAAGACAAGGTCCGCCATGCCGTCGAAGCGAAAATTGTACTTCGGCGTACCGGGGGGAGGCATGGTCGCACCCCAGCCTCGTTCCGCATGGCGACGGTCGATCCACGCAGATGCAAGCCGGAACAAGTTAGCGGGCGCATGGTCGTGGAACAAACTCTGCGCCGTGTGCAGGATATCCGACCTCTCGATGCCAAAGTCGTCGTTCAGGCGCTTTAGCATGTACTCAAAATTCTTGGGGTTCGGCTTGTATGATTCGATATCCTGCGCGCTATAGATGGCGTCGAAGTCAACCTTTAGACGGGCATTGCTGCAGCGGAATGAAATGCGGTCCACGTTCGACAATATAACGAGCTTGTAGTGCTTCTTGAGATACTGCAGCGCGTTCACAGAGTCCGCAAACTCTGGCCAATCGGGGACCGAGGCGCCGAATATATTGGCCTCCTCGTTAGTCACAGCGACACCCCACTCCCTCGCCAGGCGCTTGTACACGACCGATAACAGCTGCGAGTACGGCATCGCCGGCGTCTCTTCTTCTTGGGCTGCCTCGTGTTTCGCGAAGGCCTGAAGCAGTTGATCCCGCGGCTCGGTGACATCCGCCTTCCTGGCAAGCGGCATTAGTGCCGTGAAAATGCCCGATTCCCAATCGATGAGCGTTCCGTAGCAATCCAAAGTCAGCACCTTGAAATCTGCAAGTTTCACAGCGTCTCCTGTCGCTTGGAGTAACGGCTCACGCGGTGCGCGACCTCAAGAGCCTCATCCGGTGAGCTTACGACAAGCATCGGAAAGCTCCAGTCTGACACGCGATGCATCTTGAGCCAAAGGTCTTTACGTTTGAGCTAGGATACCGAGTTCAAACGCAGTCTCCCGAACCCACAGAAGTCCCGCACCACAGGAGCCACACGATGAAAGGTGATCCAAAAGTTGTGCAACACCTCAACAAGGTGCTGAAGAACGAGCTCGCTGCCATTAACCAGTATTTTTTGCACTCACGCATGTACGGTAACTGGGGTCTCAAGCGCCTTCAGGAACATGAGTACAAGGAGTCGATCGATGAGATGAAGCATGCCGACCGCTTGATTGAACGAATTCTGTTCCTCGAGGGCGTGCCATCGATGGATCAGGGCAAACTGCTGATCGGCAAGAACGTGACAGAGATGATCGGCTGCGATCTACAGCTCGAACAGCTCGCCCATAAAGACCTAAAAGCGGCCATTACCGATTGCGAATCGGTCAGCGATTTTGTGTCGCGGGAGCTATTTAAGCGCATTCTCGAGTCAGAGGAGGAACACATTGACTGGCTTGAGACCCAGCTGGATCTAATCAAACGCGTTGGCCTGGAGAATTATTGCCAGTCGCAGATGGGTGCGGATAGCTGAATCCGCGCCGCCGGTACGACAGATCACCGCGACACCTAGCCGAAGATCCCGTCCTGGTTAGTGAGGCTCCTTGAGCAAGTCGACTAAGGGACGCAGCGCGGGAAGAGTACCCGCTGTGCGTTGCCGGAATTTCCGAGTTGGCGCAAACTGGGCGCCCGCGGGACGTCGGTGCGGAAGGGGAACAGAACTGCCTTGCTGACAGGGAGAACGGCCATGCAACGCCTCATCATCGCGCTCTTGGGTGCACTTTCACTGGTCCCAGTGGCCGCCGCGCAGGACATTGTCAGCAAGGCCAAGGACGCAGAGACTCTTGCCGCCGCCGGCAAATACGTGGCGGCGATGGACACGCTCGATGAGGCCGCGGGGGCGCTTTGGGACAAGTCGCCGTTGATCTTTCGCCGGGCGTTGTGGGTAGCCGAGCCGCCCACGGGCTACGGTGCCTACACACCACGCGAAACCAACGTCTATCGCTCGGGAGCCGACATGCATATCTATACGGAGCCAGTCGGCTTCGGTTGGCGAAAAACCGGCGACATTTGGCGTACCGACCTCGTCATCGATTTGCTTGTCAAGAATGCGGCAGGCGCGAAGCTCTTCCAGCAGAGCGAGTTTCAAAAACTACAGCTCGGCAGCCGCGTGCGCAATCGCGAGTTCATGGCCCACCTCACCTACAGTCTCAGTGGCTTGCCGCCGGGCAACTATGTTGTCGACACAACCCTGCGCGATGCCGTCACCGGCAAGAGTGGCGTCTTTTCGCTGCCTTTCGTCATCCAGTAGCGCGGGCCCTTTGACGGCAGGGGCGTGATAATTCAACATCAATGGAGTCGGCGGGCGGCTATGAAGAAATGCGGGTCGCTCGCCGATGGGCAGATCCGTGTCGCGCAGATTCGATCGGCCAGAATTGATTTGTGACGAGGAGAAAAACAGCCAGTCCCGCCGAGGCGACCCCGGCCGCGCGAACACTCGCAATTTATCGAACGCGACTAGTAGACCTCCTGGCGAGGGCCGAGACTGCCGGTCAGAATGGGGACGCAGAAATCCATATTGCTCTCGGCGCACTTGTCGAGCGGCTTAGCTTTGACTTGATCCAACTCTACGACGGCTCGGAACGCGGAATGCTCGCTCAAAGCGATCGGGTTACTGTGGTGCCGGCGCTTGAACTCATGCGTGAAGTATTGCGTCATGCCCATCGGCGCCCGCGCCCACTCCGTGACACACTTCACATGGCGCTTGCGCCGATCCCGGGCAGCCCTCCGTAACACGACTTGGTTCAAGGTCTAGGTGTCAAGATAGCCCAGGTACCGTCGACAAGCGGAGTGCATGGGACGCCGCAAAACTACTCGCAAAGCGCCGGCGAGCGCCGACAAGCTCGTACCGGCGCTGCGCGACGCGCTCGCAATCGCCGACCGAGCGCTAAAGCAACTCTCGCACCCGCCGTCGAAGCGCAAGCGCGCCAAACGTAAGGGCACGCGCTAAGGGTCAGCTCGATTTCAGTGCCACCTGCGGCATCGGAAGCCCCGATCGATCTTGATTGAGCAAAGCGATCGGCGCATCATCGAGTTTCGTTCATATATTGGTCAACGGCAGCGTGTATACGTAGTGGCGCGCCCCTTACCAGGAGATTCAGCCATGGCCAGCAACGATACTAGTCCCCTTGCGGGATTCGATTTCAGCAAAGTCGATGTTCAAAAAATGTTCGCCGATTTCAAGATGCCCGGTCTAGATGTGCCGGCTCTGCTGAACGCGCAGCAAAAAAATATCGCCGCCTTGACACAGGCCAATCAACACGCGGCCGAGGGCCTGGAGGCGCTCGCCCGTCGGCAGCGGGAAATTCTGCAGCAAGCCATGAAGGGCGCCGCCGACGCCGCCAAACAAGTGGTCGTTGCAGGCGGTCCCAAGGAAGCCGCGGCCAAGCAAGCAGAACTGGCTAAGGCGGCGTTCGAGCAGGCGGTCGCCAATATGCGTGACATGGCCGAAATGGTCAGCAATTCCAGCAACAAAGCCTTCGACGTCATCAGCCAGCGCGTGACCGAGGGTCTCGAGGAATTGAAGCAAAGGGCACAAAAGCCCTGACGCGCCGGCACCATGCAAGGCCCGGGGGCTTGCCATCAGGAACTCACGTGATGCGAAGAATCCTGCCGCCTCGCAGTCGGCCCCGGTCGGCGCACGGCCTGTTAATGGCTCTCAGCTTCGCGATGTGTGCGTCGGTTGCGTGGTGCGCCGAACCGAGCGCCCTCGCCGTCGAGAAAGGGAAAAGCATTGCCGAGAAGGTGTGCTCTGCATGCCACGTGGTCGAAGCGACTCAAGAATTCCCGCCGATCCTCGATCCGCCGGCTCCGAGTTTCGTTGATATCGCGAACCGGCCTGACACGGACGCCGCCAAGATTCGGCACTTCGTATCAACGACGCATTGGGACACCAAGACGCTGCCCATGAAGATGCCGAATCCCATGTTGCTTGATAGCCAAACGGCGGACGTAGCACGCTATGTCATGAGCCTGCGCCGGCATTGATGCCACCCGGTGTACCTTGTCGTGTGCTGGTGGGCGCCCCTGGACCGCTAGGAGCCCACTGGGACGGCCGCGGCACCAACTTTGCCGTCTTTGCCGAGCATGCCGAACTGCTGCAGCTGTGCTTGTTCGATCCCAGTGGGCGGCAGGAGCTGCGACGAGTGGCGCTGCCAGAGTGCACCGACGGTGTCTGGCACGGCTATTTGCCGGAAATGGCCCCTGGACAGGTCTACGGGTACCGCGCGCATGGTCCCTATCGGCCCGAGCACGGTCATCGCTTCAACCCCAACAAGCTGCTGCTCGATCCCTATGCACGCCGCCTTGTCGGCTCGTTTCGCTGGAGTGATGCGCTCTTTGGCTACCGCATCGGCTCACCGCGTGCGGATCTGTCCTATGACCGGCGCGACAGCGCGCCGGGCGTGCCAAAGGGCGTCGTCAGCGGGGAGCGCTTCGATTGGGGCGATGACCGGCCGCCGCAAGTCCCCTGGTCCGAGAGCGTCATCTATGAGGCACATCTGCGCGGACTGACCATGCGGCTCGAGGGCATTCCCGAGCGCCTGCGCGGCACCGCGGCGGCGCTGGGACATGAACGCACCATCGCGCACCTGCGCAGCCTCGGTGTCACGGCGCTGGAATTGCTACCGATATTCGCCTGGGTGCACGACCGCCCGCTGGTCGAGAAGGGACTGGTCAACTATTGGGGCTACAGCACCTTGGCATATTTCGCGCCCGAGCCGCGTTACCTTGCGGACGGTAACCCGGCGGAGCTCAAGGGCGCCATCAAGGCGCTGCATGCCGCGGGCATCGAAGTGCTGCTCGATGTGGTCTACAACCACACCTGCGAAGGCAGCGAGCGCGGACCGACCCTGAGCCTGCGCGGTTTAGACAATGCGGTCTACTATCGCCTGCAGGCGGACAACGCGCGCTACTGCGTTAATGACACCGGCTGCGGCAACACGGTCAACTTCTCGCAGCGGCGCGTGATCCAGCTGACGCTCGATTCGTTGCGCTACTGGGTCGACGAATATCATGTCGATGGTTTCCGCTTCGATCTCGGCGTGACCCTGGGCCGCGAGCAGAACGGCTTCGATCCGGGCGCAGGCTTCTTTGACGCCTTGCTGCAGGATCCGACGCTGTCGCGCGTCAAGCTGATCTCGGAGCCGTGGGACCTCGGGCCCGGCGGATATCAGCTCGGCCAACATCCGGCAGGCATGGCGGAGTGGAACGCCAGGTTTCGCGACGACGTGCGCAAGTTCTGGCGCGGCGATTCGGGTCTGCGCGGCGCGCTCGCGGCCCGCCTGCAAGGATCGGCCGACCTATTCGACCATCAGCGGCGAAGGCCGTGGGCCTCGGTCAATTTCATTACGGCTCACGATGGTTTCACGCTGCAGGACTTGGTCAGCTACAACCAGAAGCACAATGAGGCCAACGGAGAGGACAATCAGGACGGCACCAATGACAATGAGAGCAATAACTGGGGCATCGAGGGGCCCACGGACGACGCGCAGGTGCTCGAGCGGCGAGAGCGCATCAAGCGCGCCATGCTCGCGACGCTGCTGTTCTCGCACGGTACGCCAATGTTGCTCGGCGGAGATGAATTCGGCCGTACTCAGCACGGCAACAACAACGCCTTCTGCCAGGACTCGCAGCTATCCTGGTACGACTGGACGCTTTCGCAGTCGCCGGCCGGGCGGGCGCAGCAAGACTTTGTTGCTCGCTTGATCAGCCTGCGTCGGGAGCTCTCCGCGCTGCGCTGCGACTATTTTCAACATGGCTTGCTTGAACCGTTGCCGCAAGTGCGCGACATCGAGTGGTTCGATGAGAGCGGTGACACCATGCGACTCGAGGACTGGCACTATTGGGAAGGGCGGCTGCTATCCGTGCGGCGCGCGAGACGCCTGGATGACGGACGCGCCGAGTTGTGTCTGCTGCTCGCCAACAACACGAGCGACGAGCAGGTGTTTCAGTTGCCGCAGCCGCTGTTCCGATGGTCGGTACGCATCAACACTGCGGACCTGAAGGTGATCGATCAGCCGATCAATCAGCCGGCGATCCGCGTCCTGGCGCAAAGCATGCAGCTACTGTCAGCGATCGTCGAGGCACGCGCGCCCGAAGCGATGCTGCACGCGCCCGCCGACACCGCAATTCAGCCCGAAAAAGCCCCGCCGCCGACACCACCGAAACCCACCCTAACCGCGTAGCGTCGGAGATCCCGTGATCGGCGGTAGATGATTACTGATGGCACACGTGGGACAACTTATCCGGACGTGGCCGATCACCGCATCTTCGACTTCAATATGATCGTCTCCCCATCGACCACGAACCTTCCGAAGCCGTGATGGTGGATGGTCTTGGAATCCTTTTGCTCCGGATTCGTCCAAGCTTTGTGCACTTCAAGAATGAACAGACCGTACGTGTTCACAAGGCGCGTATCGATCACTTTGCATTCCAGATTAGCGAAACACTCAGCTATCAGCGGCGGCGCGACCTGTTTAGCCGGCACCGGCGTCAATCCAAATCTCTCGAACTTCGCTACGTCGCGGCCTGAGCAATTGCCGATTGCAACGACTTTAGGTGCAAGTTCCACTCCGGGAAGAGCAACCACACACTCCTTTGTCTTCCGCAATGCGGCAAAGCTGAAGTCGGCGTCGCTCACCACACAAGCGACGAGCGGAGGCTCGAATTCAACCATCATATGCCAGGACAGCGTCATTACGTTCGGGCGGCCCCGATGGGCGGTCGTCAGCAAGACGACCGGGCCGGGTTCAAGCAACTGATAGACCTTGGCTAACGACAAAGCTCTCATCAATCGGAATTCCGGCTAAGCCGTTACGATCCGGAGACCGCATCAGCGCAGCTGACTGTCCTTGCTCCCACGTCGGTTATATCCGGCAAATTTAGCCATATCTCGGTCATGAACGTCCTGACAGGAAACGCACAGGCGAGCACCACTAAAAGCAGCTCTTCGTGCCTCCGGAATCTCGTTTCCGCATTCTGCGCAATGAGTTAAAGAGGGTCCCTGAGGCAATCGACTTTGCACCCGGTTAATCCCGTCTTTTACTGTCGCGTCGATTTGATCTTGCACCGCACCATCGCCCGCCCAACCTGTTGCCACGCTCTACTCCTACCCACGATAAGCCATGTCACCCGCCGTCATTTATATAGATTCGAATCGCATGTATGCAAGTGGGCGCCATCGCAGGACGGTGCTTTTGGTTGGCAGGAACCCCTTCATCGCTCCAGAATCAGCCTTGAATCGCGAAGCCCAAACGCCGTGAGCGTCAGCATCCGCGCGACGGCCGAGCCCAGCGCGAACCTTTCATTGGCTTTGCAAGCGGGCCGTCACTTCAATTTCGATCCGTAGCCTCTTGTCCACCAGGCCGGCGCTGATCATGGTTGCCGCCGGGCGGATTTCACCGAAGTATTTGCGAAGCGTGGGCCAACAACGCGAAAACTCGCTCGCTTCGGGAAGTATGTAGGTCACTCGAACGACGTCGGCCAGACTGCACCCGGCCTGCCGCAAAGCGGCGTCTATGTTTCGAAAGGCCTGCTCGGTTTGCTCGACGACATCATCTGAGACGGACATGGTGGCGTAGTCGAAACCCGTCGTGCCCGCGACGAAAATCCACTCGCCATCGACGACAGCTCTCGAATAGCCGACCTCTGCTTCAAAGGTGGAGCCAGAACTGATGAGTCGGCGAGTCATCAAAAACCCTCGGTCCGGCAGTCTCTCAGGCGAGTAGGATCGCGTCGTAGCGCCTATGCCACAGTGTAACTAATCACCGCTATCGAGAAAAGCTGCCTTCGAGGATCGCGTCGCCGGTTTCGAGGTCATCGAGAGCCCCCGTATAGATGAACGCGACATTATCGTCGTCCTGGCAGGTCTCGAGAGTAAACGCCTGGCAAGCCTCTCGCAGATCCTCACTCCACGTCGCGTCCAAGAATTCGCGAATTTGCTCCAGTTCCGCTTCACTCGCATCCCAGCTCGCGACATGACAGTCTGCATACAGTCGGATATCCCCGGTCTCCAGCGCGTCGGCCACCACCGAGATGCGAAACCCTGTGACCGACTGTTGCATGCAAATGGGACACTTCACCGTAAGAAGAATTTCAGGCTCTGTCATTTTCTTTCGCCTCTGCAACAGGCTGCATCGCTTCAGGAAACGCCGCAAGTTTGCGTCGCACCGCATGAAGCTCTTGCTCCTCGATGACGCGCGCGCCGCCCGGCTGCTTCATCGCGCGTTCGAGCTGCGCTTGCCGCATAAATAATTTTAATGCTTCATTGACGGGATCCATGATGAAACTCCCAGCGGTTAATTCCGATCGCAATTCAAGTCTCGCCTCCACTATGGCGTGCGGCAAACTTGTCACAACGTGATGCAACTCCCGATATCGATTGCTTACCCGCTTCTGTAAAGGGCAGCGGTGCTTCCGTGTCGCCGCCGGGAGACGCGCATCAGACAATGACTGGCGGCCTGTGACGCGGTTCCTGAGGATTGCCCTGAAATCGACATCCTCGTCACATGCGGGGTATGCTTTGCAAACTCAAGCGTGGATCTCGCACCCGAACCGAGATGCCAGCAAGAACAAGCGCTTTTGCGCACTCCGAGGATCGCCATCCAATTCGCTGATAACGTCGCCGAGCCAGCCATGAGTACATTCATCACGACCGATGCGGGTGTGCGCATTCCGGGAATCATTTACGGGACGGCTTGGAAAACAAGCGACACCGAGCGCCTCGTCACCCTCGCGATCCGGCAGGGTTTTCGGGGTATCGACACGGCCTGCCAGCCCAAACACTACAACGAAGCGGGCGTGGGCGCAGCGCTCGCCACCTGCGTGGCTGGCGGGTTGTCCCGCGCGGATGTCTACCTGCAGACGAAGTTCACGACGGTCTCCGGCCAGGATCCGAGACGAATTCCATACGATCCGAAGGCGCCACTTGCGGATCAGGTCGCCCAATCCTTCGCCGCCTCGCTGCGAAACCTGCAGACCGACTACTTGGATTGCCTGGTCCTGCATTCGCCTCTGCCGACGGCGGAGCAGACGCTACAAGTCTGGCGCGCGATAGAAGAAGTCGTGGCCGCCGGCGGCATCCGGCAGGCGGGGATCAGCAACTGCTACGCGCTCGCGGAGTTGCAGCAACTCTACCGCTCGGCCCGCATAAAGCCGGCCGTTCTTCAAAACCGCTTCTATGCCGATACGGCATACGACCGCGAGCTCCGTGTGTTCTGCAGGCAGAAGCGCATCGTCTACCAGAGTTTTTGGACTCTGACTGCGAACCCAGAGGTACTTGCTCATACCATGATTGCCGCGTTGGCGTCGATCCATCAGCGGACACCGGCGCAAATTCTGTTTCGGTATCTGACACAGGCAGGGATTGTACCGTTGACCGGAACGCGGTCCGAAACGCACATGCGCGAAGACCTCTCGATCTTCGACTTCGAGCTCTCCACCGCGGAGTGTGCCGCGGTGGACAATATATTGACGAATTTGGCCTCGCTGTAGCCGAATAGTCACCATGCTAAAGTCAGCTTTCGCCGCCGCATCTTTAGCGCTGTGGGCTCAGAGCGCATTCGCCGCCGAATGCTCAGGGCCGACAGCTCCGGCGCCGGCGGCCGTGACGGCCTCGAACGACGCGACTCTTAGGCCGCAATGGCGCGCCGTGATCGCCCGATTGTTTGACGGGCAAAGCCATGTCGCGTTTCCCGCCGGCCGGGCCGGCCGGCTTTCAATTACCCACAGATTGCGCGCCGAGGAGGAAGCCGAGTTCGATATCTGTCAGCCGTGCCATGCCTCTCCAAACCACTTTGTTGCCGGGTGGTGGATCGCTGGCG
>Ga0181521_10008356_pt1 | contig 10637 bp, 13 predicted proteins | sample PEATcosm2014_Bin_32_FD_119764 | JGI IMG/M metagenome (GOLD analysis project Ga0181521, IMG submission 119764) | Peatland microbial communities from MTU Mesocosm Facility, Houghton, MI, USA - PEATcosm2014_Bin02_60_metaG | ecosystem: Environmental > Terrestrial > Soil > Wetlands > Peat | place... | reverse complement strand
TGGCTCATCAGACCTTCACCGACACCGATCATCTCGACCGTGCCGTTCATAACGCCGTCACTGAAATGAACATCGAGCGCCAACGGTTACCGTGTACCAACCTGAGAATCGCTGCTTAGCCGCGCCGCAACACCCGCAGCGACCCCGCCTGGATCACCAGGGCGACGACCGTCGCGATCGCGAATCCGTCGGCGATGCCGAGCCGCGGCAGGGTCAACGTCAGCGCGGCGAAGAACCCGGTGAACGCGAACAGCCCGGTCAACAGCCCGCGCAACACCTGGATCGCGGTGCCCGGGCCGCGCGCGTGATGGCTGAACCCCGCGAGCACCACGGCAAATACCGGATAGGTCGCCAACAGGCCGCTCAATTGCGGGCCCACATAGGGCGCAAGCGCCGTCAGGCTGAACACCAGCGCGGTCGCCACCAGCATCCGCGCCGGGATTTCCCACCCCGGCGCGCGGGGCAAAGCCGCGCCCCCGCTGCCGAAGCGCGGAATGAGGCAAAGCGCGGCGGCGAGCGCGGCGCAGGCTGTCGCCGCGATCGGCCATAGCGGCAGCGCGGCAACAGCGAAGACAAAGCCGCAGACGGCAAAGCCGAAACTCCCCGCGACGACGGCGAGCGGCCAGCCGAAGTTCCGCGAGACGACGCTATAGGCGAGGCAGAAACCGACCTCCGACGCGGCGCCGGCAAGGCAGCCGAGCCCGGCCGCGGCGGCGAAATCGACGCCCTGATCGAGCGCGAGAAAGAAGCATACCGGCCCCGAGGTCAGCGGCAATCCGACAAACCAGCCGCCGATCGACTCGCCCCAACGCCGACTGGCGAGGCTCGCCGCCAGGATCAGCAGCGGCGTCACGGTTAGCTTGAGGGCGAGGGTGTGCATGGTTGTTCATCTTCCTCTCCGCCTCCGGGAGCGGAGAGGAAATTCTTCTGGACCCGCGCCTCGTCGGCGCGCTCGACAAGGGGCACGGATCCCCTCGGCTCGCGATCCTGGTGTCGTAATTCCGTAAGTAACGGCACAGATTGCCGCGATTTCTGTTATCAGCAATGCGTCCGCGTCGGCGGATGGCGGCAACGGCAGCTACTATGGACGCAAAGCGCCATCATCGCGTAATAAGGCCAGCCCCGAAATCTTCACTCGCAAACCACCATCGCTGGGCGCAGCGGGAGGACAGGCGGCGCGGTTTATGAGATACGTCCAACGAGTATTGCAGCCGGGCGAAAGCGTTCTGCACGAGGCACATCTGCACTGGCTGATTTTTCTGCGCGCGATCGGATTGATGCTGCTCGCGGTCATCTTTCTGATCGGGGAGGTGGTCGTTGCCCCTAATGAGCCGATGATCGCCACCACGCTGGTCGTCATCGCCTGCTTCTTTGCGCTGATCGCGCTCGAATCCGCGCTGAGGGCATGGATCCGCCGGGTGACGACCGAGTTCGCGGTGACCGATCGCCGGGTCATCTTCAAGACCGGCCTCATTTCGCGCCACACGCTCGAAATGAACCGCAGCAAGGTCGAAAGCGTCGATGTCGACCAGCCGCTGCTCGGCCGCATCTTCGGCTATGGCACGGTCATCCTGCGCGGCACCGGCTCGACCTTTGAGCCGATCTACCACATCGCCGACCCGCTCACCTTCCGCAGCCACATCACCGCCGGCTAGCACGGATTTGCCGTCGCGCAAGTGTCGCGCGATGCGTGGTAAACTATCCCGTGAGCGCGGCGGGATCGGGCGGATCGGATGGCCGGAATAATAGCGGCGATGCGACGCAAGTCGGGTGGCGATATTCCCGCCTCCGGTCGGGGCGCGGCGCTGTCACCACGGAGTCTGACCATCGGGCTCGGTGCGGTCATTGTCGCCGCCAACGAGCACGAGCCGCGGGTGCTGACGATCCGCCACGCCGCGCCCGGCGGCGCGCCGGTCGAAGCGCTGCCGGCCGGCCCGCTCGAGGCCGAGCACCGCACGCTCGAAATCGGCCTGCGCAGCTGGGTCGAGCGCCAGACCAGCCAGCGCCTTGGCTATGTCGAACAGCTCTACACCTTCGGCGACCGAGACCGTCTGGTCGGCGCGCCGGCGATGGCCGATCCCGCGTTAACCGTCGCCTACCTCGCGCTGGTGCGCGCGATGGGCCCGGGCGGCTCGGCCGAGGCGGTGTGGCAGAACTGGTACCGCTATTTCCCCTGGGAGGATTGGCGGGACGGCAAGCCGGCAACCTTGGCGCCGATCGAGGCCGGGCTCGTCGGCTGGGCCGCCGCGGCGCCCAGCGAGGCGGAGGCGCGGCTGCGCGAGGTGCGCGTCGGCGTTGCCTTCGGCCTCCACGCCGCCGCGTGGAACGAGGAGCTCGTGCTCGAGCGCTATGAGCTGTTGTACGAAGCCGGGCTCGTCGTCGAGGCCGCGCGCGACCAGCGCCGGGCGGGCGAGGGCAGGGAGCGGGCTGCGACTGGCGCCCCGATGGCGGTCGATCACCGCCGAATCCTCGCGACCGCGGTCGGCCGGCTGCGCGGCAAGATCAAGTACCGCCCGGTCGTCTTCGAGCTGATGCCGCCCGCGTTCACCCTGTCTCAGCTCCAGCGCACCGTCGAGGCGCTGTCGGGCGTCAGGCTGCACAAGCAGAATTTCCGCCGGCTCGTCGAGCAGCAGGGCCTCGTCGAGGAGACCGGCGAGATCAGCGCGGCGACCGGCGGCCGCCCGGCGCGGATGGTCCGCTTCCGCCCCGAGGTGCTGCTCGAACGCCCCGCGCCTGGGTTGCGCCTGCGTGCCGGGAGACGCATGGCTGTTTCGTGACAGAGGGCTTGACGTCGCGTTCTGACGACTTATTCTCATGTCTAGCATAACTGAGCGCCGGGCGGCCTCTATCCCGTCCGGCTTTTCCAGACCTCAGAAATGCTCAGAATGAGTATAAGGAGGAAACCGTGCTGCAACCCGCGTCCCCCGCCTTGTCGCCTGGGGCCCGTCCAAACCTGCCGCTGCCCGAGCTTTACCATCGAGTCGAGCGCCATGTGCCCGAGATCGAGTGGCCGATCCTGGCCGAGGACATCGCCGCGATCCTGAAGCTCAAGCAGGAGCGGAACGCGGTCGTTCTCGCGCACAACTACCAGACCCCCGACATCTTCCACACGGTTGCCGATATCGTCGGCGACAGCCTGGCGCTGGCGCGCGAAGCGGCGCGCACCGACGCCGACGTGATCGTGCTCGCCGGCGTCCACTTCATGGCCGAGACCGCGAAGCTGCTCAATCCCAGCAAGACCGTGCTGATCCCCGATACCAGGGCCGGCTGCTCGCTCGCTGAGTCTATAACTGCCGCGGATGTCCGGCTGCTGCGCGCGCGCCATCCCGGCGTGCCGATCGTTACCTATGTCAATACCTCGGCCGCGGTGAAGGCCGAGAGCGACATCTGCTGCACCTCGGGAAATGCCAAGAAGATTATCGAGGCGCTCGGCGTCCCCGAGGTCATCATGCTCCCGGACGAATATCTCGCCCGCAACACCGCGGCGCAGACGAAGGTGAAAATCATCGCCTGGAAAGGCCATTGCGAGGTCCACGAGCGCTTCACCGTCGATGATATCAAGGATTTGCGGGTCAGTCATCCGGGGGTCGTGGTGCTGGCGCACCCTGAATGCCCGCCCGAGGTTGTCGCCGAATGCGACTTCACCGGTTCGACCGCGGCGATGGCCGATTACGTCGGGCAGAAGCGGCCGGCGCGCGTCGTGTTGCTGACCGAATGCTCGATGAGCGACAACGTCGCGCTGCAATACCCCGACCTCGATTTCGTGCGGCCGTGCAATCTCTGCCCGCACATGAAGCGGATCACGCTCGGCAACATCCGCCACGCGCTCGAGACGATGACCCACGAGGTGACCGTCGAACCCGAGATCGCCGCCCCGGCCCGCCGCGCCGTCGAGCGCATGCTCGAACTGGGCTGATCCCGATGCTTCGCCTGTTGATCGAGCCGATCGTCCGCGCCGCGCTCGTCGAGGATCTCGGCCGCGCCGGTGACATCACCAGCGATGCTGTCGTGCCGGCCGACGCGGCGATCGAGGCGGTGATCGCGTCGCGCCAGAGCGGGGTTGTCGCCGGCCTCGACGCGGCATTGCTGGCGTTTGAGCTGCTCGACCCGACGCTGCATATCGCGCAGCTGAAGGGCGACGGCCACCGGGTCGAGCGCGGCGATGTCGTAGCCCGCATCGCCGGCCGCGCGCGCCCGGTGCTGGCCGCCGAGCGCACCGCGCTCAACCTCTTGTGCCGGCTGTCCGGCGTCGCGAGCGCGACCCGCTCGCTTGCCGATGCGATCGAGGGCCACAAGGCGAAGATCGTCTGCACCCGCAAGACCACGCCCGGCCTGCGCATCCTCGAAAAGGAGGCGGTGCGCCTCGGCGGCGGCGCCAATCACCGGTTCGGCCTCGACGACGCGATGCTGATCAAGGACAACCACGTCGCGATGGCCGGCGGCGTCCGCCCGGCCTTGCGGCGCGCCAAGGCGGCGGCCGGCCACCTGGTCAAGATCGAGCTCGAAGTCGATACCCTGGATCAGCTCGCCGAGGCGTTGGAGGAAGGCTTCGACGCGGTGCTGCTCGACAACATGGACCCCGACACCCTGCGCCGCGCGGTCGCAATGGTCGGCGGCCGGGCGATCACCGAAGCCTCCGGCCGCATCACCCGCGAGACCGCGCCGGCGATCGCCGCCGCCGGGGTTGATTTGATCTCATCCGGCTGGATCACCCACAGCGCGCCGATCCTCGATCTCGGACTCGACATCGCCTGAGCGAAGGCCTAACCGCTTCGGTTCGGCTTGAGGTTGCCCGGGGCGCTCGCCGATACTGCCATCCGCCGATCGGCCCTTCGGAGGAGCCATGCCGACGCCACAGACCGAGAGCAACCGCCCCGGGCGCTTCGCCGCCTATATCGCGGCGCGCCGCTCCGATCCGCCGCGACCGCTGCTGCTGAAGGCTGCGGCACTCGTCGATCCCAAGGATCATGCGCTGGACGCCGGGGCGGGCGCGCTCAACGCGACCACATATCTGCTGTCCGCTGGGTTCGCACACGTCACCGCGCTCGATGCGTCGCCGGACGCGCAGAAAGTCGCCGAGGAATTGCCGCCCGACCGCGTGACGTTCGTCCTCTCGCGCTTCGAGGATTTCGCGTTTCCCAGCAACGCTTACGACCTTGCCAATGCCGAGTTCTCATTGCCGTTCATAGCACCGGGCAATTTCGCACCGGTCTTCACCCGGCTGCTCGCGGCGATAAAGCCTGGCGGCGTCTTCACCGGCCAGCTGTTCGGCCCGAACGACAGCTGGAACACGCCCGAGAGCGGGATGAGCTTTTACCCGCGGCCGGACATCGAGGGTTTTCTGCGCGGCTTCGAGCTGCTCCAGCTCGACGAAGAGAACCACCCGGGCACGACCAAGCTCGGCGAACCCAAGCACTGGCACATCTTTCACATTCTCGCGCGCCGCTCCGCCTGAGTATGCAGGTTGCTTTTACTCTGCGGCGAGAGGATCGAGAGTTTCCCGCGGCGCCTGCGCCGGCCTGAAGGTGAGCATGACGACGGCGGCGGCGAGCCCGATGAGGCAGGCGCCAACGTAGAGCCTTCCATAGGTCCCGTACGTATCGAAGATGATGCCGCCGGCCAGCGGTCCCAACGCCATGCCCAGGCTCGACGCCATGGACGCCGCCCCGACCATCGTCCCGATGATCGGCAACGGAAAATTCTCGCGCATGAGCACGGCGTAGAGCGGCATCACGCCCGCATAAGCGAAGCCGAACACGGCCGCGACGGAATAGAATTCGGCCAGATCGCGCGCGAAGTAATAGCAGGCGACCGCTGTTGCTTGCAGCAGCAGCCCACCGACGAACGTGCGCTTTGCTCCGAACCGGTCGCCGAGCAATCCGAACGCGATCCGACCAGCCAAGCCGGAAAGCCCTTCCACACTGTAGATTGACACCGCCGCCGCGACCGACAGCCCGCAGGAGATCGCATAACTCACGGTGTGGAATAGCGGGCCGGAATGGGTCGCGCAGCACAGGAAATAGGTGAGGGCGAGCACGACAAACTGCCGCGATGTCAACGCTGCCAGCACGGTCATTTGTGGCTCGGCCGCGCGAAGCGCCGCATTACCGTTCACCAAACCAGGTGCGCGCCGTACCAGGAAAGCGGCCGGCAGCAACAGAGCCCAGACGGCGACGCCGATCGATAGTTGGGCGAACCGCCAGTCGTACGTGGAGACGAGCCGCGCCGCGACTGGCGCTACGGTCATGGGCGCCACACCCATGCCGGCTGAGACCAGCGAAACCGCCAGGCTGCGATGGCGGTCAAACCAGCCGGTGACGGTCGCCATCAAGGGTGCGAAAATAGCGCCGCCGCCGGCTCCGACCAAAACGCCATAGAGGAATTGAAATTCCTCGACGGTCGAAGCTCGGCTTGCCGCCACCAGGCCGGCGCCGAGGAGAGAGCTGCCGGCCAGCAGGACCAGGCGCGGGCCGAACCGGTCCACCATCATGCCCCAGCCGAAGCTGCTGATGCCCATCGTAACGAAGTCGAGCGTCATCGCCGACGAAATCGCGGTGTGCGACCAGCCGGTCGCGGCCGACATTGGTTGCAGGAACACGGGCAGCGAGAAGATCGAGCCGATCGCGATACAGCCCATGAACGCGCCAGCGGCAACGATAACCCAGCGATAGTGAGAGTTCATGGCACCGCCTCGTACTCGTCATGGCGGCGCACCCAATCGGTCAGGTTGCTCTTCTCGTTGCGACCCTTCGGGGTCATGTCGAGCAGCGCGTAAGTGCTGAGCATCACCTCGCCGCCGCGCGCGAATGACGAGTAGGTGTGGTAGATCCGGCCGCTTTCATCCTTGTAAAAGATGCTGCGCCCCGACATTTCTTCCATCGGCCGCGCGCCTTCCCGGTAATTGTAGGTGGCTTCTCCGGCAGCAATCTGCTCCGGCGTGAACGACGCGTTGAAGTCGTAGTTGAAGTCGCTGCCGTAGGACGACATCCAGCGGAATTTCCAGCCCATGCGCTTGTGCACCGCGGCGATCTCAGGGTAGGGCGCGCGGGAGACGGCGACGTACGACACGTCGTGGTGTTCGAGATGCACCACCACCCCGTCGATATGGTCCGACTCGAACGAGCAGCCGACGCACGGGTCCGTCCAGCCGGGTCCGAACATGAAATGCTTGATCACCAGCTGGCTGCGCCCGGCGAAGAGTTCGGCGAGCGTCTCTTTCCCGTTCGGTCCCTCGAACACATACTCCTTGTCGATCCTGACCCACGGCAATTCGCGCCGCTCGACGCTCAGCCGGTCGCGCAGTCTCGTCCACTCCTTTTCCTTGGCCAGCAGCGCCTTGCGCGCCTCGATCCATTCCTCGCGCGACACGATCCGATGTTCCATCGTCATCTCCTCCGAGCCAGAAATTCGGCGAAGCGTTCCAGGCAGCCCGACCATCCGCCGCGGTGGTCGTCGCGCGCCGCGACCGTCTCGAACACCGCCTGGCGCAAGGTCAATTCGGTCTTGCCGCCGCGCTCGGCGAAGGTCAGCGTCACCAGCGTCTCGTGTCCGGTTTGCTCGGGGTTCCGCTCCCACGCATAGGTGAAGACCAGCCGCTGCGGCGCGGCGATCTCGCGGTAGACGCCACGCGCGCAATGCTCCACCCCGTCCGGCGACTTCATCACCCGGCGCCACACCCCGCCGACCCGCACATCCATCGTGCAGGACACGGAGGTGAAACCCTTCGGTCCCCACCATTGCGCCGCCTGGTCCTGATCGACCCAGGCCGCGAACACCATGTCGCGTGGCGCGTCGAACAGCCGGGTGATGACCAGCGTGCGTTCGTCGCTCACCGCCGCGCGTCCTTAGACTGCAGCTCTTTCAGGTAATCGGCCAGGTTATCGAGGCTTTCGTTCCAGAACCGGCGGTATTCCTCTAGCCACTCGGTGGCTTCTTTCAGCGGCTCGGGCGCGAGCCGGCATGGCCGCCATTGCGCCGTGCGGCTGCGGGCGATGAGCCCGGCGCGCTCCAGCACCTTGAGATGCCGCGACACGGCCGGAAGGCTCATCCGAAACGGCTCGGCCAATTCGGTCACCGAGGCTTCGCCCGCCGCAAGCCGCGCCAGGATCGCGCGCCGCGTCGGATCGGAAAGCGCCCCGAATGTGGCGCTGAGGTGATCGGGCAGCGTCATATTTGTCTGTTCAGTTAATTAATGAATGGGTTAAATATGAGTACCTAATCAACTTGTCAAGGGTCCTGGGCGGGGTGCCCGTCACCAGCGGCGGTGCCAGCGATTTAAGGTTTGACATGAGCGCATATACGCCTATATCCCGGAATGCACGTCGACAGGATCTTCTGCTTGAACGGAGGAAAACCGTCGTGGAAGCGAGACAAGCGTCTGTCGCGGTGATCGGCGCCGGCGATTTTATCGGCGGCTCGATAGCCAAGAAATTCGCCGCCGAAGGGTTCACGGTCTTTGTCGGCCGGCGCAACGGCGACAAGCTGGCGCCGCTGGTTGGAGAAGTGGAAGCGGCGGGCGGCCGGATCGTCGGCCGCTCGCTCGATGCGCGAAAAGAGGACGAAATTGCGGCGTTTCTGCGCGATGCCGAGGCGATCGCACCGTTGGAGGTATGCGTCTTCAACATCGGCGCCAACGTCAATTTCCCGTTGCTTGAGACCACCGAGCGGGTATTCCGCAAGGTCTGGGAGCTGGCGTGTTACGCCGGCTTTCTCTCCGGCCGCGAGGCGGCGGCGCTGATGTTGCCACGCGGCTGCGGCAACATCTTCTTCACCGGCGCTACCGCCAGCCTGCGCGGCGGCAGCGGCTATGCCGCGTTCGCCAGCGCCAAGTTCGGCCTGCGCGCGGTGGCGCAGAGCGCGGCACGCGAGCTCGGTCCGAAGGGCATCCACGTCGCCCATCTAGTGATCGACGCCGGCGTCGATACCGAGTGGGTGCGCGACCGCATCAAGACGCGGGAGGGCGAGGCGGCGCTCGCCAATCTCGAACCGGGACGGCTGATGCGCCCGGCCGCCGTCGCCGAGGCCTATTGGCAGATTTATCAGGAGCCGCGGGACGCCTGGTCGTTCGAGCGCGAAATCCGGCCGTTCGCGGAAAAATGGTGAGGCCATGACCCGAGTGGAATTCCACTTTGATTTCGGCAGCCCGAACGCCTATCTGGCGCATCTGGTCATCCCGGAGATCGCGCGGCGCACCGGTGCGAAATTCGAATACGTTCCAGTTCTGCTCGGCGGCGTGTTCAAGCTGACCGGCAACCGGTCGCCCGCGGAGGCGTTCGCCGGGATCAAGAACAAGCCGGAATACGAGCGCCTCGAGACCGAGCGCTTTCTGAGGCGCCACGCGATCACCAGCTACCGCCGCAACCCGTTCTTCCCGGTCAACACACTGACGATCATGCGCGGCGCGATCGCCGCACAAAACCTCGGTGTCTTCGGGCGCTATGTCGACGAGATGTACCGGCACATGTGGTCGGAGCCGAAAAAACTCGACGACCCGGCGGTGTGGCGGGCCGTGTTGCTGGAGGCGGGGTTCGATGCGCCGCGCGTCGAGGCGCTGGTGCAGGACGCTGAAATCAAACAGCGCCTGATCGCCAACACCGAGCGTTCGGTCGAGCGCGGCACGTTCGGGTCGCCGACCTTTTTCGTCGGCGATGAAATCTTCTTTGGCAAGGACCGGCTCCGTGACGTCGAGGAGCTGATATTGGCTGGGCATTAGCCTTAAACCACCGCTTAAGACTGCGCGCCGTGAGCCGGCCGCGGCAGTGGCGAAACCGCCGCATTGGTTCTATATTCAACCGTCAGAAAACGTGAACTCGAAGGAGCACGACGATGGCGGATGGTACCTCTTCGATAGCCCCCGCGGCGGCGCCCGAGGCACCCGGCGAGGCGGTAACCCCGGGCGGGATCAACCATCTCGTCATCAACGTGCGCGACATCGAGGAATCGCACAAATTCTGGACCGAGATGCTCGGCTTCAAGCAGGTCGCCTACTCGAAGCGGCGCAACGGCAAGATGCGCTTTTATTCGGGCGACCACGACGGGCAGATGAACCACCACGACATCGCGCTGTGCGAGAACCCGAACCTGCCGAAACCGCCGGCGGAATGGGCGATGTTCGACATGCCGGTCGCGATCAACCACATCGCGATCACCCTGCCGAATCGCGAGGCCTGGCTGAAACAGCTCGCCTATCTGCGCGCGAAGGGGGTCAAGTTCCAGCGCCGCATCAATCACGGCATGACCCATAGCCTCTATATCGTCGACCCCAACGGCTACGGCGTCGAGGTGCTCTACGAATTGCCGCGCGAGGTCTGGGGCGACAACATCCAGGGCGCGATCGACTACGCCGAGCCGGTGGCGACCGAGGGCGACGAGGCCTTCGTCGACGACACCGACTACCCGATGTTCGGCACCGCCGAGAAAGCCGCCGAATAAAGCTGCTCGGCGTAAGCGCGCGGGCCTGGAGGTCGGCGGCGTTGATTGCGGCGTTTGCGCTCGCGCCGGCGGCGCGGGCGCAGGATGCCGATGCCCGGCTGACCCGCTATCTCGGTTCGCAAGAATACGCCAACGCCGTTGTTGCTCGGGCGCTCGACGCCAATCGCCTGCGTAAGACCCGGTTGCGATCAGCCCAAGGCCTTGCG
>Ga0181521_10008355_pt1 | contig 10637 bp, 8 predicted proteins | sample PEATcosm2014_Bin_32_FD_119764 | JGI IMG/M metagenome (GOLD analysis project Ga0181521, IMG submission 119764) | Peatland microbial communities from MTU Mesocosm Facility, Houghton, MI, USA - PEATcosm2014_Bin02_60_metaG | ecosystem: Environmental > Terrestrial > Soil > Wetlands > Peat | place... | reverse complement strand
GTTAGAGGGCTTTCCAAAACAGACAGGTAGTTGTGTCCGTGGCGTGCACCTGAAGGGTACGCCGGGCAGCCGCGGTAGATGGTGACGTGACAGAACAGGCGATTACGTTGGCGGCTCTGCAGTCCTGATTCAAAGAAAGGTTTGGTTATTGCCCAATGAAACTATCGAACGAGTCGGGTTTCCGGTCAACATTGCGCAAAGCTTGGCGCGCACGTTTTCGCGCCGGACGTGAAGAGGGGTCGACGCTCTTCGAGTTCGCGGTTGTCTTGCCGGTGCTGTCGATGGTGCTGATCGGCATTATCTATGGCGGAATTATGTTCTATGACAACACCGTGCTAGCCAATGCCGTGGCGATTGGCGCGCGGACGCTGGCAACGAGCGCGGGAATGCCAACGAACGCGTGCACTTTAGCGGAGACCGCCCTCACCAACGCCGCGTATAGCCTTAACCCTGGGCTAATCACGATCAACAACGGACCGGGCACCGAGACGTTCACCACACCCGCAGGAATCCAGGGAGGCTCGACTTGCACCGCCCTAAAAACCGGTGAGACCGCGACCATGACGGCCACCTACGCCTGCAACTTGACGATCCCATTCGCGAACATCAACCTTTGTCCGGTGGCATCGGGCACTCTTACGGAGAAAGTGCCAACCGGAGTCGGAACCGATACCGTAACCGTTACCCTTAGGAATTGTCCGCACGCCTACTGCGTTAGTGCGACAACGGCGGTACAAATCGAGTGAGGTGGTTTTGAGTGGAGTGTGCGCGACGCTCGACATGCGGTCCCGGGCTTGCAATTGCACATCGAAGACGCAACAGGAAGACCGCTCTGAATTTCCGAAAGGCTATGGATACAGTCCCATGAAGCAATCAATGAAGTCCGGCTTCCAATCATTACGGCGGAGGGTCCGGTCCGCAGGCGTCCGCGCCGGGCGCGAAGAAGGCGGGGCTTTGTATGAGCTAGCGATGGTGGCGCCAGTCTTGTCGATGTTGCTGGTCGGCATCATTTATGGCGGGATTACCTTTTACGACTACGTCGAGCTAGCCAATGCGGTGGCGGTTGGCGCGAGGACTTTGGCACTCAACAGATCCGCGTTCGCCGGCCCCCCAACCGCCTGCCAGCTTGAGGAAGCCGCCCTTAAGAACGCCGCGGGGAACCTCAATCCATTGCAAATCACGATTGCGCCGGAAAGCTTTGTCGGCGCCTCTAAGTGTTCTGATTTACTCCAGGACGACACCGCGACGGTATCGGCCACCTACCCGTGTAACTTGCCGATTCCCTTCGCTGGGATCAACCTTTGCCCGGTGCAGGGCACTACATCCAAGACTTCGAATGCGAACTGTCCGAACTCGGCCTATTGCCTTAGCGCGACCATGACGGTACTTATTCAGTGAGGTGGAACATGAAATCTCTTTTTCGCCGTTTGTATCACGGGCAAGAGGGGCAGGTTCTCTACTTGGTTGCTGCCCTCATGATCGGGTTTCTCGGGCTGGCGGCACTGTCGATCGACATCGGTTTTTTGTTGCACGCCCAGCGCGAGCTACAAGCCAACACCGATGCGGCGGCGAGCGCGGGAGGGTCGGTCATGCCAAACCCGAGTTACAACCCGCAAACGGTTGCCTACCAGTACAGCGGGGACGCGCAGTTGGGGACGACGGATAAGATCACGATGTATAACGTTCATCCCGATCTGAACATAACGGGTGTAACTGTCTCCTTCGCGTGTGTCTCGGGGAGCACAGCTACCAACTTGAACATGCCCCCCTGTGCCGTCTACGGCAACAATACCAACTGCACAGTCACCGGAGGCTGTAACGCCATCCAGGTAACAGAGACAGCGAGCGAGCCGACGTTCTTCGCCAAGGTGTTCGGCATCTCGACCGTCAAGCTTACGGCGACCTCGACCGCAAGTGCAAGCGGAGGCGGAGCAATCCCGTATCACGTTATGTTGCTCCTTGACTCGACGGCATCGATGGGCCAGGGTACCGACACGGGGTGCCTCTCGAGTAAGACATCTCAACCCCTCTCACCGGAGCAGTGCGCGCAAGAGGGCATTCAGACTCTGCTCACTGGCCTGGCCCCCTGTTCGCCGTACCTCCAAACCTGCCAAGGCGACACTAATGGCCTCTACAGCAACTCTGTCGATGAAGTCGGCCTAATGACCTTCCCGGGGCTATGCAGTCAAACTTTGAGCAATGGAAACTGTCCCACCGCCACCAGCTTGACCGACACGTCCGCCTCCCCGTATGCGCCGGATGACTACAGTTGCCCTGCGAGTGACCCGCCCATCACCTCCTACAACAACGATCCCGCATATCTGATTCTGCCCTTCCAGAGCGACTACCGAACTTCCGACTATTTAGGGCTGAACACAGGGAAAACTGGCTCCAACCTGGTGAAGTCCGTCGGTGGAGTGACCGACGGCACTTGCACCGGCATACAGACTCCGGGCGGCGAGGGGACGTTCTACGCAGGGGGAATCAAGGCGGCACAGGACTACCTTACCGCATACCACTCGAGCGGTGTGCAAGACATACTCATCTTCCTTAGTGATGGTGACGCGACCGCGTGCGGGGACGTGCCGGGAACAACCAAATTGGCATCGGGCTGCACCAAAAACCAGATGGCGGGGTCCGTGACGAGTTACCCAATCACCAATGAATGCCAGCAGGCGGTAACCGCGGCGACTAACGCCAAGAACGCCGGAATCGAGATCTACTCAATTTCCTACGGCTCGGAAAAGACTGGCTGCACCTATGACCAGTCCCCTTACGGCACCAGCGGTCTTACACCCTGCGAAACGATGTCGGCGATTGCCACTTCGGGCAGTACCTCTTCGGGCTCTGGGTATTTCTTTTCCGTCCCTCAGACGATAAACAATCAGACCAGCACAGTCTGCGCGGGGGCCGTGCCCATCACCTCCTTGGACCAAGTCTTTAACGTTATTGTGTCGGATCTCTTTACCTCACGGATGATCCCCAATGGCGTCTTTTGACCGCTTCACTGGTGGAAGTTAAGGGTTTTCTAACGGGCACGTGGGTGGTAAGCACGTTGTTCAGAGTGTCGCCCACAGCCGGAGCATCCTGGTTTGACTCGTAGCGCCGGTCCCGAAGGCTCGGGGCTGGCGCTGCGTCCAATCGAAACGACACCTTCCTTGTGGTTCTATCCTATTCGACCGGTTTACGCGGCAGTGCGGACGCGCCCCGTATTCAAGAAGGCATGGCGCAAAAATGTCTCGTTATCCAACCCGCATTGGACCTTAAGTACTATTGACAAGTACTAGTTCAGTACTTTACGCCGTTCCACACCCTCGTCTAGAATGCATACCGGTTGGGGTGGAGTTGGCACACCTCCCCCACCACGGAGTCTATTCCAATCAACTTGTTTTCCGACCCAGCTGCCGCCCAGGCACGAGCGCCGCACTTTCGCTTGCCAAGGGTGAGGCTGGATTTCCTAGCGGCGAGGTACCGTTACCCGCTGGTGCGACGTACTGTTACATCGGTGCCCTTGCTCCGCGACGCCTTAAGGCAGAATATTCGAAGCATCGAATTTGGCTGGAAATACAATTTCGTGGAAAGGCACGGTCACAAACCAATGAAACCGCCAAACAGGTTTAGTTTTCGGGTGACTTGGCACGGAGTTCGACGTATCGCCGGCCGTGAGGAGGCTTCAGCGCTGCTTGAATTCGGTTTGGGCTCGCTTTTCATTCTGGCGCCAATGCTGGTAGGCATCATCTATGGCGGCATTACGTTCTACGACTACGAGGTGCTGGCCAACGCGGTAGCGGATGGGGCCGCGGTGCTGGCTCAGAGCAGGATAAATAATGCGGCTTCAGGAACTCAAAGTAGTCTAAGTCCTTGCACGGCGGCGGAAAACGAAGTGAAGGCTGCGGCGTACAACCTGCAGCTGCCTGTTACCGTCGAGCCTCCGACGTTTGTTGGACCCAACGGCACCGCGGCCAGCTCTTCTTGTCCCGTTACGTCCGGATCCACAACTACAGGGGGCTTGGCGCAAAACGACTACGCGACCCTCTCTGCCACCTATCCGTGCGCGATGTATTTCCCGAAACTGGGGATCAACCTTTGTTCCATGCAGGGCAACATTACGAACCCCTCGGGCACGGTCATCATGAGTTGTCCCAGTCCCTACGTGTATTGCATTAGTGCCCAAGTAACCGTACGTATCGAGTGATACAGCGATGGTCAACGCGGCTCCTGAACCGAGCCGCCGGGTGCTCGCGGGTCAAGATTCCTCAACGGCAGCGCGGCACGAACTCGGTCGTAATTCCCGGAAAGGTACGGTACACCTCAATGCAACAACCCAGACGCTTTCGATTCCACCTTCCAGAATGGACGCGGCGCTTGATGCGCATTCGCGCCACCCGCGAAGATGGCCAGTCGTTGTATGAATTGGCATTCGCGTTGCCGGTCCTATCACTCCTCTTGGTTGGCATTATTTATGGCGGGATTACTTTCTACGACTACGTGGAGCTGGAGGAAGCCGTGGCGGTGGGCGCCAGAACTCTGGCCGTCAACTCAGGCGCGGGGACCGGCCCTCCCACCGCTTGCACGCTGGAGGAAAACGCACTCTGGGGTGCGGCCGGAAATCTCAATTATCACTTGATCACCATTACGGAATCATTCAACCCAACGGCTATGACCTGCACGACCCTGACACCGTCGAGCGCCAGTCCGGGAACCACGACTCTCCAGACGGCGACGGTGAACGCCACTTACCCGTGCGCGTTGTATTTCCCAAAGCTTAACCTCAGCCTGTGTCCCATGAAGGGGGGCACAATTACGAACTCCAGCAAAACCGTTATATCGAGCTGCCCGTACGCCTACTGTATCAGCGCCACAGTGAGCGTAACCATTGAATGAGGTGAAACATGAAATGCCAATTTGGCCGGCTGTGTCAAGAAGAGAAGGCGCAAGCCCTCTACCTGGTTGCGGCCCTTATGTTCGTCTTAATCGGGATGGCGGCACTGTCAATCGACATTGGTTATGCGCTGCACGGCCAGCGTGAACTACAAGCTTCGGCCGATGCGGCGGCGACGGCGGGAGCGCAGATCCTGTCCCAAAATGTCTCTGCCACCCAAGCCGAAGCAGCCGCAACTCAGTACAGCGGAATGCAAGGGGCCTACAACCAGATTAACGATCTCATGAGTGTGAAGATGCCAATAAACACGGTAAGGTGCCTGAATACCTTGGTCACGACCTTGGGATTGACCTGCGACGATGTGGCGGACGCAAACGCCGTCGCCGTCGAGGAAACAGCCCAGGCGCCGACCTTCTTCGGCAAGATATTTGGCATCCAATCGATCAACTTGACTGCATATTCGATGGCCGGCATCCAGGGTGGAACACTCATACCGGCCAACATTATGGTGATCATGGACACCACGGCGTCGATGCAGGACCCCGACAGTGACGCAACCTGCGTCGCAGAGAGCGGCGTTTCCAGCCCCTCGAAAGAGGACTGCGCCAAGTGGGGAGTTCGAACTTTTCTTAACTTGCTCAACCCCTGTTCGGCGAGCCTCACATCCTGCGGCGCGGTCTCCGGCAGCCCTTCAACCGGCTATAATGTCGCGAACCCGGTCGACGAGGTTGCCGTGCTGGTCTTCCCGGGGCTGGCATCAGCTACCACGGACGCCCCATATGACTACGACTGCCAAGCTCATGCGCTTAGCACCAGCAATGGCACCATCGTGCCCTACGGCACGCCTAGTTCCTCCCCTCCTTACTTCACCATTGTTCAACTTTCGAGTGATTACAAGACCTCCAACACAAGCAGTCTGAACGCCGGCAGCTCGGATGCGGTGGATACGGTTTCCTGGGTTAGCCAAGGCGGCTGTTCCGCAAACAACCCAACCAAGTACGGCCTCCAGGATCCCGGTGGAGAGAGTACCTACTATGCCGGAGTTATCGCCGAAGCGAACAACGATCTTAGCAATTTGCAGGTCCCAAGGGCGAACATGCAGAGCGCCATCATCCTCCTCAGCGACGGCGACGCGGAAGCGTCCAAAAGCGATTTCAGTGCTGCGGCTTTGGCAGCCAACCCGACTATCTATGAAAACGAGTGCCATCAAGCAATCAAGGCCGCGGCGAATGCCGCAGGCACGCAGAATCTCAAGGGGATGAACAACTGGGTGTACGCGATTGCGTTTGCCGCGTCCACCTCCACCTCGTCCAGTTGCAAAACTGATACTGCAGCCGAGCCCATTTCGGGGTGTCAAACGATGTATGATATTGCTTCCGATCCCAACAAGTTCTACAACGACGGAGGCAAGCCTTCCGACGGCTCTTCACCCTGCAACTTGTCTAGTCACGGCTCGATAGGGTCACTGGCCACGATCTTTAGCGATATCAGCCATGATTTCCAGAGTACGATGTTGGTCCCATGGGGCACGCAGTAGCGATACTAAGGAAAGGGCTCAATGCCCTGAGCCGATTTCGGTTGAATCATTTCGAAGGGACAAGCCCCGCTCTAGAATGAGAAGTCCGAGGCAGCTTATAGGTTTGGTTTATTGACAACTGGTCATTATTCTAGTCGGCACTGGACCGCTCTTGCCGGATATCCCCTATTGTGAGGGGGGAATCCCTCCGACTGGACCCGCATTTTGGGACTCGGGAAGCTGCCGACTTAAGCGTCACACGATCGACAGGCCACGAGAGAAATGTGGGGCGGCGAGTGTACGCCGCCGGGAATTACAACGCTTGAAGTTGTGGCGGCGCAAAGCCCCCGCATCGCTAGGCTATGTTTTTCCCTCAGCCTCTGTAAGGGCGGACAGCGGAGGAACAAACCATGAGCCCCAGGAGGTACCTGCAATGAGCTCCAAGAGTCGTTCGTCTACGCGCTTATGGATTGGTTTGGCCATTTTCACGATCGTCGCCGGGCTCACTGTTTTCATGTCCGGCCAGCAACGCGGCCGAATGGCTGACCCCCAAAGCAGTATGCACGTTCCCATCTTGTCCCGCGGGCCGCAAAGCGCAATTGAGTTCCCGGGCATCGTCGATGATTGGACTAATCACCACTTGGTTTTCTCCAATCCGGGCACCGAGGAGGATGCAATCCGGGATGGCAGGTACGAAGCGTGGCTGCGGATTGTCAACGATCCCCGTTACATTATGCAGCAGTTGCGGCGCCGCAGCCCGGCGCAGGGCCCTGCCGCGGAATACGTCGCAGGCATGAATGAGCTGGCCTTGGGTCAGGAGATCGGCACGGGCCAGGAGTTACGTGTCGGCGAACTGCGAGATTTGCTGCAGTTGAATAGCGTTCTTGCGACGAAAGGCAAGAAACAACCTATCGATCGCGACTGGTACGAAAGCCTAGGCGCTACGACTTCGCAGAGCTACATCAGTTATCCCGCCAAATGGTCGTTCAGCACCTCGAGCGCGAGCTGCTCGGGCGATTATGTTGTTTATCCTACAGGCGGGTCATCCACTCAGGCCAGCATTATCGCCTACTACAACCTTTACAATACTGGATGCACCACCTACGGTGCGGTGCCCGAGGTCGACTGGGCGTACAATACCGGCGGCACGGTAACCCTGGCGCCGGTCCTCTATTACGGCGGGGCACAGTTAGCTGTCATCCAGAGTTCAAGCTCCAACGTCGCCAGCCTGGTTCTCGTGAGGTATCCCTCGCCAGGGACGACTGGCCAAGGGGGCCTCGCCTCCCCGACCACGCCCAATGCAGCGATTAGTGCTTCCGCCTACTACAGCGGCAGCGGCTGTGCCGCTCCGTGTATGTTCAGCATTGCTCTTAACGGAAACCCCAATGACCTAACGTCGAGCCCGTACTACGATTGGGGGACGGACTCGCTTTACGTCGGCGACAGCGCCGGGAACCTCCACAAGTTCAATCCGGTCTTCGCGGGAGTTCCCGCCGAGGTAGTGGGGAGCGGCTGGCCGCTAACGCTTAATAGCAGCAACAGCGTCAGCAGCCCGGTTTACGATGCCACGTCCGCGTGCGTATTTGTCGGGGATACTGGTGGCTACCTTTATTCGGTCAACTCAGGTAACTCCGGCAGCGTATGCACAAGCACGACAGCCTCGAAAAATAGCACGTCAAGCCGTCTGGACCATGCTTATGGCATAAGAGACGGCCCTCTGGTGGACTCCAGCGCCGAGATGGTCTACGCCTTTGTAGGATACGATTCCAGCGGCAACGGCGGGGTCTTTCAACTGCCGGCGAGCTTCTCTAGTGGGAGCGGCACTGAAGTCACGGTGGGAACAGGAGACTCGGGTAATAAAGCCTATCAGTTGGCGGGTGCTTTCGACAACGCATACTACACGTCATCGAACTCAACCAGTCCCTCCGGAAACCTCTATGCCTGTGGATACCCTTACGGGCCCTCCACTTTGTACCAGATCCCTATCACTAACAACTCGATGAGCACCACCGCCAACACGGGCCCTGAACTCTCTAACGGCAACCTCTATTACGGGTACTGCTCAGCGGTCACCGAGTTTTTTAACACGAGTGTCGGTACCGCCACAGGCACGGTGACGATGGAGAGTGGTCCGTCTAGTTCGGGGAGCGGCTCGTGGGTTGGAAAGCAGGTTACTATTGCGGGCACTACATACACGTTCGAAAGCACTTTGAGCGCCGTCAACCAGGTTCTGCTGTACACCAGCAGCACCACCGCTAATAACGAAGCTCGCACCGCACAGAACTTCTATGCGGTGGTCAACGGTGCCTCCGGGGACTGCTACAGCAGCGGCTGCGTGCGTTCAGGACAGGCCGCAAATACAAAGGTTACCGCTTCGTACACCAGCGGTAACACCTACTTCACCGTGACTTCCAAAACTGCCGGGTCGAACGGCGGCTTCACGATGACTAGTTGGAACTCATCTGACGTGAACGCGAATGGGGGAAACTTCGGCACGGACTACATCTTCCTGAGCGTGTTCGCCGGCACCGAGAGTGGCTGCACTGATTCGAGCACCATGGGCTGCGTGATGTCGTTCAATCTCACCACCCCCTCTAATTTCAGCAGCAGCATGACCCCTCTGGGCACGTTAAATACGGCTGCGGTTGAAAATAGCTTCGCTACGGGCGGGATCATTACCGACAACGCGACCACGAGTCCCGCGGGGAGCTCACAAATTTACTTCCAACTGACAGACGCGAGCGGTACCACTCCTTGCTCCTCTGCTGGCAATTGCGCTGTGCAGGCGTCGCAAGCAGGTCCATAACGGGGCGCGGGTGCGGGCGGCTTCGGTTGAAATGCCAAGCTAATGTATTGGCGATTCGGCGGAAGGAGAGTCAAAGAGCTGGAGGGGCCGGGATGAGCAAATCAGAAAAGAGCACCCTAAGCCCGGGTGACGAGGGTGATCCCGACCCAAGGGCGAAGCGGCCTTATCAGGAGCAGCGCCTGCACTACGGGCAGCGCCTCCAGTGGCAACGCCACACAAGCCTCGCAGTCGTCGCCTCGACGTGCGGACAGGCCGCGAGGCCTGCAAAGTTGCCGCCTTCAGATTCCAAATTTGAAGTTTAAAGGCTGAAGACAGACAAAGCAGTTTCACCTCAACACGGAAAGTACGCCAAGCTCGCAATGCCAGGGTAGTTCCCTCTCTCTCCGGAGCATCCTGGTTTGACTCGTAGCGCCGGTCCCGCAGGCACCGGGCCGGCGCTACGCTCCAATCGACACGCCACCCTGATTCCCCCTTCCAACTTGCCTCACCGAGCCAACCTTTACAGGCTGTGGAATAACACTCGAAGCGTGTCATTCTGAGCGAAGCCCTGGACCGGACGGCCCAGGGCGAAGCGAAGAATCCCGCTCTGGATGTTTTCAAGGCAGTGCGAGATTCCTCGTCGCCCGCGGCTCCTCGGAATGACAGACTAATCGAGTTTTCACACAGACTGTGAAGCCCCGCCCTTCCGGTCTGCTCCAACTGTGGTGAGAAACGGCCGGCGCCTGCCGACCCTTTGCTCCGCGCAGGGCAGGCTCTAAGAGTCGGCGCTGCACCCAGTTAGGGTTTCTCCCCCATTTCAAATCCTCGACGCCGACTTAACTGTTCGCCCGTTTTGCCGATATGGAGGATTGGAGGGGAAGTGTGTGCGCGGGAACGGGCTTCTCGTAGCGCAGGCGTCCGGCCTGCCTCGGCGCAGGCATCTTCCCCGTACGGAAGCTGGGGAGCCGCTAGCGCTGCGAGGCCCGAGCGGGAGGGGCGAGGTGAGGGATGTGACAATTCCCGTCTGGTACCTTCGTAATATTGTCGCCCGCCCCAAAAAGGCAAAGACTTACTTCCTAGCACATAGCTCGGTCTGGTTTCTCGGCGAAAGGCACGGTCACTATTCAATGAAACTTTCTGACCAATCATATTTCAAATCGGATTCGCGTGTAAGAGCGCGGAGGATTCTGCGCCTCCGCAGTGAGGGAGGCGATGCGCTGTTTGAATTCGCAATGGTGCTCCCGCTGCTGTCGATGCTGCTGGTGGGAATTATCTATGGCGGGATAACTTTCTATGACTACGTGACGCTGGCTGATGCGGTAGCGATAGGCGCCAGGGCGATTGTAACCAACCGTGGGGCCGGCGCTGGCCCTCCGAACGCCTGCTCGATGGGTGAAACCGCTCTCGACAATGCGGCCGCGAGCCTGAAAGGGACGATCACCATCGGCACCGGT
>Ga0181521_10008354_pt1 | contig 10638 bp, 10 predicted proteins | sample PEATcosm2014_Bin_32_FD_119764 | JGI IMG/M metagenome (GOLD analysis project Ga0181521, IMG submission 119764) | Peatland microbial communities from MTU Mesocosm Facility, Houghton, MI, USA - PEATcosm2014_Bin02_60_metaG | ecosystem: Environmental > Terrestrial > Soil > Wetlands > Peat | place... | reverse complement strand
CGGTCTCGGTTCTACGAAACTCCCGTTCCACATCAAGACAGTTTCTAAGCATCAGCCAATGCCTGATGACAGGAGGACCTATGCAAGTCAGAAATATCTTTTGGTCTATATTGCCGGTAACTAATAACCAGCCCGCGTAATCAAAAGAGTGGCTCACTCTTTCTATTGCAGCACGATCCTCAATCGACTGTTTTCCATATCCAAGATCCCACGATGATACATCCCGTGACAATTTTTTGCTTATCGAGTTAATATGCTGTCGCGCCGGCACAAGATCCCTTCGCCATTCGTCCAGCAAGCTCATTGTCTGGCTGAATCTCGCTGTCGCAAGACCTCGTTGCCTAGCTTCCACGAAACTCACCAATGAGAATATCAGTGCCGCGAGGCTTACTACCGATTGCACGGGCGCATTCACAATTCCGGACCACGCGACGTTAAAAGCCCAGGAGACGAAAAAAAGGATGTGCGTTAGCATGCAACCCAGCTCCATCAACAGTCGTCAGGTTCACAGATGGTATGTTAGATGCCGCATAAGGCCCCACTACGACAACCGTTCCGCCAGCCGCCGCGGCCACCACCCCTCACCGCCCCACCTCCCCCGCCAACCGCCGCTCCACATCGGCCAGCAACCGTTCCGCCGCGGGATACCCCGGGCGCAGCGCCAGCGAGCGGCGCACCGCCTCGATCGCCCCAACGTAGCCGCCGCGCTGGAACCGGGCGATCGCCAAATTGAACCAGGCGGGCGCGTTGTCCGGCGCCGCCAGCAGCATCGCCGCGAGCCAGCGCTCGGCGCGCTCCCAGGCCTGACAGCGGAAGGCGACGCGACACGCCAGGTCGCGCAACGCCACCGAGGCATCGCCGGCGACCGCCGCTTCGAAGCGCTCCAGCGCTTGCGCCGTCAGGCCCGCCGCCAGTGGCTCGCAGGCCGCCGCCGCCACCCGGACCTCGGCGAAGCGCGCGCCGTCCGGGGGGCGCGGCAGCACCACCGGCACGGCGGTGGCCGCGGTCAGCAATCCCCACCACGCGGTCAGGCTGTCGGCGTCGCGGTCCAGCACCTCCAGCCAGGCCTGCGCCGCCGCGTCGGGGCGCCCTCCGGCGTCGTACAGCACCGCCAGGTTGCGCCACGCCTTGACCCCGAACATCCCGACATCGACGCTGGACAGATGCCGCCTTTGCCGCGGCGCCAGCACGGCGCGGAAGGCCTGCTCCGCCTCCGCCAGCCGCCCCAGGCGTTGCGCCACCACGCCGCGGCGAAACAGCAGCTCCTTGTCGTCGGGGAACGCCTGCAACCCGGCCAGGCAGGTCTTCAGCGCGGTCTCCAGCCGGCCGAGCGCGGTGTAGGCCTGCACCAGCAGCGCATGGATCTTGCGCACATGCGATTCGCCCGGATCGCTGAGCACCAGGCTGCGGCAAAGCTGCAACAGCGCCGGTTCCGTCTGGCCGGCGTCAAGCAACGTCATCCCGAGGTTGAACAGCGCAAAGCTGTCATCGGGGTGCTCGGCCAGCTCGAGTTGCAGCAAGTGAAGGTCGCGCGCCTGTTTGCGGCGGCGGCCTTCGGGGGAGGTGTCGGCGCCGGAGTGCCGCACGGCGATGTCGGTCCAGCGCACCTCGCCGCCCAGGCGGCGGATCGCCGGCAGGATTTGCTCGTGGATGCGGCCGGAGAAGCGCAGCCGCGGATCGTTGCGCAGCAGCTTGACGTGGTCCACCGCCACCGCCGATTCATGCTCCGGCTCGTCATCGGCCGGCGGGCACTGCACCTGCACGACGAAGCCCAGCAGCGCCGGCGGGTGCGCGGCGTCGGCCAGCGCGCGCAGCGCCCGGCCGTTGGCGGCGTCGATGGTGTCGTCGGAATCCATCCAGAACAGCCAGTCGCCGCTGGCCAGCCGCAGCGACTCGTTGCGCGCCGCGGCGAAATCGTCGCACCAGGGGAAATGCGCGACACGGGCGCCGCAGGCAGCGGCGATTTCGGGCGTCGCGTCCACCGAGCCGGTGTCCACGACCACCATCTCGTCAACCCAGGGACGGATGCTGTCCAGCGCGGCGCGCAGGGTGCGGGCTGAATCGCGGGCGATCATGCACATCGAGAGCCTGGGCTGCGGCATGCTGCCTCCGGTGATAGGCCGTGTCAGGAATCTTTACAGATGCCGCGCCGGCGCCGCCACAAGCTATTGACAGGGCGCAAATCCTGTAAGCGGCATGCTGTTTGCATGTAACGAATCGCACGATCACGGGGGTTTCACGGACTGCAACATGGCGCCCGACCAGAGGCGCCGGACGGGGAGCGAGGGACATGCCGAACCATGACGGCGGACCACGCCGGAACGCGGACACCGCCGCACAAGACGGTACCGGCGCGCCTCAGGGCCGCGCCACGCGGCTCGGCCTGTCGATCGGCGGCGGCGTGCTGTCGCTTGCCGCGCTGCAATCGGCCGCACTGGCGGGACCGTGCAGTACCGGCGTGGTGCTGGAAAGCCCGGACCGGTCCACCATCATCAGCCCGGACGGCGCGGTAAGCTGCATCGTGCTCCCCGGCGGGGACGCCCTGCTGAGCCTCGATGGCCAGGTGACGCCGCTGGTGCCGCTCGGCGCGCCGACCGGCCCCACGACCTATAGCTATGACAGCCAGGGCCAACTGCCCAGCGAGACCGACTCGCTCGGCACGACCACGATGTCGTACGATTTTTCCGGCCAGCCGACCGCGGCGACCGACGTGCTGGGCCGCGTCACGACCTACACCTACCAGTACGGCGCCGGCGGGGGCGAACTGACCCAGGTGACGCAGCCGGGCGGCAGCGTGACCACGTACGAGTACGATGGCGGCAGGTTGACCAGCGAGACCCTGCCGGGGGGCAGCACCGTCACCTTCACCTACGACCCCGGGTCGGTGACCGAGACCGCGACCGGCGGCAACGTCACCACCTACACCTACGACTCCCGCAACAACATCACGACCGGGGACGCCGTGGGCCGGGTGACCACCTACACCTACGACGGCGGCCAGTTGACCGCCATCACCGACCCGACGGGCGGTGGGAGGACCTTCACCTACGACTACGCGGCGGGCCTGATCGGCTCGAGTACGGACCCGATCGGCAACATCACCACCTACACGTACGATGCTCGGCCGCAGCTCGTGACCGATACCGGGAACTCGGATGGCGCCGCCAATTTCGCCTATGCGGCCAGCGTCCCGGAACCGTCCACCCTGGCGGTGTTGCTGTCCGGGCTGGCCGGCTGGATCGGGTTGCGCCGCCGCCGTTGAACGGCGGCGGGCGAGGCCGCGGGCGCGCCGCGCGACGGGGGTGGACGGAGCCGGTAGAGCACTTCCACCCTGACTGAGATCGTCGGGACCGCTGCCATTGCGAGTTGGCCGCCGGCTGGCGGACGACCCGCCCTGAATGAAACTGTGGAGGTCGCCGGAGATAAGCCGGCTCCCCCTCCCCTTGTGGGAGGGGGAGTTGTTTCTTGCGAGTTCCCCACCGGCCAGCGGCCGACCCGCCCCGGATGAAACCGTGGAGACTGTCGCCGAGAAGGATACTCCCCCTCCCCTTGTGGGCTTGGGCCGCGAAGCGGACCGAGGTTGGGGGGGAGGGGTTGATGCGGCACGAACCCCTCCCCCCAACCTCGGTCCGCTTCGCGGCCCAAGCCCACAAGGGGAGGGGGAGTCTCTCTGTTTCTTGCTAGCGCGTAGCGACGCAGCAATCCCCTGCGTGACGAGCGGGCGGCTCGCCAGGCGGGGGTTGCTGCGTCGCTATCGCTCCTTGCAATGCCAGGTGATGGCGAGCGTTTCCAGTCAGGGTGGAAGGGCTCTAGCGGCGCACCGACAGGGCAAACATTGCAGGGCCTGACCTGACCGGCACGAACTCCCGCGTTCACGGCTTGCCGGGCCGCGGCCGGCGCCGTCCGAGCGAGGCCGGCCGCGGCCGCGGACGTCAGGCGCGCCGACGGCGACGGCGGGCCGCTATCAGGCCCAGCCCCAACAGGCCCTGGCCGAGCAGCAGGATCGATGCCGGCTCGGGAACCGCATCGCCCTGGGCAACGAGAATGATGTTGGGCAGGTCGGCATCGGGAATTGAGAAGTTCCAAGGACCGCCGGACGGATCGGTCTCGGTGGCCAGCGGCGTGAGGCCGGTATCCGTCTCGAACTTGGAGATATCGGTCACGTCTCCCGGCGCTGCCGAGCCTCCGTCCGGATCGGAGGTGCAACCGCTGCCGCCGCCCAGCGCCTGGCAGATCTGGGTGTCGCTGTCGCCGTCCAGGGTGGGGGCGTAAAACGCAGCGATTTCATCGACGGCGTTCAGTTCGTCCTGGGTCTCGTTGCTGAAGGTGATCCCGGTGTCCGACACGGTGTAGGCGGATTCCCCGCTGAGTTCGGCCTCGGCGCCGCTGGGGCTGTTTTCGCTGCCGTAGTTCTCGGAACTGATCAGGGAGTTGGTTAGCGTCGAGTCGATCCCGACGCCGGCATAGGGATCCGCGAAACCGGCGGCGAAGGCCGCGCCGAAACCGCCGAACCCTGCCCGCGCGGCGGCGACCGAGGCGGACGATCCGAACGCCCCGGAGCACACGGTCCACGCATAGCTATAGGAGCCGGCGCCGATGGACAGGAACCAGGCGTAGAATGCCGATGGGGGTGCGACGCAGGCTGCGGCGGAATAGGTCCAGGTTGGGGCGGAAATCCACAGGAACGCCGCTGCCGAGGCCGGCTGAACGCCTCCGAAAAGACCGACCGTCAACGCTACTGCCAGTGCTCCCAGCATTCGTCGCATCGTCGTTCTCCTTCCCCTTGCCCGTCTGGGCTACTGTGCGATCATCGGGTCGTGCGTCGGCGTCTCCGAAACGTGTTCGCCCGGCCTTACGCAATTTGCATGCCACTTTTGACAAATGTGCTTTATCAATACATTGCTGCTCCGTGGGTACGGGATAGCGCGAGAACTGTAAAATATTCCGACAACGCGCGACCGCGGCTCGACGGCGGACCGCGACGCATGCCGCCGGCCCGAAAGATCGACGTACGGCACGGACCGCCCCAACCCGTCATGCCCGGGTTTGGCGCCATGCGCATCGGGTTAAGCGGGGCGCGGAGACGAATTCTCCCCCCTCCTCTTGTGGGAGGGGGTTGGGGGGAGGGGTGCTTCCTCCTCCCACAAGGGGACAAAATTGCCTCCACCTGCCGTAACCAGATGTGTATGGGGCTTGACCACGGCCATCGATGCAGCCGTGGTGCCGCGATAGGTGGCCGGGCTAAGCCCGGCCAGGACGGGCGGAGGCGGCCCGTGCCCCAATGGGCGGAACGCCGCGTGCGTCGCCTGGCGGCTATGCCGCCGCCGCGTCCGGCTCGTTCTCGTCCGGGGTCGTCTGTGGCGGCCCGCTGTCCAGGCCTTTCGCGGCCGCATCACGGTCCACCAGCTCGATGACCGCCATGTCGGCGGCGTCGCCGTGGCGCATGCCGGCCTTCATCACGCGCGTATAGCCGCCGGCACGGCCGCGATAGCGGGTGGCCAGGGCGTCGAACAGCTTGTCCACGATCGCGTCGTCGCGCAGCCGCGCATGGGCGAGCCGGCGGTTCGCCAACCCACCCTTCTTGCCCAGCGTGATCAGCTTCTCCGCCACCGGCCGCAGCTCCTTCGCCTTCGGCAGCGTGGTGGTGATTTGCTCGTGCTTGATCAGGGCCACGGCCATGTTGCGGAACATGGCCTGGCGATGGCTGGACGTGACGTTGAGCTTTCGCCCGGCAACCCCGTGACGCATGGTACAGTCCCCTTTTCGGCCGAACTAGAAAGGCTCTTCGAGCCGCTTGGCCAGGTCCTCGATGTTTTCCGGCGGCCAGCCCGACACGGTCATGCCCAGCGACAGCCCCATCGAGGTCAGCACTTCCTTGATCTCGTTCAGCGACTTGCGCCCGAAATTCGGGGTGCGCAGCATTTCCTGTTCGGACTTCTGCACCAGGTCGCCGATATACACGATGTTGTCGTTCTTCAGGCAGTTGGCCGAACGCACCGACAGCTCCAACTCGTCCACCTTGCGCAGCAGGTTGCGGTTGAACGGCAGGTTGTCTTCCGGCTCCTCGGCGCGGATCGCCTGCGGCTCCTCGAAGTTGATGAAGAGCTGCAACTGGTCCTGCAGGATGCGCGAGGCCAGCGCCACCGAATCCTCCGGCGTCACCGCGCCGTTGGTCTCCACCGTCAGCAGCAGCTTGTCGTAGTCGGTGACCTGGCCGACGCGGGTCGGCTCCACGCGATACGACACCCGGCGCACGGGGGAGTAGATCGCATCGACCGGGATCAGCCCGATCGGCGCGTCCTCCGGACGGTTGGCGGCCGAGGCGACATAGCCCTTGCCGAGGTTCACGGTGAACTCCATGCCGAGCTTCACGCCGTCGTCCAGCGTGCAGATCACCAGCTCGGGGTTCATGATGTCGATGTCGTGGCCGGCCTGGATCTGCCCGGCGCGCACCTCGCCCGGACCGGTGGCGGTCAGCGTCATCCGCTTCGGCCCCTCGCCGTGCATGCGCAGCGCGAGCTGCTTGATGTTCAGCACGATGTCGGTGACGTCCTCGCGCACGCCGGGGATGCTGCTGAATTCGTGCAGCACGCCGTCGATCTGCACCGCGGTGACCGCGGCGCCCTGCAGGGACGACAGCAGGATGCGGCGGATGGCGTTGCCGAGGGTCATGCCGAAGCCGCGCTCCAGCGGCTCGGCGACCACCGTCGCCATGCGCGACGGATCGGCGCCTGGCTCGACTTCAAGCTTTTCGGGCTTGATCAGGGATTGCCAGTTCCTCTGAATGACTGCGCTTTGCCTCATGGCCTGGATACCTTTCGAACCGCGCCGCCGCACGGTTCATGTACTGTCAACAGCGTCCCGCGCGGGGTGCGGCCCCGCGGGGGAAAAATCAGACGCGCCGGCGCTTGCGCGGCCGGCAGCCGTTATGCGGGATCGGCGTCATGTCGCGGATCGCGGTGACCGAGAAGCCCACCGCCTGAAGCGCCCGAAGCGCGCTTTCGCGACCCGAGCCGGGTCCGCTCACTTCGATCTCCAGCGTTTCCATCCCGTGTTCGCGGGCCTTCTTGCCGGCGTCCTCGGCGGCGACCTGCGCCGCGTAGGGCGTGGACTTGCGGCTGCCCTTGAAGCCCTGGCTGCCGGCCGATGACCACGCGATGGCATTGCCTTGCGCGTCGGTGATGGTGATCACCGTGTTGTTGAACGTCGCCGCCACGTGGGCGACGCCGGACGTGATATTCTTGCGCTCCTTCCTGCGGGGGCGCGCGGTGGTCGTGGCCGGTCTCGCCATTTGTGGTGGTCCTGTTCCAATTCCGCGCCGCCCCGGGAGGTGGGGCGGCTGCCGTCATTCTGCTTGGTGGGCGCCGGGCAGCGAGACCGGCTTATTTGGTGACTTTTTTCTTGCCCGCAATCGCCACCGCCTTGCCCTTGCGGGTGCGCGCGTTGGTGTGGGTGCGCTGGCCGTGCACCGGCAGCCCGCGGCGATGGCGCAGGCCGCGATAGCAGCCGAGGTCCATGAGCCGCTTGATGTTCATGGCCACTTCGCGCCGCAGATCGCCCTCGACCTGGTATTCGCGGTCGATCAGCTCGCGGATGCGCAGCACCTCCTCATCGGAGAGCTGGTTGACCCGGCGCTCGTCCGGGATGCTGAGCCGGCTGCAGATTTCCGCCGCCTTGGTCGGACCGATACCGTAGATGTACCGCAGCCCGATGGTCACACGCTTGTTGGTCGGGATGTTCACGCCGGCAATACGCGCCACGCCTGCCACTCCTGTCGGCCCGGCGCGAACGCCGGACGTTTGCTGGATTGCCCTGGAAAGGGCGAGAAACTGACCAAACGACACCGCCCCCGAACGGGGGTGCGCCGAAGCGGCGGACTATAGTCCCGACCGGACGGGAGTCAACGCGGCCATATCAAGATTGCGTGAGCATGGCGGTGAACCTTGCAGCGCTCCGCCGGGGAGAGGTCAAGGGTAGGGACGCACGAGGTAACGCGTCTCGACCCCGGATCAAGTCCGCGGCCGTCTCTCTCTCCCGCTCCGCCGGTTCTCGGACCTTGTGTCGGCTTTCGCGGCGTCCAAGTCTGAGCTCGCCTGATCGGTCCCCCCTATGCTCGGCTGAATGGCTGCGAACGCACTGAAGCGATATTATCGCTCGACCGGGCCCGGCAATTGCGCGATATTATCGCTAGTGAAAACGATCATCCTCACGCTGAGCGCCGCGAAAGATCTCGATACCCTTGCCCGAGACGCTCGTGCGCAAGTGGAAGCTGGGCTTCACCGTTACGCTATGACGGGCCGAGGCGACGTGAAGGCCCTTCAAGGCCGCGACGGCTACCGCCTCCGCATTGGCGGTTACCGGGTGATCTTCGATGAGGATGCAACCACGATCCTGGCGATCTACATCGGCCGCCGGGCCACGACGGCTTACAAGAGGAACTAAGGCTATGAGTGCACCACAGATCATTCGGACGCCCAGCGGCGAAGAGCTGGTGGTGCTGCCCCGGGCTGAATATGAGGCACTGCTCGAGCGCGCCGATCACGCGGCCGAGGATGCCGACGACGTCGCCATCTACGATGCCCGGAAAGCCGAAATAGCTGCTGGCGGCGTCGTGCTGCCCGTGGAGGTTAGTGCTGCGATTCTACGAGGGGAGAGTCGGCTGAAAGCCATTCGCAAGTGGCGCGACGAGACGCAACTGCATTTGGAGTTCAAAACAGGTATCGGTCAGGGCTATCTGTCCGACCTCGAAAGTGGGCGCCGTACGGGAACCCCCGAGACCATCGCGAAGCTCGCGCAGGCTTTGAATGTGCCGGTGGAGTGGCTTTCGTAGACATTTTTGGACGCCTCGGCATCGCTCTGGCATTCGTGATGGGTTTCGCGGACTGACCCCGTCATAGGGCTATGGCGTGGACATAGTGCTCATCATCGTCGGCCGCGCCCAGCGGGAGAGAGATAAAGCGCCTCCAGCGACCGGCACAGGCCGGTCACGTCGCAGACGGCACTGGCCCGCAGGTGCGCGCGCAGGCCGCTGCGCAGCGCCGCCAGGCGCGCCGGCGTGCCGGCGGCATGCGCCAGGGCGACGGCGGCGTCCTGGAACCCGGGCACATCCGCCGCGACCCATTCGGCAAGCCCGCCCGCCGCCAGCAGCGAGCGGCTGGTGCGGCCCGCCCAGCGGTCGCCGTTGCAGGTCAGCATCGGCACGCCCTGCCACAGTGCCTCGGCCGTCGTGGTGCCGCCGTTATAGGGGAACGTGTCCAGCGCCACATCGACGCGGTCGTAGCTGCGCAGGAAGTCGAAATGCTCGGCGCCGCCCTCCAGGGTCAGCCGCTCCGCGGCGATCCCGTGGCGTGCGAACCGGTCCAGCAGGGCGGCGCGGTTCGACGCCTCGTCCAGCGTGCGGTTACGCAGCAGCAGCCGGCTGGTCGGCGCATCGCGCAGGATGGCGGCATAGGCAGCGATGGTTTGCTGCGTCAGCTTGTAGGCCGAGGCGAAGCAGCCGAAGGTCAGATGTCCCGCGCCCAGGCATGGCGGCGGCACGACGTCCGGCACCGGATAGAACACCGAGAACGCCAGGTAGGAGCCCGGCACGCGGAAGATTGGCTCGCGGTAGAAGCGCTCCTCCTCGGGCGGGATCACCGCTGCGTCGCCGACCAGCCAGTCGATGTCGGGGAGGCCGGTGGTGCCGTACATGCCGTTCCAACAGATCTGCAATCGCGCCGGCCGGTGCAGGAACACCGGCAGGCGGCGCTGAAAACTGTAGCCGTTCAGGTCCACCAGCACGTCCAGGCCCGCCTCGGCGATGTGCTGCGCCAGGGCGGCGTTCGACACGTCACCAAGCTCCCAGATGCGGTCCTCCGCGTGATCGACGTAGCCGCACGCCGCGGATGGCGTGGCGCCGTCGGAGAGGAAGTGGAATTCGAAACGGTCGCGGTCGTGGGCGTTGATGACGCCCATGTACATTTTCATCCAGTTGCGGGCACCGAAGAACGCCCCGAGATAGCCGACCCGCAGCTTGCGTCCGGCTTCGGCCGGCGCCGCCGTGACCCGGCGGAGGCCGCGCGACTCCCAGTCGATCCAGCGCCGCCGTGCCGCCATGACGTTGAAATTGTCCTGGTGCGGCGCGCCCGGGGCGATGCACGCAATGCCGGCCAGCGCGACCGCCCGCACCGCCGCATCGCCGCTGTCTGCCGCGCGTTGGTATTCCGCTATCGCGCCATCCACCGCGCCGAGTTGGAACAACGCCTCGGCCAGGTTGCAGCGCACGCGGTCCGCGTCGGGCTGCAACGCCACGGCGCGGCGCAGCGCCTCGGTGGCGTCGGCATAGGCCTTCAGCGTGAGGCTGGCGCAGCCCAGGCCGTACCATGCCGCATGCAGCGACGCATCGCCCGCGAGCGCGCTGCGGTAGGCTGCGATCGCCTCGGGATACTGCCGGTCCAGGTGGAGCGCATCGGCCCGACGGAGTTCGCTGGCAGGGTCCACGGGTCAGTGCGTCTCCGCTGGAGTGAATGCGGTTTCTAGCCAGAGTATTGCCGGCGGCGGCGTGACAGGAAGCCCCAGGGGCTCTGCCCCTGAAGCCCCGCCAGGGGGGCTTTGCCCCCCTGACCCCCCAGCAAAGGCGAAGCCTTTGCAATCCATCCG
>Ga0181521_10008352_pt1 | contig 10638 bp, 11 predicted proteins | sample PEATcosm2014_Bin_32_FD_119764 | JGI IMG/M metagenome (GOLD analysis project Ga0181521, IMG submission 119764) | Peatland microbial communities from MTU Mesocosm Facility, Houghton, MI, USA - PEATcosm2014_Bin02_60_metaG | ecosystem: Environmental > Terrestrial > Soil > Wetlands > Peat | place... | reverse complement strand
CGCCCAGCCCATAGATCTTGTCGAGCGCGCCGGGTGCGCCCTCAGTTACCAGCAGGTTCTTGGTGATGAAATTCGCACAGACGGGCAGCAGCAGTGCCGCCGCTGATATGATGACGGCGGAGAGAAGGTCCGCGAGAAGCAACCCTCGATACGGCCTGTAGTAGGAGAGGAACTTTTTGGCTCGCGAGCCCGCGAATCGAGTCGCGGCCCGCTCGGTCAGCCTTGTTTTATCGGCGCCTACGCGCGCCGGATCCACGGAATGTAGCGTTCGCATGAAACACCATGTCCTTCTGATGGGTGAAAACCGCTCTCTGAATGGACATGGACGTTGTCATTTCGCTCTCCCTGGGTTCCGTGGCTGAACCAAAAGAAGATATCACATCGGCCGCGCAGTACAAGATTGGCTTGAACCCTCACTGCTGGTCGAAAGCTTTGGTCGCACGCTTAGTGATTCGAAACGTCGAGCTGCCTGGACTGGGCCCGCAGGATGAGCTGGTGTGAGTGTCCTTCGCATTACGAGCAGGTCACGGTGCGCAGGTCGGCCCATCCGGTCACCCGACGAACGCAAATTCGTTGCGCACCCTCCATCGTTATACCTGTTGCGCGCGACGCTGCGCGCCTGGGGCAATTTGATTCCCGAGCCGGCTTGCCGCACAATTCGCCAGGTGACCCGCGAGGTTATCTAAAATCCAGCGAGACGCGCTCGATGCCGCGCCGCGAGGAAGCACGCCAATGAGTGAATTCACGATCACGCCCGCGACCCAGGATCCCGGCCTCGAAACCGCGATGAAGGTCGTCTACCAGTGGAACTACGGTTCCGAGGTCGAGGAGTTGCGGCGCCTGTACGTCAAGGCCGCCGAAGCGCAATGGATCGCCGAGCGCGATCTCAACTGGGACACGCCGATCGATCACGCCGCGTTGGCCAGCACTCCGCTCGGAATCGGCTTTCCGATCGAGCAGACATCGTACTGGCGCGCGCTCAACGAAGAGACCGTCTGGGAACTGAAGAAGCGGATGGCCGGCTTTCGGTTGAGCAACTTCCTGCACGGCGAGCAGGGCGCGCTGATGGTCGCGGCGCAACTCGTCAACGCGGTGCCCCATACCGACGCCAAGTTTTACGCCGCGACCCAGACCATGGACGAGGCCCGCCACGTCGAGGTCTTCGCCCGCTATATCGAGAAGCTCGATATGGTGCGGCCGATCGCGCCCAATCTCAAGGGCGTGCTCGACAGCACCCTCCAGACCGGCGACTGGACCAAGAAGCTGGTCGGGATGCAGATTGTGGTCGAAGGCCTGGCGCTTTACAGCTTCCGTGAGATGCGAAATCTGACCGAAGAGCCGCTGCTGAAGGATCTCCTCACCTACGTCGCGCGCGACGAGTCGCGTCATCATGCGTACGGCGTGCAATACGTCGAGCGCTGCGTTCCTTGCCTTTCTGCCAGCGAGCGCGAGGAGTTAGAAGACTTCGCGTTCGAGGCCGCCTTCGGCCTGATCGGCGGACGCAATCAGGCCGGATTCATGAGCGCGCTGATGCAAAGCTGGGCCGAAGCCGGCATCGACACCGCCGAGCTGCTGGCTTGCGCGCAGCGCGAGCGCGACGAGCTCAACCGCGACCGGCAGCGCGGGCGGCGCCTCGGCCCGGTGCAAGGATTCGTCATTCCCACGCTCAAGCGATGCGGCCTGCTGAGCGAGCGCCTCGCCGGGCGCTTTCTCGAAGTCCTGCAGGAGAATCTCAGCGCCAGGGTAGTGGGAGAGAACGTCGCCGAGTTCATGCGGCTGATCCCCGATCTGCCCGAGGATACCGCCGCGTGGGTGCTCGGCCAGATCGACTAGCCGGCCTGAAGCTCGCCTCAAGCTCGTCCAAGGGCAGAGCGATTTCGTGTCGCGTCTCGTGGCTTGCGCCTACACGTGATATCATGATATCGTTCTGTGGAAGCCCATGGCTCAACTGCTTGTCAGAAATCTAGAAGAAGGCGTGAAAGCGCGCCTCAGACGCCGGGCGAATCGGCACGGCCACAGCATGGAGGAAGAGGTGCGCGACATCCTTCGCAACGCCGCGAAGGGCGAGGAAGGCGTGGCCGTTCCGCTCGGCAGCCGCCTCAAGGCGCGATTCGCAGGCCTCGGTCTGGACGAGCAGATCGCAGAACTCCGCGGCAGGAAGGCCCGTCCCGCGGTCTTCAAAGGATGATCGTCCTGGACACCAACGTTCTCTCGGCCTTGATGCAGCGTCAGGCCGATGTGACCGTGGTCGCTTGGCTTGATCGCCAGCCATCGGAGTCAATCTGGACGACCGCTGTCACTGTGTTCGAGGTTCTGTTCGGTCTCGAACTGCTCGCGCCGGGCCGTCGCAGGCGGCAGCTCGAAGATGCGTTCATGCGCGCGATCGACGAGGATTTCCAGCGGCGCGTCCTCCCTTTCGATCACGACGCCGCCTCACAGGCGGCGCGTCATGCTGCCGAGCGGCGGACGGCCGGGAAGCCGGTCGATTTCCGCGACCTCGAGATCGCCGGTATCATATCGGCAAGGCGCGCGACGCTCGCTACCCGCAACACGCGCCACTTCCAGGGTCTTGGGATCGACGTGGTCAATCCCTGGGCAAGCAACTGAATGGGCGGGGCGCTGAAGGCGTCGGCGCGCCACGATTGTTCCGTTTCGGATAGCTCGGTAAGCTACCGGGCGGGCGGCATCGCGTCGAGCAGGGCCTTGGCCCGCGCCTCGATCGCTCTCGCCATGATGCGATCGGTGTGGATGTAGAGCCGGTTCGCCTTCACGGCCGCCAGTACCATCTCGCCGACTTCGTCGGGCGGCGTGCCTTGCGCCAGGAAAGTATTGGCGCGCGCAACTATTGCTTCCCAACTTTTGCGCTCTTCCTCAGTCCGCGTTTCGGCCGGTTGCGTGATGCGGCTGTTGGCGATGATATCGGTCGCGACCGGGCCCGGGCACAGAACGCTAACGCCTATTTTGAACGGCTCGAGTTCGAGCCGCAGAGATTCGGAAAGACCTACCACGGCGAATTTCGAGGTCGTGTAGAGTATCCCGCTGGCGCCGGACGCGAGTCCCGCGCCCGAGGCTGTGTTGACGATATGCGCGCCGCCACCGCGCTCGAGCAGGCGCGGCAGGAAGGTCTGTATCCCGTTGATTACGCCGTTCAGATTAATTCCGAGCACCCAATCCCAATACTCGTAGGTGAGGCGGGTGACATGCGCGGCTCCGGCCACGCCGGCGTTGTTGCACAGGATTGAGACCGGTCCCAGGCGGGCCTCGGCCTCGTCGGCCACGCGCGCATAGGCTTCGCGGTCTCGCACATCGAGCTTGAAGGTCTCTACGGCGGTCAGCTTCGCAAGCTCGGACCTCGCCGACGCCAGCGACGGGTCGTCGATATCCACGAGCGCGAGTTTAGCGCCCGCGCGCGCAAAGGCGCGCGCGATACCGAGCCCGATCCCGCGCGCTCCTCCGGTTATGAATGCGGTCTTCCCTTCGACGCGGTCCATTGTCGAATCAAAGCTCCTTGCGATAGCGGGCGGTCATCTCTTCCTGGCTTTCCGTGCGATCGGAGTGGCCGGTCTGATCCTTGATCATCTCGCCCAAGGTCGGCAGACCTGCGCGATCGCTCCGAGGCGCTGCGTTCCACAACTGCGCGCGCATCAGGGCTTTGCCGCACTGAAAGAACGCCCGCTCGACCGCGATCTTGAGCACGGTCTTCGGCGCTTTGCCGTTGGTGACGAAATCGCCGTCGAAATCAGCGCCGGCGACGATCTCGGCCTTGCCGAACACGCGTAGCGTCTCGTCCACCCCCGGGATCAGGAAGAGCAACGCGATGCGCGGATTGGCCGCGAGCTTGCCGAGGCTGTCGAGACGGTTATTGCCGGGCCGGTCGGGAATCAGAATCGTGCGGCTGTCCCGCACCGTCACGAAGCCGGGTGCACCGCCTCGCGGCGAGAGATCCGGATCGCCGGTGGTCGTCGCGCTGCCCATCACGCAGAACGGCGACAGCGCGATGAATCGGGCGCAATGCGCGTCGAGCTCCTTCACTTCCTTGGCCAACGCGCGCGCGCCCGGCGCCGCATAGAGTTCTCGCAGAGCCTGTGGATTCTCGATGGTACCCATGCCGGCCAGATTACCCGTGCCGCCAGCGCCATGCGAGCGCCGCGCGGACGAAGGCACCGGCAGGGACGCCGGCGCACGGAAGAGCTGCACGATGGGGGAGGCCAGCAGTAGCAGGACAATTCCTTGACTATGTACACAAATATGGATACAAGTCGTCATGGACTTTGAATGGCATGAGAACAAGCGCGCCCGGCAACCTCGCCCGCTCAGTTGCGGGAGAGGCGGCGAGCATCGCGAGCGGTGAGGGTGCAGAGATGTCGATAGTCCGGCGCAGGTCCGCAGAGCAGTCACCCTCACCCGCCTCGGCGGCCGAGGCGTCCTCTCCCGCAACTGAGCGGGCGAGGTCTTAGGAGAGGCGATGAGGGAGACCTTCAGGAGAGCAAGAGATGCGGAAGAACGAAAATATCGCGCGATTTTCGGCTGACAAGGTCAGGCGAAAAATTGCGCGTGGCGAAAGCAAGACCGATTGGAAGCGCGCCAATGCGATGTCGCGGGCGGAGGTTGAACGGCTCGCCAACCGGGACGAAGGTCCCTTGCCCGCAGATTGGGAAAGCACGATCACCATCGGGCTGCCCGCGCCGAAGCAGGACATTCACATTCGCCTTGACACAGACATCCTCGACTGGTTCAAGGCTCACGGCAGAGGCTACCAGACCCGTATCAATGCCGTGCTGCGCGGCTTCGTCCAGACGCGGCAGCGCGTGGAACGCAGGCATACGGTCCGAAAGAGACGGCGCGGAGCGAAGGCCACCACTTGAGGCAAACGCTCCCGCCACGACTACACCGCCATGCCGGCGCACCAGCCGCTCGACCATGCCCACTGGAAGTTGTAGCCGCCGAGCCATCCGGTGACATCGACCGCTCGCCGATCAGGTAGAGGCCCGGCACGTCGCGCGCCTCCATCGTTCTGGACGACAGGCCGTTAGTGTCGATGCCGCCGACGGTCACCTCGGCTTTGGCCCATCCCTCCGATTCGGTTGGCCGCACACGCCAATGCTTCAGCCGCTCGGCGATCGCGGCGAGGTCGCGGTCGGGAATATTCGCTATCGAGTCGGCGAATTGGGCAGCTTCGGCCAGAGCATGGGCGAGGCGCGTGGGAATCAGCTCGGCCAGCACGGTTTTGAGCTCGGCCCTGGGACGCGTGCGCTTGCGATCCTTGAGAAAGCTCTCAGCCTCGATCCCCGGCGCCAAGTCGATCGAGAGAATTTCGCCCTCTCGCCAGTATGACGAAATCTGGAGGATCGCCGGACCCGAGAGACCGCGATGCGTGAACAGGATGTTCTCCCGGAAACTATCGCGGCCGCAGGATACGATGGTATCGGCCGAGACCCCGGTGAGCGATTGGCATAGTCTGAGGGTCTCGCCCGCGACCTTCATCGGCACCAGGCCGGGGCGCGGCTCGATTACCGTTAGTCCGAAGCGGCGCGCGATCTCGTAGGCGAAGCCGGTCGCGCCCAGCTTCGGAATCGACAGCCCGCCGGTCGCGATCACTAGCGCCGCAGCAACGAAGCTGCCCCGGTTGGTCTCGATACGGAAGTGGCCTGCACGCGCGATCGCGCTGACGATGTGGCCGAGGCGCAGATCGACGCCGGCCGCAGCGCACTCCGCGAGCAGCATCGCGACAATCTCGCGCGCCGAACCGTCGCAGAATAGCTGGCCCAGAGTTTTCTCGTGCCAGGCGATCCGATGGCGCTCGACCAGCTCGATAAAGTCGCGCTGCGTGTAGCGGCTGAGCGCAGACTTGCAGAAATGGGGGTTGGCCGAGATGAAACGGTCCGGCGTCACCTCGAGATTGGTGAAGTTGCATCGTCCGCCGCCGGAGATCAGGATCTTTTCGCCGGCCCGATCCGCATGATCGAGCAGCAGCACGCGCCGGCCGCGCTGCCCGGCCGTCAGCGCGCACATCAGCCCGGCCGCCCCGGCTCCTACAATCGCCACGTCGAAGGCTTCCATCGCCGAGGCCAGTTAGCCATTGCGCCTGCCGACACGGCAAGTGGCGCCGCATGGCGAAATGGCGCGCCGGCTCCTAAGATCGCGCTTGAAGAATCAAAGACGAGGAAACGAAAATGGCTGAGAATTTCCTGACCGAGAAAGACCAATCGATCACGACCATCACGTTCAATCGGCCCGAGCGGCGCAACTGCGTCAATCGGCCGGTGATGAACGAGCTCGAGGGGCTGATCCGCGGCGTGCGCGACGATCGCGAAACGCGCGTGCTGATCGTCACCGGCGCGGGCGCGTCGTTCTGCGCAGGCGCCGACCTGTCGGCGGCCAAGGGCGTGAGCGATCCCAAAGAGCGCGCGCGAATTTTCGCCGAGCACAACGCCGGCGTGCCGCGGATGACGGGCCGGATATTCGATCACATCACGCGGCTCGATTGCCTCACGATCTGCGCGGTCAACGGCCACGCGGTCGGCAGCGGATGGGCGCTGGCGGCAGCATTCGACTTTATCGTCGCGGCCGAGCAGGCGGAATTCTGGGTGCCGGAGGTCGAGCTGGGAGCGCCGTTCACCGGCGGACCGGCGATCGCGCTGGCGTCGCGGATGGGACCCTGGCGCGCGAAAGAGGCGATGATTCTGTGTCGCCGTTACAAGGCGCGCGAGCTGTTCGAGATCGGGATGGTCAACCAGGTGGCGGCGGCGGACGCACTGATGCCGGCCGCACGCGAGCTCGCCGCCAGGCTGCTCAAGATGCCGGAGCGGGCCGCGCGCGCCACCAAACATTTTGTCGACGGCGTGTTTATCGGCGAGAGATTGTATTAGCGTGGCGCGCGCAAATCGCGGCGCCGATTTTGGAGTAGGAGCGATAAGGAGCAGGCGACCTCACCCGCGCGTCACGGCGTTTGCAAGAAGAGAGCAAACGCCGCGCCGCTTGCCCTCTCCCTGGTCAGGGAGAGGGACTAAGAGCGGAGCGTTAGCGAGCGCTGGGTTTTACACCTCTCCCTGACCAGGGAGAGGTCGCGCGAGCATCGCGAGCGCAGGTGAGGGTAGCCTGGAGTTCACGCCGATCGAAAGACTTTCAAGAAAGCGCGAGTCCATCCTCGGTGAGCCGCTGCTCCAGTATCGGCAGGCGGTCGTGGCCCCAGAACGGTTCGCCGTCGAGAAGGAATATCGGCACGCCGAAGATGTGATCGGCGGCCGCTTCGTCCTGCGCCTGTTCGTAAGCGCGAAGGCCCCGGCCGGCGAGATACTCGCGATACTGTTCGGACATGCCGAGGCTTGCGATTAGCGCGGCGACGGCGTCGGGCCGATCGGCTTCGAACTCGCGCCGGAAGAATAGCTCGTAGGCCTTGCGGCTGTAGTCGAGCAGGCGGCCCTGGGTTTCGGCGAACAGCCCGCCGATCAGCGCGGGCGTAGTGTCGTAGACTTTGAGCGGTCCGCGAATCACCAGACCGCGCTGCTTGGCCCATCGCCGGGCGTCGAGGTACGAGTATTTCGCTTTGTACTCGGAGTAGGTGCTGCGCTCGCCTTTGCCCTTGATTCGGAGCTGGAAGGGAATCCATCGGAGGCGCACGCGGTAGCGCTCTTCGAGCGCAAAAGCGGGATCGAACGCGAGATACGCGAACGGACTCTTGTAGTCCGAGTACATCTTGATCTCTTTGCGGTCGATCTCTTTCCGTTCCATCGAGACCTGCCGACTATTGCGGATCGGCGAGTTTCAAGAGCTGCTTGCCGAAGTTCGCGCCGGTGAAAAGCCGGATGATCGTTTTGGGTGCGTTCTCGAGCCCCTGCACGAGATCGATCTTGTTCTTGATCTGGCCTTCGGCGTAGCACCTGGTCAGGTCGTCGATCGCCTCCGGATAGCGCTTGGCAAAGTGGAATACGAGGAAGCCTTCCATCCGCGCGCCGCGAAAGATCAGATTGAAATAGTTTTTCGGTCCCCAGCCGGCCACGCCGGCGGCTTCGTTGTATCGGGAGATCGCGCCGCACAGCACGACCCGCGCGCCGTTGGCGAGCCGCGCCAGCGCGAGGTCGAGGATCTCGCCGCCGACGTTGTCGAAGTAGACGTCGATTCCCTTGCTGCAATGCCGCGTCAACGCGTCGCCGACGTTTTCATTTTTGTAGTCGATCGCGGCGTCGAAGCCCGCTTCCCTGGTTAGCCAGTCGCATTTGTCGGGTCCGCCCGCGATTCCGACCACGCGGCATCCTTTGATCTTCGCGATCATTCCGGCGACCGAGCCGGTGGCACCGGCCGCGCCCGAGACGACGAAGGTGTCGCCCTGTTTCACTTGTCCGACCGAGAGCGTGCCGAAGTAGGCAGTCAGTCCCGTGGTACCGAGCAACGAGAGCGCGAGGATCGGATCGGTATCGGGCGGCAACTTCCGCAAGCCCATCAGTCCGCCGCCGGCGCTCACCGTGTAGTCTTCCCATCCGAAAAGCCCCTGCACGAGGTCGCCGGTCGCAAGCTCAGGCCGGCGGGACTCGACCACTTGCCCGACGGCGCCGGCCTTCATCACTTCACCGAGCGGAATCGCCGGCATGTAAGTGTCGATCGACATCCATCCGCGCTGCGTCGGGTCGAACGAGAAGGCGAGATTGCGGATCAGCACCTGCCCGTCATTGAGGGGCGCGACCGCAGTCTCGTTCCATCGGAAGTCACTCTCCTTGATGAGACCTTGCGGCCTCACCGCGAGCAGCCACTGGCGATTCTTCAGTTCAGCCATCGATTTTCTTTCCTCTCAGCAGAATATGATCCGAGGCGCCCGCGGGTGCAACCGCCCGGGCGTTCTGGGGAAAAAGTGTGCGGGTGTGGATCGTCCTCGGGTCCATTCGATGTGCGCGCTGTACAGATTCGGCTACGATGCGTGCGCGATGAACCCGGTCGTCAGGATTTGCCGGCTGCGGCAGAGCACCACGGCTCTGCCCGCCTATCAGAGCGCTCACGCTGCCGGGATGGATCTGGTCGCGGACCTCAAAGAGCCGATGGTGCTTCGATCGATGGGGCGGGCGGCGGTGCCGACCGGAATCGCGATTCAGATTCCGGCCGGCTTCGAGGGGCAGGTGCGTCCCCGCAGCGGGCGCGCTATAAATGAAGGGCTGACAGTGGTCAACGCGCCGGGCACGATCGATGCGGACTACCGGGGCGAAGTTAAAGTATTACTTGTAAATCTCGGCGAGCACGAGGTTTCGATTCACCCCGGCGAGCGAATCGCTCAACTGGTGATCGCGCCGGTCGTGCGCGCGGAAGTGATAGAAGTCGATCGGCTCGAAGAGAGTTCGCGCGGTGAAGGCGGATTTGGACACACCGGACGGTAGAACCAATACCCTCACCCGGCAAGCGCGGCGCTCGCCGACCTCTCCCTGGTCAGGAAGAGGTGTTGGACGCAGCCAGGAAGCGGGGAATGAGGCCGAACTTGATGCGGCGCTGACTGCTGTTACGCCGATCGACGGGCGCTACCGGGGGCGCACCGCTGCGCTCCGCGACTACTTCAGCGAGCTCGCGCTGATCCGCTATCGCGTGCGGATCGAAGTCGAGTGGTACCTCTCGCTTGCCGCGAATCCGGCGATCGATGCGCTTCCCGCTCTCAGCGTCGCGACGATACGCCGGATGCGCGCGCTCTACACCGAGTTCTCGATCTCCGATGCGCGCCGGGTCAAGGCGATCGAGCGCGAAACCAATCACGACGTCAAGGCGGTCGAGTACTTCGTCAAGGAAAGACTGCCCGCGATCGATTCCGGCGCTCCGGTCGAGATGGTCCATTTCGCCTGCACGTCGGAGGACATCAACAACCTCGCCTACGCCTTGATTCTCAAAGAATTCGTCGAGCGCGAACTGAGCCCGAAGCTCGCGCTGCTGATCGAGACCATCGCTGCGCTCGCGCGGCGCTACAAATCCGTCGCGATGCTCGCGCGCACCCATGGCCAGGAAGCCACGCCGACTACGATGGGCAAGGAGCTGGCGATCTTTGCCGCCCGCCTCGATCGCCAGCGCCGCCACCTCGGCGCGCAGGAATATCTCGGCAAGCTCAACGGCGCGGTGGGCAACTTCAACGCCCATCAGGCGGCGTATCCCGAGGCCGACTGGATCGCGCATTCGCGCGCCTTCGTCGAAAGCCTTGGCCTCAAGTGGAATCCCCTCACCACCCAGATCGAGAGCCACGACTTTATCGCCGAGCTGTTCGACACGATGGTGCGAATCGACACCATCCTGCTCGATTTCGCGCGCGACATCTGGGGCTATATCGCGATCGGATACTTCGCGCAGAAAGCGGTCGCGGGTGAGACCGGCTCCTCGACCATGCCGCACAAGGTCAATCCCATCGACTTCGAGAACGCCGAGGGCAATCTCGGCGTCGCGACTGCGCTGTTCCAGCATCTCGGAACCAAGCTTCCGATCTCGCGATGGCAGCGCGATCTCAGCGACAGCACGGCGATTCGGAGCACGGGCGCGGCCTTCGGCCACGTGGTCGTGGCGCTCATATCGATCGGGCGCGGCCTCGATCGCGTCGAGCTGAACCGCGAGAAAATCGCGGCCGATCTCGACGCCGAGGCGGCCTGGGAAGTGCTCGCCGAGGCGATCCAGACCGTGATG
>Ga0181521_10008348_pt1 | contig 10647 bp, 8 predicted proteins | sample PEATcosm2014_Bin_32_FD_119764 | JGI IMG/M metagenome (GOLD analysis project Ga0181521, IMG submission 119764) | Peatland microbial communities from MTU Mesocosm Facility, Houghton, MI, USA - PEATcosm2014_Bin02_60_metaG | ecosystem: Environmental > Terrestrial > Soil > Wetlands > Peat | place... | reverse complement strand
CGACGTCGTGGTCGGGATCAACCTGCTGCGCGAGGGGCTGGATCTTCCCGAGGTATCGCTGATCGCGATTCTGGACGCTGACAAGGAAGGGTTCCTAAGGTCGGAGGGCTCGCTGATCCAGACGATCGGGCGCGCGGCCCGCAACGTCAACGGCCGGGCGATTCTCTATGCGGACGTGGTGACCGGCTCGATGCGGCGGGCGATGGACGAGACCGGCCGGCGGCGCGCGCGGCAGGTCGCCTACAACGCTGCCCATGGCATCACCCCCGTCGGCATCAAGAAAGCCGTCCAGGACGTCATGGAAGGCGCCCGGTCGGGCGAGGAGCGCGGCCGGTCGCTCGATGGTGGCGCGTTCGCCGAGCTCACTCCCGAGCAGATCGTCAAGCGCATCAGGAAGCTCGAGGCCGAGATGTACAAGCACGCGCGCAATCTCGAGTTCGAGGAGGCGGCCCAGGTGCGTGACCAAATCGCCGAACTGCGCCAGGCGGAGCTCGGCCTCAGCGGGCGGCGCGCGGGGTGACACAGCTGCCACGCACCTGACGCGCCGACGGGGAGCGGCTGCGGTCGCTTTCGCCCCCATCGTGCGCGTTGCAGCACCGGCCCTGAACCCCGTCGGAGATGAGACATTCGCGTCGTTCCGGCGGCGCAGCAACGCTCTCCCGTCACTGGTCATTCACGCGGCGCGGCGCTACCCCGTGCTAGGATGCGGCCCCCCGGGGCGCGGCGGCGCGTGCCCGGCTAATAACGCAATCACGCAAACAATCGTTCAAGGGGAAACCATGAAGTCAAAATGGATTGTCGGCGGCCTATTGTCGGCTGCCGTATGGATGTTCGCCGCTCCCGTGCTCGCGGATGACCTGCCGTACAAGGAAGGTCCGGTGACGGACGTGACGGCGGTCCGGACCAAGTCCGGCAAGTTCTTCGAGTACTGGGCGTTCCTCGCCAAGGACTTCAAGGCTGACATGGATGAGGCCAAGAAGGAGGGGCTCGTCGTGTCATACAGTGTGCAGGCGGCGACTCCTCGCAGCCCGCACGATCCGGATCTGTATCTGGTCGTGACCTACCCAAACATGGCGGCGTTTGACACGCTCGCGGAGAAGATGAACGCGATCTCGAAGAAACTGCGCGGCACGACCCCGCAACAAGAGGACAAGGCGTCGGGGGATCGTGAGGCGATCCGCGAGATCCTCGGCGACCAGATTATCCGCGAGTTGCAGTTCAAGTAGCTTCCGGCCGTTGAGCCGGCGTCCGGGCGCACGTGCGTCAGGGCGCCGGCATCTCGGCGGACAGAGTCTCGCCCGCGACTGTGCCGTCGAGTCGCGCGCGGGAATCCGCGACGCCCTCCGGCCAGCGCACCGTTAGACGTCCCGCCATTCCGCCCGCCGACCTGAAGCGAATGCGCGCGATCGCCGCACCGCGGTCCGGCGTCCATGCCACCGTCCCGGACACCCACAAATCCTCGGCCCAGCGAAGCTTGCTGAGGCGCGCGCTGCGGCGGCCGTCGGCAGCGGTCGTCACGGTGAAGTGGCCGCCGCGCAGCCCGACGCCGCGGCCGCTCGAGTTGGCCGCGAGCCGCGGCAATACATCGCCGACCGTATGGACCGCCGCGGCCGCGGCCACCAGCCCGTCGTGACCGGCGTGATTCGCCGGCAACGCCCTGGCCGGTGCCGCGCGCGCAAATCCGCGAATGAACGGCGGTGCGAGGCGCACCGGCGGCACTTCGCCGGCGCAGCTCGCATCCGGTCCCGTCCCCGGGTCGGGATTTGCGATGAACGCCTGCACCAGCCGTGCGCCGCAGTCGCTGCGGGCGCCCCACAGCGCGGCCACGTGGAAGCCGTTACTGATCACGATCTGGCGGGCGTGCGGAAACTGCGCGGCGGCGGCGGCACCGTCCGCGACGGTTGTCATGTTGTCGAGTTCGCCCGACAGCACCAGGACCGGTACCGGCGGAAACACCGCATCATCGGGCACGACGTGCGAGGCCGGGTGCGCCTGGTCGGCGACCGGCCAGTCGACGCACTCGTCGAGGAATGCGTAATCCAGCGGCATCGCCCGAAACTCGTCGATCGAGAACGGCGCATAAGTGTCGGGAGCGGCCGCTTGCCGCGCGGCCAGCGCACGGTCGCGGTCGGCGCGGCGCGCATCCGGCGGCAGGCGCATGTCGAAAATCTGCGGCCCGTCCTGACACCAGAGTGCCGCCGCGAGCCCTTCGCTGAACTTCCGCGGGTCACGCGTCGGGTCGCGCGAGTCGACGTTGGCAAGCGTCTCGGCCATCAGCCGTAGCAGTGGCAGGCGATCGCCCGCTGCGAACGCGCGGGCCGCCGCGTCAGTCTCGCGCAGCGTCGCCTCGGGTGGCGCGGCGCCGAACATCACGATCGCAAGGACGCCGGCGTTGGCGGTAAAACGCTGCACCGTACCGTCGTAGTCGCTCGCGCTCGCGCGGAACGGGCGGGCCCGTAGCTCCCGCAGTGCCGGTGCAATGTGCTCCATCGAGGTGCCGGGCACGGCCCGGCACCAGGCCGAGCGCTCGCAGGCGAGATTGAACCGATCGCGCATTGCCGGGGCATAGCTCGGGTACCAGGGGATATCGGAGCCGACGAGCGGGTAGGCGCCGTCAAGCACCAGCGAGCGCAGCCGGGCGCCGTGCCGGACTGCGAACACCTGCGCGAAGAACGTGCCCTCCGAGTCGCCGTACAAGTCGATCGTGGAGATGCCGAGCGCGTCGAGGATCGCGGCCAGATCGTCGCCGGCCAACGCGGTGCTATAGAGGGGAGCGGTCGGCCCGAGCGATGCGCCGCACGCACCGATGGCTTCGACCGTCAGCACCGGATCGTGCTGCAGGCCCGGACAGTCGATCGCCCCCGACCGGCCGGTGCCCCGGTTATCTACCAGCAGCACGTCGCGGTTTGCGCGCAGCGGCGCAAACAGGGGCAGGTAGCTGTCGCGGGACTCGGTGGTTGAGTAGCCCGGTCCCCCCACGCTCGCGACCAGCGTACCGCTCGCGGGTTCGGCAGCGTTGTGCGGGTAGTACTCGAAATACACCCACACCGTGCCTGGCACCGCGCCGAGCGGGTCTAGCGGCCGCTCGAGCGTCCCGCAGTAGGCGCCGGGCGGGTCGCAAACATGCAGTTCCATTGTGCCCACGCGTCGCGCGGCCGGGCGCTCCGCGGCCGGCGGCTTGGGTGCAGCCGCCGCGACCACGCCCGCGGTTACGCAGGCCGCAACCGCGACCGTGAGCCAGCGAATCATGCTGTCAGCGCTGGCATCGGGGCTCGGCGGGGAACGAGTCGCAGAACCGGCCGTCGCCTCGCGGCGCTGCGGGGAATCCGATCAGCCCTTCAGAGCCCCGGCAGGCCGAGGCGCGGATCGCGTGTCCGATCTCACGTCGCAGGCGCACCCGAGCGGCATCGGGCGCGGCCGCAAGGCGCGTGCAGCAGGCCCGAGCCCGCGCCGTCGCCACGCTGCGGACCCATTGCATCAGGATTTCCCCTCGCGGTCGCGAAGCACTATTCTGCTGCGAATCGCTGGCCTGCGCCAGACGCCCACCGACTGGGAGAACATATGCCGCGGATCCAGAGACTCCTGATCGCCGCCTGCCTCGCGCTCTGCTTGTGCCCGGCCGCTTTCGCCGGCCAGACGCGCAACGTGATCCTGGTCATCAGCGACGGCGTGCGCTGGCAGGAGGTGTTTACCGGCGCCGACCCGCTGCTTCTCAACGACAAGGAAGGCGGCAGCTGGACCCCGGTGGCGGAGCTCAGGCAGAAGTACTGGGACGACGATCCCAAGGTGCGCCGCAAGCTCCTGTTCCCATTCCTATGGGGCACGGTCGCGACCCACGGGCAGCTTTTCGGCAACCAGCTCGAAGGCAGCGTCGCGCACGTCACCAACGCGATGTGGTTCTCGTATCCTGGCTACAACGAGATGGCGAGCGGCGTCAACGACCCGCGAATCGATTCGAACGAATTCGGGCCCAACCCGAACGTGACGGTATTCGAGTGGCTCAACACCATTCCGGAATTCGCCGGCAAGGTGGAGATCTTCGGCACCTGGAGCGCCTTCGCCGACATCTTCAATGGCGAACGCAGCAAACTGCCGATTCGCGCGGGCGCGACGCTCGTCGATGCCTCGGACACGAGCCCGCGCGGCAAGCTGCTCACCGAGCTCTACCAGACGACGACCCGGCTGGAGGGCTCCGATCCCTTCGACTCTTTCCTGCATGTCGCGCTGCGCGACCACCTGAAGACGCACCGGCCGCGCGTGCTGTTCGTCGGCTACGGCGACACCGACACATGGCAGCACGTTGGGCGCTACGACGCGCTGCTCGAGACAGCGCATTCCTTCGACGCCTTCGTCGCCGACCTGTGGAAACAGGTGCAGTCGATTCCCGCGTACAAGAACCGGACCACGCTAATCATCTCCACCGATCACGGGCGGGGCAGCGGGCCGGTCGAGTGGAAAGATCACGGCGTCGAGGAGAAGGGCTCGGACAACATCTGGATCGCGGTGCTCGGGCCCGACACGCCGCCGCTCGGCGAGCGGCGCAACGTGCCGGCGGTGACCCAGTCACAAATTGCCGCCACCATCGCCGCGCTCGTCGGCCAGGACTTCCGGGCCTTCAAGCCCGCGGCAGCACCATCGCTGCTCGAGGCGCTGAGCGGCCCGTAGAGGGTACCGCGGCTCAGCGCGGCGCGGGTTCGACGCGCTCTTCCGGCTTCGCGCCGCCGGAGGCTGGTGTTTCACGATGGTACGGCAGCCACGCGTAGATCTGAGGCGATGTCTGCGGGTACGTCAGGAACTCCTCGCGCTCCTCCACGACGCGATCGAGCCGTCGGCGGGACAGCCGCCACAGCGCAAACAGCGTGAATGCGAGGCTCAGCACGACCGCGTAGACGAAGAACGCGCTCGGGGTGGTGAGCTGTATGGCCAGCGTCCCGGTCGTCGGACCGATCGCCGCGCCGAGCGCCCACACGAACAGTAGAGTCGAGGACAGCGCGACGTAGTCGGACATGACCGATCGGTCGTTTGCGTGCGCGACGCCCACGGCGTAGAGGCTCTCAGCGAAACCGCCGAACGCCGCGAACAGCACGGCGAGCAGCGGGAAGGGCGTCTGGCGGTCGACGGTCGCGAGCGCGGCGGCCACGGCGAGCGTGCCTGCGCCGAGGCCGATCAGGGCGTACAGCCGGTCGACCTTGTCGGAGATGTAGCCGATCGGCCATTGCAGAAACAGCCCGCCGAGCGAGACACAGGCCATCAGCATGATGATGTGGCCCTGGTCGAACCCGATCCGTTCGCCGAACAGCGGACCCACGGTCGTGAACGCCGTCAGGATCAGGCCGTTCAGCAGGCAGGCGAGCACGCTGACGGGCGAGGTGCGCAGCGCCTTGAGGATCTCGAGGCGGACGCGGTGCGGCAGAGTAGGGGCGCGCACGTCTATTCCGGCCATCGGCACCAGTGCCAGCGTGGTGGCAATGCCGGCGATGAACAGCATCTCCGGGCCCCTGACGTCGAGGTTCTTGCCAAGCAGCTGGCCAATGCCATAGAAGAGGCCGTAGACAAGCACGTAGAGCGTCAGCAGGCGGCCGCGCTGTTCGTTCGAGACGAGCGCGTTGAGCCAGCTCTCGACAATGACGGACAGGCCCGCGGCGTTGGCACCGAGGAGGAAGCGCAGCACGGCGAGCATCGCGACCCCGTTGGCGAAATGCATGCCGAGGATCGCCACTGCCTTCATGCCGGCGAAGGCCGCGTAGGCGCGCTCCAGGCCGACCGGCGCAATGATGCGGTGCGCGTGGAGGCAGCCCACCAGGAACCCGAGCGCCTCGGCCGTTGCGATCAGGCCGATGACCCCGGGCGAGAGCCCCATCGCCGAGAAACGCAGCGGCAGCAGCGTGCCGAGGATGCCGGAGCCGACCATGATCAGCGCCGTGCTGATCAGCGGCGGGGCTACCCGCCACGGAAGCGCGGTGGCAGGGCTGGGGGGCGCTGTCGGTGCGGCGGTCGTCATGGGGCCCCTTTATCGCAGATCCGGAGCGGCAGCGACAAAAGAAAAGCGACGCTCACAGGCCCGACGTGCATCGGCGCAGCGTGGTTCGACCCGTACGTGTACCGGTCGAGAAAGGGAACGTGCCACGGGTCCACGCGCGCAAGTCCAGCGGGATATCGGCGGCCTCACCCGGGGTGGCCCGCGGCATGCGGCACTGCGCTCCGTCCTCGAGCGGGCGAGCGCGGCGCGGCGCCTGCCAATCGCGTACGATGGAACGCCCAAGCAACCGCGGCGGACCCGGGCGATGGGCAAACAGCGGCTCGAAGCGTTCAGCGATGGGGTCATCGCGATCATCATCACGATCATGGTTCTCGAGCTCAAGGTACCGAATGGCACCGCGCTCGCAGACCTGGTGCCGCTCGAGCCCGTGCTGCTCAGCTACGTGCTCAGCTTCGTCTTCGTCGGCATCTACTGGAATAACCACCACCACATGCTGCACGCGGTGCACCACGTCAGCGGCGCCGTGCTGTGGGCGAACCTGCACCTGCTGTTCTGGCTGTCGCTGGTGCCGTTCGTGACTCGCTGGCTCGGCGAGGACGGGCTCGCAGCGACGCCCGTCGCGCTCTACGGTGTCGTGCTCCTGATGGCGGGCTGCGCGTACACGATCCTGCAGAAGGTGCTCGTCGCGCGCCACGGCCGCGACTCGCTGCTGGCGCGGGCGGTGGGCCGCGACCTGAAGAGCAAGGCATCGCTCGCTCTATACGTGCTCGCGATCGTTGCCGCCCTGGCGAAGCCTATCGTGGCCGTCGCCCTGTACGTGGTAGTCGCGATCCTCTGGCTCGTGCCCGATCGGCGGATCGAGGCCGCTCTGGCCGACTGACCCGTACTGGGCCGGTTTGCGGCGCTTTGCGCTCGGGGCAGAGTTCACCGGCCGAAGGGAGAAGTCCAATGCCACAGGCAACGCGCATCGCGCGTCCCGACTTGTCGTCCAGGCCCTCGCAGCTGGCCGTGGAGCGCCTCATGGACGCGACTCCTGGCGCGCTGTTCCGCGCCTGGACCGAGCAGTTCGACCGTTGGTTTGCGGCCCCGGACACCGTGCTCATGGTGCCGCAGGTTGATACCGCATTCTTTTTCGAGACTCACTACGAGGGGCAGCGCCACCCGCACTACGGCCGTTTCATCACGCTCGACCCCGACCGGCGCATCGAACTGACCTGGCTCACGGCAGCGGGAACCCAGGGTGCAGAAACGCTGGTCGCCGTCGACTTCGCCCCGCGCGGGCACGGAACGCTGTTGCGCCTGACCCATTCTGGATTCCCGGACGCGCAGTCGCACAAGCGTCACCAGGAAGCGTGGCCGCGGGTCCTTGAGCATCTTGACGCGGTGCTCAGTGGCCACGGACGATAGGCGCCGCGGACCATCAGCCGGCAACCGGCCGACCGAATCTTCTGCCCCACCGGCCCGTGTCAGGGAGATCGACGTGCCAGATTCATTTAGAGCCTCGCGCGATGTCATCATTCGAACGAATGCATTCCGCGAGGCAATCCAATTTTATGAGTCAGTTGCCGGCTTGCCGATCGTGCAGCGCAGCCAACTGCTCGTAGGCTTTGACGCCGGAGCATTCCGTTTATACGTCGAAAAGGGGTCGGCGCACGGGCCGGTGTTCGACTTTCTGGTTCCGGACATGCTGCGCGCCAAGAGTTCGCTGTTGGCGGCAGGGTGCACCGTCCAGGAGGAAGACCCATCCGTCCCGCGTTGCTACATTCGCGACCCGTTCGGTCTGGTATTCAACATCGAGCAGCGCGCCATGGCGGATTGAGGCAGCCTTACGCGACCGGCCGACGCCGTCCGCCGGCTGCTGCCCGCAACCTAACGCGATGCGTCGGAAACGCCTCGCCCCCGCCGACTGCGGTGTTCGGGCGCCGCCGACCCACGGCGTCGGGAGTAACGGCCATGCGCTGCTGCCGACGAAGTTGACGACCACCGGCGCGGGATTCGCGGCGACCGTCGGCTGGGTGCGATTCCGCCCGCTCGCATGGGACGGGTGGCGCGAGTGAGCGGCTGACCGCCGCCCGACCCTCGGGCCGCGCCACGCGTATTGCTGCGACAGCCTTGGCCGCCTGCTGCTAACATTTTGCGCCATGCGCAATCCAATGCTCCCGGTAGTCATTGCGGCGTACCTCTCCATTGCGGCGTACGCATCGGCTGGCACCACGTCGTCTGACATCGACGCGCGCGTCGCCGCCCAGAACGCGCTCTTCGAGGAGCAGTACCAGTCCGATCTCAAAGCGCATCCGGAGCGAGCGACCTCCTACGGCGATTATCGCTATAACGACCGGCTGGACGAGCGCTCTCTCGCCGCACTCAGCGGCGAGCACGCGAGCGATCTGGATTTTCTTGCGCGTCTGAAAGCGATTCCGACGACCGGCTTTTCCGACCAGGACGCGATGTCCCACGAGGTGCTGCTGCGGACGCTGCAGCAGCGCATCGACAACTATGGCTTCAAGGAATACGAGATGCCCGTGAGCCAAATGCAAGGCCCGCATCTCGAGTTCGCCGATCTGCCGCTTGCCGTCCCATTCGAATCGGTGAAGCAGTACGACGACTACATTGCTCGTCTCCGCCAGATTCCGCACGCGTTTGCCGACACCGAAGAGGTTCTCCGTGCCGGGCTGAAGGACAATCTCATGCCCGTGCGCTTCCTGCTCGAGAAGGTCCCCGGGCAGTGCGAAGGCGTAGTCAGCGCCGATCCTTTCCTGCTGCCCACCCGAAAGTTCCCCGCCCGCATCTCGCTCGGCGATCAGAAGCGCCTGACCAAGGCCATCACCGACACGGTCGTGAACGAGGTTTTGCCGGCGTACCAGTCTTTCGGGAATTTCATTCGTACCGAGTACGCGCCCCACGGCCGCACCACGTTGGCCGTGACCTCGCTGCCGGATGGCGAGAAGCGCTATCGCAACGACATCCGCAGACGTACCAGCGTCAGCACGCTGACTCCCGACCAGATACACCAGATCGGTCTGCGGGAAATGGACCGGATACAGGCCGAGATGCTCGTCATCGCGCGCCAGCAAGGATTCACCGATCTTGCGGCGTTTCGAGAGTCGCTCAGGACCAACCCCAAATACCGGGCGGTCTCTGCAGAACAGATTCTCGCGGACTTTCGCCGGTACATCGCACAGATGCAGCCCAGGCTGCCGGAGTTGTTTGGTTACATCCCGGGCTCGCCGGTCGCGGTCGAGGCGATCCCGGACTTCCAGGCGGCGATGGCGACGCACTATCAAACCGGCACGCCGGACGGCAAACGACCGGGTCGAGTGGTCGTGGCGACTTCGCATTTTGCAGACCGCTCGCTGATCAATGACGAAGCGGTCGCTTATCACGAGGGGATACCGGGCCATCACATGCAGCGCTCGGTGGCGCAGCAAATGACTGGCCTGCCGAAGTTTCGCCAGCACGTCAGCAACTCGGGGTACATCGAAGGCTGGGCGCTGTACGCCGAACAGCTCGGCAAGGAAGTGGGTTTCTATCAGGACCCGGTGAGCGACTATGGTCGCCTCGCCAGCGAACTGTTCCGCGCCGTGCGACTCGTGGTCGACACCGGCATTCATTCAAAAGGCTGGACTCGCGACCACGTCGTCGAAGTGCTGCGTAAATCCGGAGCCATCGACGAGCCGAGCATCCAGTCCGAAACCGATCGTTACATCGCCTGGCCGGCGCAGGCGCTCGCGTACAAGCTGGGCCAGCTGAAGTTCCGCGAACTGCGTGATCGTTCCCAAAGGGAGTTGGGTACCAGCTTCGATATTCGGAGTTTTCACGACGAGATGCTCAGCGGCGGCGTCCTGCCACTCGACCTGCTGGACTCGCGGACTGATGACTGGATTCGGGCGCAGAAACTCGCGCGCAATCCTGCGGCTGCCAACTGACCCGAATTCCACGGGGGCCGCCCCGTGCTGCCCGGCCGGGCGGACCGCACCGGACTGTCCGCGGCTTGACGCAAATCAGTGTCCTCGCGCTGGCCGCTCGCGGTCGCCTGCGCTTGTCCGCCGTGGCCGAGGCCGGCGATACGGCCGGCGCCGGGACGGAAATGGAAGCAGTCGGTGCGGCGGTGCCAAACCCAGCGTCTCAGCCGGCAACCCTGACCATAGCTGGTGGATCGGGCCGGCCGACGGAGCGGCCACGCATCCGGACACGGCCGACGCAGTCCTCAAGACCGCTGGCACGTTCGTCGATTGCTACCGGTTCCGCGCCGACATCCAAGACCGTCGTGGTGACTGGCCGGGCGCCCGGAAAACGTACGGCGACGCAGTCGTGCTCGCAAAGTACGGCGACGCGCTCAAGTACGCGCCGAACTGGAAGCAGCTCAAGGGAGCGCGTGAGGCGGCAACGAAGCCGAGGTCGTGATTAGCCCTCCCGATAGCAGCCATGAGCGACCGGCTGCAGCGGGTTCACGAGCGGCCGTAGGCTGTGAAGCGGGGGTCACTGGCTCCCGAGAGGCAGCACCTGGCCTATTCCGTTGAAAAACCCGTCATCAGGGTGCCGTCGGCGGGCCCGCATCAGGCGGGGTTCTCGTTATTGCTGAGCTTTTTGGCATGCTGGCCGATGTGGTCGGGCCGGTTTGAGTTTGGTTTTCGCTAAGCAGGCGCTGGAACGGCCTCCGTCAGCAT
>Ga0181521_10008346_pt1 | contig 10648 bp, 5 predicted proteins | sample PEATcosm2014_Bin_32_FD_119764 | JGI IMG/M metagenome (GOLD analysis project Ga0181521, IMG submission 119764) | Peatland microbial communities from MTU Mesocosm Facility, Houghton, MI, USA - PEATcosm2014_Bin02_60_metaG | ecosystem: Environmental > Terrestrial > Soil > Wetlands > Peat | place... | reverse complement strand
GACCTGGTCGAAGTAGCCGGTGCCGACGAACCGCTGGTGCTTGACGGCGTGATAGCCCCCTTCGGCCTCGCGGGCGAACTCGGCCTGCTGGACCTTCGAGTAGGCGGTCATGCCGGCGTCCTTGTAGGCCCGGGCCAGCTCGAACATTGAAAGGTTCAGGACGTGGAAGCCGGCAAGAGTGATGAACTGGAACTTGTAGCCCATCGCGCCGAGCTCACGCTGGAACTTGGCGATGGTCGCGTCGTCGAGCTTGGCCTTCCAGTTGAACGACGGCGAGCAGTTGTAGGCCAGCAACTGGTTCGGGAACTTCTCGTGGATCGCCTCGGCGAACTTCCTGGCCTCGGCCATGTTGGGCTCGGAAGTTTCACACCAGAGCAGGTCCGCGTAAGGGGCGTAGGAAAGCCCGCGGCTGATGGCGACGCGGAGACCGCCGGTCATGACGGAAAAGCCCTCCGGCGTCCGCTCGCCGGTGAGGAACGGCCGGTCGCGTTCGTCGATGTCGTTGGTCACCAGGTGGGCCGACAGCGCGTCGGTCCGCGCGACCAGGACCGTGGGCACGTCCATCACGTCGGCGGCCAGTCTCGCGGCATTGAGGGCCCGCAGGAATTGCGACGTGGGGACGAGCACCTTGCCCCCCATGTGCCCGCACTTCTTCTCGCTGGCGAGCTGGTCCTCGAAGTGCACTCCCGCTGCGCCGGCTTCGATCATCGCCTTCATGATCTCGAACGAATTGAGCGGGCCGCCGAAACCGGCCTCGGCGTCGGCGACGATCGGGGCGAAGTAGTCGAGCGTGTCACGCCCCTCGGCGTGCTGGATCTGGTCGGCCCGGCGGAGGGCGTTGTTGATCGATCGCACCAGGGCCGGCGCACTGTTGCAGGGGTACAGGCTCTGATCGGGATACATCTGCCCGGCGAGGTTGGCATCAGCCGCGACCTGCCAGCCGCTCAGGTAGATGGCCTTCAGACCCGCCTCGACCATCTGGATTGCCTGGTTGCCCGTGACGGCGCCCAGGGCGGGGATGTAGGGCTCGGTGTGCAGCAACTGCCAGAGCCGCTCGGCGCCGCGGCGCGCCAGGGTGGACTCGATGTGCACCGAGCCGCGCAGCTCGGTGACTTCCTTCGCGGTGTAATCTCGCCGGCTCCCCTTCCAGCGCGGGTCCGTCTGCCACCGGTTGTTTAGCTCATCGGCTTTCGGTGCACGATACTGCATGACCAATCCCTCCCGATCGAATAAGAACTGTTCGCGGCTCTGCGCCCCCATCGAGGCTGGCACGCCTGACCTCGCGTGCCGGGACGACCGCCGCAGCATTAGAAGCCCGCCTCGCCGGGCAATTACGGAAGAAGCTCATAAGCGGGAAGCGTGAGGAATTCGACGAGTGTCGGGCTTGTGGTGACCTGGTCGAAAACCTGTCGGGCGAGCGGATACTTGCCCTGGTCATACTCTTCGGGGCCGATGTCCGCTCGAATCTTGCCCAGTTCCTCGTCCATGAAGCTGCGGAACAGCTCGGCGGTGATCTTGCGGCCGTCGTCGAGCACGCCACGGGGATGCCGGATCCATTGCCAGATCTGAGTGCGGGAGATCTCGCAGGTGGCAGCGTCTTCCATCAGGTTGAAGATGGGCACGCAGCCTGAGCCTCGCAGCCAGCTCTCGAGGTAACGGAGCCCGACGTTGATGTTGGTGCGCAGGCCCGCCTCGGTGATCGGGCCGCTGGGAACGGAAAGCAGATCGGCCGCGGTGACATGGACGTCCTCGCGCAGCCGGTCGAGCTGGTTGGGTCCGGGCATCCGTTCGTTGAAAACCTCCATGGCGACCGGCACCAGCCCGGGATGGGCGACCCAGGTGCCGTCGTGGCCGTCGCCGGCCTCGCGAACCTTGTCGTCGCGTACCTTCTCAAGAGCGATCCCGTTGGCCTCGGCGTCGGTCTTGATGGGAATCTGCGCCGCCATGCCGCCCATCGCGAAGGCGCCGCGGCGGTGGCAGGTCTTGATCGTGAGCTGCGAGTACGACCTCAAGAAATGGGTGGTCATCGTCACCAATGCCCGGTCGGGGAGTACGAAGTCGGGCCGGTTGCGGAACTTCTTGATGAAACTGAAGATGTAGTCCCAGCGCCCACAATTGAGGCCGGCGATGTGGTCGCGCAGCTCGTAAAGAATCTCGTCCATCTCGAAGGCGGCCAGGATCGTCTCGATCAGCACGGTGGCCTTGATGGTGCCGGCCGGCAGTCCCAGCTCGCGCTGGGCCATCACGAAGACGTCGTTCCAGAGCCGCGCCTCCTGGTGGTTCTCGAGCTTGGGCAAGTAGAAGTAGGGTCCGGTACCCCGGTCCAGGAGAGCCTGGGCGTTGTGGTAGAAGTAGAGCGAGAAGTCGAAGAGCGAGCCGGAGACGGGCTGCCCGTCCACCGTGACGTGCCGCTCGCTCAAGTGCCAGCCACGGGGCCGGACCATGAGCGTGGCGGTGTGCTTGTGCAGATTGTACTTCTTGCCCTCCGGGCTCTCGTATTCGATGACCCCCCGGATCGCGTCGCGGACGTTGATCTGGCCCTCGAGGGTTGCATTCCAGGTGGGCGAGTGAGCGTCCTCGAAGTCGGCCATGAACATTTTCGCGCCCGAGTTGAGCGCGTTGATGACCATCTTTCGATCGACGGGCCCGGTGATCTCGACCCGGCGGTCAAGCAGATCTTGAGGAATCGGCGCAACCTTCCAGTCGCCCTCCCGGATGCTCCTGGTGTCTTCCAGGAAGTCGGGCAGCCAGCCGCCGTCGAGCCGGGCCTGGACCTCCGCCCGCCGGGCCAGAAGCTCTTTCCGCCGGCCGTTGAAGGCGCGGTGCAGCTTGGCCACTAGCGCCAGCGCTTGGGGCGTGAGAATCTCCGCGAATTCGTCCCTTTGCGGTGCCGTGATCTTCACACCCGACCCCGCCGCGGTCTCGGTCGCTGGCATCGTGTTGTCCTCCCCCGTGGTAATTCATTTGACTTGACAGATTCTAGTATAATCAGAAAGCATTTGACAAGGCAATTCTTCCAATACAGAGTATTGGGTTAATGGACAAGATGGCGACCATTGTGAGGACCTAGTATTCCGAGATGCCTCTTCCGGTGCCACCCGGTCGCGAAGGAAGGTTGCTCATGTCCAAGCTGAATCCGTCGCAGGAGAACCATGGAAACCGGCTCCGCAGACTGCGTAGCTTTTGCTTCGCGGCCCAGACCGGCAGCATCTCCCGCGCCGCCGAGCAGGCGATGCTCAGCCAGCCGTCGGTCTCGCTCCAGATCCAGGCCCTCGAGCTCGAGTTCAAGGCCAAGCTGTTCCAGCGCCGGGGGCCCAAGATCCTGCTCACGCCCGAAGGCCAGGCCCTGTACAAGCTTGCCTGGCCCCTGGTCGATGCGGTCGACTCGCTGACGGCAACCTTCCATGCCAGCCAGAGCGGCATCGAGTCCGGCAGGCTGACCATCGCCGCCGGCGAATCGACCATCCTCTACATCCTGCCCGAGACAATCAGGAAGCACGCGCTGGCCCATCCCGGCATCGAGCTCCGGCTGCAGAACGTCACCGGCCGCGACGGCCTGAAGATGCTTCGCAACGACGCCGTGGATTTCGCCGTCGGCTCGATGATCGAGGTCCCCGAGGACATCAGCTACACGCCGACCTTTCGCTATGATCCCATGCTGATCACCGCCCGCGACCACCCCCTGGCCGGCAAGCCCAGGGTCACGATCAAGGACGTGGCCCAGTTTCCCTTGATCCTGCCCCCCCAGCACCTGACCACCTGGCGCGTGGTCGATTTCGTGTTCCACAAGTACGGCTTGAACTACCGCGTGGCGCTCGAGGCAGGGGGTTGGGAAGTGATTAAACGCTACGTCGGGCTGGGGCTGGGAATCTCGATCGTGACCAGCATCTGTCTGACCGGCAAGGAGGACCTGGCGGCCATTCCGTTTAACCGTTATTTTCCCCAGCGGACCTACGGGCTGGTGCAGCGTAAGGGCAAGCTCCCCTCACCTCAAGCGGCCCGGTTCATGGCGATGTTGACCGATCGGGCCAGCGCCGCTGTGGTGCCCCGACCCCATAAGCCACGCCGCGCCCTCGCGCCGGACCACCCCATCCAAAATGGGCAAGACTGAGACGCTCTGGCAAACTACCCTGTGTGTGGCAAATCTCGCTGGCGCGATCGCGGCGGTTTGGTCAATTGAGGAAAGGCTCTTTCTCACGGAGGACCTTGCCACGGAACCAACGCCCAGAGTTTCGCGAGTTGAGTACATCTGATACCGAGCAGAAATCAGAGACTCCTCGGCGATCTCCACCGCCGTCTTGACGCAAGCCACGGTGTAACAGGTAGTTGGCTGCGGTTTCCGGTGTTCTCGGTCCGGTCCATGGCGAACTCCCTGGGATTGATCCTCTGGCGGCCTCGTCCCGGCCGCTTTTCATCGGAAGTTCGCTGAGGATCGACCATCCGTACACTGGTGGAAATCAGCGAGGAGTCTCTTCATCTTGGAGGTTATTCAGCGTCAATTCAATCTTGCCAAGATCATGGATGCCATGCAGGCTGGATTTTGGATCTTTTGATCGGTCATCCAGTGGTCGGCGCGGGCGACGTCCGCCTGGCCATGATCTCCACCGATCAGTTCGCCCAGGCGGCGGCGGACCGAAGCGGAGCAGAGCCGCATCTTGACGGCCTCGAAGCGCTCGAGGGCCTCGGCGAGCAGGATGGCCGCACGAGGGGAGTCGCTGCGGAGGGCGGCCAGCCCGCCTCGAATCATGTGGGCATAGGCCCAGGGGCAGGGCATGCCCTCGCGTTCCAGCCTGCGCGCGTCGCGCGCGGCGATGACCAGAAGCGAGCGGGCTTCGGCCGGGCGTGAACTTCTCAGCTCCGCCGCGGCCGCCAGCGCCGCGCGGGCTCGAAGAAAGTGCATCGACGTCCGGATGAACTGGACCCGGAGCAGAAGCGACCGCCGCAGCGCCGGCCAGGCCTGGCGGATCAGGTTCCAGGCCGATTGGCCGGCGCCGCAATAGAGCTCGATCTGGACAGCCGCCCAGAGGGCATCGTTGTGCTGGACGTGGTAGCCCTGCTGCGACCACTGGGCCATGGTCTCTCGCAGCTCGGCCCGCGCCGTGTCCGGGTCGTCCGCCGCGAGCCGCACGACCGACATGAGGTAGGAACTGTGGTTCACCGCCGCGTAGAGGTCGCCGCGCTCGCGTGCCTGCGCCAGCAGGATCGGCCAGCGGCGGGAGAGCTCGGCAACCTTACCTTGATGGCTCAAGCCCCACAAGGCGAAGGCGTTGGCGGTGTCGAGCTCCCAGGCGACGCCGGTGCAGCGGTCGCGGAAGATCGTCTCCGCCCGGTCGCAGTCCTCCTGGGCGTCCCGCCACCGCCCTTCGAGGTAGGCCGCGACACCCCGGGCCAGGGTCACCATGCCCAAGGCGTAGGCGTGCTCGACGCGGTGGGTCAAGGCCTCGGCCAGTTCCAGCAGTCGCGCCGTGGTCTTGCGGTTCGAGCCGCCGGTAGAGGCTGTGTGGGCTGCTTCCATCGCCAAGGCCCGCGCGATCCGCGACGGCTCGCCTGCCTCCAGCGCCAGGAGCAGGCCCCGGGCCTGGAAGTCGGCTCCACGGATCGTGTCGACCATGCTCAGACCCGCGCCGGCCGACCAGCAGACGTCGATCCGGGTCAGGTCCGCGGCGGCTATCTCACTGGGATCGCGCTCGCGGAAACCCAGGCCGCGCAGCCGCAACCGCGTCCGCCGCCACAGGAGCGATGCCAGGGACCGGAGCGGAGTACTCGGCAGCGTCATGCCCACCGTCGCCAGCACGGTCTGGAGGGTTGCGAGCCCCTCGTCGATATGCCCGCTGATCAAGAACTGCATGGCCGCGCGGCGCTGCAGCTCGAGCGCTTCGGCAACCGTCGCGTGCGCCACGGCCCCGAGGTAGGCGCGGGCTGCGTCGGCCCCTCGGCCGGCGTTGGCCAGGGCGTCACCCAGGCGCGCGCGGAGGATCCGCTCCTGGCTGGACGGGCGCGGCTGGTGCTCCAGCGCGCGGCGGTACAGCGTCGCGGCGCGCTCGAAGGCCAGCATCTCGGCCGCTTCATCGGCCGCCTGGACGAAGAACTCGGCCGCCCGTTCCGGCAGGTCCGCACCCAGGAAGTGCAAGCCCAGCACCTCCGGATCGGCCTGGCCCGAGGCCTCCAGCACCAGAGCCAGCCGGTGATGATGCGCGCGCGCCGCGTCCGGCTCGAGACGGGCCACCACGGCCTCGCGGACCCGATCATGGTAGGTCTCGACCTCGTCGGTCTCCGCCCGGCCCGTGCTTCGTATCAGCCGACCGGCGCGCAGCAGCGCCAGCGCCACCCGCTCATCCTGGGCCAGATCGGCGCACTGGCTCAGCTCCACCAGCCGCAAGGGGCGTCCCGAGATCGCGATCAGCTCCAGGACGCGCCTCGCCTCCTCGGGTAGCCGCCGGATCCGCGACCAGAGCACCTCATCCAGCACCAGCTTGCTCGATTCCGTCCCCCCTGTCAGACCGGCTGAACGGCCGCCGGCCGACTCCAGGTGCTCGTGCATGTCGCCGGCTTGAACGTGCCGCACCAGCTCGGCGACGAAGAACGGGTTGCCCCTCGACTCCCGGGCGATCGCTTCGACCAGGTTTCGCTGGTCGGACGACCTTGACGGACCGATCTCCCCCAGGAGGGCCAGGGCCAGGGCGCTGGCCTCGTCAGGTGCTAGCAATTCGACAGCCAGCTCGCGGCAATCGAGCCCCAGCCCGCCGCATGGGTCCTGATCTTGATCCCGGGCCAGCCCCTGAGCCTCGAAGAGCGCCTGGAGGAATGGGCTGGTCGCGCGGTCCTCGCTGTGATAGGTCCCCAGGAACAGGAGCACCGGTGCATCGGGCGGCCGGAGCAGCTCGACCAGCAGGGCCGCGCTATCGACATCGCCCCACTGCAGATCATCGATGGCGAGGATCAGATGGTTCCGGTCGCCCAGCCGCGCCAGGAGCTCGCGCAAGGCCGAGAAGGCGCGGCGGCGCAGCTCCTGGGGGTCGGGGCTTGCGAATCCCCGGCGCGGGGACTGGACCACCGCCTCGACCCGACGCAGGCTGGGGAAGACCCGCGCCAGCGACCCCACGTCTCGCGGCAAGAGCGCCGCGCCCTCCGCCGCCGGCAACCGCCCCAGGTAGCGGCCCAGGGCATCGATCAGGCTGTCCAGCGCCTTGTACGGGACCGACTCGCGCTCGTAGCAACGACCCGCCAGGATCACCGCATCGCCACGCTCGAGCCGTTGGTCCAGGAAGTCTTGCAGCAGCGCGGTCTTTCCCGCCCCCGACGGCCCGTGGAGGTAAACGGCGACCGTCCGGCCGAGGCACATGGCCGTCAGCGCCGCCTCCAGCGCCTCGCGATGCCGCTGGCGGCCGACCAGGGTCACCCTCTGACCCGGCGCCCACGTCGAGGCGGACAAGTGCGCCCCGGTTTCCTCCAACGCCTGGTCCTCGGTCGCCCCCCGGCTCCCCAGCCGGCGAAGGACTTCGCGTCCGGGGGGCCGGTCCTCCGGCCGCCGCCGCAAGAGATCGACGCACAGCGCGTTCAAGTCCTCCGGCACGTCGGGTGTCAGCTCGCTGGGCGCTGGAGGCTCGAACCGCTGCTTGTCCATCAGCACGCTGAGCACGCTGCCCAGGAATGGCAGCCGGCCCGTCAGGGCCTCGAACAGCATCACCCCCACGCTGTACCAGTCGCTCTCCGCCGAGACCGGTTGGTTGGCCGCTTGCTCGGGGGCCATGTAGGCCGCCGTTCCGACAAGATGCTCTTCCGTGCTGCGGTGCTGACCGTCCTGACCCTGCTCGGCGGCGAGGCCGAAATCCAGCAGTACGACCCGACCGTCTCGGGTCACAATCACGTTTGAGGGCTTGATGTCGCGGTGCAGCTTGCCCGCCGCATGCAGCGCCGCGATCCCCTCGGCCAACTGCCGCAGCGCCGCGCGAAGCCGGCTGCGCTGGCACGGAGTCAGAGAACGGCCAACCGGCGCGATGAGAGGCGCCGCGACACCCCCCCGCGGCGGCCGAGCCGGTCCTGGCTGCAAAGCGGACGCCGACTCGGTCACGGTCTCGATGCCGAAGTCGGCCAGCTCAACCGCCGTGGTGACCTCGGTCTCCCTGTCGCACAAACCGTAACGCGCCCGCGACGAGAATGTTTCTTGGGCGAACCTCGACGGAGCGTCGGCTTTGACATACCGTAGGAAGTCTACCCCATCGAGTAGCTCCATGGTGAGGAACCAGTTCTGCCCGTCGCAGATCAGCTCGTAGAGGGTAACCAGGTTGGGATGGGCGACGTCGAGCAAGGTACGGAACTCGTGCTTGAACCTCAGCAGCTCGGTCGCGCCGACGCGGTTGATGGTCTTGAGCGCGACCGGGTGGCGGCACCTGCGGTCAAACGCGCGGTAAACAGTGCCCATACCGCCGCTGCCCAGCACGCCCAGGATGTCGTAGCCTTCGACGCGCGGCCAGCTCGGGTCGGGGGCGTGAGCCGCCGCCTCCGCGGTGATCCTCGGGGCATCGGTTCCCAACCCGGCGCGGGAAGCGGATCGGGAACTGGCGTCCGGCCCGGTCGCGGTGTGCGCGGGGAAGGTCGCGAATTCCTCGGCCAGCGGGCCGGCCGGCGACGCTGGAGAGTCGAACGATGTTGTGGAGAGCGTGACCGTGAAGGAGCCCCTGGTCCGCAGGAACTGGTGGACATCGAACTGAGCACGGAGCGCCTCGTCATGCCCTGCGAAGCGGTCGAGGTATTCGTCGAGTTGGGGGGATTCGCCATCCTCTTCGCGGAGAACGACCTCGTTGTAGACCAGGTCGAGAAGATCGGCGGCATCGACCCCTGAGGGCCGGAATCGCTTGAGATAGGCCTCGACCGGCATCCGCTCTCCGCGCCGCCAGCGCTCGCGGTGGTCCTCGACCAAAGAGAGCGGGCGGAGCCGGCTGGCCGCTGCGACTTCGGCTTGGGCCACGGCGGGCGACTGGGGAGCCAGGGTTAATTCACTGCCGTGAATCTTGCTCATGAGTTCGGCTGGTCCAATCCCAGCTCGTGAGCGACGCGGTCGATGGCACGAGCCAAGCGCTTGCGGATCGCCTCCGGGCTGGAGCCCAGCTCGGCGGCAATCTCGGTCCACTCGCGGCCTTGCTCGCGCCGTTCCAGAAGCGACAGCTCCTCGGGCAAGAGTCGCCGCCGGGCTTCTTCCAGGAGTTCGCGCGTGGCGACCTCGCTGCTGGGCGTGGGGCCTTGCCCGGCCAAACCCTCGATCCCACCCCCGACCGACGTGTCGTCGCCGCCGTCCCCGCCGCCGGCCTCGATCCGGCGAAAATCCCGCCGGATGGCGCGGTGGCCCTTCGCCTGGCTAGCCAGCTTGTTCCGTGTCATCGTTGCGAGCAGCTTGAGCAACTGCTCGGGCGTCTCCAGCTCGTACTGCCCCAGGGCGGTGCGGACGAAGAAGCTGGCCAGCACCGACTGGCAGATGTCCATCGAGTCGAGCAGCCGGTTCAGCCGGGTGTCCACCAGCCGGACGCGCGCAGCCCGGCGGATCGCCGGCTCGTACAGCCGCACCAACTCCGCCGCCGCCTGCCCGTCCCCGGCCCGAACGCGACGCAGCAGCACCTGGAAGCCTTCATTCCCCGAGGCCGAATCCCCCATCGCTGTCGAGACCTTCGCTTTCCAACCCGATCGAGCCGAGCGGCTGGGCCGGACGGAACCTTCACGTCAGATTACGGCGACCACCGCCCGTGTCGCGCAGACTCAATTCTAATTCCCATCCCCTCGATCCACCACCGCTTCGGAGAGGCTGCCTGAAAAAAATTACCCCGGCCATGTCCGGTCGGCCCCGCCATGGTGATAACCCAGCGAAGGGAGAATCGAGAAGCGTCACGGCAGACGCAAGAGACGAGCCACACGAGTTTCAACCCAAGAATTGGAGGTGCACGATGAACGCAACAAAGAGCATCAAGTCGGTGGCCCTGGCCTCGGCGCTGGCGACCGGCGTCCTGCTGGCCGCGGGGAGCACGGAGGCATGGGCCAGCGGGGGCCGCCACGGCGGGGGCTATTCCGGCGGGGGCTATTCCGGCGGGGGCTATCCCGGCGGGGACGATAACCCTGGCCCATATCCCTGGCCGGATGATGAGGACTGATTCCCGTATAACTAGGGATACTCCGGCTTCGGCAGTAATACCGATACTAAGAGGCCCTAACTTTATGAGGCTCGTAGCCTGAAACAGGAGGTTTCGACCTCAAAAAGATAGGGCCTCTAAGGATTGCGGCGGAGTCGAAGAACGGAGTCCGCTCTCCCCGGGAGTTGATCGGCGTAGCCGTCTTTTGTTTGGTGACAGTGAAGGCCGGGCAACCGTTCCAGGATGCTCACGTCGAGGTCCGCGCGGTCAAGGGAAAGCCCGGGTACTACGAGGCCCTCGCCTATCTCCGGCCGCACTTCCAGCTCGAGGCCCTCTCGGCCTCGATGCGTCTGGTCGCCGAGGTTCCCAAGAAGGGATGAGACCCTTCTTCCTGCTCGCATACACCGCGGCGGGGCGGTACCACCGCGGTGTCGCATCGCTAACTCCGGCCACGATCCGTGGTCGAGTTGATCGGCAAGTTTCGGTTCATTCCTAGTCACAGGAGGCGTTCGCGATGTCTTTTGATACCT
>Ga0181521_10008345_pt1 | contig 10649 bp, 7 predicted proteins | sample PEATcosm2014_Bin_32_FD_119764 | JGI IMG/M metagenome (GOLD analysis project Ga0181521, IMG submission 119764) | Peatland microbial communities from MTU Mesocosm Facility, Houghton, MI, USA - PEATcosm2014_Bin02_60_metaG | ecosystem: Environmental > Terrestrial > Soil > Wetlands > Peat | place... | reverse complement strand
GGAAAATACTCCTGAAAGGATGAGCAGTGGTTTCCAGCGTACGGTCATCGGGCTTTACTCCTTCGGCTCGAGCTGCCGTGCCGCGCGCCATGGTCGCCGCTGCACAGAGGGGCCATCCGGGCCCTCTGGCGGACCATCGATTCGCGGCGTTGAGAATCGTCAAGAGATCCTCGGAAACGATCGCGGGAATCGCGTTCAGTAGGTGCGTGAGCGGCCGGGACCCGGAAGTTCGGCTCAGGCGAGCGGAGGTGTGAGTGGGAAGGGGCAACGCCATTTGCCCTGATACCTCTTCGAGGTCGCATTCCATTGCCGTTGAATCCAAGAATCGGGGCACCGCATACCATAGATATTCCCCGCCCGGACAACAAGGGCAATATTTGCAGGATGGCCGCGAGTTTACGTCACGCCGCGAACGCATCGATCGGCATCGTCCCAAAGCAGGGCGTTTGAGCCCGACTGAGCGGGACAGTTGACGCCAGGTCCCCGCCCAGGGATGGGACGCCCTAAACAGCTACCCGTCCAAGTGTTAAGGGTGCCGAAATCTCGGCGCTCAGGGACCGGCAAAGTGTCAAGTCCCGGATCGGCGTTTCGGGACGATGCCCATCGATCCGGGTGCGGCCGGAACGACCACCCAGGCGCCCTCGCTCGCGAATCGTGCCTGCCTTTTTCCGACAAGCTCGGTACCCCATGGCTTTTCGAGAACGGGGGTCGGTCGCCGACAAGATTAGACCGATCGAGTTCCAACGGTCCCTCGTCCTTTGTCGGTTCATCTTCTTGAAGTGGTTGTCTGGCGAAAATCGACTCCCGACCCCTTTGTTTTCTCATAACTCATGCAGCGGTGTCCCCCGCTCCAGTTGGTTCGCCGCCTCTTGGAAAGGGGAGTTGACGGATTGTAACGACTCCCAGGCCGCGCGCTTGATCCGTCCGCCCGGCCGGAGCAGCAGACTCAGGCCCAGCCGCTGCAGCGCGGGGTTGGCCAGGATCAGCGATTGCAAGTCCTTCGGCTCGGCAATCCCCAGCTCGGCGGCGATCTCGTCCAGCCCGAGGTCCTTCAGGTAGAGCCGCGCCACGGCGCCGATCGGCTCGGGGAAGTCGCGGATTGGCTTTGCCTTGTCGTCGCCGGTCTGGAGGATCGAGCCGGTCGCCTTCGTCAGGGCGGCCAAGAAACGGTCTTCGTCTTGGCTGAGCAGGCGGTCCATCTCTCCCTTCCGGGGATAGGGACGTTCGACCTTCCCCCGCGCCTCGCTCGCGACGGCGTTCCCCTCGCGAACCTTGTCTTCGAATCCGCCGATCATGCCGTTCCGGTGGCAACTGATGCACGACAGGCCATCGACGACTGTTGCCGTGCCCAACGTCCGCAGCGCGCCGGCGACGACCTCAATCGGTCCCGCCTCGATCCGCTCGTCCTTGTTGTTGACCAGCAGGTAGCCTTGCAGGCCGTTAGGGAGGTTGAAGATGATCTCACTCCCGGAGTGTTCGAAGGCGTGGAGCTCGAACGGGTTGCCGTCGAAGACCGGCCCGAGCGGGAACTGGAGGAGATTGGCGGTCCCATCGTCCGTCTTAAAGTCGTGGCTCTTCCAGTAGGCGCCGAAGGCTGCCTCGTGGCGCTCGACCATCCGGTTGTGGCTGGAGACCCTGCTGGTGACGAAGCCCGCGCGCGCCAGGCGGTCGCGGAGGAAGTCGCCCTCCACGTCGACGTCGAGCCTGCGTTCCAGGACCCGGGCGTCAGCCGGCAGGTCGAGGATCGTTTCGTAGAGGGGCGGCCGCGACGCCGTCGCGATGAACCAGTCGGCGCGGACAAAGCAGAGTTCGCAGCCCGTGAGCCCCCCGACCTCGCCCGCGAGCCGCCGCACCTCCTCGTCGCTCGCTTTCTCGTAATCCAGCCCGTACGGATAGCCCCGGTGTGTCTCATCGCGCGCTCCGACGAAACGGGCCGTGTCGTCGGCCTTCTCGAACCGGAGGATTTCCGCCCAGAGGTTCCTATCCTTCCAGCCGAGGTCACGCAGGTCCACAACGTAGACCGTCTCGTGCGGGTCGATCGACCGGGGCACGACAATCATCGGCTTCCAGCTCAGGCTGTTGAACAGCTTCGCCAGCGCCGCGCGCGCGAGCCGCAGATCGTGGTCGAGGACTTTGCGGTTGTTGTGCAGGTTGGCCAGCGTGAAGTAGCGCTGGAAGGGCCGATCGGCGAGGGGGGTATTCACCAGGTTGTTGCGAATGGCGGCGAGGATGTCGCGGTCGCCGACGAACGGCCGAGGGGCATCCGGGACCGGGAAGGGGGACCCGGCCTTCGGCGGGACGGGCGGCGGTTCCGAGACCTGCCGCTCGTTCGTTTTCGGCGGACGCACCGTGTTGCGGGCTATGTAGGTGCCCATGGCGAGCAGGACAAGGAGTCCCCCGCCCATCACGACAAGAATCCGCCAGGTCGAGGCAGGGCGCGACGCAGCCCTCCACTTCGGACCGCTGTTGCCGCGTGACGCCTCCTCGGGCGATTTCTGGTCCGAGAAAAAGGTGTCGGTCGCGGCGTCCGCTTCGACGTGGGGCTGCACGTTGCGCGGTTTCAGGCTGGTTGTCGCGCCCTTCTCCGAGGCGAGTCGGGCGTCTTCCGCCAGGGCGGCGGACTCCAGGCCGAGCACGAACGCCCGGCAGGTCGGCCAGCGCTCCTCGGGGCGCTTCGCCAAGGCCCGCGCCAGGACCGGCCGCTCCTCGGGAGCTAGGGCGGTCAGGTCGGGCGGGTCGAGCAGATGTGCCTTTATTATCTGGTTGATCGACCCGGCGTTGAAGGGAAGCCTCCCCGTGCGGAGGTGGTAATACGTCACGGCCAGCGAATATTGATCGGTCCAGCGCGCGACGTGCCCTTCGAGCACCTCGGGCGACACGTAGTTCGGCGAGAGCCAGACGGAGCAATCAGCGACGGTCGTCTGGATTACCTTCGCCAGCCCGAAATCGGCCAGGCGCGCCGATCCACCAACCAGGAAGATGTTCTGCGGCTTGATGTCACGGTGCTGGACTCCGACGAGAGTGCCATCACCGGCCGGGTGGCGGAGCTCATTGAGGAAGTCAATCGCCCCAGCCAACTCGTTCATGTAGCAGAGCAGCTCGTCGCGCGGCAAGCCGGGAAGGCCTCTGTCACGATAGGCGCGGAGGCGGTCCCATAGGCTCTCGTCGCACAGAGGCATGCCGATCACGAGGCAGTCCTGCGCCCGCACGGCGAACTGAACGTCGAGCAGATGGGGATGCCGGATGTCGCGGATGACCTCGAGCGCCCGCTGCTCGGGACCGGCCTCGGCGGTGTCGAGATGAATGAACTTCAAGGCGACGCGGACGCCTCCAGGAGCCGTCGCTTCCCAAACCTCGCCGAACCCGCCCCGTCCCAGCCGGCGCACCAGCACATAGCCGGGAACAGGCTCCACGCCAGCCGCCAATTCGAGAGACATGCGGTTCTCCGGGTCAAACAGGGCTCTCCGGTTCCCTCGAGGCGGTGCGGAAATGGGGGGAGCTCAGCCAGCGGGAGATCAGGTGAAAACAAGGCTCCGGGCACGTTAGATGCGTAACCACGGCCTCGATGACCAGGCGCCCGTGGAGAAAGGCGTAAATGACGGCCGCGACCGAGCCGAGTTTCTGTCGCTCGGCGGTGGAGCGCTCGAAGGGGAAGACGGGCACCGTCTCCAGCGCCGCCAACATCTCCAGGACGTTGTCCCAAGCGTTGCCCTTTTCCAGAGCGAACAACAAGCCGAGGACTGCGGAGGTGAGGTAGATCCGGAGCAAGACCAGAGCCATCAGCAGCCGCGAACGCTCGTCGTGAGCACGCGAATGAACGACCCCTGACGCAAGACGACGTGGTTTCCGCCCGCGCATGGCCTGAGCGACCGCTTCGCGACGCTACGCCTGCGCCGGAAGGAAAGCGTCGAACAGAATAGCGAATTCGGCCACGGCCACGCCGGTCATGCTCGCGTAAACGACGGGCTTTCGGAGCAAACGCTCGTAGCTGATCATCAGGACCCTCCGGTACCGTAAACTAACCGAAAGATCCATCTTGATGCTATTGCGGAACAACCCTATTGTCAACATGGCCTCGGCTAGTTACGCTCAAAGTGCTTGGGGTGACTCTTGTTGATGGCGACTCAACGCTCGATGACCACTAGACATCAAAACAAGCATAAATGAATCGGCACCTTGGGACATGATCCCTTCGTTTCCAGGCTTTTGTGGAAGGTGTGTCCGAGGTATCTGTCATTTTCGAGTGAGCGCCATTCCGAGTTCCATCATTTCGCTTTCTGTCCTGTTTCATAGGCTTTGGGCCACTGACAGCCTATGTCAATCGTCCTATTACGCTTGCTTAGGGACTAGATCTGGCTCCCGGGCACCGCGAGCCCCCGCGAAAACCGATGCTCCTTAGCTCAGGACCTCGCCATGACGCACCAGCCAACTGGAAACGTCCAGCCCCTCGCCACGTGGCTCGTGGTCCTGCTCGCGGCCTTACCGGCCGCCCCTGCTTGCGGGGACGACTTGAACGTCGCGATGGGGAAGTTGGCCGAACGGATCGAGCAACGCCTCGATGCCGAAGGCGAGGCGACGGTCGCTCTCAATCAGTTTACCGCTCCGGCACGGCTGGCCGCCAATGCCTCGCCGGGGATCCGCAAGGCCCTCGAGAAGGAGCTGAAGAGGCGCGAGATCCTCGTCAAGAGCAGCGCACGGTTCGAGATTAACGGGGAGTATCGCATGGTCGACGACCCCGTCGAGCAGAAGACCGTGGTCCGGATCATCGGTCGCATGGTCGACCAGAACAACGGTCGGATTCTGAGTCAGTACAACATGGATGTGAAAAATCTCACGTCGATCGCCGGCCTGGTCGGCGCCACGATGGTGGTCCCGCTCGACCCCGTGTCCGCGGATCGCGAGCGGGCGATCCTCGACGGCCTCCGGAAACCAAGCGCACGAGTCGATTCGACCCGGATCTCGGCCGGTCTCAAGAGCCCCTTCGCGCTTGAGATCCTGGTCGGCCCCTCCCCCGATGGGGAACTCCGACCCCGGGGGGCCACGGTCGCCGACGGCCAAGCTTTCATGAACATCCGCACCAACGAGCGCTACGCTATCCGGCTGCTCAACGACGCGCCCTTCGAAGCGGCGGTGACCCTGACGATCGACGGCCTCAGTCTCTTCGCCTTCAGTGACAACCCGGAATACAGCTACGTGATCGTTCCGGGACGTTCCAGCGGCCTGATCACGGGCTGGCACCGGACGAACGAGGTGGCCGAGGAGTTCGTCGTGACCGAGTATTCCAAGAGCGCCGCCGCCTCGCGGTCGCTGGCCCCGTCGGCGGACCTGGGCGTGATCACAGCCTGCTTCGCCGCCGCCTGGCCGGCCAACGGCAACCCGCCGCCCGACGAGGGGATGGAGGGCCGCTCGATCAAGGCCACCGGGCGGGGCCCGAACACCAGGACCAACTTCGCCGAGGTCGAGCGAAAGACGGGGAGGCTGCGGGCGGCGATCAGCGTCCGCTACACCAAGGAGGACGGCCCCAAAGACCCACCCAGGCCCTGAGCGTTCCAGCAGCTGCGCCACCGGATCGACCGGCCCCGGCAGTGCAGCCCGCCTCAGGGGGCCTTCAGGCGGGGGTCGAGTTCGAACGCCTTGCGGAAGTCTCGGGCGGCCCCCGCCTCGTCCTTCTTTGCCTCGCGGGCGACCCCCCGGTTGAAATACGCCTTCGCGTTCTTAGCGTCGAGCGCGATGGCGCGGGTGCAGGCCGCGATCGCTTCATCCCAGCGATTCATCCGGGTCAGGATCGCACCCTGGCCGACGTGGGTGACGACGAGGTCAGGGTTGATGCGGGCCGCCTGTTCATAGTCGGCCAAGGCGGCTTTGAGGTCGCCGCCATCCCCGAGCGCGATGGCCCGGCCGACGAAAGCGAGGGCGTTGTTAGGGTCGGTCTTGATCGCCTCGGAGTACTCTTTGAGGGCCTGGGGGAGCCGTCCCCTCGCGTGATGGAGCCTGGCCAGCCCGAGATGCGCCTGGGCCGAGTTCGGGTCGGTCCGGAGAGCTTTGGCGTATTCGCGCTCGGCCGCCGCGTCGTCGCCTTGCCGCCGCAGCGCGTCGGCTCGATCGAGGAGGTCAGCGGCGTCGGCGCCGCCGGGCTCCGGCCGCTGGGCCGCTAGCGACGCTACCACCCATCTGCCGGCCGCGCTCCGGTCGGCCTGGAACACCGGCGTCTGGATGGACGAGAGCGCGTCACGCGCATGGGTCTTGGTCTCCCGGCGGACGAAGCCTTCCAGCTCGTCGAGCGTCAGTTTCCCGTCGCGATCGAGGTCGGCGGCCCCTTCCCAGGCCTTGATGACCTGGTAGAAAAAGATGCCGTGGCGGAGCACCGGGTCTTCGAAGCTCCTCTGCTCGCTGTTACAACTGAACAGCGCGGCAATGCCCTTGGCTAATGGGCCCTCGGCCATCCCGCGGGGGGGCTGGAGCGAGACGCCGACGCGACGCGCGTTGTCGGCCTCGGGGTCGTTGCGGCAGGCATCGACCAGGAGCAGCTTGCGGCCGACCTGGGACTTCTCCATCTCCCTGTAGATGGTCTTGATGTTGATGAGCGTCGCGGGGTCCTTGAGGTCGGCGTCCGCCGGGAGGAAGTAGTTCTCGCCCGCGGGCCCGATCTGGACGCCGTGCCCGGCCAGCGCGACGATGAGGAAGTCTTCCGGCTCGAGGGTGGCGAGCAGCAGGTGGAATTCCTTCAGAATCTTCTTGCCGACCGGCTTGAAACGGGGGATCGACTGGCGATCGTGGAGCACGACGATGTTCTTCGCTGGGACCCCGCTGTTGCGAAGGACCCCGGCAAACGAGATCACGTCGTCGCAGGCAAATCTCAACGCCTTGAGCTCATCCTTGCTTTCGTATTCCGAAATCCCGACGAGGAAGGCATAGGTGTCACCATTGGAAGCCGGATTCAATTCGAGCAGGGCGAGCAGGCAGAGTAGCAGCCAGAAGAAGCGAGGCCGTCGAGATCGTGACATGGCGGTCATACCTCGGGTGCAATTCGCGACGAAAGAAGTCCGGTCAGTGTCGTTCGTCGCGGTGGGGGGCCGAACCTTCCCCATCTCTACAATACCATGACAGCCGGGTCAGCGTGACCTTGGTTGAAACATGCCGCGCGGAGATTAGACCAAGTGAAGATTAGCATTTACACCCTTGGAGGTCCTACAGAAAAAAACAGACAATTGGAGATTTGAATTCCCAGGAGTATCGTGCCGGAACCTGGAATAATGGCCTCGAATTCTGGGGTAAACGTCCTGGAAATCGGGTCAATTCTCTCAGGTTTCGAACGATCACCTCCAGTTAACAGGATCATCGAAGCCCGAACCAGGTCCCCTATCGTTATCTCCACAAATGTCTGAAAAAAAATATCACGTCGCTTTGTCCGAGGGGAATCTGTTATAATTATTTTATCGGGGTCTAGGTGGACTCAGTGCTCGCGGGCGGGCCGACGACATTTCCCCGGATGTCTCTCCGGGACCCTCGACGCCGACCGACATCGCGAGAGAGAGGCCTGTTATGTACTCGCTCGGCCGGGCTGGCATGATGACGTGGGTCGTGTTGACGTTTGGATACCTCGCGTATCCCGGCACTACACTCGCCCAGCGACGGGATGGCGGCTTCCTCCAGGGCTTTAAGTCCAAGGCGTTTGAGACCACACCGGGCTTCGGCGGGAGGAGAGACGGCGAGCCGCCGATGATGAACCCCGTGCCGTCCGGCGTCGGGCCGGGCAGGCGGTTCGGTCGCGGGGACGGCATGCCCGGGGGTCCTGGCGGGCCTTCGTACAACCTCAATCCGCCCTATTATCTCCCCGGCCAGACCTACGGTGGGCCCTTTCCCAACCAGTCCCTCCCCAACACCGGCCAGCCCTATCAGACCGCCGACGGCAACTGGTACTACCCGGACGGACGGCCCTACTCGACCGCTTCCGCTCCGACCTTGGCCAATCCGGGCCCCCCTTACCTAGCCACCGACGGCAACTGGTACTACCCGGACGGACGGCCCTACTCGACGGCTTCCGCTCCGACCTTGGCCAATCCGGGCCGCCCTTACCTAGCCGTCGACGGCAACTGGTACTACCCGGACGGACGGCCCTACTCGACCACCGAAACGACGGCCCCTCGCCCGACAACCGCTGCGGCGGAGGTCACGCCGGTCGCGAACGTCCTCCCCGATTCAGAGCGGCCCACAGCGGCGACGCCGACCGCCCCGGCGCCGGTCACGCCGGCCGTGAACGTCCTCCCGGATCTAGAGCGGCCCACCGTGCTTGAGAATAACCTCGTCAGGACCCAGGTCTCGGCTGCCCCGCCCTCGATCCGCAACGACTTGGCCCAGGAACTGGTCCGTTCGCTCGAAGAGGGGATGGACCGGCTCGAGAACAGCCTCCGCGAGGCCCTCTTCAGCGAGGCCGACGAGGCGGCCTTCCTGGCCATCTACAAGAGGTCGTTCACCGAAGACACCCCGCAGTTCCGGCTCGCCCGCAAGAATATTAAGTACCTGGACGCCGATGAGCTTCTCCAGGGCCTGATCATCGACGGGGTCGTCGATGCCGGAGCCCAGGTCTATCCGGCCAAGCTCGAGCTAAGTGCCAAGTTTGGCACGTTGAAGAGGGCCGTCCTCGACGATCGGTCGATCGCTGAGTACGATCGATCGGTCAAGGGGCTGCTCAAGACCTACCAGCAGGTGGCTCGATCACCCGCCTTCAACGAGCTGAAGGTCCCGGACCACGACCAGATCCAGGCTGAGTTGGCCAAGTTGCGGCACATCGTCGAGCTCCGCCAGCGGCTGGTCGAGGCGAAAGAGACGACAATCGGAGGAATGATCACGATGGACAAGCGGTTCCGGATCGTCTCCTATCCGGGCTTGCCCAAGGATACGGTCCAGGCGATCGATTCTCAGGTTTGCCTCTGGGGGACGGGCTCGGGTATGGTCGAGGTGCGAGACGCCGAACTCTTGGACCTGGGCGTCCCCCTGCTGAAGTGTGCAGCGTCCCCCCTGCCCGAGACGCCTCGGCCGCCCGCTCCCACCGGCACCGTGGTTTATAACCCGAAAGACTCGCCAGTCACGGTTCACTACGTGATCGACGGCGCACCCTTCCAGCTAAAGCCGGGCGAATCTCGCTCGCACGAGGTCAAGGCGAACTCCCGGTTCACCTACAATCGAGGCGAGACCCTGGGCAACGTTACCTACCAGTTGATCGCGGGCACGTACAAGTTCTCGATCCAAGACCGCGCCTGGCAGGTGACGAAGGGGTCCTTCTCGGTTGTGATCGACAACTCGGCCAATGGCTATGATTTTCATTGCGAGGTGGACGGCCAGCCGCGGGTGATCCCCCCACAGAAGACGTTGGAACTGGCCAGCAACTATCCGATGTCGATCCGGTTCGACCGGGGTCATGGTCAGGGGACGGCGTGCAAGCTTATTGACGAATCCCTCAAGGTCACCGTCGGCGTCGCGCCGGGGTCGGCCGGGCTTGACCTGTTCCTCGGAACCAGTCAGGAGCTCTGCCTCCATCCCACGGCCTCCGAGTCGATCACGTCCCAGGCGCAGCCCGGTTTGGCGATGCCACCGAAGCTCGGTCGGCAGTCGGTCTTGCCGACGGTCGACGACCTGCGATGAGCCCTCAATATTCCTTGGTGCGCCGGCCGTCCTACCGGGTCGAGGTGGTCGGTGTAGATGTTGCCCTCCGCCGCGTTCAGCGCCAGGGAAATCGGTGTCAGTTGACATGCAGCCATGCTGCACCCGAAACCATGAAATAAGCTCCTGCCCCGCCTGGACTTGGCTCCGCTTCCGGGTGCGCGCGATTCAGGGCTGGAAGGGTAATTTCACAAGAGCTCATATTTCCAGGCGGCGATTATATAAACTGCTCCGAAAATCTGGGGCGGGGTTGGGGAAGTGGCGCGATAGACTTCCCTTTCCCCGTGGGACTCGGGGGGCGATCGAGGCGGCTTGGAAGCAGGCCGCACCGGCGTTGGCGGTGTTCCGGCCCGATGGCCAACTCAACGATCGAGCCTGGGCCCAAGTCACACCTGCCTTGCCGGCGCTGGTAGGTCGGGCTTGGGTAAGGGTCGGCAACCACTTGCGAACCCCGGAGAGCTTCACGTTCTTGGACCGAGTGCACGACGCGTCGGCGTTGATCCCGGTTCCTCAGGAACTGCGTGATGCCTTGGTGCGGCTATGGTGGCTGCGTCGGCAACGGCCAAGGAAATCCGTCGAGGGGTCGGTCACCGGTGCCGGGCATGTGGCACACGTGGTCCAGCAGGAGATCTGCCAGAAACTGGATCCGAACTGGCGAGAGTGGTACCGCCAAGTGGCGGCGGTATTGCGTAGTACAGTACGTGCCGGCAGCGCGGTGGAGTGCATGAACAGCGTGCTGCGGATGCACCAGTCGCGGCATCGGACATTAACCCTAGGCCTGCTCGACTTGAAGAGGTTGTACTGGAACACTCGCGCCTTTCGAGGGGGGAAGCGAAAGGGCAAGTGCCCCTACGAGCACTTGGGGCTGAGGCTAGCCAGCTATGACTTCTGGAGTCCCCTGCAGGAAGAGTTTTCCACGGCACTCGACGAGGCTAAGGCCAATACCGTTTAGACCGGAGACATGGGTGGCGCGCGTTCGGAGACATAGG
>Ga0181521_10008337_pt1 | contig 10652 bp, 11 predicted proteins | sample PEATcosm2014_Bin_32_FD_119764 | JGI IMG/M metagenome (GOLD analysis project Ga0181521, IMG submission 119764) | Peatland microbial communities from MTU Mesocosm Facility, Houghton, MI, USA - PEATcosm2014_Bin02_60_metaG | ecosystem: Environmental > Terrestrial > Soil > Wetlands > Peat | place... | reverse complement strand
TTGACGAACTGGATTGCCGGCCCGATGGAGGTCCGTCCGCCTTTGTCTTGTGTGCGGAGCACGCGGGTGAGTATGCGAGTCGCTTGATCGATGCCATGTCTGAAGAGAAGCAGGTGTTCCTGTGTGAGGAGCCGAAGCATAAGTGTGCTGAGGGTTTGGAGGTCTTGAAGTTGCCGCCACACCTCACGATGGTCGCCGCGGAGCGGATGACTGATCACTCTCGCGGCGATCTTCTGGTATACCGGTCGTGTTCCCCCTGTCGTGAGTGCGATCGTCCAGCAATCTTACAGTTCTTCGGCGAGGGTTATGATGATGCGTTGAATGAAACTTATTTTCCTGACAGCGAGTGGTATCTGTGCAACGAGCACTTGAGCGAGTACATGAGCCGGCTGATCAAGGCAATGTCAGAAGACTCACAAAGGCCGATCGTTGGCACGAGCGGAGGGGCAAAGGCTTAGACACCCTGGTGTCGAGATGGGCTGAGGCGAGCGCGCGGGTCAGCCGGCGGCGCTAGCGGCTGAAGAATACGGGGTTAGTGAGCAAATGATCATTTTTCGACTCAAGGTGACCGGCGCTCGAATTCGCATTGAACGCGCCAAGCGATGCTTTCGCGGCTCGGCGTGATCCGCGCCCGACCTCCTGCTATTTCTTGGCGGCTCTCCGGTGTCATCAGCTGGGCTTGCTTGTCGATCTCGCATGAAACCCGCCGCCCTGTGCCGACGTCGTCGAATGCGCGCTGCGGATCGCTCAGCGTGGCCCATTATAGTCTCCGGCTTGGGCTTTGCGGATGATTTTCTGCGAAGCTGGCCGGCGCGCCGGAAACTCAGTGTCGGTCATAGGTCGCAACCGGTCGCCCCGCCCCTGAGCGCCAACGCCAGAACAGCCGGAAACCTTGGCGGTGCCAACCAACTACGGTCGCCGGCTTCACTTATCACCATCGCGTCGAGGCAGCGGGGCCATATCTTGTAGAGGAGAACCCAGAGCATACGGTCGGCCAAGGCCAGCCAAGGTCGTCCCGGGCGTTGGCGACGGAGGACGGTCACTGATGGCGGAGCGCGATGACCTCAAGCTCAAGCTCCGCGCGGCTGCGGAACCGGCATGCGATCGTGGTAGAGAGCGCAGACAAAAGGGCGTGCATGCCCGCGACGCTACGGAGGCCAAGCAAAAAACTCCAGTGTTCTCGGCGCTCTCGGAATTTTCAGCAGGGAGGCGCCGCGTAATCGTGCGGCTGCGCCGTTCCTCCAGGACTGTGCCGGGCGAGCGCGTGCCCAGCGCTGCCGGGAGGCGACCGAGCGCAACGCGATGACGCCGCCTCCCTGTCGCTGCCGAAAATCAGCTCCGAACACAACGATGATGCAGCCCTTCGAGGAGCGGCACTGCGGTCACTTGCCCGATGCGTTGAACGGCAACTCATTGATCGGGCCCGCGAAACCGCACGCCGCGCCCGAGCCGACGCGGAAACCGCTTCGTGCAATTCCGAAGAGAAAGAGTCGAGTTGCTGACTGCCCGCCCAAGAGAGGGAGATTTGAACTCGAGGCTTTCGTCTGGTGTTCGGAGTCACCAAATTCTGAGCTGCAGCCTGGCGAACGAAGGGGCACCGGAGAGAGAGCCGAAACAGGCCGAATTTCTGGCGAACATATCTCTCCCGCACAGAGGCGGCTTTCCGGGCCGAATAGTGCGCCAAACTTGGGCAGAATTCCGCCCATAAGAGCCCAAAGGATCTCGGGGGTTCAAATCCCCCCCTCTCCGCCAAGCAGTCTGCGATCTTTGGCATTGTCCGGCGAAGTCCGCGAAATTCGCGCTGTGCGCGGGTTCCGGCAGTCGAGAGGGCACCGGAGAGACCGCCATTCGGACCCGTTCGCGCCGATTCTGCGGATTTCTCTCCGCGGCGAGGTGAGCCGGGCCCCTTCGCCCGATGTCGGCCCCGAAGGCCACCCATTTCGCTATTCAATCTCCGATCAGAATTCCCTACGTAAAGGCTGGAGGGCGAAGCACCCCCAGGATCGCTGCGTGGCATGCGAGTCAGGATGATCGTGGCGTGAAACGTTCGCGGCGCCGCAACGTCTTAGAGATACGAGGGTATTTGACGATGTGCGCTGTGGCAGCTGGGGTCGTGTTATTTGCAGCCCTTACGTTCCAGGCTGGCGTCGTGGTGCCGGCCGGAGGCGGACCATACGTTTATGCAGCTTCCCCGGTGTATGGCTACGCTACCGCGCCGGCCGTTGCCTATGCGCCAGCCGCTTATGCGCCAGCCCTGCCCGTCTACGGCTACTGGGGCGGCCCTCACTCGGGCGGGGCTTACTGGGGAGGCCCTTACTGGGGAGGCCGTGAGTGGGGAGGCTACGGCGGGCGCGGGTATCGTGACTGGCAGACCAACGTCGCGTTTCGCGGCGCAAGCGGCCGTCAAGGGATCGGAAATTGGGGCTCCGGCTTCCGAGGCCAGCGAGGAGGGGGCCACATGGCGCGCGGGGGCCAGGGCGGCCGCCGCCGTGGCTAGTGAAGAGCCGGCTGGCGGAAACGAACTCTCCAGAAGCGGTAACTGAGGCCGGCCACGGCGCGCCGGGCGCAAGCGCAGCTACCTCGTGGCGCTGGGGGACGCGACTGGCGGGCGGGGGCATCGGTATGGGAAGGAACTCAGGCCGCGCGATCCGGCGAAAAAGGCACTCGACAAGCCGCCGCCTCCCATACCCGGATGCGCTTCGGTCGTAATGCGAAAATTGTATCTTGAGATTTTTCAGGCACCCTTGATCTAGCGCGGGTGAGATCGCGCCGCTGGCTCTTTCTGAGCAGATCGGCGTCCTTCGGATCCCACCCGAGGCTAACCAATTCGGCTTCCAGTGCGGACAACTTAGCGCATGCAGAGATAGCCGTCATTGCCTTCTTCTGGAATGAGTCTTCACTCGCTGGGTCGCCTAGCGACCTCTTCCTGTAGACATCAGCCGTCGCGGTCTCTACGGCACTGCAGGCCGCCGCCAGAGCCCCGTCGCGATCGTTGTCAACTAGTCGTCCTAGAGCCGTCGAGATCTCCGAGAGCGCCGACTCCGGCAAATAGCGCGCCTCTCGCTGGTCGAAGAACTCGATTGGAACGAATGACCCTCCTACGTATTGGAACCCATGATCGCTCAGCAATCTTGCGACTCGATCTCTGCGTTCGGGCGCATTCTCATCCATCAGCTGCTGCACCAGAACGCGCATGGTCCTGAGCTTTTCGTCCGGCGAAAAGCGTCGGAACTGCGGGTCTAGACTCTGCATCAGCGTAGCCCAGTGCTGCTGGTCACCCGAAGGAACGAGTCCAGCCGCTCGAAACTGCCGTCCTGCCTGCGTAATCCCCGGGCCCGCTTCCGATGCCAACGCAGCATAGATCCGGTTCAAATCCGCATCACTGAGTGCATGGCTCATTGCACAATCTTACCATCCGCCGTTTGCATTGAGAATTGACTACGGGCGGGGCGTGAGCGTGTTTAAGGCGCGCCGGGCACCGCGCTCCTCAGAGTCCGGCTCCGAAAACGCAAACCCGACCGCTGATGATTGCCGGCACGTGCGCGAGTCTCGCCAAAGACGTGCGGTCGTCCGCGTTCACGCCGTGCTGCATCCAGGACAGAAAGTGATGCCCTTGTCCAATTAGCTTCTCCGCAGCATAATTGCGAGGACGCTTCCTCGGCCTAGACGAAACCTCGCGCTCAAGTTGCATGCATCATTCTTGCGCTTTCTCGAACATCTCGTGAAAGCTCAGGACCGCTATGGAGTCGATGAACTCTTTGGAGCCATTAGTCTTCCATATGGATCGATCACTCACGCACGCGTCAGCCTGAGCCTCACGTCTATCGCCCCAAAGCAGAAATACGGTCTTCGGACATCAGGGCCTCGCTTCCGAATGGTCTTGGCTATTGATCATATCTTGTCTTGCAGCGCAAAGCGGGCCGCGACATATGTCGAAGACGCCCTTGGTCCTGGGTAATTTTGCGGGCCGTTGCGTTTCCCCCTCGAAGAGTTTCACAGGTCTTTATGGCGCAATGGAAGGCAAGGTGGCGAAATAGCGTCAGCGCACCAGCAAAGTACGACGCGTGGCTATCTGCCGAGTTCGCCCAATATGGCCTGCAAGGTATGGAATGCGGCGCGAGCTTCCGCCTCGGAAAAACTTATTTGCTCGCGAATCTCGGCACCCGGATGTGCCAAGTTCCGATATTCCTTCATCGGAAGCGGCAGCATGTCTATGGGCGGTGTCAGCAGGCCGAGTTCCTTCGTCACGTCGATGATTTTGCCCAGCGTCCACTTGGTAATGTCGTTGTTCGCCTTCTGGGCTGCCCCGGTTGCCAAGGCTTTCTTTCGCCTCCGCAACAGGAAGCTCAGGAGTACCGTCTCCAGTATCCCTCCGCTGAGAATAAGCGCACTCTTCCAGCAGCCCGCGTTCAGCGCTCGCCAACATTCCTCCCAATCACGTTCGGCGATATGAAGAAGCTTAGTCAACTTCACGAATGAAAAGTTTGCTTTAGGGGATGACGAACTCTTCGGCTCGGCTATCAAGGCATCCGCTCGCTGACGCGCGCGCTCTTCCAGCACGTCCTTCGCCCGGCCGTATACTTCGGAGCCGACCATCGCCCCGAACATCATGTGCCGGACTTGCTCGTCAGTCAGTGCGTCCCAGTATTGGGGGTCGTATATTGTCGGCGAACCCACGATCTGCTGTGCCTTCCGAAAACCTCATCCCCACGAGAAGCCAGTCCGTCAGATGTTGTTGCGCGCGGTGATTACGTTGAAACGCCCAAGACGCGCCGTAGGGCGAAAACCGAAAACTAACCGCGTTTGATTCCGGTCCTGGCGCTGTCAACCTCCCCGCGTCAACCACGGCCGTCAACCGCCGCGTGTCAACCGCCGCGCAAGTGCCTCTTTCAGACCCCTGCCGCCGCGTGAATTGTAATTCGACACAGACAGCTGCTTCTCCAAAAAAAACCAAACCCCGAATTTCGCGACCGCACGCGTGCGACCCAGCGCGGCGGTCGCCGCTTGCTCGATCCCAGAGATTTGACCGGCTCCGCCTGTGAGCGGCGAATTGCCGATTGTGGCAGAATCAGCAATTCGCCACAGGCCAAGTGCGCGCTGTGAGGAAAAGCGCCGCACAATGTCCAGTGCGAGAGAACAGGTAAGCGGCCAGAAAACTGCCTGACGAAGCTTCACGCATGAATCCACACTCGCGGAACAATGGGTCGGCAGGATTCGACACGCGGGCGGATATCAGATTATGATTTTCACCAGCTCGGAGCTTGAGGGTTTTTTCTGAAGGTAATGAAGTCGCTGCTGCTGATCTGTGCGGTGCTCTTTCTACCCGCAATCGCTGTTGCCGGTGCGCAGCCGGTCGCGTGCAACGATGGCTTGTTGGAGAAAATTCCGTCGCGCGCGCCGATGGCTTTGACTGGCAGCCAGTTCGCCCATCGCGTCGAAGGGCTGAGCGGATCAGACCGCGAAGACAAGATTCAGGCGGAGTTGCTGGCTGGCGACATGCCGCAGTTTCTCCGAAAGGTTGCGCCGATTACTATAGGCGGCGAGCTGCCCGACGGCGAGCATGTCCAAGTCACCGTATGCGTTCTAACCGACTACTTGGCCATTGGTTCCGACCATGACTTCTTCACGATTCCCATGAGGCTGGCGACCGCTCTCAACGTCGCAGGTCATTTTGGGTTCACCTTGCCCACCAAAAAGATCGTTGATGCCATCTACGATCAGGCTCAAGTGCATCTCGCGCCGCAGCCGTTGCCGGCCGGCGATCAGATGCGCTCGACGGACTACTACTGGCATCACAATGAACTGATCGCGGAGCAGCGATCGGAGCTTGGCGTGCAGCCCGGTGTGTTGACCGCCGGCCACAAGAAGGACCTGGTCATCACCAATCGTCTATGGCGATTCCCGGATCGCGTGGCGATCTATGGGTGGCATCGGGGGAGCGACAGCCCGATCCAACCGCTTAGCACTGTCCATGGTGCGCGCTATGCCGACTACAGCCATGGGGTGCGGCTCGTTAGCACCACCATTTGCGTGAACGGCAACCCAATGTCGATCTTCGAAGCGCTGACCGACCCGGGACTTTCGCGGGTGCTTAGTGGCGAAGGTCCGCTGCTGAGAGTAACCGCTCTCTTAAATAAGCTCGCCTCGCTCAGACTAGATCCGCTCCCCACCTATACGAACGCGGAATTCATGCGGTTCGACAACCCTCTCTGAGACTGCGAACGTGACCCGTTGAAGAGTGAACGCATCCCGCCCGCGCTAGTACTCTGACGGGTTTTCTGTGGAAGATGCCGATGCTGCTGCAGGCTTGTCCAGTGTTTTGCAGCATCGAAATCCCAGGTGATAGTTCTCGTGGCTATGCGGGTCCATCACTCGTGAGCCGTGCCAGAACGGCGCCCGCCATCGGCACCAATCTTCGTGAGCGCGGTAGGTATCGAAGATGAACCAGCTGCCTTTCATCTCCGTGTAGCCGAGAGTTTTGCTTCCGAGGCTCGACATCTGCGACGGATTCAGCGGCAAATTCATATGCTCCGCGGCGTTGCCGTTGAGGTCGTAGACGCCGAGCGAACTGTGGCACGCTGGGAAATCGCCGGCGGGATATGTGTTCGATCCGCAACCAGCCCATGAGCCACCGTTGCATCCCGGAGTCTTATGGCTGCCTGTGGCGCAGATGCCTGTCTCGTACGTTGGACCGTAGCTCCACGATCGACCGGCCTCGAAAGCGCGATTGTGTGCCGCGCGCATGCGGCTGACCGCCACGTTTGGACTGACGCCTTCCGCCAGATCGAAACGATAGTCGGGCTTCTCGAGACTTCCTGCGCAGGCTCCTTCCCATTCGTGCGCATCGCAGATCCGCTTTCCCTCAGCCTCGCAAAGCTCCGCCGCCTCACGCGCGCGAACCCACACAACAGGATAGGCGCAAGGCACATCCGGATACTCAAATTGATCGATGCACGCCTTGGCCTGCTCTGGTTTTTCCGTGGCGCGATTGTACAGGGGCGACATGTATTTCGCGCCGCAGATACGCTCGAAATCGGAATTGGCGTATTTGACCGAATGCCCATCGAGCTTGGCCTGGCACTGCCCAGGCGTGTCCGGGTGCTCGGTGATCGCGGGATTGCCCTGGCCGATGTACCCGGAATTGGCGAAGATCGCTCTGATGGTTTCCATCTGGTAGTCGGTGAGTCCCCGCACCGACTGCATCTGACGAAACATCTGTTCGTTCTGCGCCTGCAACGCTGGATTACCCGCGTGTGCTGCGGAGGCCACGAGCAACATCGAAAGTGCGATCGACGATTGCAGGAATTCCTTCATTGATTCGCTTCCCGCCGTACGAGGTAAAAGAAATCGCGATTGTCGGGGTACACGAGAAACCTCAATAGCGGTCCGTTATCAGTCTGCTTGTCGCTCTGGGCCATCCCCTGAACCAGGTACTCAACTCCGAGATGAGAACCATGATGAAGGTACAACGCGAGATACGTCAGTTCGAGCGCGTTCATGTCGAGATGCATCGCGTATCGGCAGTCGTAGGCTTGGAACAGCCGCACCATCGCCGAGGGCGTGGCGGTCGAGAAGTAGCCATAGATCAGGAAGCGTCGCGTGGGCGTCTCTTGAAGGCAGGCGCCGGCGCGCAGCGACCGTAGATCCTCTTCGGCTGAGCCGGACCAGTTGCCCGGCCCCCATCGAGCGACCAACGACCCGGGTACCGATTTGCCGCTGGCCGTATCGCGCTCGATGAGCGGCACCCCATTCTGCCGCGCAAACTTGACATGAGGAAGAAAAACGTTGTCGGCATCCGTCCAGGTTTTCATCTCGACCGTGCCGTCATCCAGCACATACAGAGTCGCGAGGCCCGGCAGGAGTTTGCTGAACACGACTCCCTGCTCGATGAAGCCATAGTGAGAGCCGTGGTTGAGCTTTGAGAACGCCCCATAGCGGAAAGCGCCATGCTCACGCTTGAAGCCGCCGGCGAAGGCAGCGAGCGTGCGAGGGGCGAAGGCAGGGCTGATTACTCCGTTGGTAACCAATGGCGCCGCGATGCTGATGCCGTCAGGGCCGGGAAGATCGCCGCGCACTTCCCGCGGCGGACGAGGGGACCAGCCCACGCGCGGATGATCGGTGCCCAGTGCGAACCCCAGATCGAATTCCGACAGATCGAACGCCACCAAGTAGTCCAAAGCGTTGGCCTCCACCGAATCCAGCCGGTTGACGACGCCGTGATAGCTGTCGAGGATTTCCGGCGAGATCATCTGCGGCTGAATGAAGCTCACATAGACCCCAGATAAACCGCTGGCTGGATACCATCGTCCGGGCGCCAGTGTGTCGATTGGCTGGCCAACGCCGATGCCGAGGTTTTGGGGTTCAACCTGACGGTAAGAATTACTGGTTTCGAGCGATGCCGGCAGAGGTCGGTCCGGCTCCCCAGCCCCGGCGGGAGCCGATGCGGTCGGCGCAGCCGGCGTTCCCTCTTCTGCGAAATGATCGCTGAAGAACTCCTTGCGCGCGAAGCCCACGATCTCTTCGCCGCCCCATACGTGGCTTCGCAGAAACTCACTCGTCCACTCGAGCGCCGTGAAGTGGCCAGACGTGCGATTGCGCAGGTAGAGACTCCCGCCACAAATGGGGGCGTATGGCAGAGCCGAACGGCGCGCCTCCTCGAGAGGGCCAGCGTCGACGTCGGACCAAAGATCGCAGGTGGTACTGTGATCGCCGGATGAGATTTGGATACCGCGCGGATCGGCGGCGCTCAGGTGAATAGTCTGCTCACGGGGTTTTGGATTTTCGAGGTGATAGCTGGAATGCTCGTCGGGCGTCCCCCATTCCAGCGTAAGCAGAAACCACGTGTTGATCTGCGGATTGAGGTTGACGAGCGTGGCTTTGCCGCGGACAGTTCCAGATCCCTCCGCGTCGATGCTTTCACTGCTCCGGAACTGCTGCAGCTCGACGATCGTCTTGGCCCTCTCCTCCCGGTATTCAGCTGCCTGTCGAGCAAGCACGGCGGCCCGATCGGATTCTTCGACCGCAAGCGCGCTCGGAAAATGAAAGATGAGAGCGACGATCAGGACCGCTCCTGTCAGGAATATTGAGGCTCTCGACCGGACCCGGGCTTGCGAGTGATGCCCTGAGTCATGGTGACGTGCCGCCACGTTCATGCCGCGGCCAGCACGGTAACGGTCATCAGCACACCAACGATACGGCTCAACCGATCCCCGAGGGCGAAGCTGACCGGGTTGCTTTTTGTCTCTTCGCGCTGCGCCATCATCCACATCCGCGTAAACCCAACAGGAAATATAAAACCCCGATCAGCTTATACCTCTCGTACAGATTGTTCCCGTATGGTCAAGAATTCATCACATCTTCGCGCCGGTGCCTCAAAACTCCGACAAGCCTGGAAACACTCGTTTGTTCACATTTTCAGCCTGCGCGCGACAGAGCCTCGGAGCTTCATGCTCTGAAGTTGAGCTAGCACCGCAAATTTAGGCGATAATAGACTGCGTAAGCGATCCCGTCGCCGCGCTGTCCTTGTTCGCGCCCGGGACGTGACAGACTGAAATTGAAACGGGCGGCTCAACCTCTGGCAAGGTTGACCGCCCGCATCTTCGCCTCCGGTACACCGGGTTCTCGATTCTGATTGCTCACCCCACGGCAGGACAGCTGCATAGGTGCTGCGGCGCCCCAGAAGAGGCTCTCAGCTTGGTCCGACGTCATGATTGTTCCTCGCAACCGATCCATTGGGTATTTGGTCGCTATCCACCATGGTCGCGACGCAACCTCGAGGGCCACAGCGTTGCGACAACCATGAGAAACTGCTCGAACGTCATTCGAAGGTTTGCGAACCCTCCTTGGCAGAATATCCAGGCGTAGTGACGTTGGATGTCGCAAGCCCATCATCGGCGCGGTGGTCCTTCCGTCGAAGGCACGCTCCGGCGGGTTCGGGTGCGGGGTGAATCCCCGCGGGAGCCCTCTCGATGATGTGGTTGAATTTCGGTGGATTGCGGCGTGGCTTCGCGTGGATGAGGGGCGCAGACCGCCGCCAGCGTATCGGCAATTTTCGCCTTGCGAGAGGCACTGTTCGTCATCGCAGCCGCGCGTCGGGCAAATCACCGCGCTGCCGCTCCTCGGAGGACTGCATCATCAATACGTCCGGATCTAATTTTCGGTAACGACACGGGTCAAGAGTTCCGAGCGGCGTTTGTTTGCGGTTCGGGTCGTATTGTCAGCACGGGCCAAGGGGACTCGCGCAAGATTCTTTCCGCAACGCTGCCGAGCAGAAAGCGGTCCATTCCCTTCCTTCCGTGTGTCGCCATGACTATGCACCCGGGAGGAAGTCGTCGCGTCGCTTCCAAAATGGCCTTGGCCGTGTCGTCGCTGTTTTCGACAAGAATTTCGTAGCGAATCTTGCCGCCGAAGTGTTCACGCGCGATCTCTTCAAGTTTTCGCTTCGCTTCTGACACGGGTAGCGTGGCCTCTTGATCGGTGAGGGCAAACGGGAAATTCATCACGTGGAGCAGATAAAGGCGTCCGTCCGGCCCCTGAAGCAAATCGCGAGCCATTTCCGCCGCGATAACAGAATTTTCGTCGAAATCTATTGGACAGAGAATATTCTCGAAAAGCCTGGTCATTGGTAAAGAGCTTGAGAGCGGATCGCGTTG
>Ga0181521_10008331_pt1 | contig 10660 bp, 10 predicted proteins | sample PEATcosm2014_Bin_32_FD_119764 | JGI IMG/M metagenome (GOLD analysis project Ga0181521, IMG submission 119764) | Peatland microbial communities from MTU Mesocosm Facility, Houghton, MI, USA - PEATcosm2014_Bin02_60_metaG | ecosystem: Environmental > Terrestrial > Soil > Wetlands > Peat | place... | reverse complement strand
CGCCGGCGCCTCCGCGGCACCCCAGCGCCGCACCCTGAGCCTTCCGGACTCGAGCCGGATGTCGGCGTCCTCGTATCCCACGGCCTGCTGCGTCACGTCGGCACTCTCCTCTGCGCGTCGGCCCATCCGAGGATAGCCCGGCGACGAGCACTGAGCCCCGGCCCCCCGAAAGCTGGTGGTGACGGTGGGACGCGACTTCCCGGCTAACCCCGCCGTGAACGACGGGGCTTGCACCCGGCATTTTCGGTCAGTTTCGCGATAGCAGGTCGCGGGCGATCAGGGTGGCGGCAGCGGGTGATCCTTTGACGAAACCGAAGAACGGCCCGAAGTCTTGTGTTGCTGAGAAACCGGTGATGTACAGGCCAGCCAGGCTTGTCTGAAAAGCGTCGTCCAGCACGGGGAAGCCATGGGCCACTTTGACTTTCCCGAGCACGCCCGCGAGGTAGGGAACCTTGGTGAGATCGGCCCGGTAACCGGTGGCGAACACAACGCGATCGACGGTCAGCTGGATTGCGTTGGACAACAGCACCCGCAGCTCACCATCGCTGGCCGGGGTGACCTGGGCGACTTCGGTTCCCGGCCATCGGGTGATCTCCTCGCAGTCCAGCCGGGGGGTCAGCCAGTGTTCCAGGGTAAGCCTGCCGACTTCCCAAAAACGCCTGGTGATCGCTTCTTGTTCGCTTCTGGGAAGGTTGCGCCAGTACCCGCGCATCCGGAGCGTCTGCTCGACGTGGGGGTCGACGAATTTCCAGCTCACCCGCTCGAAACGCGGGATGTCGTGGCGGTGGACGATGTCGATGCGCGCGGCGCCGTGCTCCCGGATCAGCGCGGCCCACTCGTATGCGCTTTGCCTGCCGCCGATGATCAGGACGCGTGCTCCGGCCAGGTCGTCAAAGCGCACCAGATCGCAGGTGTGAGCGGCCAGTCCTGGCGGCAGCGACGACGCCCAGCCGGGCACGTTGGTGTAGTGGCGGATCCCGGGTGCGGCCACTACCGCGTCCGCACGGATGCGCTCGCCGCTTTCGAGCGTTACCTCGAACCGGCCATTTGCCCTGGCCAGGGTGTCGGCGAGCTCTTGGCGGACCTCGATTTTCTTCGCCCGCTGGAACCAGTCGGCGTAATCCAGGAAGACGCCGACCGGGATGGGATCGGCCTCGCCGGGCTGAATCCCCCGCTCCTCCAGGAACGCCGCCAGCGTGTGAACCGCGGCGCCATCGAGGTGCCAGTCCGGGCCGGACCGCAAGAACATTCCCTCGGGCATGTTCTGCCGCCAAAAACCCATCGGCCGGCCCAGCACGACAGTATCGATACCGTGCTGTTGTGCCAGCGCCGCGGCCGACAGCCCGTATGGCCCCGCCCCGATGACGAGCAACTGCGTCTGCTTCATCAGCTGGCCCGCGTCTGCGCGGCCCCCCATGCAGGCGCCCTACACTGGAGGTTTCCGGGAGAGAACACCATTGACATCCTCCATCGCCCTGAAGCTGAAGGGCGAGGATTCCCACGCGGCTCGACGTGCTCAAGATAGCACGAAGGCCGCCACCGCTTGGCTATCGCGGTACAGGCGGCCGTCGCCAGTGGCATCTTCCCCGGGTGTCGAGTCGCCTGGAGGTTCGCGGATCATCGCCATGGTCAACTACCCAAGAGGGCTCACCGCGCTGCCACCGCATACCCTGCGGCGGGTCGGTGCACACTCCAGTTATACCGCGCCGTACCCGGCGCTCCAGCCCGCCCTGAACGGCGGGGTTTCCGCGACGGGAGTTTTTTGATGAGCCAGAGCACCACCCTCGGCAAGGGCCCGCACTCACCGCTGCGGGAAGTTGCCGAGCAGATCAGGCGCCTGTGGTGGATACCTTTCCTCACGGGCCTCATCTCGATCGGGCTTGGCCTCGCGATCCTGGCCACCGACTGGACCGTGCACGCCCTGGTCATCGTCACGGGCCTGGTCTTCGTCATCCGCGGGATAGCGCTCGCATTCAGTCCCGCGTATGCGGGCAGGACGTCGGGCGAGCAAGTCGTTGCCGGGATCGCCGGAGTCATCGCCGGTGTCGTCCTCGTCGCCTGGCCTGGCCCGTCCCTGCTGGTCCTGGCCTTTTTCGTCGGCGCATGGCTTGCTGTGTCCGGCGGCTTCCACATCGTCACCTCCGTCTCCCGCCGCCGTGAGCTACCACACTGGGGGTTCACCTTCTCGCTGGGCGTGATCGAATTGCTGCTCGGGGTCTGGGCGATGCGAAGGCCCGAGGAAACCCTGGCGCTTCTGATCACGATCATCGGCCTGTGGGCAGTGGTAACGGGCGTCATCTACTGCGCGCTCGCCTTCGAGATCCGCAGCACCGCCCAGGCGCTTGCCAAGGCAACGGACGTCCCGGAGCGCGATGCGGCTCAGATCGCCGACCGGCTCGACCGGCTCGCACGGCTCCATGCGGAAGGCATGCTGTCCACGGAGGAGTACACGCAGCTCAAGGCCTCACTGCTCGCGACCAGCACGTCCGCGCGGGCCGGCCACAAGCCGAGCGGGGCCAGCAGTGCCCCCTGAGTCCTTCAGCCGTAGGCGCGGGTCCGTGGCCTGATGCGCTTCTTGCGACCTGAGCCCGAGCACGTGCAGCAGTTCACGCCCGCGCGGCTACCGCGGGGGTTCGGATCCGGCCAGGTAGATGACGCGGCGGGCGATGTTGACGGCGTGGTCGCCGAGACGCTCGTAGAAGCGCGCCACCAGCGTCATCTCCATCGTCACGGCTATTGCCATCCGTCCTGAGGCAAGCTCGGCGATCAAGCTGGCGTGAAGGTCGTCCATCTCGTCGTCACGTTCGGCCAGCGCGGCCGCGGCGGAACGGTCCCGCTGGTACCAGGAGTCGGCGGCCTGGCGCCACATGTCCGATACGAGGTTCCCCATTCGCTCGACGATCCCCCGGCTGCGTGGCGAGAGGTCGTCGCTGAGAATGTGGTCGGCCCGACGGGCGATGTCTACGACGAGATCGTGGGAGCGCTCGAGCTCGGGGACGATGCGCAGCACGGAGAGCAGGAAGCGCAGGTCTGCAGCGACCGGCGCCTGCAGCGCGATGTCCCGGTTGACCAGTTCCTCGATCTCCGCGTAGAGGGCGTCAATGACCAGATCACGTTCGGCCAGCACCTTGACCACCTCGTTGTCGCCGCTGAGGAGGGCATGGGTCGCCCCGCCCAGGTCCTCGGCGACCATGGCGAACAGTTCGATGACCTTGGCTTCGATGGCCTCCAGCTCACGCTGGAATTCCTGCCGATGCTCGACCATAGTAGGAGCCTATCTACGAGGCCTGGGGAGTCCCAGGGATGGTCTACGAGGCCTGGGGAGTCCCAGGGATGGCGACGACGGGGCATTCCGCGTGGTGCATGACCTGGCTGCTCACCGAGCCCAGCAGCAGCCTGGCGAACCCGCCGCCGCCGCGGGACCCCACGACGAGCATGTCGGCGCCACGCGAGGCCCGGACGAGTTCCTCCGCCGCATCCCCCGTGGTCACGCTCACGGTGACCTCGGGCACCGTCCCGCCGAGTTCGCTCCCGGCCTTATCCACGAATTCCTGCACTGCCGCCCGCACGAGGTCGGGGTCAAAGCTGTTCTCCGGGTAGGTGCGCAGACCCCAGTAGATCCCGGTGGCCGGGCGAACCGGGTCCGGGTGAACGGTCAGGACGGTCAGCGGGACATGACGCAGCAGGGCCTCCCGCATCGCCCAGCGGAGGGCATAACGCGAGTGGTCCGAGCCGTCCACACCGACGATGACTCCGGGCACGGCTCAGCCCATCCGGCCGGTGACATAGGCCTTGGTGCGATCGTCGTGCGGGTCCTGGAAGATCTGCTCGGTCCGGCCGTACTCGACGAGCACGCCCGTGCGGGTATCGCTTTTTTCGTTGCGGAGCACGGAGAAGAAGGCGGTGCGGTCGCTGACCCTGGTGGCCTGCTGCATGTTGTGCGTGACGATGACGATGGTGTACTTCGACTTGATGTCCTGCATGAGGTCCTCGATGGCGCTCGTCGCGATCGGGTCGAGCGCCGAGCAGGGCTCGTCCATCAGAACCACGTCCGGCTCGACGGCGAGCGTGCGGGCGATGCACAGCCGCTGCGCCTGCCCACCCGACAGGCCCAGGCCCGACTTGTTCAGCCGGTCCTTGACCTCGTCCCACAGGGCGGCCTGGCGCAGCGAGCGTTCGACGATCTCGTTCAGCTTGCCCTTGTTGTGGGTACCGTTGATGCGCGGCCCATAGGCGATGTTGTCGTAGATCGACTTCGGGAACGGGTTCGGCTTCTGGAAGACCATGCCGATGCGCCGCCGCACGGCTATCGGGGAGACATCCTTGGCGTACAGCGACGCCCCGCGGTAGTGCACGTCACCGTCGACGTGAGCGCCCGGCACGAGGTCGTTCATGCGGTTCAGCGTCCGCAGCACCGTCGTCTTGCCGCACCCGGACGGGCCGATGAACGCCGTGATCTCGTGCTCATAGATGGACAGCGAGACGTCCGTGACGGCCCGGAACGAGCCGTAGTAGCAGGAGACCTTCTTCGCATCGAAGATAATCGCGCCCGGCGCATCGAGCGCAGCTGCGTCCGGCGCCATCTCCACCTCGGACTTGGGCAGTTGGGTATTGGTGACGACGTTCTGCTCTGGCTGGTCCATGGCGTTCCTAGCGCTACTTTCGGGAGAGACATTCCTAGCGGGAGAATCTGGCGAATCGCGCGGTGACGAAGCGGGCGGTGATCATGAGGATGAAGGCTATGACGATGAGCGTGAGCGCCGCGCCCCAGCCGCGTGCCTGCGCACCGGCAAACGACGATGACGCGTTCGTGAAGATCTGCGAGGGCAGCGAGGTGTTGGCGCCGCTGAACACGTTCGGGTTCGCCGCGGTCACGGTGGCGATGGTGAACAGCAGCGGCGCCGTCTCACCCGCGGCCCGGGCGACGGCGAGCAGCGCGCCGCTGACGATTCCGCCGATCGCCGCCGGCAACACCACGGTCATCGTCACGCGGGCCTTGGTGGCACCTACGGCGTAGCTCCCCTCGCGCAGCGAGTTCGGCACCAGCTTCAGCATCTCATCGGTGGAGCGGATCACGACCGGCAGCATCAGGCAGCCGAGGGCGAAGGCGCCGGCCAGGCCCGAGTAGCCGAAGTGCAGCACCCAGATCGAGAAGATGAATAGGCCCATGATGATCGATGGCACGCCCGTCATCACGTCGCTGAAGAACCCGATGAGCGCCGCCAGCCAGTTCTTGCCGCCGTACTCATTCAGGTAGATCGCGCCCAATATGCCAAGCGGCACGGCCAGGACCGTGGCCAGGGCCGTGATCTCGATCGTGCCGAGCACCGCAGGCCCGATTCCACCCACGTTCGCGGGCAGGACCTGCGGCGGGATCGGGCTGGTCAGGAAGGACCAGCTGATGATCGAGGCGCCCTTGGCGATCACCGTGAACAGCACGAACCCCAGCGGGACGATCACCAGCACGAACGCGATCACCATGAGTGCGGTCGCGATGCGGTTGCTGGTGCGCCGCCAGCCCTTCGCCTCGCGCAGGTCGGGCTGCTGCTGTTCGGCGACGACGGCCATCAGGCACCCCGCTTGCGTCGGGCGGAGCGCTCCACGACCCCGCGGGCGATGACGTTGATGATGATCGTGAAGACGAACAGGAGCACGCCGATCCCCATCAGCGCGGCGCGCTGCAGGCCAAAGGACTCGCCGAACTCGTTCGCGATGACCGCTGGCATGTTGTAGCCGGGGGCGAACAGGTGCGACGTGATGGTGGCCGACGAGCCGATCACCAGCGCTGCGGCGATCGTCTCGCCCATCGCCCGGCCCAGCCCGAGCAGCACCGCCCCGACGACGCCGCCCTGGCTGTGCGGCCAGACGGAGCCGCGGATCATCTCCAGGCGGGTGGCGCCCAGCGCGTACGCGCCCTCCCGGTCGATCGCCGGCACCGTCGCGATGACCTCGCGCGACAGCGAGGTCACGATCGGCGTGATCATAAAGGCCAGGATGATGCCGGCGGTAAAGAACGAGGCCCCGCTGGTGGGCGGCCCGAACAGGCTGTCGAGCACCGGGATGCCCGTGACGCCCGAGCCTATCGAGCTGTAGATGTGCTCGATCCAGGGCGCGAACACGAGGATCCCCCACAGGCCCCAGACCACGGACGGGACCACCGCCAGGAGGTCGATCACGTACACGATCGGCCGCGACCACCGGTACGGTACGACCTCGGTCAGGAGCAGGGCGATGCCCACGCTGACCGGCACGGCCATCACGAGCGCGATCACCGCCGTGATGGCCGTGCCGTAAATGAAGGTCAGCGCACCGTACTGGCCGGCTGCGGGATCCCAGTTGCGCGCAAAGATCTTCGTGCCCTCGGTGGTGAACCACGACGAGGCCTGCTGGCTGGTCGAGATGACGATCAGTACCAGGATCACCAGCACCAGCAGGCCGCACGCGAGCGTGAGGACCTGGAAGCCGCGGTCGCCGAGTGGGCGCCGCTCTGACAGCTGGCGGGCGGATCCGGCCGAAGCGGCCGGATCCGCCTGCGTCACCGTGCTCACGACGGCGCGCCGATCTGATCCGCCTGCGTCACCATGCTCACAACGGCGCGCCGATCTGATCCGCCTGCGTCACCATGCTCACAACGGCGCGCCGATCTGATCCGCCTGCGTCACCGCGCTCATGACGAGCTCGGTGCCGGGGTCGCTGACGAGCCGATCTTGCTGAGCTGCGCCGCTGCCTTCTGGTCGAGGCTGGCGGGCAGCGGCGCGTAGTTCAGTTCGGGGAGCAGCTTCTGGCCGTCGCCGAGCAGGTAGCCGAGCCACCCCTTGAGGTTCGCCGCCGTCGTCGAGCTGGACTGCGCCTCGTAGACCAGGTCCCACGACTGGTAGGTGATCGGGTACGAGCCAGCACCGGACGCCCAGATCGCGCTGAACGTCAGATTGGGCGCGATAGTGGCGTTGTCGGCGGCGGTGGTGGCCGACGACACTGACGGCGCGACGTAGTCGCCGGCCGAGTTCTTGACAGACGCGAAGGTCAGCGCGGAGGCCTTGGCGTCGGCGTAGTCCACGTACCCGACGGCCCCTGCGGTGCTCTTGATGCATGACGCCACGCCGCCGTTGCCGTTGCCGCCGCGGCTGGCGGCGGGCCAGTTGATGGTCGAGCTGGAGCCGAGCGTCCAAACGCTCGGCGCGCCCTTCACCAGGAACTCGGAGAAGTTCTGGGTGGTACCCGAGGAATCCGAGCGGCGGCAGATGCTGATCGCGGTGCTGGGCAGGGTGACACCCGGGTTGTCCGCCGCGATCGCCGAGTTGTTCCACGTCGTGACCTTGGCCTCGAAGATGTCCGCGATGACCGGCGCCGACAGGTTCAGCGGCTTGCTGAGGCCTGACAGGTTGTACGAGACCGTGATCGGGCCGATCACGACGGGGAAGTAGAGCACCGTCTTGCCGTTGAAGGTCGACAGCTCGGAGGCGGGGATCGTGGAGTCCGAGCCCGCGTAGTTGACGGTCCCGGCAGCCAGGTTGCTGCGCCCGGTACCCGAGCCGACGCCGGAGTAGTTGACCGTGAGGCCGGACTGGATCGACTTGAAGCTCTGGATGGCCGTCTGCTGGAAGGTGAGCTGGAACGTCGATCCGCTCCCGTTGAGCGTGCCGGAGAGCTTGGCGGTGCTGCCCGACGAGGGGCTGCTGCTCGACTTGGCGCTGCTGCTCGACGAGCTCGAGCTGCAGGCGGCAAGGGACAGAGCTACCACGGCGAGGGTGGCCCCCGCCATGGTGGCCCCTTTGATGCGCACACGTTGCATATTAGATACCCCTTTTGTTATTTCCTGCCAAGCATGGCAACCTGTATTGCTCGCACTCCTGTCAAGTGCTGCCACGGGAAATGCCATGATGGCGTGAGCCGATTCTCGGCCTGACCGGAGACGATGCTAGCCGTCGACCCGAACACCTCGCCAGTCACGTCAAGCCCACCGGGTTATCCCAGTGTGCGCCACAATGTCGCACTCACCGTAGTGTTCGGAAAGTTAATTGCAGGCAAACGACACATGAACTTCACCTTGCTATTGCCCGCTCCGCCCGTAACGCAACGCCGACGTTACCGAGCGCCAGGAGCTGGGCACGGATCGGCATCGATCCTGCTCACCAGCGTTTCCCGGCCTCTTGCCGACAAGGTAGCCGATCATCCCCAGGCCGACCGCCAGCACATTTTCGCGACCATAAACTGCCTCCGGCGCAGCAATGCATTCCCGCCGAGGCCTACCACTATCAAGGTCGGCGGAAAGCCCGGTAGGGACTAACGTCACGAGCGGCGGGCGCTGATCCATTCACCATTCGTATGGTGAGCGCCAGGCACCGGGCTAGGCAAGGTGCTGTTTCCCTACCTGCCATCTTGACGTTACCTCGGGCCGGCTGAGCGGCCCGGAACCGCAATTGGCTGGTCACCTATCGCTATCCAGCGGCTCATTTGACGCGCGTCTCATTTTGACGCATGCCCCTGGCCGCAAGGTGGCGGTCCGCATGCGGGCCACCGGTCGCCCGCATCGTCACTGGCCAGCCGGCGCGATCACCGCATCAGTCCTCGTGGTTCCCTAGCCGCGCGGAGAAGGCCGCCGCCTGCGTACGACGCTGCATGCCAAGCTTGGTCAGCAGTGCGGACACATAGTTTTTTACGGTCTTTTCCGCGAGGAACATGCGCTCCGCGATCTGACGGTTCGTCAGCCCCTCGCCGATCAGTTCCAGCACCCGCTTCTCCTGGGCGGACAGCGCCGCCACCGGGTCCACGTTGTCGATGTGATTCCGGAGCCGAGTCATTACCTGTCGTGACGCCTGGGGGTCGAGCGTCGACTGGCCGGATGCGACCGCCCGCACGGCGCTCACGAGGTCAGTCCCGCACGTCTGCTTCGATACATGGCCCGCGGCCCCTGCCATGATCGCACCGAGCAGCGCCCGGTCGTCTGCATACGCGGTGAGCATCAGGCAAGCGGTCGCCGGAAACTTGGAGCGGATTTGGCGGCAGACCTCTACGCCGTCCCCGTCGGGCAGCCGCACATCAAGAACCGCCACATCCGGACGTAGTGCCGGCAACCGGGCAAGTGCCGACGAGGCGGTCCCCGCCTCACCGATCACCTCGATGTCCGGTTGCGCGTTGAGCAGATCCCGCACGCCACGCCGCAGGATCTCGTGATCGTCGAGCAGAAACACGCCGATCTTGCCCTGCTGCAGGGGGGGCTCATTCATTCGCGCCATCCATTCCGCGCCGCTGCCCGGCGCACGTCGCGGCGACCAGAGGACCGTCGCCGCATTTGCCCACTCGGGCCGCCAGCAACGCCCTGTCTGGGCGGCATGTCCATACGTTACTATAAGTAATGTTACTATTACTAAGAGTACCGCATGGCTGTTCGCGGCTATCGCCGCCTGCGTGGGCGGCCACCCGGCGGCCGGCGATCGAGGGCCGGAAGTGCTTGTCGAGACCAGGCGGGGCGCCGTCCGCGAGCAGACCAGCAGGCGTCTCTCGCAACCGGACGACAGCGCTGCTATCTTGGCAAATAAACACAACGTGGTCGTATAGCTACTCTGAGTTGACCACAGTGGGGGACGCATGGACGTCAGTGAGCCTGGGCATGAGCGCGGACGGATTCTGCTCATCGACGACGATCCCGCCCTCGGCGGATACCTGAGCCGTGTGCTGCGGTCGCGCGGCGGCTTCCACGTGACGCACGAACTCGACTCCACGGGCGCCTTGCACCGCATCGAGACCGAGGAATGGGATCTGCTCATCACCGACATCGAGCTTCCGGGCATGTCCGGACTGGAGCTGCTCGACCGGGTCCGGGCTCTGGTGCCCGGCCTGCCAGTCGCCGTGCTCACCGGTCACCCGAGCGTTGACTACGCGGTCACGGCGCTGCGGAACTCGGCGGCCGAGTTCATGCAGAAGCCGATCGCGGCGGATGACCTGGTGGCCAAGGCCACCGAACTGGTCGAGGCGGGCCGGAAGGCGCGGGCCGAGGGCCGGGAGATCGTGCTGGCGATCGGGGCGCACCCCGACGACGTGGAGATCGGCGCCGGCGGCACGCTGCTGGCGCACCGCGCGGCGGGCGACACCGTGGCGATCCTGACCCTCTCCCGCGGGGCCCGGGGCGGCGACCAGGCCATGCGCGCCAGGGAAGCGCAGGAGGCCGCGGACGTGATCGGCGCCCGGCTGTTCCTCGACGACCTGGAGGACACGCGCATCCAGGAGGGCGATCCCACCATCGGGGTGATCGACGCGCTCATCACCGACCTCCAGCCCACAGTCGTGTACACGCATTCCGTCCACGACGTCCACCAGGATCACCGCAACGTGCACCGCGCGGCCATGGTCGCGGCGCGGCGGGTCGGGCGGGTGTACTGCTTCCAGTCGCCGTCGGCCACCATCGACTTCCGGCCCACCTACTTCGTCGCCATCAACGAGCACCTCGGCCGCAAGCTGAAGGCCATCGAAACGTTTGGCTCGCAGTACACCGTGCGGGACTACATGGAACCAGACCTGATCGCCTCCACGGCCCGGTACTGGTCCCGGTATTGCGCGGGCAACCACGCGGAGCCGTTCGAGACGATCCGCGACCGCTCCGGGGGGCCGCCCGTCCGCTCGGGCGACAGCTTGTCGCTGGCGTCCACGCCGGGGCACCCAT
>Ga0181521_10008328_pt1 | contig 10663 bp, 15 predicted proteins | sample PEATcosm2014_Bin_32_FD_119764 | JGI IMG/M metagenome (GOLD analysis project Ga0181521, IMG submission 119764) | Peatland microbial communities from MTU Mesocosm Facility, Houghton, MI, USA - PEATcosm2014_Bin02_60_metaG | ecosystem: Environmental > Terrestrial > Soil > Wetlands > Peat | place... | reverse complement strand
TTTCTGGTAGTCGCGCGAACGGGTGTTGGGGGAGCCGCCATGAAATTCGATGAAGACCAGTTGCGCCACTTCATCCCGCAGCGTCATTCCCTTCATCCAGCGGCGGACGGCGGCGGAGGTCTTCATCGGCGCGGGGTTCTTCGCGGGCGTGGCAGCAAAGGCGGAAACCGCCAGCAGGCCCACCAGGATTGTGGCGTACGCGCTCGTGCGTGCCGCGCCGGCGCTCATGCCGGCGTCCGGCCCCGAAAGACTTCGCTTGTCCCGCCGGGGTGTCGGGAAGAGTCTCGGCACGGCACGCGCGAGTGCGTGCGCCGCTTCGTCGGGCCACCCGTAAGAAATGCGCGTTGCATGAAATCGGGACACGTTTTCCAGTGTGCCAGATTAGTCTGCCGCTTTGCGCGCCCTGGCGCGCACGGCCTTCTGCGCCGCCGGAGGCTTACGCGCCGGAGCGCGGTTGGCCAGGCGCTTCACCCAGCGCAGCAGGTGGGCCGGTTCGCTGCAACTCTTGGCGATCACCGCGTCCGCCCCGGTATTTTCTTCGGTGAGGCCCAGCGGCTCGACGAAACCGGAGAGCAGGATGATGCGGGCGTTGGGATTCCGCCGGCGAATCCGCTGGATCAGCTCCGTGCCGTTCATGCGCGGCATGCGGTAGTCGGTGACCACCACGTCGAAGTTGGCGGCTTCGAAGAGTTTCAGGCCTTCTTCGCCATTGATCGCGATCACAACCGTGCAGCCGGCTTCTTCCAGCAGCGCGCGGCGAACCAGCAGGCCGTCGCGATTGTCGTCTACCAGCAGGATTCTCGGGTTCAACACGGGGACGGGTTTCATTACGGGACGAGTGCGAGGGTAACAGAGCCGTAACCAGTCTGTCAACGGTTTTGCATAGTCTTGGAAAATGGCTAGATCGAGTGCTTGACAAACCCCGGATCGACGAGTGTGTCAGGCCATCGTCTTTCGCGGCCTGTCGTGCCTTACTCGATTACCCGCGGCGCCTTGTAGCCCGCCTTCGCCACAATCGTGTATTTGATGGGCTTGCCCTTGTCGTCTTTGACCGGCAGCGGATTGCCGTTGAGGTCGACGAGCTGCACCTTGATTTTGCGATAGGCGCCGTCGTGCGTTTTGTTGCTCGGCGAGTACGTCAGAACGTACTGGTTGCGCAGCGCCTGGTGAATCTCCTGAAAGATTTCCCCGAATTCGCCCTGGAAGCGGGGGAAGAACGACTGGCCGCCGGTTTCCGACGCGAACGTGCGCATCTGGTTGTCGGCCTGCAGAAAATCCATCTGTTGTAGCGCGCCCATCCCCCTGGCTTCCATCAGGATGCGCAGCGTCTGCATCAGGCCGATGGCGTAAATTGGCACGCCGTCTTCCTGCAGAATCTTGCGGGTCTTGTCGAAGGTGAGCTTGCTGAAGGTATCGACGCCGGAGGAGATCAGCACAATGGCCTTGCGGCCTTCGATGCCGGACATCCTGTCTGCCGTATCGGTGATGGCGTCAAACAGGTTGGCTTCGGACCATGCCGGGATGGTGAGGCGGTGCAGGGCTTCCTGGGTCTGCATGCGGTCGGTGGTGAAATCCGAAAGGATCTCCGGCTTCAGATCGTAGGCCACCACCGCGATGTAATCGTCGGGTTTCAAAGTGCTGCAGAATCCATACGCCAGCTGCAGCGTCTGAAACCAGGTCGAGCCATATAGCCGCTGGAACCGGTTGCTGAACTCGACCACCAACGAGACCGTGAGGGGCGCTTCACCCACGTTGTAGCCCTGAATCTGCTGCGGCACGTTGTCTTCCAGGATGCGGAAGTTGCCCCTGGGAATGCCGGGGATGAAGCGACCCTTGTTGTCGATGACGGCCACGTCCACCGTGACGGTGTCCACTTCGGCCTTGAACTGGGGCAGCGTGCCGAGGTCCATCTTGTCTTTCTTGTAAGCCGAGGGGATCTTGGGCAGGTCGCTATCGGCGGGCGCATCGGGCGCGGTGGATTTCTTCTTCGCGACGGTCCCGGAAGTGTCGCGGACGGGACCCTGCTGATCCTGTCCGGCCCGCATTCCGGTCAGCGCGATGGTAAGTGCGGCAACGCACAGTACAGCGGTGATCCAGGCTCGCATAAACGTACTTCTGACGTAACTATACCAGAAGACGGCGCCGCAAAACCGGGACTGCTACCTGTTCCAGCCTTTGGAATTGGGATCGCTCCCCGGCTTGCCCAGCGTCGTTAATTCACCCACGGCCCGCGCCCGCCCTGTTTGCGCATGTAAACCTGGAACTTTTTCTTGGCGCGTTGCATGCGCCACTGGCGGTACCAGCCGCCCAGGTCGGGGAGATGCAGGAAGCGCAAGCGCGGCATGGGGCCTTTGAGGTAAATGTACCCGACCAGCATGCCGCCAAGATGCGCCACGCTGCTGATGCCGGTGTTCGGTCCAAAGGTGGAATAGAGTTCCACCGCGGCAAAAATCATCACCATGTACTTGGCTTTGATGGGGAACAGGAATCCCATCAGCACTTGCATGTCCGGAAACAACACGCCAAATGCCAGAATGAGGCCCATAATGGCGCCGGATGCGCCCAGCGTCGGCACGCCCCAATCCCCCACTGCGGCATTGATCAGCACCACGCAGATGCCGGCGCCGATGCCGCAAATGAAATAGTACTTGAGGAACTGGCGCGTTCCCCAAGTCTGCTCCAGCGTGGTGCCGAACATCCACAACATCAACATGTTCATCACCAGGTGCCAGATGCCGCCATGGATGAACAGGTAGGTGACGAACTGCCATAGCAGGAAATTCTTCAAAACCGCTATCGCCGAGAGTTCGAACAGGGCCCGCTTGTTGATCTCGAATGCGACGGGGTTTCCGGAGAGCCGCTCCAGCACGTCGAGCAGGATGTAGATTCCGACGTTCAGGATGAGGAGCCACTTCACGCCGGGTGTGAAACGCCTGTAGATTATCGACCTGCTCAACCGGTTGGGCTGTGGCATGGGTGGGACCTGTTCTTATTAGAATAACAACCCGCCTATCCGGATGCAGCGGTTTGTCCGGTCCTCGCGTACCGGTTGAGCACGCGGGCGCAGAATTGCAGAAGGGCGGCGGCCGCCAGCCAGACTTGCCAATGGGAGAAGAAGCCGGCGGAGATAGCGAAACTGCCGGTCCAGTTGAGGTCCGCGGCGATGCGCCAGAGGGCCAGCACGGCCGTCACGGCGGCGGCGGGGGTAAGCAGGCTGGCGGCAGCCAGCGCGATCCGCCGGTTTCCCCGGGTCTTTTTCCCCACCTTGGGGCCTGTGCCAAACCGGATCCGAAGCACCATGGCTGTTTCTTTCACCAATCTAACAGCTTTCGCGCGGGACGATTGTCTTTTGTGGTTTGTCGGGCGGCCCGGAATTTAACGCGGCATGACGGACCGCGAAGCCCGGTGGTCTGTCCGACGAACCCTATCCGCTCACCTTCCACAGAATCTGCCGCAGCATGCCCAGCAGCACCGGTGCATCGCGCGCGGCGATGTCGAGACGCCGCACCAGGCGGCGCACCTTCGCTTCCGTGGACACGGCCGTCGTGGGGTTGATGTAGCCGCTTTGCCGCAGCACGTCCATCAACAGCGCGGTAATCTGCTCGGCCTCCGAGGCTGCCGCCCGCGCGATCGTTCCGGGTCGGGCCTTCACCGCCTTGGGATCGCGAGCCAGTTCGTAGAGACAAAGCGCCACGGCCTGGCCCAGGTTCATGGAAAGACCGGCATCCACTGTCGGAATGCGCATCAGCCAGTGGCAGTGGCCGAGGTCCTGGTTGGAGAGTCCGAACTTCTCGGAGCCGAACAGCAGGGCCACGGGCGCTTCCGCGAGGGCGCGCTGGATGAGACGGGCGCCGTATTCCAGGCGGCGCATGGGGTGCTGCAATCCGCGATGGCCGATCGAGGTTGTGCCCACCACCAGCCGGCAATCGGCGATGGATTCCGCCAGCGTCGCATAATCCTCGGCATTCTGGAGTAGCGGAGCAGCGCCCACGGCCGAGCGCGCTTCGCGGAAAGCCACGTCGTAGGGGTTCACCACCCGCAACCGCGCGAACCCGAAGTTCGCCGCGGCGCGCGCCGCCGCGCCGATGTTGAGCGGGTTGCGCGTCTCAACCATCACCACGCGCAGGTTGTCTTTCCAATCGTTCGGGATGCTCTGATCGTATCGCAAAGAGGCATAATGGAAAGAACCGCCTCGGTGAAGATGGCCGCCCCGTAACCCGATTTGACAATCAACCCCTAATCCCAGTAAGCTTAGTGTTTTGCAGTTCGAGAAACAGTTGGAGACGTGTGTCGATGAGTACCCAGTTCCCTTCCCAGGACAGCATTATCCGGCAGTGGCATGTGATTGACGCCCAAGAGGCGATTTTAGGCAAGATCGCCAGCAAGGCGGCCATGCTGCTGATGGGCAAGACCAAGCCCAGCTACACGCCGTTTCTGGATACCGGCGATCACGTCATCGTGATCAACGCCGACAAAGTGAAAGTCAGCGGCCGAAAAGAAGAAGACAAGATGTATCGCCATTTCACCGGATATCCCGGCGGATTGGTGGAGAAGAGCTTGAAGCGCGTGCGGGCCGAAAAGCCGGTCCGCCTGATTGAGGACGCCATCTTCGGCATGCTGCCGAAGACCAAGCTCGGCAAGCAGATGTATCGAAAACTGAAGGTCTATGCGGGCGACAAACACCCGCACGCGGCGCAGAAACCGTCCGCGTTGGCCGTGAGATAGAGGTACAAGTTTAGTGGCAGCGACGATGGTTCAATATTTGGGTACGGGCCGGCGGAAACGGTCGGTGGCCCGCGTGATTTTGCGGCCCGGTAAGGGCGAGATTCAGGTGAATGGACGCGCCTTCGAGAATTATTTCCCAACCGAAAGTTCGCGCGCCGTGGTCCGGCAGCCGCTGGCGGCCACCGAGTCCATGGATAAGTTCGATCTGCTGATTCTGGCCGACGGCGGCGGCGTGGCCGGCCAGGCGGGTGCCATCCGTCTGGGCATATCCCGGGCATTGGTGGAGTTCAACGCGGAACTGCGGTCCAGGCTCAAGAAGCTCGGCTTCCTGACCCGCGACCCGCGCTCGCACGAGCGGAAGAAGTACGGTCAGAAAGGCGCCCGCAAACGGTTCCAGTTCTCCAAACGTTAAATTTTTCCCGGGGGCCGCGCGGCCCCTTGCAGCAACAACGGCCATCCGTTCCGATCCGCCCACAAATCTCGCTTTGGGCCGTGTGGCGCGCGACGGTGGCTGACTAGGAGGTATTTTGCCGGCAATATCGATGAAAGAATTGCTCGAAGCGGGCGTTCACTTCGGGCACCAGACCAAGCGCTGGAATCCCAAGATGAAAGAGTACATCTTCGGGGAACGTAACGGCATTTACATTATCGATCTTCAGAAGACTCTGAAGATGTTCAAAGACGCCGCCCGGTTCGTGGGCGAGATGGCCGCGCAGGGCAAGAACGTGCTCTTCGTGGGCACCAAGCGCCAGGCGCAGGAAGCCATCGCCGAAGAAGCCAAACGCTGCCAGATGTACTACGTCAACCAGCGCTGGCTGGGCGGCCTGCTCACCAACATGCTGACGGTGCAGAAATCCATCAAGCGCCTCAAGGAACTGGAAGCCATGGCCTCGGTGGAAGGCGGATACGCGGGCCGGCCGAAGAAAGAAGTCATCCGCCTGGAACGCGAGCGCAAGCACCTGGATCAGAACCTTTCGGGCATCAAGGATATGCCGGGCCTGCCCGACATCCTCTTCGTGATCGACTCCAATAAGGAGGCCATCGCGGTGAAGGAAGCGCGCCGCCTGGGAATCCCCGTGGTGGCGATTGTCGACACCAACTGCGACCCCGACGAAGTGGATTACGTGATTCCCGGCAACGACGACGCGCTGCGCGCCATTCGCCTGTTCGCCAGCAAGATCGCCGATGCCGTGGTGGAAGGCCGGTCGCTCGCCACCGAGCAGGATTTCGCGGCCGACAAGATCGCCCAGGACGAAGCCCCGGCCGAAGAGAGCATGCTGGAGTACACCGAATACGTGGACCCCAAGTACGCCGAGAAGATCATGGCCGAAAGCCTGGCCATGGAAGACGATCCGGCCACAGGATCGCAGCGTAAGGGCCCCGTTTCCGAAACCGCCGAGCTGGCCCCGGAGACCGCGGCCGGCGAAGTCGCACACTAGGAATTAATTGTGCTAACCGCTGCCGGCGGCCCCGCGACTCCGATGCGAGCCGCGACCGTAAGGGAGCGGTTGCCACGGAATCAAAGAGACGCAACCATATGGCGGAAATTACCGCGGCACTCGTAAAAGACCTCCGCGACCGGACCGGCGCGGGGATGATGGAATGCAAGAAAGCTCTGGTGGAAACCAAGGGCGATATCGCCGAAGCGGAAGTGGTGTTGCGCAAGCACGGCATTTCGCTGGCCGATAAGAAGTCGGCGCGGGCCACACGCCAGGGCCTGATTGGAACTTACATCCACCACGGCGGCCAACTCGGCGTGCTGGTGGAAATCAACTGCGAATCCGATTTCGTGGCGCGCACCGACGATTTCAAAGAGCTGGTGCACGACGTGGCCATGCACATCGCCGCCGCCGATCCGCGCTTCATCCGCAAAGAGGATGTCACCGAGGCCGTACTGGCCAAGGAGCGCGAAATCGCGCGCGCGCGCGCCGTGCTCGAAGGCAAGCCGGAGAAAATCCTCGACAGAATCGTCGAAGGCCGCCTGGGCAAGTTCTACGAGGAAGTCTGCCTGCTGGAACAGCCGTTCGTGAAGGAAGCCACCTTGACGGTCGGCCAACTGGTCAAGACCAGGATCGCCAAACTGGGCGAGAACATCACCATTGCGCGCTTCGTCCGCTTCAAAGTGGGCGATGTGGCGGCCGTGGAAGCGGGCCACGAAAACCCCGCCGTGGCGTAAATGCCCGCTTATAAGCGTATCCTGCTGAAGCTCAGCGGCGAGGTGTTGGCCGGCGGCGCATCGTTCGGCATCGACTCCGAAAGGGTCAAGAGCCTGGCGCGGGAAGTGGCCGATGTGTCCGCGGCCGGCATCCAAATCGCGGTAGTGGTGGGCGGCGGCAACATCTTCCGCGGCGTGGCCGCGGCGGCGCAGAAGATGGATCGCGTGACGGCCGACCACATGGGCATGCTGGCCACCGTCATCAATTCCCTGGCGCTTTCCGATGCGCTCGAACAGGCCGGCGTTTCCACGCGCGTGATGAGCGCCATCGAAATGCGCCAGGTGGCCGAACCCTACATCCGGCGGCGCGCCATGCGGCACCTGGAAAAAGGCCGCATCGTGATCTTCGCCGGCGGCACGTCCAACCCCTACTTTTCCACCGACACCGCCGCCACCCTGCGGGCCCTCGAGATCAAGGCCGATATCATCGCCAAAGCCACCCGCGTGGATGGCGTCTACGACAAGGACCCGTTGCAATTCCCGGACGCGGTCAAGTACGACAGGATCACTTACCTCGAAGTGCTGGCCCAGGGCCTGCGGGTGATGGACGCCTCCGCCGTAGCCATGTGCCGGGACAACCAGCTTCCCATTCTCGTTTTCAATTTGAATACAACAGGCAATATAATGCGTATGTCGATGGGCGAACCCGTGGGTACCGTGATTCAATAGCTCCGGGCCAGCCCAAGGCGATTCGGAGACACCGTCTTTATGAAGCCAGAACAGCACGCAGCACCCGCCGCTTCCACCTTCAACACGATCAAGGAAGTCGATGCCAACTTGAAGGCCCGCATGGAGAAAGCCGTCTCGGATCTGCAGCACGAAATGGCCGCCATCCGAACCGGGCGCGCCTCACTGGGGATCTTGGATCATGTCCGGGTGGACTACTACGGCACGCCGACGCCGCTCAACCAGGTTGCCAACCTGCATGTGCCGGAACCTTCGCTGATCACCATCCAGCCCTGGGACGTTTCGCAGATCGGGCCGATTGAAAGGGCCATCCGCATTTCGGACCTGGGACTGAACCCGTCCAACGACGGCAAGATCATTCGCCTGCCCATTCCGCCGCTCACCGAGGAGCGCCGCAAGGAGCTGGTGAAGAAGCTGCACGCCATCGCCGAGCACCATCGCGTTTCCGTGCGCAACATCCGCCGCGACGGCAACGAAAACGTGAAGAAGCTGCTGAAAGACAAGACCATCACCGAAGACGACGAGAAGCGGGCCCACGACGAGATCCAGAAGCTGACCGACCTCTTCATGGACAAGATCGACACCGCCGCCAAGGGCAAAGAGAAAGACATCCTGGAAATCAAGTAGCCGCGGGTGGGACAGGCGTCCTCGCCTGTCGATTCGTGGTGAGGAAATTCGTGTGAATAGCCGCCAGTTGAGAGAATCCTAACGTAGCAGTACATCCATCGGAGCCGCGACTTGTCGCACGACCGTTAGGGAGCGACCCGCACGCGCAGATCAAACGCTCCCTTACGGTCGCGGCTCCGATTGGTTTCCAGGCCCTTCACTTCTCTGTCCCCCACCCGTTGACTCGATACGCGGCACGTAGTACGTTTGATGTGTATGATTCGTCCGTTCCGATGCCCGGACACCAAGGCGATTCATGCAGGATTTGGGAGCCGGAAGTTTCGCGGGATCGAAGACCAGGCGCGCAAGCGGCTACGCTGGCTGGATGCCGCCACCAGCCTCACCGATTTGGGCGCCATTCGGGGCAACCGGCTGGAGGCGCTGAAGCGCGACCGGGCCGGCCAGCACAGCATTCGGATCAACGACCGCTGGCGGATCTGCTTTTATTGGCGCGAAGGCAATGCGTATGACGTCGAGATTGTGGACTACCACTAGAAAGGGAGAGTCATGGCTCAGAGAAGGAAACTGCCGCCCATCCACCCGGGTGAGTTGCTCCGGGATGAACTCAATGAGATTGGAGTCAGCCTGAACGAACTGGGGCGCGCGCTCCGGGTTCCGATGAACCGGATCAGCGCCATCGTCAACGGAAACAGGGCCATCACCGTGGACACCGCGATGCGTCTGGCCCGGTATTTCGGTACGTCGCCGCAGTACTGGCTGAATCTTCAGAGCGCATACGATTTGGAGGTCGCGGAGCAGAAAATTCGGCCGCAAATAGAGAAGGAAGTCCTGCCACGCACAGCCGCATGAGGCTGTGCTCGCTGGGCTGACGTTTCGAAGGGCTGGCTGGCGATGGTAGTGGAGATTGTCGACTATCACTAGGAGGACGCTATGGCAGTGACCGCAATACATCCGGGGGAACATCTGGCCGAAGAGCTGAAAGAACTCGACATGAGCGCCGCTGAGTTGGCGCGCAAGTTGGATGTGCCGACCAACCGCGTCACGGCATCTTGAATGGGCAGCGTGCGATCACCGGAGACACGGCCTTGCGCCTGGCCCATTTCTTCGGAACGAGCGCGGAGTTCTGGCTGAACCTGCAGAGCCTCTACGACCTGCGGATCGCCCAGAAGAGAGTCGGGAGATCGATAAGAGCGCTCCCCAGGCTGCGCCACCCCGAGCGCATTCCAGCGTGAGCGCTGAAGAGGGACCATCCCTTTTCTCCCCAGCATCACATCCCAAGGGCTTCGTGCGATACCTCAGTCCGACTTCTGGGCAACTCGCGCCGGGGATGCTTGGGAGCGACGAATAGCACAAACAACTCACGGAGCCTCCGCTCCGATTGGGTAAGCCGAACTTCGATCACGCCGTCATCGCCGGTACAGATCACGAGCCGCCCGATATAGCCCACCATCGGACCGGACCTGGGACCCTCTGGTTCAGGCGCTCGCAGAAGCATGCTCAGACCTTCGTCGCATGGCCCCTCTGCGACCACTTGAGTCCTGCTGATGTCAGCGTTTTTCCACTCTTCATTCGCCTGCAAGATTTCACGTATCCAGCCCGCCTCTCGCTCCGTGAGTGGACGAGGTTCGATGTCCTTCACGTCGTTCTTCATAGCGTCCAGTCCAGCAGTTCCTCGGGGGAAACCGAGGCGTAACCAATTATCCAATCTGTAGTCTGCCCTACTCTTGGATGCTCAACTCCACCCACCCCGGCAGCGTAGCCGGCCGATTCCCCAGGAACACGATCCTTCGTGTCTTGGGGAACGGCAGGTTCGTCGCCAGAGCCCGGTTGTAGAGCTGGTATTGCTCCAGAATCTGCCGGTAGTCGGGGTTGGTGGCGTCCAGCCAGCCGCTCTTCGAGGTGAGGCCGCCGCCCCATCCCAGGCAGAACACGCACGCGCCGTTTTCCCGCGCCTGCGCGAGCCGCTTCTCCAACTCATCCAGGCTCTGGTCCAGCAACCCCATACCGGCCCAGGAGGCATACTGGCGTTGCAGCGATAGCAGGCCGCCGGCATACACATTGACGGCTTCGAAGATCTTGGCGCGGTTGAATCCATCGGGCCAGCGCAGCGAGCGCCGCACCTCCGGCTTGAGCAGGAAATCCTTCTCCTGCCAATCGCCTTCGAACGTGGTTCCCGGCGCAGCCATTTCGGCGAACGACGGCGTGCTCTCATCGGGGCGCGCGCCATCCACGGTGCCGCTGGGGCTGCGCTTCCAGCCGAGCGTGAAGCCCGGTCCGCGAGGCTGTATCGTGGAAGTGCGTAACAAATAGATCTTGAAATGCTTGGTCGCGACAACCCCCGAATCGCCCGCGCTCAGCAGGCGCATCTTGTTCGCGCCGCCGGAACCGAGCGCAGTGTCCTCGACGATG
>Ga0181521_10008327_pt1 | contig 10665 bp, 17 predicted proteins | sample PEATcosm2014_Bin_32_FD_119764 | JGI IMG/M metagenome (GOLD analysis project Ga0181521, IMG submission 119764) | Peatland microbial communities from MTU Mesocosm Facility, Houghton, MI, USA - PEATcosm2014_Bin02_60_metaG | ecosystem: Environmental > Terrestrial > Soil > Wetlands > Peat | place... | reverse complement strand
TGACGGGCATGCTAGTATGGAAGAGTTCACGTCATTGCGGGGACGTAGTTCAGTTGGTTAGAACGCCGGCCTGTCACGTCGGAGGTCGCGGGTTCGAGCCCCGTCGTCCCCGCCACTCCTTTCAATCACTTCCGGACTTTCCTTTTTGCCATCGGAACCCACTGTGCCAGTAGCTGGGTCAGTGAGCACTTTCGCGATGAGCTCGACCGTCTGCGCCTTCAGGACCGGCGACAGGTGCTCGTAGCGCTCCAGTTCGCGGCTCCGGTGCCCGGTGAGCTTGCGGATGATCGCCTCCGGGATGCCCTTCAGGAACAGGATGGTCGTCGCCATGTGGCGCAGGTCATGGATCCTGAGATCTGTTATGCCGGCACGGTCGCAGGCGGCCTGGAAGGGTTTGCGCATGTCCCAGGCGTGCTCCTGCGCTCCTTTGAAACGGACGTTTGCCCGGTCGGCCGGAAACACATACTCGTCGGACCGGTAGCTCGGCAGGTTTCTGAGGGCGCGGATGACCTCCTCGGCAAGCCACAATCTCTTCGGCCGCCCGTTCTTGGATCGCGGGACGTACACGTGCGGCGCCGAGCCTTCCATCTCGATCTCCGTCCACTTGCGCGGCAGGAGTTCACCCTTGCGCGCGCCGGTCGTGGCGGCCAGCCAGACGAACGCGTACAGCTCGGGCTCGGCGCGGCACTCATCGATGAGCTTCCGGAAGTCCTCGGGCGGCAGGAACCGGTCACGGCCCGGAGGTTCTCGCCTTTGCGGGACAACCCTCACGGGATTATGGTCAAACTTCTCGCGCCGTATGGCAAAATTGAACGTGCTGCAGAGGATCGTGCGGTATTTATTGATCGTCGAGGCCGCGAGCTGCTCTTTTTCCAGATCCCCCAGGAAAGCCTCGACGTGATCCGGCTGGATGTCCCGCGCCCGCTTGCCGCCGAACCGCTCCCGGACCCTGGGAAGGTGGTAGTTGAAGCGGCTGCGGGTCTGTTTCCCGTGCTTCTCCCACCAGTCGTCAAGGAGTTCGTCGAACATGACCCGGTCAAACTGGCGTGTCGGGAAGTGCCGGCCCTCGGCGACTTCGGTCTTGCGTTTTGCGAGAAGTTCCAGCGCAAACTTCTGGCTGCGCTGTTCGGTGCTCTCGCGCATGATTTTGCCGTTCTGGCCCTTGAACCGGATGTAGGCGATGCCATTCCGGAAATATACGCCACGACTCATGCTGCGCCTTCAATAGAGGAGTGCCGGACCGACCGTGCCGCACGCACGGTCCGTTGCCTGAGCCATTGTAGCAACTGTGAGCGCAGGAATCTGACGACCGTCCGGCGTTCGCCGCGCTGCGGAAATCGGACGTACGGAATGCGCGCTTCCCGCACATACCGTTCGAGCGTGCGTTCGCTCACGCCAAGGAATTTTGCAGCCTCGCGGTAATTCAACACCACGTCATCCAATTCCGGCACCATTGTCTCCACCTCCCTTGCTTTGCCGTTGCGCGCGGACCGCCCCCGGCCGCCGCTTCATTCGTTTCCACTGCCAACGATTTCCTCACGGGCGGAACGTTCTGGCGTTGTGGGGTCGAAGGGCATGAATCGCAAAAAAGTTATTTACAGAAGTCCTTCAACGATCTTCCGGGCATCGTCGGCAGTTTCCGCCGACCACACGCCGAGAACACCGAGGTCGAACTTCTTGAGCGACCTTTGCCGATCCTGTCGGGCCGAGCGCTTGGCTGCATCGAGAGCCTGGCGCAAGGTTTTGGGCGCGTCCCACTTGAGCGAGATCCAATCGTCGGTACAATCGAAGCCGAGACGCTCAAGGGCTCCCTCGGCGTCTTCGACTTCCCGGCGCAGCTTACGCACTTTGGCGATCAGCTCCGTGGCGCTCCGCTCCTCCGCCAGCTTTGGCAGCACTTCACTTTCGACCCGATGGTCGAGATCATTGTCCGATTCGAGCTCCGCCTGGGCACGTTCATTCGCCTGAACAAGCATGCGCGCGAACACGTCACGCTGCTTCTGGTTGAATGGTTGTGGTGTTTCCATAATGGTTGTGTTTGGATGTGCCCTTCGCCCCACAACATAATCCGATAACGTTGGTACCTTTCCGTTCCTGCCAGCCGGTTCCCGTTCCGGTCTGGCCGCCCACCCGTCGGGGCAGGACCGCCCCGACGGCATCCTCACTCCACAAGCGCGCCGAAGACTTTGCCGTCTCCGCCCTGCTCGCGGTTCTCCCGGGAAGCCTCGTTCACCAGGGTTGCCAGGAAAGATCCCATGGCCGCGATGCGCGTCTTTTCGTCCGCCACCAGCTCCTTCGCGCTCTTTTCACTCACGGGAGCGCCTTCCACGATTTCCATTTGCGAAGGGTCCAGCTCCAGAACCACCCGCCCGTTGTCCGAATACCATTCGACATACGGGTACGGAACATAGGGATGGAAAGGATCGCCCGCCGCGATGTGGGCACGGTAGCGGTCGGCGTACTGCTGCCGCCGGCCCGCCCGCTCAGCCGCGCTGATGCCCGCGTCGTCCCAGAGAATTTCATTTTGCGCCATGAGCTTCTCTGCGATCGCGTCGCTCCAGGTGCCGAGCGGGATGCCGGCGGTGATATCGCCGGCCGTGCCCCGCTGCACGCGTGAGAACCCTTCCATGTATGTCCGTCCCGCATCCTGGTATTCGTCACTCGGATCGGGATTCGAGAGCCGGATCACCTTGCCGCGGATATCGTCGTGAAAATCGCCCGCAAGGTCAAAAGCCGCCTTGAGGGGCCGCTTGCCAGTCCGAAAGAAGCGCATCCAGCCGGTCACCTTCCCCGGCACCCGGTTGTCGAGCTCCCCGTCGATGAGGTTTGCGTATGGTCGCCACGCCATAATGCTTTGCATGGTTGATTTGCCCGGGCCGACCTTTGCTACTCCGCCCCGGCGGGTGGGCGATGATTGAATCCTGTTGCTTTCGTGGCACGTGCCGGAGCGCGCCTCCGGCAGGACTTCGTCACTCCTGAAGGCCATGCTTGGCGAGCAGGCGACGCGCTTCGCCGAGATCTGCCTCGCGCTCGGCATGCTTTGCGTCTTCGATGAGCGATGGAAGGTACGGCGCCGCTTCTTCCACCATGGCCCGGTTGAGATCGGCATACTCGCCGTGCAGCCACCAGTTCCCTCCGTACTCGACCGAGCGGCCCTCGCCGCGCTTGTCGAACTGGGAGAGGAAACGCGCCGTGTCCCCACCTGATTCGAAGTACGTGCCGTAGAACCCGCCGCGGTCGTAATGGGCGATGAAACTGCAATGCAGGATGAGATGCTCATAGAGCCCTTTCGTGAAATCCGCGAACCGCAACCCATGCTTCAAAAACCGCACCCATGCCCTGAGCACAAGCTCTTTCCGGCGAGCGGGCATGAACTCGCTGTCGCTGAATCGGTACCCCATGCGTTTGACGGCGCACCCGTGGCGAATGGCGCGCCGGCACGCGCCACGAAACCTGCTTCAAGCCGTCAGTGAGCTCGTGCCCTCCTCCCGCGGCGCTTCCGGATTCGTCCGCGCTTGCCGCTTCCGGATCGAACCGCGCATGGCGGATTCCCCGCCATCCTGCGCGCGGGCGCTCACGCGCTCCCGCATCTTTTCCGCAATGATGTTGTAGAGCGTTTCGGCCTTCTCAATCGGGCCGGTCTCAAAGAATTTCAGAATGCTGACTTCGTCCATAACCGTTCCTTTTGCCATATTGCCTGCTCCTTCCTTGACTTTCTTAAGAGGGTGCCCCGAATCTCTCGCAACCCTTTGAATTGATGTCACTTGATGCCATAGAACTGTCCTCACGGCGGGACACCTCGGGAGAACAGGTCCCGGTGAGCGGCCCGGCACCGCCCGTATCCCGGTAGTAAATTGGCGCGAGCAGGCCCTGGTCCCGGATCGCATCGATGGTGGTGAAGAGGAATCTGCCGGAGCTATCCGCAACCGCGCGCGCCAGTGTCTCCAGCCGGCTGCGCCGGTCCACCACCACGAGCACGGCCGCCACCGGGAAACCAGGCACGCCGCGCCGGTAGCAAGAAATCTTTGACCCGATGAAATACCGCAACCCTTCCGCGCCCCGGTCATATTCCACCGCGAACGTGCGGTTCCCCATACGGAAGATGGCGTCCGGCACGAGCGGATACTTCCAACCGATGCCGGGCAGTTCCCAGGCGGCGAAAAAATACGCGAGCTGCCCGCACAGTTCCGCCGCGATGCGAATGTCGTTGATCCCTGCCATGTGCTCCATTTGTTTCGGCGGTTTCCGTTCCAGGGCAACCGGTTTTCCTCCGTTGTTTTCCATCTCCAGCACGCGCCTGCCTTCGCGGCCCAGGGTAAACAGTGCTTCCCGCATCCGATCCTCCTGCTGCTTCCGCAGATAGCCGGCCCGCGCCAGGCGGCGCAGCCGCCGCCGGGCGGCGCTCATCGTCGCGCGCGGAAAAAATCGCCGGTGCAGCTGGCTGGTGCTCAACCACCGGGCTGCTCTCAATAGCTGCAGCATCTCCATGCATCGCTCCGTGAGTCTCATGGTTCGGGCAATAGTTCCGTAGCGCCGCAGTTGAAGCACCTCACCATCCGGGGCAGCGAGCCGCAAATGGGGCATCGCCTCATGAGGTGCGAGGCCGACGTCCAGCCGCAGCGGCATCGCCACACACCGAGCAGCGAAATCTCCGCACCGCATGTCGTACAGGTGATCCGGGTCGTGTACGCCATGCGGTAGAAGCGGTAGCGGCGTATGAGCCTGAACAGCCACCGGATGAAAAGCACCGGGCAGGCGAAGAACCACAGCACGAAATCAAAAACGATTCCCCGCATACCTACGCCCCGGTTTCCCTCGCCGCGCCTTCCCGGCGCGTCCGCCGGTACGCCTGCGCCAGCGCGGCATCCACCTCGCCGCGCTCTTCGGGCATGTGCTTCCGCTCGCGCTCGGCACGCCGCCGGTCGTATTCCTTCCCCGAAAGGCGCTGCCCGATGGTGGGATCCCGCCGCATGGCAACGGTCACCTCCTCCAGTTCCCTTCCCTGCGGGATATCGAGATCCCGCGTGCGGATCTTGATCGCTTCGGGCGACCGGCCTTTGAGCCAAAGGTATGCGGTGCGATCCGGAAGATTGGCGACCTCTTCGAGCAGCAGCGACTGCTCCTCGGCGGGGGAATAGAAGCGCGTCTCTTCGAACGGGCTTTTTTTTGGCCGGGGCCTTCTCCCCGTTGCCGGCAGCATGCCTCTGAGGAATGCGCAGTCAGCGGGATCGCCACGGCCCGACCACGTCCAACCCGCGTTGGTATGCAAGAGCGACAGCATGCGGGCATCCGAAACGGCGGCGCTCAAATTTTGCGTGATGAAGCAAAAGCGCGTTCCGTAACGGCGCGCAAGCCGGCCCGCATCGCTCAGATGTTCTCGCATGATGGGCGACGCGAACAAATCCTGCGCTTCGTCCGCAAATTTCACGAACGGCACTTCGGGGCGACGCCGCCCATAAATGGAGCGGCAAAAGTAACTCACATCGAGCGTGTTCAAAAAGCGCGTGAGGCTCCCCGGAATGTTCGGCCCGGCGCAATTCACGGCCACAAAGCACGCCTCGTCCTGAAAGCGCCGGTAATCCGGCGCCGTCCCGCCCGCGAGCATCCGCGAGACGCTCTTCGAAGCGACGAGCGCTTCCAGGCGCCGCTGCAACGCGGCGCGGGTTGATCGGGACACGGTGGCCAATTGCCGGCGGACGGTTTCCACCAAAGCCCGGTTTCCACAACCGGCCAGCACGCTCGCGAGGAACGGTTCGTCATTGAGGGCCTGGATGAGATCGATGACGGACATCCCGATTTCCGCGCCCGAGAAGATCTGCACCAGGCTCCTGAGCGGGGCCGCTGCCAATTTCAGCGCGTCGCCATCCGGGAGGAGGTCAAGCAGCAGGTCTACCTGGTGGCCCGCAAAGGCCTCCAGATCGGCGTCGGGCCAGGGCGAGAGGATATTGAATTCGGTGACGACCTCGGTAGCCGCAAAGTCGATGATGCGGATGCGGCGGCGAAACTTCGACGCCGCCGCCGGATCGCGTTTCGACAATTCCGCGAGCTTTCGTTGGATCAGCCAGAGCGTTCCGAGAAACAGGTCCGATTTCGCGCCATCCGCCACCGCGAAGCCCGCCGGATACAAGTCGTGATTTTCCAGTATCCCGTCCACGATGAGAAGCGTTGCCATAGTCTTCCCGCTACCACTGCCCCCGGTGATGAGCCCATGCGACTGAACCAAGTCCGGCAAGGGGATCGGCACCGGCTCTCCCCAGTCCGTCTCGCCGAGCACCACGCGGGGACCGGGACGCTTCTCGAGCGCCCGCAGCAATTCAGACGTCCGGTTCCTGGATGCCTGGAGTGGCGCCGTGGCCATCTCCGCCAGGTACCGGCGCGTGTCGGACACGATGCGTTTGCCGAACCACTTATCGAGAGCCCACCACGTCGCGCTCATCCGCCACCACCAGGAATGTTCCGCGGAATGACCGGCTTTCGCTCCGCGCCCCCAAGTCTCTTCGGGCGCTCGGGATGGCGCATGCGCCGCGCGCGGACGAAGTACGCTACCGAGCTCACCACCACCATGGCCACCATGAACGCGAACGGGCCGGCGTCATGCGCCAAGTTCGCCACCGCCAGCAGGACGAAGAGGATCAGGCCAGCCGCCGTGCCGACCGTTCTTAACAATCGCTGCGTCTCCGCAGGTGCGAACACATACCCGAAGCTCGCCCCGACCAGGGCGCATCCCGCGACAAAACCGACGAACGAGAGAAGCAGATGCATTCGCAATCCTCAATTCACATAACTGCGAAACGCGGAGCAACACACTTGCAGCAACGTTGTCCCCAGCAAAAACAATCCGATAGCCACGGCGATATGCTTGACCAACTCGCGCCCGGAGGCCGGCGCCACCATAAGCAGGAGGCCGGAAACCAAGAGGCCCGCGAGCGCCAGACATCCAAACCACGAAACGAGGGCTGCCATGATGTTTCACCTGCCGCAACAGCGGCAGCCCTTCCGCCGGTTCACCGACAGTTGTTCGATAGCGTAGCGCGCAAGATCGACAATCAACAGGTTCGGCCGGCTGGCAATCGCCGGAGTGCGATTATTGATGAGCAGATCGATAATCCGCTGCGCCGCGATGCTTCCTATCGCCGTGGTTACCGTCGGCAGCAGGACCTCGTCCCGCGAGAACCGCATATTCGGGTTCGGGAACAGGCAGCCGAAGCAGCAGCAATCCGCATCCGGAACCCAGGCCGAGATCATTCCGCCAAGCGCCCGGCGGCCATCCTGGACGCTCGCCTGGACCGATGGCTTCCTCAATGCGATGGCCGTGCGCTCCAGATGCAGGCGGGCCGGAAGCTGGTTGGCGCAGCACACGACCACGTCAGCCTGTTCCACCCAGGGAGTCACCTGCGCGGATTCGTTCGGTGCGACCACCGGTTCGAAGATGAATCCGGGCCGGCCATCGAACAATTGTTGGAGCACGTGCACCTTGGGCCGGCCCACATCGGAGCGCCTGGAAAAGACGCAACAATGCAGTTGCTCCTCGTCGAGTGCTTGCGGATCGTTGCAGCTCACGCGACCAACGCCCGAGGCCTGGAGCGCGAGCGCAACCGCGGTACCGACGCGCCCGGCGCCACCGATATGCACGCGGGCCTTTGCAAGGCGCGGATCATTGGGGGACATGTACCGCTCCTTGCGGCTGGAACAGCTCCGCGGTGGGACACAGTGCGGGAAGCCGGTCCACCGGCAACTCGATATACGGGCACCGCCGGCAGGTGGGCAGCGCGCGCTTGCGCAGAAGGATCGCGTTGTGGAGCAGGCGCGGATCGTCGAACTTCAGCGGATACTCCTGCACGAGCCCGGCGGTGTGGCCGAGGAGCCAAACCGTCCGGGCGCGCATGGCATAGCACTCCGGCTCGAACTGGATCTCCACCATGTGACACGCGCCCGAAATCTCAGCCATCAGCCGATGCGCGTGCATGCACTGCGCGACCGCCTTCGGCACTTCGCCTTCGACGAGAATATGGATCAATTCGCTTTGGCGCTGGGCTTCGACGACGCGCTGATCCACGTCCCCGGTCATGGGATCGGCTCCGGCTTTCGCCGACAGCCACCGGAGAAACGCGGCCCGATCCTGCTGCTCGCGGGACTGGCGGGCGGCGCGTACGCGCCACCCGTCAACGCCGCCCCGACAGCGGCCCACGAAATTCTCCGCGTGCCACACCGCCCACTCCAGTGCGGGCGCGACCGCCGCCGCCACCGCGAGCGCCGCGGGAACGCCCAGAAACCATAGCAAGAATTGGGTCACGGCAGCACCCCTACGAATAGATTTGCACCGGCCCCAGGCGGAACTCGACCGAATCATCGGCAAGATCCACCCTCATGGAATCCGGGCAGATCTCCCAGGTGTCGCCGGCCTTCCTCAGGAGGACCTCGGCGCGGTCGGCCTTGAGCAGCTTTTTCATCGTGGCCACGTTCGTGAAGCGCGAAAATCCCAGGGGCAGCGCCAGATCGGCCGCGCCAATGGTTTGAAGCCGGCCGAGCCCCGCGGCGTTCGAGAGGGAACCCGTGACGCGCGGAACCGTGCGTGTCGCGGATTCCATCTTTTGCAGCGTGGCCGGCCGGGTCGGCCGGGATCGCGCCAGGCGGTCCATCGGCAGCCTCCGGCGCGGAACGGCCAGGGACGCTGCCGCCGGCATAAACAGCGGCAGGATCGTTGCGAAATTGATCACCCGCGTGGGCGTGATCGGGGTTCGTAGTGTCGTCGTCATTTAGTTGTGTGCTCCTTTAACGAGTTTGAAATCAGTTCCAGGTCCTCACGGTTCTGTTCCAGGTTGCGCCGGGCCGCTTGGATCGCAGCCAGCGAATTCTCCAGCCGCCGTTTTTCGACGAGCAGGTCGTTGCGCGCCACGCCGGGAAGCGCGCGGTTGACCTGGTCCTCCGCCCGGTGGAGATTGGCCCCCGCGATGGCAGTCTTTTCCATCACGGCATCCACATGGTGCACCAGGTCTTCGGCGCTGCCCGCAGTGATCGGCTGCTCGGCATGCGGGGAAGCTTCGGCTTGGCGCTTGTTGCCCGTGAGCCGGACGGCGAGAAAAGCTATGCCGCCCATCAGCCACAGAACGATAACGATGCGCAGCAGGCGCGGCGGGCGTACCCGCGGCTGGGTTGGCGTAAATGGCGAAGGACCAAACGATGGTCGGGAATCAGGGGGATGTCGCTCATGCGGTTCTCCTCAGTAACCGATAGTGGGCGGTGCCGGTCATCGCCGGCCGCTCGTCCGGAGCATCCTCGCGGATCTGTGTCTCCACAATCCCTTCCGGCAGCTTCAGCTTTTGCCAGCCGGATGGCCGCTCTTCAACGGGCACGGCCCACATGCCGTTCGCGACGAGAATCCGTATCGTGCGAGACACCGGCTCCGCCTCGGCGGGGTCTACCGGTGCGTGGACGTCTCCATGGAACCAGATGCTTCTCATAGTTTCCTCACTGGGTTTGGCGCTCGCCTAAGTGGGGCTGCCAGCTTACCCTGGCTGCCGAGGTGCCTTCTTGATGTCGAGCTGCCAAAACGGTTCATCTGACCGCATGATGCCGTGGTATTTACTTTCCAATCAAGAAGATTCGAGGCTTACTTACGCTGTTTACGTACCACACGAAAAGAGGGGAGCCGGCTGGTCGGCTCCCCTGATGCCTGCTCCCGATCAGTGCGCGTTCGCGCCCTGTATTTCCGGACGTAGGGAGTGCTCAGGCCCGGATGCCGATAACGGTATTCACGCATGTACTCGCGCATGTACTGCCGACGTTCCTCAGGGGATTGTTTCCGGATCGGATTGCCCGTATGGTCATCACCCTTACCTGTGCGTTCAATTTGCAAACACCCGGATCGGGGGCCAACCAACCGGCGCTGTGCATGAACGCGAATCCCGGTTTTAGCGGTGTCTTGATCCCAGCCACTATAGCTGACCGAGACGCGCGGCTCGAACGCTTCGGGTTCCCTGGGTGCACGAGGTTGCGCTTCGGCGGGTTGGAGCGTATAAAGAGTGGGCTGTCCGCCCAGACGGGCGGATGAACAAGTTGGTGCTGTTTCGGCTGGCTGCATGGCTGTCCCATGTGACCGGCCGCTGACAGCGGTCAGCGGGCCTGGGCAGCGTCAACTGCCTGGGCCTTTTTTCAAAGCCATCGCGAATCGCGCGATGCCCGCGTACTGCTACAGCGGCCTCGGAAAACAGGATGTGGTCCGATTGTCCGACCCGAAGAACCACCCGCGACCGAATGGCATTCGTGAGCCAGCCCCTATGGCATGACTCAACGTTCGAGGGTCGGCAACAGTCCCGTATGCAGGATACTTCGTGGGTGAAGAGCTTCCGGTGACCTAAGAAATCGACACGACGCACGAAACACCCCGCGATTCTTTGGTGTTCCATGCGCCGCCCGGAAGTACTACGGCAAGACGGATCTTGCCAAGTTGTCCCGTTTTCGGGACCCATCCCCCAAGACGGATCCGGGGGTAGACTTGGCAGGCAGCGCAAATGGACTTATTCGATAAACCTAATAAGCCGAATAAAAAAAGAAAAACTCCCTACAACCTGGATCCGGCGTGAAAAGCGATATCCGTCAGGATTCCAGGGGTCGGAGAGCGTCGATCTTGGCCAAGATTTGATGAGCCGTCTTCTCGATGAACTC
>Ga0181521_10008326_pt1 | contig 10665 bp, 8 predicted proteins | sample PEATcosm2014_Bin_32_FD_119764 | JGI IMG/M metagenome (GOLD analysis project Ga0181521, IMG submission 119764) | Peatland microbial communities from MTU Mesocosm Facility, Houghton, MI, USA - PEATcosm2014_Bin02_60_metaG | ecosystem: Environmental > Terrestrial > Soil > Wetlands > Peat | place... | reverse complement strand
TGGCATTCGCGCTGGACTTGGGACAGCTCTATCTGATACGCGGCGAGTTGAATCAGGCGGCGAGCGCAATGGCTCTGGCGGCGGCTGCGCAGCTGAACGGAACGGACGCGGCGACCACTTCGGCCGCCGCGGCGGCAAACGCTTTGATCAACTCATACGATTTCGGTTCGATTGTGGTCGGGGGGCCGGGGAACGGTTTTCTGAATTCGCCCACGCCTGCGTTTTCGTTTTTCGCGACTGCGGGCAGCGCCACGCCGCAAAATGTTTCGGTGAGTCTGACTGCGGACGCTCCGCTGACGTTCGGGGGGCTGTTTTCCTTCGGACTGAGCCACAAAACATCTGTTGCGGCATTCGCTGTTGCGGGCCAGAGCGCGCCTCTATGTACCGCGTGCGACATCGATGTGTTCGCGGTGGCGCCGATCGCCGGTGGAGTTGCGCCGGATTTCGGGTTTACGCAGGGCGATCTTTACACCTTCTATTTCGAATGCACGGGGACGGCGCCTGCCGTTTTTGCGGGCACGGATTCCACGCCTGTTCCCTATGTGCTGTACGGCGGCTCCAACACCAGCAGCAGCGAGCCCGACGATCAGCAATTGTTCCAGACCGGTGCGCAGGGCATCCTTCCCTCGCCCTATTCCGCGACTTCGACTTCCTGCGTGTCCGTCAACCAGCAGCTGGCGTTCTGGTTGTTGACCACAGGCGCATCGGTTACGCCCGGCACGTGCGCCGCCACCGGCACTAACGCGTCTCTTGAAGACGCGTTGTGCGGCATCAATGCCCGTCTGACTAACGTTACGCCCACCGTCTGTCCGGCCGACCTGGCCACTGTCTCAATGCAATATACGCCGGACACCGACATCACTTTCTACACGGCTGGCGACTATGCGTCCTACACGGGCAACAACGTGCGCATCCTGACCCTGCCGATCGTGGACGCACTCTCCACGCTGAACGTGCAGTGCTTCCGTCAATTTCTGCTGGAGCCGGACGACGCCATGGGCGATGCGAACAATCCGGCGGACGTCAACGGGCGGTTCGTAGCCATGTATCTCGGAGTTGTCGCCCCCGTGAAACAGGGCCGCTTCGATGGCGGCTGCGACACCTCGGGCGGGGGGCCCGGCAAGGTGGTGCTGCAGCAATGAAGACCCGAAGCGAGCGCGGCAATTCGGTGGTCGAAGTCGCGCTCTTCCTGCCTGTGCTCATGATGCTTCTGGTAGGAATGTACCAGATCGCGCAGATCACTTACACCTATTACACCCTGCGCAAAGCCGTTTATGCCGCAGCGACTTATCTGAGCACACAGCAGGGCGTGAATTTCTGCAATAATCCGGGCGACCCGGGCATAGCCGCCGCGATCAATTTCGGGGTCACCGGAACCACCGACGCCTCTCAACCCGTAGTGGTCGCTGGTTTGACTTCCGACATGATTGTCGTAACGCCCGCGAGCTATGATCCTGTGGCACAGGCTGCCGCTACTTACTCCGGCTGCGGCGCCAGCGGCGCAATCCCTTCCCCGGATTTCATTACCGTTGCAATAAACGGATTCACAGTACAGCCCGTGATCCCGTTCTTTTCGACCATCCAGCCGTTTTCGCTCAGCCCGCAGGTGCAGGTGCCTTATGGCGGGACATAAGCACCGCCGCGGCCAGGCCACGGTTGAGCTCGCGCTGCTTTACGGTTTGGTGATGATGCCGCTGCTCTTCGGATTCATCTATCTCGCGCAGCTCCTCTGGGTCTGGCACAGTATCGTGGAGTTTACGCGCGATGGCGCGCGCTATGCGGCGACTCACTGCTGGCAGGCGGATGCGAACAACGTAATGCAGTACATGTACGCGAATGTGCCGGCTAACGTCGATCAGGTCGAGTTTCAGTTGGGCGGCAGCGCGGCGATCAACGTGGCGTACTCCGAGCTCGACCCTGGCGGGTCGGGTCAACTCATCCCGTTCGCCTGCGTCGGCTCTGTCTGCGAGCCCGATGCCGTCACCGTGAGCGTGACGGGCTACCAGTTTCAGCACTACGTCCTGCTTCTGAAATCGATCGCCATCCCGCCCTTCCCCACGTCGCAGGCCATGGGCAGCGCCGGGTACGACCAGACGGGAACCTGTACGCCATGAAAAATGGAAAGGCTTCATAACTCATGTCCGCGCCGGTAACATTGATGATCGCTTCAGCCGACGAACTCTTCCGCGAGATGGTTCGCGACAATCTGCTGAATATTCCCAGCGCCAAGATTGTTTCGGAATACCAGGAAGTCTCCCCGAACCTCTATGTGCGTGTTCTGCAGGATCTGGAGCGCAATCCGAACTCTCTCGTCGTCATCGACCTCGCCGGCGACCCCGAGCAGGGCCTCAAGTCCCTCGAACGGCTCAAGCAGGCCGCTCCCGACCTCTATGTGATTGCGTCCCACTACCACGCCGACGGCGAAACCGTCATACAGGCGCTTCGCGTGGGCGCCAACGACTTTATCCTTCAGCCCATCAAACGCACCGACTTTCGTGAAGCCGTGGCCCGCTTTGAGCGCGCGCCGAAGCGCGCCATAGCTTCGGAAAGCAAACTGGGCAAGGTGTATACGTTCTTGGGAGCCAAGGGCGGTCTGGGCACCACCACGCTCGCCGTCAACTTCGCTTCGGTTCTCGCCCAGCGCAAACAATCGGTCGTTCTGATCGATCTCGACTGGACGGCCAACGACGCCGCCATGCAGGTAGGCGCCGCGCCGCAGTATACGCTCGCCGAAGTGGCGGAGAATATGGGCCGCATGGATCAGGCGCTGTTCGAGAGTTTCGTGACGCGCGATCCGCTGGGCTTCTTTCTGATCGGCCCCGCCGATCTGCCTGAGCAGCGCGGCTACTTCACCGAAACCATGTTTCGCGAGTTCACGGCTTTCCTGATCGAAAAATACGATTCCGTCGTGATTGACGCGGGCCGCAATCTGAACGACGAGGTCGTCATGGGAGCCTGCCGGACGTCAACCATGATCTTCCTGGTCCTGAATCAGGAGTTCCCCTCCATCCGCAACGCCCAGCGCTACATCGCGACGCTCAACCGCACGGGCTTCACGCAGGAGCAGGTTCGCGTTCTGGTCAACAGGTATCAGAAAAAGACCGGGCCCAATGTGGCCAGCCTCGAGCAGATCCGCCAGACGCTGAATCAACCCGTCTTTTTCGGCATCCCCGACTCTCCGGCATTCCCGGCCTCCATAAACAAGGCGCGTCCCCTGGTTGCCGATCGCAAGTTTGCGCCGGAAGTCGACAAAGCTTTCCGGGCTTTCGTTGACAAGGCGACGAAGCCTCAGATTGCGGCAGCGGTAGCATGAGCACGCGCCCCATAGCCCGTCCCGCTTCCGGCGCCGACCGATGGTTCGAGCTCCGCAGCCAGGTCCATCTCAAGCTCCTCAACACGCTGTCTCCGGAGCAGCTCAAGACACTGAACAAAGAAGGTGTGCGGGCTCAGATCGGCAATATCGTCGAGCGCCTGGTGATTGAAGAGTCGCTCCCCATGACGCTCGCCGAGCGTGATCGTGTCATCGAAGAAATTCAGGATGAAGTCTTCGGCCTCGGCCCGCTCGAACCTCTGCTGAAGGACCACACCATCTCCGACATCATGGTCAACGGCTTCGACAACGTCTACGTCGAGCGCGCCGGCCGTGTGGTTGAGACCAACGTACGGTTCCGCGATCAGGCCCACCTGCGGCTGATTATCGACCGCATCGTATCCAATGTGGGCCGCCGGCTGGACGACTCCTCCCCCATCGTCGACGCTCGCCTCAACGATGGATCCCGCGTCTGCGCCGTCATCCCCCCGCTTTCGCTGATCGGGCCCGTGCTTTCCATCCGCCGTTACGGAAAGAAGCTGCTGACGACCGACGATCTGCTGAAAAACCAAAGCCTTACGCACGGGATTCTCGAGTTTCTCAGCGGATGCGTGGAAGCGCGCATGAACATTGTGGTCTCCGGCGGCTCCGGCTCCGGGAAGACCACCATGCTCAACACCATGTCGCGGTTCATTCCCGAAAATGAGCGGATCATTACGATCGAAGACACGGCCGAACTGCAGCTCCAGCAGCCTCACTATGTGCGCCTGGAGACGCGTCCCGCCAACATCGAAGGCGCGGGCGCGGTCACGGCGCGCGATCTTCTGATCAATACGCTTCGTATGCGGCCGGACCGCATCATCGTGGGAGAATCGCGCGGACCCGAAGCGCTCGACATGCTGCAGGCCATGAACACGGGCCATGACGGCTCCATGACCACCGTCCACGCCAACGCGCCCCGCGACGCCTTCTCGCGCCTCGAAACCATGGTTATGATGGCGAGTCAGCACGTGCCCGACAAAGTCATTCGCCAGCAGCTTGCCTCAGCCATCAATCTGGTGGTGCAGTGTGCGCGCCTCAGCGATGGCACCCGCAAGGTCACCGCCATCGCCGAAGTGATCGGCGTCGCGCAGGATCAGGTCGAAATGCAGGACCTTTTCGAATTCGAGCGCATGGGAATCGGGCCGCGCGGAAACGTCGTCGGCCGCTTCCGCGCCATGGGTGTTACGCCGGCCTGCGTGGACCGGCTTCGGGGGTATGGCATTCATCTGGCCAAATCGATCTTCAGCGAAGTAGTGGAGGTTCGCGACAAATAAATGTTTCTGTTTGTGGCCTTCGTCCTTTTTTCCGCGGCGCTGTTCGGGTCGGCCTGGTACGTCTGGGTGATTCCGCGCCGGAAAGAGGAGAGCCTGCTCGATGCGCGGTTGCGCGGTGTCCGGACATCGCGCAGCGGCAGCCGGAGCGGCAGCGATCTTCTGCGGCGCGAACGCGCGGGCACACTCGAATTTCTGGGTGGTTTCATCGGCTGGCTCCGCATCGCGAAGCGCCTGCAGACCCGAATCGATCAGGCCAATCTTGCGTGGCGCGCGGTGGATGTGGTGGGAATCTCCGCCGCGATTTTGCTGATTGGATATATCGTGTTCGATTTTCTGGTGCCGATTTTCCTGCTGCGTCTGGCCCTGTCGCTACTGCTTGCATCCCTGCCGATTTTCTACATTCAGCGCAGGCGCGCGGCCCGGCTCGCCGCATTCGAAAAGCAACTGCCGGACGCGATTGATCTATTCACCCGCACCATGCGCGCCGGGCACAATATTCACAGCGGCCTCGATACGGTAGCCGCGGAAACCGCCGACCCGGTCCGCATGGAGTTCCGCAAGATGATGGAAGAGCTCGCGCTCGGTTCGCAGATCGAGCCCGCCCTCCACAGGCTGGGGGAGCGGGTGCCCCTGATCGACCTGAAGTTCTTTATCACCGGTCTGATTCTGCAGCGCCAGACGGGCGCGAACATGGTCGCCGTGCTCGAAAACCTTTCGCTGCTGGTTCGGGAGCGGCTCAATATGGCCGCCAAACTGAAAGCGCACACAGCCCAGCAACGCTTCTCCGCGGGCCTGCTGTGCGGCTTGCCCTTCGTCGTCGGACTTGGCTTCTGGATCCTGAAGCCGGATTACGTGCGCCTGCTCTGGACCGATCCGGTGGGCAGCAAGTTTCTCACTTATGCGCTGATCTCCGAAGGCATCGGCATCATCGTCATCCGGAGGCTGGCCAACATAAAGTTCTGAGAAGCCTTATGCCGGTAATCTTCTTCACCGTGACATTCGCGACCATCGCCGCCATTTTCTGGACCGGCTATCATCTCCTGCGTTCTCAGGAGGACCCGTTAGCCGACAGGCTCAGCGAACTCCAAAGCGCCGCCTCTACCGCGGTAGCAGGCGAACGCGGTTCCCGCAGCCGGCGCGGTTTTCTCAATCGCTTTGTCCGCGCCCTGGCGGCGATCCCCGGCGGAGAAGACTGGATCAAAGGCAGCGAGAAGCGCCTGCGCCAGGCCGGCTACCGCGGCGAGAGAGCGCTGGGAATTTACATGCTGATCGCCTCTTCGGTTCTGGTGATCTTTATCGGCGGCATGCTTTTTCTCGAGCGCAACGCGCCGGTTTCGAGTTCGTTCACGGCATTGATCGCGGCCGGAATCATCGGTTTCATCGGGCCGCAGTTCACTCTGGGAAAACTTGCCTCGCGCTACCGGCAAAGACTACAGGAAGCGCTTCCCGATACCGTCGACCTGCTCGGTATCGTGCTCGGCACCGGGCTCGCGCTGGATCAGGCCATGCTGCGCGTGAGCGAGGAGATGCAGTACATCTACCCCGCACTGGCGAACGAGTTCTACACCGTAGTGATGCAGGTCCGGGCGGGGCAGGAGCGCGCCAAGGCGTTCAGCGCCATGGTTCGCCGAACGGGCCTCGAAGACATCAAGGCTCTGTCCGCCATGATCATCCAGAGCGAACGCTTCGGCACGAGCCTTTCGCAAGCGCTGACCGTTTACGCCGACGCGCTGCGCACGCGGCGCAGACTGCGCGCCGACGCGGCGGTCGCGAAGGCGGGGATCAAAATGCTTTTCCCCATCGTGATCTTTATTCTGCCGGTGCTTTTCGTGATCACGCTGGTACCGGGGATGCTAAGCGTCTTGAAAGACCTGCAGGTGCTCGGCCGGTGACTACTCGCACGCGTCGGTAATACAGATGGATTCCAGCGTGCGGCCGACCGGCGGCGCGGGAAGCCCAGCGGCAATCATCAATTTACGCAATAGCAGTCCGGTTTCGGGATGCGCGATGGCCGACTGCACGCCGACGCGCACCAGCCCATCGGCGTAATCCACCGGTTCCCAAGTGTGGACGGCCAGCTTGCCGCCGCGGTTGTCCGTGTTGCCGTAATCCCGGACATCGAGCTTAGCGCCGTGGTCGACGAGAACTTGTACGACGGCGGGCCGGCCTTTGTGCGCGGCACCGTGGAGCGCAGTGCGCCCGGTGTCGGCCTGCGCATTCGGATCGAGGCCCAGGTCGAGCAGCATCTTCACGGCTTCGAGCGTGGCATCTTCCGACCATTCGTAAGTGATTCCTTCCACCCAGCCGATGCCGGCTGCCACCTGCAGCGCCGTCACGTGCAACACGGTATCGATCTTCGGATCGGCGCCGTGGGCGAGAAGAAGCTTCATCAGGACGAGGTCGCCGGACTGGGATGCGCGCAGAAAGGCTGTCGCGCCGTTCTCATCCAGCCACTGGTTGGTGAAGACCGTACGGGTTTCGGTGCTGTCCTTCATACGGGCATTCACATTGGCGCCGTGATCGAGAAGGAGCTTGATGTAGTCGAGATGATCCATGTCGGGCTTGCGGACGGGATAATCGCCGGATTCGATATTCCGGTTATCGGCGGCAAGATAGAGCGGCGTCCACATGCCTTTGTTGGCGAGATTCACATCGGCGCCGTGGTCCAGCAGATACGCTCCCAGCTTGTAGTACCGATTTTGCGTGGCGACCAGCAGGGGGCTCCAGCCATAGCCGGTGGTTTGATTGACGTCCGCGCCCGCGGCGAGAAGGACTTTGACCGAATCGAGATCGTTGGCGCGGGTTGCATAGACCAGCGGGGTCAGCTCTCCGCCATCTTTCGGCGCTTGCCGGTTCCGGAAGCCAAACGCCGCTACCGCAGCGTCGTCGTTCAGATCAAACCCGGCGTTAGCCGTTGCCGCTGCGCCGCCCCGGCCGCCACCGCGCCCTGCTCCTGCCGCAGCGGTTCCGCCACGACCACCACCGCGGCCCGGCGCAGGTGTTGTACCTTCGGTGACAGCACGAAGTTCGCCCAAGTCCAGAGCTTTGCCGGCGGCGAGCGCCGCACCTTGCGCCGCGACCTGCTTTCTGGGATCGTTGGATTTGCCGAGCGCCGGCCCTCTTCCACGCTCAGCCACGTCCGAGCGGGCTTTGAAATCCGCGCCATGCTCGATCAGAAGCTGGATGGCAGGCGCATGGCCTTCGTCCGCGGCCCACATTAATGGAGTGGTGCCGCGCAGGGTTTCCCGCGCATTCACGTCCGCGCCGTGGTCGAGCAGCGCCTTGATCGCATCGACATTGCCGGTGCGCGACGCTGCCATAAGAGGCGTCCTGCCGAGCGGAAGATGCTCGTTGGCATCGGCCCCGGCTTTGATCAGCGCGTCGACGATCGCGGCATCCCCGTTGACGCTCGCCAGCCACAACGGCGTGGAGCCTTCGCGGTTGGCGGCCTTCGGATTGGCGCCCGCGCGAAGCAGGATGTCTACCATCACTTTATCGGACCGAAAGACCGCCCAGTGAAGCCCGGTGGCGCCATCGGGCTGGGGCGCGCTCACATCGGCGTGCTGCTCGATGAGCTTCCGTACGGCCGCCTTGTCCCCGTGCATGACCGCGTCCGCGACGTCGGATCGTCCGGCGCCGAAGAGGGCAATGGGGAGTAACAGTAAGACGACGCGCTTCATAATATTTCCTACAGATTTTCGAGATGGCCGGTGCTGTCGCCGATGCTGTCCTGGTGGATGTCGTACTTGTCCAGCAAGGTCAGCAGAAGATTGCCGGTCGGTATGGTCTTGGTCGGATAGGCGAGATGCCGGCCGCCCTGGAGCTTCCCGTTCAAACCACCTATCAGAACATGAGGCACGTCGTAATGGACATGCTGATTGGAATTACCCATGTTGCTGCCGTAGAGAACCAGCGAATGATCGAGCAGGGTCCCGTCGCCATCCGGGGTTTTGGCAAGGTTGGCGACGAGGTGGGCCAGCATCTTGACGTGATACTGGTTGATCTTCGAAAGCGTCTCGATGATTTTCGGATTTTCGCCGTGATGCGAAACGCCGTGGAAACCGGAAGTGGGCGATTCGCTCTCGGGGTAAGTACGGCCGGTGAGGTCGCGGGCAAACAGCAGCGTGCCCACGCGGGTAATGTCAGCCTGGAACGCCAGGGTGAGAAGATCGAACTGCAGCTTAATGTGCTCGTCGAAAGTTTGCGGCACGCCCACGGGCACACTCATATCGGCCGGGGCGACCGTTGAGGCCTTCATGGCAATCTGCAGCCGGCGCTCGATCTCGCGGACGTTCTGCGCATAGTCGTCGAGCCGCGCGCGGTCGGCTGCGCCGGACTCGTTGCGAAGACGCGAGAGACTGCCGGTGAGCGAATCGAGAATACTGCCGTCCCGCTTTCTGCGCGCGGCGCGCTGCGCGGGCGTGCCGCCGTCGCCGAACATGCGCTCGAACACCACCTGCGGATTCAGTTCCATGGGCAGCGGCTGGGTGGGCGACGACCAGGAGATTGTATTGGTGTAGGTGCAGCTGTAGCCCTCGCCGCAATTGCTGGAATTCGCGCCCGGGTCCTCGACCGCGAGCTGCATGGACGGCATCAGGTTAGCCTGGCCGATCCTTTGCGCTATGAGCTGATCGATGGTGGTGCCGGCATAGACGTCGGCGCCGGCGGTCTTCCTGGGTTTGTTCGCGCAGAGGAACGCGGCGGCAACCCAATGGTCGGCGCCGGTGACCCCTGGAGGCGGCTCGGCGGAGCGGGAATGCAGGCCGCTCAGAATCACGGTGCTGTTGCGGAACGGTTCGAGCGGCTTCCAATTGAACGGGAATGTGGCGGCGAGCGGGCCCTCGCTGGCCGGGACCCAGTAGCCGGGCGCCATGCCGTGCGGCACGAAGCAGCCGACGAAGCGGGGTTTCGGAGTGGCGGCCGTTTGCGCGAGGGCGGTCGCGGCCGGAATCATCGCGTCGAGGAGCGGCAGGGCCAGGGTTGCGCCGCCGCCGCGGAGAATCGTCCGGCGGGAGATGTGTTTTTTAGTGATGAACATAATAGCTGCTTTACTCCTTAGTTCTTGGCCGACAACGCGGCTGAAGCCGCGGCTGCCTCGCCAGTGGCTGTTTTCATGTTGGTTTGAAACGGGGGGCTTTTTACGATCCCCATTACGATCGACGTGAATCGATACTTGCCGGGGGCCGAATCGCGGATGATTGAGCGCAGCGTCGGCATGTCCTGGTATTCGACGCCGCGGCCGAGCGCGTAAGTGAGCATCCGCTCGGTAACGACGCGCGCGAATTGATCGGAATGGCGCACCAGCGCATCGCGCAGGCCCGTAACGCCGTCTATTTTGGTGCCGTCGGACAAGGTACCGGTGGCATCGATGGGGTTATCGCCATCCGATGTGCGCCACGATCCGATGGCGTCAAAGTTCTCCATCCCGAGCCCGATCGGTTCAAAGATCTTGTGGCATGACGCGCAGACCGGATTGGTGTGATGTTGCTCCATGCGAACGCGCATGGGTGGATCGACGGTCACGCCGCCCGCGACGGGCGGCTTGCCCTTAAGCGACGTATCCACGCCCGGCGGAGGGTCGGGCGGGCTGACACCGAGGAACGTTTCCAGATACCACTTGCCCCGATGGACGGGCGATGTGCGGGCCGCGTCCGACGTTATGGTCAGGAGCGCTCCCTTGCCCAGCAGGCCGCGGCGCATGTCGAGTTCCGCGGGCAACGTCACGCGGCGGAACTGCGGTCCGTAGATGTTGCGGATTCCGTATTGCTTGGCGAGCCGCTCATTGACAAATGTGTAATTCGCAGTCAACAGATCGAGGATGCTGCGATCCTCATGAGCGATGCTGCCGAAGAACAATTCAATCTCCCGCTTGTATGCGGCGCGAAGATTATCGTCCAAATCCGGAAACAGAATCACGGCCGGCTCGCTGGTCTGGAGCGAGCGCACGCCGAGCCACTGGCCGGTAAAGTTGTCGACCAGCGCGTCGGACTTCGGGTCGGAGAGCATGCGCCGGACTTCTTTCTCGATCACGGCCGGGTC
>Ga0181521_10008324_pt1 | contig 10666 bp, 8 predicted proteins | sample PEATcosm2014_Bin_32_FD_119764 | JGI IMG/M metagenome (GOLD analysis project Ga0181521, IMG submission 119764) | Peatland microbial communities from MTU Mesocosm Facility, Houghton, MI, USA - PEATcosm2014_Bin02_60_metaG | ecosystem: Environmental > Terrestrial > Soil > Wetlands > Peat | place... | reverse complement strand
TCAGACGCAGCAGCGCCGCCGCCGACGGCGACCTGTTCACCGCGCTGCCGACCGAGACGAACTCGCCGCTGGCGGGGCGGCCGGCTCTCGCCGGGCGGAATCGGGCGGGGGGTGGATTAGCCGCCGCCGTCTGAGGCCTCTGCCCAGACCCTCACGGCCATAGTAAATCCAAGCCCGTCGGATCATGTCGATCCGGCGGGCTTTTTGTTTGGCCGGAGGTAGTCGCGATCCCGTCGACGGTCGGCAGACCGACCGAGACCGTCTCATTCGAGACTTCGTCAAGAAGGCTGAGAGGGCTCACGACGGCGAGGTCGGGCTGGTGATCGTCCGGACCTGAGTTGTTACGAACCAAAGCCCCTCAGCGCCGGCAACGCTCAATGGCCATCGTTCGAGAAATGCTGGTAATCGACGGTTCTTTTCCAATTCCCGCCCCAACGCCATCCCTGCCGCGCGAAGGCTCCGGTCACGACATCGCCGTTGACAATGATCCCGACAATATCGCTCCTGCGTTTTTGGGGCTGGTCATAGGCTGTCCCCGCCTCCGGTGACGTGACGCTTCCCTCCCGGTAGGGATTCTGAATGGGATTGATGTCCACCGCCATTCCCGAGGCATGCCGGGACATCGCGCCGCGATCGGTGGTTCGGCAATTGAAGGCGCTCGTATTGTTGGCCTCCATGGATTTATCATCGTCGCCTTCGTATTCGTCGATCAAGGCCATCCGAAAAATGCGGAACTTTTTGCTGTCGTATATCTCCTGAAACGCGGCGGCGACTTTAGTTGCGACGCTTTTAGCGACGACCATAGACCCGATTTGTGTATTACCCTGGAAATCCAAATAGGGTATCCGCAGCAAGACGAGCTCGCTACGTTGAGGACACGGCAGCTCCGCACGCCAGGATCTTCCTTGCATATAGCTCCATACCTCATCGGGGATCGGCCCATAGGTCACCCTCGCGCGCTCTGCGCTCGCTTCGCTCCCCGCAAGAAGACCAAGGAGGAGGGCCGAGACTCGTGCTGTGCGAGAACAATTAATACGAAAGACTGTACTCTGGCGCGACATCTGGGTGGATCCGTCTTTTCCGACAGGTCAACGCGGGAAAGGGATCACGTTTCCCTTGTCAAGAAATGCCTGTATTCCTTCCTCAGCGACGGCGCGGAGGAACTCCTGGTGGGCATCACTGTCGCTGGGGAATTGATCGTCCCAAACGATAGACGTTCGTGCATCATTGACGACTTCCAGCGTCCAGGTCGTTTCGTGCTCGAGTCGGTAGATAACGACTTCGACAGTCACGTCATCCCTCGTAACGGGGCCAGATAAGCTCGAAGTCACGAGATTTGGTTCGCGCTCTGCCATGGCGTCCTCCAGCCCCGGAGATATTTTTAGCCAAGATGTAACGCATTCAAACGACTGGTGCGTCTCGATTGTTCCAAATGACATCGCCAGCAGCGCTTCTCGCCGCTCTCGGCATGGAAAGCCCCCATGGCCTTAAAAATCGACTGGCGCATTTTGACGGCAGAGTGCTCGCATTGAGCGACCCCACTTGTGCGCAAACGTGTCGCCTGGACAAGCTCAGGACGCTTTAGCGGCTGAGGTATGTGCGACGGGCATGTTCTTTCTCCGAGTTGACGCAGGGATTCAGCCCCCCGTGACGATTTCTCGAGCGATTTTCACGAAAGGATTTGGAAGGTGGGCGCGCATTTGACGTTGGCGGAGATCGCGCGGCTCCTTGATGACGATCGCTTCGCCATCGCCGGCGTCAGCCCGCTCTTGAAAGACGCCCCGCCACGCCTTCATGTCGAGGATTGATTGTTCGCGCTCCAGCAAGGTATTATCCATGTCAGCCTCTCCTACTCAATGACATCACGGCAATTTACGCTCACGCCTCATGCGGTGGCCTTGGCGACCAACTCGGGCGTCTCGACGAAGCCGTCGATCTCCGCCTGGGCAGGCGTCCCCACGGACACGATCGCGCCGGGCTGGTAGAAACAGAATAGAATCGCCTCCGCGTCTTCGTACCAGTGACCCGGACCCGCGCCCATGGCCACGGCTCGTTTCCAGACGTCCTCGAGGAGCGAGGGGTCCATCAGCGCATGGACGAAGCCGGCGGCATAGAGCTTTTCCGACCAGTCCCATCGAGATCCCAACATCCGCACGCCTTCAAGAAGATTGTGGCGCTCGATGAGATCGATGGACAAATCGATCGTCACCGACCCGAGCACCATGCCGCATTTAGAAACACGACGGATTTCCTGAATTGCGCGGACTGCGTCCGCCATTGTCAAGCGGCATAGGCCCGTCTCGATCACCAGGTCGAACTCCCGATCCGCGAAGGGCAGATTTGTCAGCTCGCATTGGCGATTGTAGGGTCCGACCGTCGGCGGCGTCGCGACGTGAGCAAGGCGATTGCTCTCGACCCCGACGGCATCGAATCCCAGCGCGCGCAATCCCGCGACCGTTCGTCCCGAAGCCGAGCCGACGTGCAGGATCTTGGCCCCGCGCTTCAAACCCCAAGTGATCCCGATCATGTCGGCGAGAGCCTCGACCGGAAAGAACCGCTCCAGCACAAACTCGGTCGCGGCGGCTTTGGACCAGAGTTGCCCCTTGATGACGCCATTGCTGGTCGCCTGCGCGGCGTGACGCAGTCGAAGCAAGTCGGCGAGGATTAAGTCCGTGCCCGCGTCCGCCGAATCCATCACGCCATTCAGGGTCGAGTCGAACAGGTAGTCGCCGACGATGATGATCCCCGGGAGTCCATCCGCATCGGGACGATGGTTTTCAGCGCGTCGCCGCACCGGCCACCCCGAGGGGATGGCGTTGACCGAAGCCATCCAGCGGTGGATTCGCCGATCGATGAGAAGCTCCCGGCCTTCGGCCAGTTGCAGCGGCAAAGCGTCAAGGCAGAGTTGCTCGATACGTTCATCCGTTGCATTGGCGAGACCCAGCGCCGCATTTCCAGCGATCAGAAATGCGAGCTTACCCAAGCTGCGAGGATCGTGTCGTATGCTCTCGTCGTACACGCAACACCCGTCGAAAGCGTCCATCATCCACCAATCAGCGGGGATGTGCTCGCGCCAGAAAGGCCGTTCGAACAGGAGAGTGGCGCGCAGATAATGAGCCGGCCGATCAAAATGCGCGAGGTGTCTGTCAATGGCCTCCCGCAACGCCATGGAACGCCAATGGATCATCGAAATGGCGGTTAGAGGCAGCGCGAGCACGACGTAATCGAAGATCGCCGTTTCGCGATTGCCGTTGGCGTCGATCTCCAGACGGTATTTGCCGTCGGAAAGCGGCGTCACCGCTCGAACGTTTGAATTTAGTCGAATCTCGGCGCCGATTTCCTTCAAGAGTCCCTGGACGATCTGTTCGTTCCCTCCGACGACGGAGAAGATGTCCATGTAGCCGTCCAGGTCCATCACTACGTTCTTTAAGAAATTCAGTCCGTTGGTCTTGTGCGGCGGCGCCGCCACGTCGCTGTGCGCCATTGTCCGCACGTAGTGCCGGGCGGTTTCGTCGCGCAGCTCGCGTTTGAGGAGCGCCTCCCCGGAAATCGCGCCCCAGGGATGGGCATTGTCCGCCTCGGCGATCGACATATAATAGCCCTCTGGACTAAGCATATCGGCGCAACGCGAACGGAACGCTTCAACTTCGTCCCGCGTCTTTTCGCCGAAGTGCTCAGCCAAATCGTCGGGCGTCAAAATAATTTTATCTCCGATGACACAGGGACCACCCGCAATATGCTTAATTTCAAGTCCTAAATCTTTGACGATCAAGTCGCGTAATGGATCGGGGCCATGTCGGGAATAATCGTAAATCTCGGCCACCCCGGCTTCGTACGGACCCGCGCCGGGAAATTGTCCCGTGACGATCTTCCCGCCGACCCTGCCAGTGGCTTCAAAAATCGTGATATCGCACTCAGTTCCGGCTTTCGCCTCGAGATGCCACGCGGTGAACAGCCCGCCTGGACCCCCGCCGACTATGGCGACCTTGATTTTTTGTTCTTCCTCTCCCTTGAATAGATCGTTTTGTTGAACCACATTACCTTGCGTCTGCGCAGAGATTCGCCGTTGCTCCGCATTGAAAGTATCGATACCACTCATCGCAATTCTCCCCCCACACGCTATTGTAAGCGACAAGTCTTTGACCAAAACACGTTACTGGTAATAGCCGTCGCGTTCGCTTACATTGCACACTCCACCCTTTGCCCTGTGTTTGGGCATCTCAAACTATAGCAATTTATCATCGGTCGCCGTTTCCGGTTTTCAACTACGTAAATGTACGTAGAAACGCTTTGCCACGCTCCAGGCATTAACCAATTGAATTGCTACACAATGGAAACGCTGAGTTATTGCCATGCGCTAAATAAACGGGCGCCCGCGAATCCTCGATCCCAGCAACAAATTTTTCCTCCCCAAAAGCGCCGCGCGCCAAGCGAAACTCGCGCCTCTCTCCGCGGACAGGGAAAATTCAGGCGCAACCGCCCCGCTGGCCCAAGCCGCCGCGCGGCGGCGCCTGCCGTTCCGGTTTCGCGATAAGATGGGGGAAGCCCGGATTTCGCGGGAGATTCCTTGCAGCCCGGCCGCTCAATGGGCGGCGCCTAGAACTACCCATTCAGATGGCCAGAGGGCAGGCGCGCACGCCCATGCTTTCTTATTGCGTCGGCGCGGCGTCCGCTTGTCGCGGGAACGGGCCGCCTCTCGAAACGGCGCTCGCCGCCGTCCGCAATCGCCTCGTTTAACCGATAATTTCGCTTGACGAGCAAATTCCTTTATCGGCATAGGGGCTGCGTCGCCGAGTCGCGTGAGCGGCGCGCGGGGCGGGTAGGTCCGGGCTGAGTGGGCCAAAACGCCGCTGCGCGGTCCTGTCGCTTGATGATCGGCGGATATGATTCTAGGGTCGTCGAAAAGGCCGATGACGGGTTTGCGTCACTTCGGCCCGGCTGCCGTTGGGGGGCGGGAGCCTGCGCGTCATGCGTCTTCAAGCGCGTAATGCGTCTGCTCGCCCTTCGAGCGCGGTTTGAGGAAGCGGCGAAATAATTGATTGAAGGCGCCGCGCGACGCGGGCCTCGAAGGGAGTGGAACCGACAATGACGACGCCATCGTCGACCCCGGCGCCAAGCGCGAGCGGGAAAGATAATCAGCATCTTTCGCCAAAATCCGATATTGAAATCTCCCAGGCCGCCAAGATGCGCCCGATCCTCGACGTGGCGCGCGACAAGCTGGGCATTCCCGCCGAACATGTGCAGCCCTATGGCCACTACAAGGGCAAGATCGCGCTCGAATATATTGAATCGCTGAGCGCGCGGCCCGACGGCAAACTCATTCTGGTCACCGCGATCACGCCGACGCCCGCCGGCGAGGGCAAGACCACGACCACCGTCGGCCTGACAGACGGCCTTAACCACATCGGCAAGAAGGCGCTGTGCTGCCTGCGCGAGCCGAGTCTCGGCCCGTGCTTCGGCGTCAAGGGCGGCGCGGCCGGCGGCGGCTATGCCCAGGTCGTGCCGATGGAGGACATCAACCTCCATTTCACCGGCGACTTTCACGCCATCGGCGCCGCCAACAACCTGCTCGCCGCGCTGATCGACAATCACGTCTATTGGGGCAACTCGCTCGCTCTCGACACGCGCCGCATCAGTTGGCGCCGCGTCGTCGACATGAACGACCGCGCGCTGCGCTCGATCGTCTCCTCGCTCGGCGGCGTCTCCAACGGTTTTTCGCGCGAGGATGGCTTTGACATCACCGTCGCGTCGGAAGTGATGGCGATCTTCTGTCTCGCCTCTAGCTTCGCCGATCTGCAGAAGCGGCTCGGCAATATCGTCGTGGGACAGACGCGGGAAAAGAAGAACATCCGCTCCAGCGAAGTGAAGGCGGCGGGCTCGATGGCCGCGCTGCTGAAGGACGCCATCGCGCCCAATCTCGTGCAGACGCTGGAGAATAATCCGGCGATCATCCACGGCGGGCCCTTCGCCAATATCGCGCATGGCTGCAATTCGGTGATCGCGACGAAATCCGGGTTGAAGCTCGCCGATTACGTCGTGACGGAAGCGGGCTTTGGCGCGGACCTCGGCGCGGAGAAATTCTTCGACATCAAATGCCGCAAGGCCGGCCTGAAGCCCGATCTGACGGTGATCGTCGCGACCATTCGCGCGCTCAAGATGCACGGCGGCGTCGCCAAGGATGACTTGAAGACCGAGAATGTCGCGGCGCTGGAAAAGGGCTTCGCCAATCTCAAGCGCCATATCGCCAATGTGCGCAAATTCGGCGTGCCCGTGCTGGTGACGGTCAATAAATTCTCGACCGACACGCAGGCGGAGATGGAGCTGCTGGAGAAGCTGTGCAAGGCCGAGAGCGCCCAATGCGTCGTCGCCGACAATTGGGGTTCGGGCGGGGCCGGCGCGGCCGATCTCGCGCGCGCCGTGGTGAACACGATCGAGACGCAGCCGTCGAACTTCAAGCCGCTCTATGCCGACGATCTGCCGCTCGTCGAGAAGGCGCGCACGATCGCCAAGGAGCTTTACGGCGCCGCGGACATTTCGTTCGACGCCAGCGTCAAGTCGCGTTTCGCCGAACTCGAGAAGGAAGGCTTCGGCCATTTTCCGGTCTGCATCGCGAAGACGCAATACAGCTTCTCGACCGACGCCAACGCCAAGGGCGCGCCCTCGGGTTTCACCATTCCGATCCGCGAAGTGCGTCTGTCGGCGGGCGCGGAATTCGTCGTCGTCGTCTGCGGCGACATCATGACGATGCCTGGTCTGCCGAAGGTTCCGGCGGCCAACAACATCGAGGTCGGGACCGACGGCCGCATCTCCGGCCTATTCTGATTGGCGCGGCGGTCCGCCGCCGGCCAAAAATTTCGCCGCGACGCGCGCGCTTAGCGCTTCCGGCGTTCCCGTAAATACAACCAGCACCAGCGCTCGAAGGGAGCCAAATATGTCGAATTCCAGAATTCCCGGCCGCAATTTTCTGTTCGTGCCGGGTCCGACCAATTTGCCCGACCGCGTGCAGCGCGCGATGATGGTGGCGTCGGAAGACCATCGTTCGCCGACTTTCCCCGATCTCGTCAAGCCGCTTTTCCCGCAGCTCAAAAAGGTGTTCGAGACCGAGAAGGGCCACGCCTTCATTTTCCCGGCGTCGGGCACCGGCGGCTGGGAAGCGGCGATCACCAACACGCTTTCTCCCGGCGACAAGGTTCTCGCCCAGCGCTTCGGCCAGTTCTCGCATCTGTGGATCGACCTGTGCACTCGCATGGGCCTCGAAGTCGTCAAGCAGGAGCGTCCCTGGGGCACCGGCAACGATCCGGAGCTGATCGAAGAGACGCTGAAGGCCGACAAGAACCATGAGATCAAGGCCGTTCTCGCGACGCATAACGAGACCGCGACGGGCGTGACCTCGGACATTGGCGCCGTGCGCAAGGCGATGGACAACGCCAAGCATCCGGCGCTGTTGTTCGTCGACGGCGTGTCCTCGGTCGCCTCGCTGCCGTTCCACATGGACAAGTGGGGCGTCGACGTGATCGTGTCGGGTTCGCAGAAGGGCTTCATGCTGCCGGCCGGCCTGGCGCTGATGGCCGCCAGCGAGAAGGCGATCGAGGCGGGCAAGCACAATAAGAGCCGCCGCGCCTATTTCGAATTCCAGGACATGATCAAGAACAACGCGCAGGGCTACTTCCCCTATACGCCGTCGATCCCGCTGCTGCACGGCCTCAAGGAAGCGCTGGCGATCCTGTTCGAAGAGGGTCTCGATCAGGTTTACAAGCGTCACCATCACCTCGCCGAGGGCGTTCGCGCCGCGGTCAAGGCCTGGGGCCTCACGACCTGCGCCAAGGAGCCGAAGTGGAATTCGGACACGGTCACCGCGATCGTCGTGCCGGAAGGCTATGACGCCGCCAAGGTCATTTCGACCGCCTACAACCGTTACAACCTCGCGCTCGGCGCCGGCCTCTCCGAGGTCGCCGGCAAGGTGTTCCGCATCGGCCATCTTGGCGATCTCAACGAGCTGATGCTGCTCGGCGCCATCGCCGGCGCGGAAATGGCGATGCTCGACAACGGCATCAAGATTCAGCCCGGCTCCGGCGTCGCCGCCGCTCAGGCGGTCTATCGCGCCAATCCGCTGCTGAAGGCCTAAGACAGTTAAACGCCCGGCGCGCATGGCCGCGCCGGGCGCCAAACTTGACGAGCGCGACAACGCGCCAATTGCACACCATGCGAGGGATCAAGGGAATGTCGCACAAAATCGTTTTTCTCGACCGCGAGACGCTCGACGCCAATTTGCGCAAGCCCAATTTCCCGCATGACTACACGGAATATGCGCAGACCGCGCCGTCCGAGGTCGCCCTACGCCTCAAGGGCGCCGACATCTGCATCACCAACAAGGTTCCGCTGCGCGAAGAAGTGTTGAAGCAGCTTCCGGAGCTGAAGCTGATCGCCGTCGCCGCGACCGGCACCGACGTGATCGACAAAGCCTATACGACCGCGCATGGGATCACGGTTTCCAACATCCGCAACTACGCCTTCAACACGCTGCCCGAGCATGTCTTCGCGCTGCTGTTCGCGCTGCGACGCAATCTCGTGAACTATCACAATTCGGTGTTCCACGGGCGCTGGGGCTACAATAGCCAATTCTGCTATTTCGATTACCCGATCTACGACATCGCCGGTTCGACGCTCGGCATCATTGGTTATGGCGCGCTCGGCAAGGAGATCGAGCGGCGCGCGGTCGCGTTCGGCATGAAGGTGCTGATCAACGACGTGACGGACGTGCCGAACAAGGTCGACATCGCGACGATCCTGCGCGAGTCCGACATCGTCACGCTGAACCTGCCGTTGACGCCGCAAACGAAAAGCGTGATTTCGACGAAAGAACTCGCGTCGATGAAGAAGACCGCTTGCATCATCAACACCGCGCGCGGCGGCATCATCGACGAGGCGGCGCTGGCCGACGCCTTGCGCAAGGGCGTCATCGCCGGCGCCGGCATGGACGTGCTGACCGTCGAGCCGCCAAAGAACGGCAATGTGCTGCTCGACCCCACCATCCCCAATCTGATCGTCACGCCCCATGTCGCCTGGGCCAGCAAGGAGGCGATGCAGGTGCTGGCCGATCAATTGATCGACAATATCGACGCCTTCGTCGCCGGCGAGCCGCGCAACATCGTGACCGCCTGAGGCGAGAGCCGTCGCTCCACCCACCGCGCGAAAATGGATCGCCGCGGGCGGGCTTCGGAGCGCCCCAAACGAACCGCCGCCAACAGAACGAGACGACAATGACCAAGAAACTCCTGTTCCTGCTGGACACCGATCCCGTCCCGAGCGTTTTCGACACGGTCGTCGGTTACGACGGCGGCGCCGACCACATCATCGGTTACGGCGGCGTCACGCCGCAAAACGTCGGGGCGCTGGTCGACGGAACCATTTACACGCGCGGCCCGAAGGAAAAACAATACACCGCGATATTCGTCGGCGGCGGCGATATGACGGCCGGCGAGACTCTGTTCAAAGCGGTGAAGAAGCGCTTCTTCTCCAATTTCCGCGTGTCCGTGATGCTGGACAGCAATGGCTCCAACACCACCGCCGCCGCCGGCGTGGCCCTGCTCGCCAAGGCGAAGCCGCTGGCCGGCAAGAAGGCGGTCGTGCTGGCCGGCACCGGGCCGGTCGGCATGCGCGCCGCCGCCATGCTGCATATCGAGGGCGCGGAAGTCGCCATCACCTCGCGACAACTCTCGCGCGCGAAAGCATCCGCCGCGGCGATCGAGGAGCGCTTTGGCTTCCTGCCGACGGCGATCGAGGCTTTCGACAACGCGGCGCGCGCCCAGGCGATCAAGGGCGCGCAAATCGTCTTCGCGGCCGGCGCCATCGGCGTGCCGCTGCTTGACGAGAAGGACTGGCAAGACGACGCGACGCTCGAACTCCTCGCCGACTGCAACGCGCAGCCGCCGCTGGGGCTCGGCGGCGTCGAGGCGACCGACAAGGCCAAGGAGCGTCACGGCAAGATCGTGATCGGCGCGCTGGGGCTCGGCGGGCTGAAACTCAAGCTGCATCGCGAATGCATCGGCAAGCTGTTCGAGGCGGCGGATCAAGTGTTCGACTGCGAAAACATTTACGCGCAAGCCAAGGCGCTCGCCTGAGCCGAAAAGGACCGCGACCCATGACCAAGAACAACACAATCGCCAAATTTCTCGACGAACTCGCCAGCGAACAGCCGACGCCCGGCGGCGGCGGCGCGGCGGCCATCATGGGCGCGGTCGGCGCGGCGCTGGTTTCCATGGTCGCCAATCTGACCATCGGCAAGAAGAACTACGAAGCCTTCGACGCGGAGCTGAAGGAGGCGAGAGCAAAGGCCGAGGCTCTGCGCGCGGAGCTGACCGCCGCGATCAACGAGGACGTCGACGCGTTCAACGCCGTCATGGGCGCCTATGGCCTGCCGCGCGAGGGCGACGAGCAGAAAGCCGCGCGCGCCGCCGCCATCCAGGTCGCGTTGAAGCAGGCGACCGACGCGCCGCTGCGCGCCGTGAAGGCCTGCCACGAGGTGATCAAGCTTTCGGCCATCGTCGCCGAAAAGGGCAACATCAACGTCATCAGCGACGCCGGCGTCGCCGTGCTCGCCGCCAACGCCGGACTGCGCAGCGCGGCGCTCAACGTCTACATCAACGCCAAGTCGATCAAGGACCGC
>Ga0181521_10008323_pt1 | contig 10667 bp, 10 predicted proteins | sample PEATcosm2014_Bin_32_FD_119764 | JGI IMG/M metagenome (GOLD analysis project Ga0181521, IMG submission 119764) | Peatland microbial communities from MTU Mesocosm Facility, Houghton, MI, USA - PEATcosm2014_Bin02_60_metaG | ecosystem: Environmental > Terrestrial > Soil > Wetlands > Peat | place... | reverse complement strand
GTCCGGTGAGCACATCGTGGCTGGCGTGATAGGAAAGGCGCCGGTTCAGCTTCCGCGCCTCGCTGACGTCGTGGAATACCAGTACCCCGCCCGATACGGAGCCGCTGCCGTCGCGAATGGGTGAGGCCGTGCTTTCCACGTAGATCTCATTGCCGTCGCGGCGGATGAGCAACATGGGCCGCACCGATTTGATCGAGCGGGTGCGGCGGATCGCCACGGCCAGCGGGTTCTCCAGCGGTTCGCAGGTCTCCTCGTGGAATGCGCGAAAGATTTCCTCGATCGCACGCCCTTGGCTGTCCTCGAGGCGCCAGCCCGTGAGCGCCTCGGCCACCGGATTCAAATAGTCGATCACGCCCTTGGCGTCGGTGGTAATGACGCCATCGCCGATGCTTTGCAGAGTGATTTGCGCACTCTCTTTCTCGCGAAACAAGGCTTCTTCGTACAGTTTGCGTTCGGTGATATCGAGTTCGACCCCGACCAGGCGCAACAGTCGGCCCTTGTCGTCGACCTTCGCCTTGGCACGGCTGATCACCCAGCGCCATTCGCCGGTTGCATGGCGCATGCGGTGCAAGCTCTCGAAGATCGGGGTCTTTCCGGCGACGTGATCGCGGATGGCAGCCTGCACGCGCGACATGTCGTCGGAGTGCACCAGCGTGCGCCAGTCGGGCGCTTGTCCCACATCCGCCTCATCGTAGCCCAGCATCGCTTTCCAGCGCGGCGATAAATACACGCGATTGTTGAGGGTGTCGAAATCCCACAGACCGTCATTGGCGCTGTACAGCGCCAGCTCATTGCGCTCCTCCAGGTCACGCAAATGAGCCTGAATTTCGATGCGCTCGAGTCCGGTCGCGAGGCTGCTGCCCATCAGTTTCATCAGCAAATGCAGCTGGACTTCCCAGTTGTCGCGCGGCCGCGCCCCCGCGATCGCCAACAGGCCGGCGGGACGTCCCTCGATGGTGTAGCCGATCATCAGGATCGAACCCATACCGAGGTTGCACCAGAGGGCCGCATCTTCGACTTGATCGCTGCGCGGCTGGGCGGTGTCGCGAAATTCCGATACGCGCAGCGGCGCGAGCCGTGACCGCAGCCACGGCAGCACGTCCACGCTCTGGCCGCGCAATTGCTCCGGGTTGCCGACCGCCAGCAGGCCGCGTGCCACTTGGACGTCGGCGAAGAACGCCGCCTCGGTGTCCAGGCTGACGTGAAACGCCGTGTCCGTACGCGTTGCCTCGCGTAGCAGTTCCAGATTCGTCAGGATGCAGTCCGCGGCGGTTGCCGCCGTCATGGTTTGAAAGTCGACGGCGATTTTGGTGCAGATGACGTCGAGGCCGACCACCGGCCGTATGCCGCGCTTTGGCCAGGTTTGGGGCGACAGCACGTCCGACGCGGTGAGGTCCAATTGTCGGGGGTCTTTGGGTGCTATCGCCATGCGCCTTTCAAGGTCCCCAATCATAATAGCGGTTGTGGATCAATAGTTTGCCACTCGATCCGAGCCGGAAATCGAATGTGTAACACAGTTCCCAGAAAAATGACCCTTAAGACTTATGCCGGGATTTTCTCACAACATATCAGGAATACAAGCTAAGCGCTTGTATTCTTAGAACTTGCCGAACAGGTGCCGTCGAGCACCGCTTTTGCCTGTCCAAACAGCTCCCGCAAGTTCGTCTCCATCGCGTCCTGTAGGCGAGCGAGCCCGGCGGCATCCAGTCCTCTCGCCACAAATATCGGCTCGCCGACGATGATCGCGATTCGTGCCCACGGCATTGGGATGACGAACCGATCCCATTTGATCTTCCAAGCGCGCGAGGCAGCGAACGCCATCGGAATGATCGGCCGCTGCGATAATTGCGCCAGAAGTATCGCCCCCGGCTTGAACTTCCACGGAGGTCCCCGCGGACCATCCGGCGTAATCGCCGGCGAAATGCCCTCGTGCGCCAGCGCCTGGTAGTAGTCGCGCAACGCGCGCGCGCCGGTGTGGCTCGACGAGCCGCGAATTACCTCGGCCCCGAGCCTCTGCACGATCATGGCGCCGAGTTCGCCATCAACCGACGGGCTGATCAAGAATCCCAATTTCACGCCCGCGCGACGCAACTCCAACAACTGTTTGACGCAGAACACTTGATGTTGGTGCCAGTAGACGGGAATGAAAGACGGCGCCCGCGCGAGCGCGGCCGTGATGTGCTCGACGCCGATCACGCGCACCACTCGGCACCAGCGCCAAACCAGGTGTATGAGTCCCAGCCCCAAGGGCACGAGGATTTTGTACAGCAGCAGGCGGCCGCGCGTGAGGCGCCGGCCCGAGCGCGTTTGTTGCTCGTAAATGGTATTGCGAAGGCCAGCGGGTTTTTTTTGCACGGGGCTCATTGTCGGGAAGGGCGTCGCGCTCCGCAAGCGTTCCGGCCCATCTACGATACAATGCGCCGATGCATACCACCGCCCTTCCTCCGGGCCCCGCCGAAGGCTTCGACCTCGGCGGGAGCGATGAAACATTGGCGCGCCTACGCGAGTATTTCACGCGCTTCGGTGACGTCTATCGCGTGTTCGCGCCCAGCCGCGGCGTATATAACTACGTCATCAATCACCCCGACGACATCAAGCACGTACTGCTGTCGAATCATCGCAATTACACGAAAGGCGAAGGCATGGGTCAGGTCAAGATCCTGCTCGGCAACGGCATCATGACCAGCGAGGGCGACTTTTGGCGGCGCCAACGTCGCATGATGCAGCCCTGCTTTCATCGGCGCGTCATCGATCGGTTCAGCCAATTGATCCACCAGGTCAACGAGAAATTCGCCGGGCGCTGGGCCGCCAAATCGGCACGCGGCGAAGCCATCAACCTCACCGACGATGTCAGCGAACTCACGCTGGAGATCGTGCTGCACTCGATCTTCGGCGCCGATCTCGAGCGCCTGGAGCGCAGATTGGGCGCCAATCCGTTCGAAGTCGTCGCCAAGGAACAAAACCGCGATCTGAAGTTCGCGTTTCACTTTCGTTCACTCGGCAAACTGGTCGCCGAACTGATCGACCGGCGGCGACGCGAAGCCGCGGAGCACGTCGATTTCTTGAGCATGCTCATGGCCGCGCGCGATCGCGACAACCATACCGCGATGAGCGACAAGGAGCTGATCGACGAGGTGTTGACTTTGATCGTCGCCGGCCACGAGACCACCGCTGCGGCGCTCACCTGGGCATGGTATCTCATCAGCCAGCACCCGCAGACCGCCGCGCAGCTCGCGGCCGAAGCGGACCACACCACCGGCGACATCCTGAGCCTGGACGCCGCCGAGTCCCTGGCGTTCACTCACCAAGTTCTGCAGGAGGCGCTGCGGCTGTATCCGCCGGGATGGCTGTTCACGCGGCGCACGCTGGAGAGCGATGAGCTCGGCGGCTTTGCCATCGCCCCGCGCACGGATGTGTTCATCAGCCCCTATATGCTGCATCGGCACCCGGCCTTTTGGAGCGAGCCGGAGCAATTCCAGCCGGAGCGCTTTGCCGGAGTGGACGCCAAAGAGCGGCACCGCTTCGCCTTTATCCCGTTTGCGGTCGGTCCGCGGCATTGCATCGGCGAGAACATGGCCATGTTCGAAATGCTGGTTCACGTGAATCGCATGACGCGCCGCTTTCGCTTGACGCGCATCGGCAATGACCCCATCGAGCTCGAGGCGCAAATCAACTTACGCCCGCGCTCCAATCTCATGATGACGGTAGAGGAACGATGAAGCAGCAGACTTTGCTGGAGATTCTCGAGAGCAATCGGGATGTCGAGCGCGCCGTCACCTACGTCGAGGGGGAAAATTCCGAACGCCGTGTGCGTTACGGCGAGGTTTATTCGCGCGCGGTCGGAATTCTGTACCACCTCCAAGCGATGGGTGCGCAATGCGGCGACAAGGTGATCATTTTCCTGAGCAACAATGAACAGTTTCTCGACGGTTTCTGGGCCGCGGTGTGCGGCGGCATCGTGCCGGTGCCGCTCGCCGTCGGCATCAGCGACGAGCATCGCCACAAGTTGCTGCGCGTGGCGCGCAAGATCGGCAAACCGCTGCTGTACACGGACGCGAAGAACCTGGAGCGTTTGCAGAGCTTGGCGAGCCAAGTCGGGGAGACGGCGCTGTTCGCCGAACTCAAGGCGCGCTGCTTCTTGGTCGAATCGATCACCGACATCTCGCGGACCGGCAACCTTCATCGGCCGAATCCGGAGGATTTGGCATTCATTCAATTCTCCTCCGGTTCCACCAGCGAACCGAAGGGGGTCATGCTGACTCACGGCAACCTGATTGCCAATATCACCGGCGCAACGGCGGTCGGCAAGTACAACGATCAGGATGTGACCTTGAGTTGGATGCCGCTGACCCATGACATGGGATTGATCGGCTTTTACTTGGTGCAATTCGCCAATCGCGCACACGTCAACTTGATGCCGACGGACTTGTTCGTGCGGCGACCCTTGCTGTGGCTGCAATTGGCGTCCAAGAAACGCGTCACGCTCACTTGTTCGCCCAATTTCGGTTATCGCCATTTCCTCAAAGTGCTGGGCGATCGCCGGCTGGAGAACGTCGACCTGTCGTGCATCCGCTCGATCTACAACGGCGCGGAACCGATCTCGGTGCAGCTTTGCAATGAGTTCATGCAGGCACTCGCCTACACGGGGCTCAAGCGCCGCGCGATGTATCCGGTGTACGGCTTGGCGGAGGCCTGTCTCGCGGTCACCTTTCCGGACCCGGAAACGGACTATCGGTGGATACGCGCCAACAGACACAAACTCGGCATCGGCTCGACCATCGAGGTCAACCCAACCGACACGCGGGATGCAATCGAACTCATGTGTGTGGGACGAGCTGTCCCCAATACGGAGCTGCGCATCGCCGACGCCGAGCGCTCAGCGGTTCCCGACGAACAGGTCGGGCACATTTTGATCCGCGGTCCGAGCGTCACGCGCGGCTATTTTGGAGATCCCGAAGCGACCGCCCTGGCCATCAGCGCCGACGGCTGGGTCGACACCGGCGATCTCGGGGTCGTGCACGAAGGGGCGCTGTACATCACGGGCCGCAGCAAAGAGATCATCTTCATCAACGGCCAGAACTACTACCCCTATGATTTGGAGAACATCGCACAACGCGCGCCGGGGCTCGATCTCAATAAGGTGGTCACCGCAGGGATCGCCAAACCCGGCACGCAAGGCGAGGAGCTCGTGGTGTTCGTGTTGCATCGCGGCAGCCTCGAGGAGTTCCTGCCCACCGCCGCCGCCGTCAGCCGACTGATCAATGAGCACACCGGACTCGAGGTGGGACAAGTCATCCCCGTGAAACGGATTCCGAAGACCACGAGCGGCAAGGTGCAGCGGCATTTACTGGAGCAAGCCCACATCGAAGGCGAGTTCGATGCGGAATTGACCGCGCTCAGAGCGCTGCGCGAGGCACACACCGGACCTCATGTCTTGGGCTCGGATCTCGAAGCGCGGCTCCAGGCGATCTGCGAAACCGCGTTGCCGGGAAAACGAATCGAGGTGAACGACAATCTATTCGAAATCGGCGCAAGCTCCCTCAAGCTCATCGAGATCCACGAGAGCATCGATCGCGATTTTCCGGGACTCATCGATCTGACCGAATTGTTCGATCATCCCACCATCAAGGAACTGGCGAAGCATCTCGAGGAGAAACTCAACCAGCCGGCGAATTGAGGCGACGCTCGAAGCGGTCTCAGTCCGTCCCGTACAGGGGCTTCTTCAACCGCCAGCGGCGGTACGACCATAACCAATCGGCTGGATGCTTGAGAACGTCGATCTCGCACGCGCGCGCATAACGCTCGGTGATGGCGTTCGGCTCGAGCACCTCGCGCCCGTCCCACAACGGCCGGATGTCCACTTCGTAGTAACCGCGGCTCACGCGGCGCATCACCAGATACAGGATGGGCAATCGCGTCGCACGAGCGATCTGTTCCGCGCCGATGTAGAAGGCCGTGTCCTGACCCAGGAATTGTGTCCAGTAACGCTTGTCCGTTGAAACGGGCGCTTGATCCGCATTCATGGCCACCGCGCGCACGATGGCCCGGCGGCGCAGAAAATCAGCCAGCAGCTCCTTGGCCGGAATCAGCCGAGCACCGAAGCGCGAGCGGATCTTGAGCATCAAGCGCTCCGCCCACGGATCATGCAGCGGCTTATAGGCCGCATCCAATGGATAACCCAATTGCAACGCGACCCCCTGCAGCAGCCACTCCCAATTGCACAAGTGCGAGGTCACGAACATGACCGACTGCCCGGCATCCAAGAAGCTGCGCGCCATCGACAGATTGAGAATGCGGATGTGCGCGCTCATGTCCGCCGGGCTGAGCGTGACCGACTTCAGCACCTCCACCATGACATCGCAGAAGTTCCTGAGAAAGCGCTTGTGGATGGCGTTCCGCTCGGCCTGCGACAGAGTCGGAAAGACCTGCGCCAGTTGCTCGCGGATGACGCGTCGACGATGACGCACGATGTAATACGCAAGAAAGTAGAGAAAGCTTGAAAATGCATATAGCGCCCACATCGGCAGGCGAGATAGGAGTTTGACCATGCACTCAAGTTTACGGTATTGCCCGCCGGTCCACCCGGGCGGTGAATTCCACCTTCGCCTGCGCTGTGGCTGCAGGAGGCGCGCCGGTGCAGGTGATGTCATAGGTGAACGAGCCCGCATTCGATTCGGTGACCGCCATCTTGCCGGATAGCGCGAGAGTGCCGCTCCAACCATCGCTGCTGCCGCCACCCGACCCCGTGCACTCACTCGCATTCTGCGAATTCCAGGTCAGCGTGACCTGGCTGCCCACAGTCTCGTTGGCTGCGCTCGCGGTAAGAGTCACGGCGGGTGTGGGTATTGAAGGAGCAATTGCAGCGACGGCGGTGTAGGTCACTTGGGTCTGCGCTCGCAGCTGACCCTCCACCTCCGTACAGACGATGGAGTAGGTGACCGTCTTCGCCACGTGTGAGGTCAGGCCCTTCGATCCTGCATATTCAACCGGGCCGCTCCACCCATCGCCGGGCACGCCACCCGACGCCGTGCAGTTCGAGCTGTCGGTACTCCATGTCCTGCCGCTGCGCCCCGGCAAACCGTGAGTTTGCGCGCTCGCCGTTCAGCTTCACACCAAGGGGCGCGAAAACGTGGCCTTTGGCTGATTGCACGCGTCAACTCTACGCGCCGCTTGAGGCAACGCGTCCAATACCAAAGAGGCACTGATGCGATTTGACCCTACCGCTTTTCCATGTGCATTATGATGAAGCTGCCTCCGATGACGGCGACGCACTCGAATCATTTAAAGCGTTGCTCGATCGCGGCCAACTTTTCGTCGTCATTGGGCAATCTTAGTGATGTTGATCGGGAAGCCTAATGATTATTGACTCAATGTCGCTTCCGCCATTGGCTCATCAATGCTTATTACGGGCCGAAACACTGCGCATAGTCGGTGCATACGCCGCAGCTGGGAGCTTTGCACAGTCGAATCTCGGCGCGATCACACAGTTGTTTGTAGAAGAACTTCTTCCATTTCAGATTGCCGCTATTCTTATAGTACAAGATTGGAAAATAGTGTTTGATCAGGCGCGATAGAGTGTCTCGATCGGGCAAACCCATGTCTTCCCATAAATGATTGGCGCCGGCACAAGCGCTAACCAATGACGTTGCAATCCATTGCGTTTCTTCAGAGTCGTCCCGCCGATGCTCGCGTAACAGAGCCAGAAGCTCATCGAATTCCTCTGCCGATAGCGCCGTGCATAACCCACCTTGGGGCGCCAATTCATGCACGCGCGATGCGCTTGGCGGCGCGCCCGGAAAGTATGACTTTAAGAGCCGCGACATTGCCGACGAGTCGATGCCCTGAATTCGAAACCGCGTCAGCACACCGGTAAAGGCCAGCGTGGCGATGTCCGCGGGATCGCGCGCCGCCGCCAACAACCGCGTGTAGTCGTCGTCGATGGCGCTGGCCGTCATCCGCCCTCCGCCGCCATCGCCGCGTGCGTGTAGCATTTCTTGGGACAGATCTTCATGCACGCCTCACACCCCACACAGTTCAGTTGGTTCGCGATCGTCATGACCTTTTTCTCGTATTCGTCGTCGCCCTCATCGAGGTCCGCCGCCAAGGGAATCAGTGCGCCTTCCTCGTTGACGCCTGCCAATTGCAGCACGTCGCGACCGCAGACCTTGAAGCAGCGGCCGCACCCAATACACTTCTCCTGATTGATCGCCTTGACAAATTTCGGAATCCAGCTACGACCGTCCGGCATCTTGACAGTAACGACACTCACGCTTTAGCCTCCGTTGGCCGCCAGACGCGAGCGCGCCTCAATCAAATTTTTATAGGCTTGATACGCCTGCTCCGCGACTGCCGGAATCTTCTCCCAGCCGGTCGGCAAGTCTTCCGCCAGATCGTGCAGATTCATTTTCAGGTTTGTAGCCTGAGCGTTGAGTTTCTTGATCTGTGCCTTGAGGGTTTCAAGTTCGTCCATCATCGCCTCCTACGCACTGTCGCCACCTACCCGTAGCGAGCAACTTCGGGATACTTGTTGATCATTTCCACGCCCGCAGCAACGAATTTCTCACCTTCCTCGGCGAGCCTGTCCAAGCTCCCAAACCCGAAGCGGTGCACGTCGCGCAATTGCTTGTTGACCACGATCAGGCGCCCCGCTGCAAGAATCATTCGGCCAAAACCCTCGTGGTGCATTTTCATCATCGGCGTGACCATGACGCCCGTGGCACGCTCGATCGACAGTCCGATGGCGTTGTAGAATAGCTCCAGACGCCAGATTGTCTCGGGGTCCGGATCTCCCATTAGAGGAATCTCTTTGCGGCGATCCTTGTCCAGGATGTAAGGACTGAGCAGATCCAGGTCGCTCTTCTTGTCCCAGGCACCATGCGCATCCTGCGCCCGCCATTGCTTGATCAGCTCATTGACGAACGGCGACGCAATCGGGTCTGTCTTGTAAACCGTCGCAGCTTCAGCCATGACCCACCCCTTCGTCTTCAAAATTCAATTCGCGCGTCTTGCCCTTCATCAGGGCCTTGCGCAACCAAGGCGGCGGAGTTGCTGCCAACACGGCCTGCAATTTGCCGAGTATGTCGACGATGTCCTCCGGCTGCGCGACCTTGACAGGGTGGATATTCTTGGCCACCACGCGCGCGGCACCGGAGCCGCCGATGGCAGCCACGTACAGGATCGCACAGTCGGCGATGGCATCGAGCTTCGGCGACAGCTTGTCCTCGTTGCCGTCTTCCTGCAGATCGCCGCTGAACTGCACAGACTCGAGCAGACGGTGCCCTTCGGGCGAGATCTCGTAGATCGCAATATTCTTGGCCCAGCCGAAATGCGCATCGACGCGCTTCAAGTCCTGGGTGGCAAACGCGACTTTCATGCCTCTCACTCCTTCATGTTTTTCAATGAGCGGGAATTTCCGCATCACTCGCATGCCCGGTCTCCGGCAGGGGCCAGCTGTCCGGCGCCGCTTCGTGCGGATGCGCCAGGAATATGTTGCCGATTTCGCACAGGAATTCCCGTGTGCCTCGATAACCCACGGTGACGCGTTGGCCCGCGCCCAGGCGATCGAACATCGGCATCCCGGCGCGATGCAACGGAATGCGCAGACGATGTGCCGCTTGACGCCCATGGGAATGCGTGATTAGAAGATCGCAGCCCTTCGCTCGCTGCTCCAAATCCTCCAAATCGCCGATCAGGACCTCCTCGGTCGGTAGCAGCTCGAGCAGCGGCGACTGAGTCGTGGTGACGGCAGCGACGATCTTGGCACCCAACTCCGTGAGACCCATTGAAAGCGCCCACAGTAAATCGGGCTCGGCGCCGATGGCGATACGCTTGCCGCCGATAAAAAAATGCGCATCCAGCATCGCATCCTGCAGTTGACTACGTTGACGGCGATATTTGGACGGAACGGCAACGCCCGAAATGCGCGATAACTCCGTCATGAATTCATCGCTCCCCGACAAGCCCGTCAGGCGCTGCAATACGGTGTAGGGCACGCCGGCCTGGGTCTGAAGCGCCGCGGCGCAGGGCCGCATGTGTTCCCCGAGCGCCAGCGTGTGCACGGCCGCGCCCATGGCGCGAGCTTGCTCGAGCGTGGTACCACCCAGGGTGGTCGGACTGAACTCCTCCGTCATATGACCATCGAGCGATCCGGACACGTCCGGCAAAAACGTGGGCCGCAGATCAAACGCTTCGATGATTTCGCGCAGCTCCTCGATGTCGCCGGGCGTCAGGTGACATCCAGGCAACACATTGATCTGGCGCACGTCGCGCGCGGCGACCGGTTCGACCAAGTGCTGGATCAATGCGGTGACGGCCTTGGCCCAGCCGTCCTGAAATGCCCCCACATAATCCGCAGTGGATGCGTATACCAGCGCTGTGTCGTTCACGTCGGGATGACGTTGCCGTATCAACTTCAGGTACGCGTCGACATCATCCCCCTTGGTCTCGGTCAGGCCCGTGGAACAGATGGCGATCAGATCCGGTTTGGCACGCTGACGGATATTGAGCACGGCTCTCTCGATATTGTCGTACCCACCCATGATCGTGGTGACCTCGTTCATGGCCGTGGTCTGCAGCGGTATCGCCTCGCGAAAATGCCGCACCAGCAAGACCAGTCCGAAGGAGGTACAGCCCTGTGAGCCGTGCATCATCGGCATGCAGCGGTTCAT
>Ga0181521_10008319_pt1 | contig 10670 bp, 6 predicted proteins | sample PEATcosm2014_Bin_32_FD_119764 | JGI IMG/M metagenome (GOLD analysis project Ga0181521, IMG submission 119764) | Peatland microbial communities from MTU Mesocosm Facility, Houghton, MI, USA - PEATcosm2014_Bin02_60_metaG | ecosystem: Environmental > Terrestrial > Soil > Wetlands > Peat | place... | reverse complement strand
CAAAGTCGCTGGCCTTCGTCGCCGGCAAGCTGGATCGGGGGAATTGGCGGTATACATCCACCTACGATGCCGTACGGGTTATGTTCGCGAACACGGCGGGATCAATTCTGGGCGGAGTGGTTCTGCTGGTGGTGCTCGGACCAGCGGGAATGCCGCGCTCGGTATATATCCTCGATTGGTTGCTCTCCTGCTTGTTGACTCTGGGGGCCAGGCTGGCCGTTCGCCTGCTTCTTGCCGCGCGCAGGGGGAACGGTGCGGAAGGGGTGCAGACCAGGACGCTAATCTACGGTGCCGGCGTAGCAGGGCAGGCACTGCTGAGGGAGCTTCGCCAAAACCAGTCTCTGAAGTGTGATGTCGTAGGCTTCATCGATGACGATCCGTTGAAGGCTTACGTGATCTTGCAGGGGAAGCCGGTGCTCGGAACCGGAGAAGCCCTCGCAGAGGTGGTGCGAACGCACGCCATCAAGAGAGTGCTGATCGCGGTCCCCTCCGCGACTGGGCCGCAGATGGTGCGCATTTTGAAGTTGGCCCTCGACGGCGGAGCGGAGTACAAGATGGTGCCTGGTCTGGGGGACCTCATTCAGGGCGCGGACTTGGATAAGCAGATCCGGGATGTGGCTGTCGAAGACATACTCGGCAGAAGGCCGGTGCATCTCGACCAGGGCAGCATTCGCGAGCGCATCGAAGGAAAAGTTGTGATGGTGACTGGCGCAGCGGGTTCGATTGGATCGGAGCTCTGCCGGCAGATCGCCCGGTTCCACCCGGCAGCTCTCATTGGCTTCGATGAAGCGGAGACTCCGCTCTTCCACCTGGGCAGAGAGATGGCCAGGAACTTCCCCGACCTGGTGTTCCACTCAGAGATCGGTAACATCACCCGTGCCGAGACGTTGCAGCGGGTCATGCTGCACCATCAACCTTCCATTCTCTATCACGCTGCCGCCTACAAGCATGTTCCCATGATGGAGAGGCACGTCTTTGCCGCGGTCGAGAACAACATCCTCGGCACATGGCATGTTGCCCGAGCGGCGGTAAGACATGGAGTGGAAGATTTTGTGTTGATCTCCACCGATAAAGCGGTGCGGCCGACCAGCATGATGGGCGCTACAAAGCGCGTGGCGGAGTTGTTGATTGGCGCAATCCAGAGGGAGCGAGGCACAAAATTTGTTGCGGTGCGCTTCGGCAATGTGCTGGGGAGCAACGGAAGTGTCGTTCCTATCTTCAAGGACCAGATTGCCGCGGGCGGACCGGTGACCGTCACCCACCCGGAGATGCGCCGCTATTTTATGACCATCCCGGAGGCGGCCCAACTGGTCTTGCAGGCGTTCTCGATCGGCAAGGGCGGAGAAGTCTTTGTCCTCGACATGGGGGAACCCGTCAAGATCGTCGATCTTGCCAGGAACCTCATTCTGCTCTCCGGGTTTCAACCGGACCATGACATCAAGATCCAGTTTACGGGAGTGCGTCCTGGGGAGAAGTTGTTTGAAGAGCTGAATCTACAACATGAGTCTTTGGTCCCGACTTCGCACAGCAAGATCAGAAGCTACGTCTGCCATCACCATCTGGATGAAGCGCAGATCAAGGAGATCATGCATCGGCTGCAGCAAATTGTTGAAGAACAAGACGTCACCGGCCTTTTGCTGATGCTCAAGGAACTGGTTCCGGGCTACAGTCCCGGATCCAAGATTCAGAAGGCCGCCATGCCGGTACAGCCTATCCATGTCAAACCGGGCACAATTCAGGTTCCTTCCGGGAAAGTCGAGAGCGTTCTGTCGGCGAACCTCACAACGCTTTCCCGCGTCAACTGACGCGTTGAATCGGCAGACCCGCATAGGAATGGATGCGGTTCTATGCTGCGATTGGTGTGGGTATGGCTGGCTACTCACCAACCCGCAAATGCGGATGATCCCAATTACGTTGCAAAAGGTCAAAGGATGAGCGAAGTAGTGCTTGAAAACCAGAGGAGTTCCGACTCCATACGGTGCTGGAGCAGGGTAGGCTTGCTGCTGTTTGCCGTATTTGCTGTTGCACTTCTGTGTAAACCAGTGCCTGCTCAGAATGCTGGGGGGACAGCATCCGGCTCGGGCAGTGGTGGTCAAACATCTACAGCGGGCAGCAGCGGCCAGACGACTGGGCAGGATAATGGCGCCTCGACCTCCTCTGTCCAGGGTGGCAATGCACAGGCAACTGCCCAGAGTAGTGACGCTCAGGCGAGTGGGAATGCGCAAGCTCCCGCCCAGAGCGGGAATGCGCAAGCTCCCGCCCAGAGTGGAAGCGCCCAAGCGCCCTCTGCGCAGGGTGGCAATACCCAAAGCCCCACCAATGGTAGTAGCGCTCAGGGCGCAGGTCCGCGCACGGCGACCCCGGCAACAAACAGAGTCGAGTCGCCGGAGGACATACCACAGGAAATACAGCTTCCCAATCCTTACGGGTTGCTCTCGCTGCGTGATCTTTACACGCAGATTCCATCTGCTGGAGGAACGCTGCGGCGCTTCGGTAGCGATGCCTTCGTTCTCGGCACGGGAAATGCGAACGAATTACCGATGGACCTTCCTGTCGGTCCCGACTACGTTCTTGGGGTGGGGGACAACATTGCTGTGAACATGTGGGGTGGCCGGTCGGATCGCCTAAGCCTGACGATCGACCGCCAGGGTCAGATCGCGCTGCCGGAGGCGGGCACGATCACGCTGGACGGACTCACGATCGCCCAGGCGCAGAGCGCCATCCAGAAGGCCCTCAGTACGCAGTTTCAGGATGAGCATGTGGAAATCTCCCTGGGCCGGCTGCGCACCGTTCGCGTATATGTGGTGGGCGACGTGCAGCGGCCCGGTCCCTATGATGTCAGCTCGCTGTCCACGCCGCTAAGCGCCCTATACGCCGCCGGCGGCCCAACCAGCCGCGGGTCGCTGCGCATCCTGCGACAGTATCGCGGCACACAAATGGTACGACAAATTGATCTGTATGACTTCCTGCTGCATGGCGTCCGCTCGAACACCGACCGCCTGCTGCCGGGCGACACCATCCTAGTGCCGCCGGTAGGTCCGCAGGTCACGGTGGAAGGAATGGTGCATCGCCCCGCGATCTACGAGCTGAACGGCGAGACGACGCTGAACCAGGTCCTCGATCTCGTCGGCGGCGTGCTTGCTACGGCGAGTTTGAAACAAATCAACGTGCAGCGAATTGAAGCCCACGAACGACGCACCATGCTGAATTTGCAGCTTCCGGGAGATGCGGACGAGGTGAAAAAGGAGATTGCCGGCTTCCAGGTGCAGGGAGGGGACGACGTCGTAATTTCACAGATTCTGCCCTACAACCAGCAGGCAGTCTATCTTGAGGGGCATGTCTTTCGTCCAGGCAAGTACCCCTACCGCGATGGAATGACCATCAACGATCTCTTGAAGTCGTACCAGGACATCATGCCGGAACCAGCCGACCACGCGGAACTCATTCGCCTACAGCCGCCGGACTTCCGGCCCGAGACTATCAGCTTCAATTTGCCCGACGTGCTGATCGGAAACGATGCAATCCCGCTTCAGCCGTTCGATCTCATCCGCATCTTCAGCCGGTATGAGATCGATTCTCCCATGGTTTCAATTGATGGAGATGTCCTTCGACCAGGTAGTTATCCAATGTCTCAAGGGATGACCGTGGCCGCGCTGGTGAGGATGGCTGGCGGCTTTACGCGCAGCGCCTATCGGGACGAGGCCGACCTTTCCAGCTATGTGGTGCAGAATGGCCAGAAGGTGCTGGTCGGCCACAGCATCGTCGAAGTAGAGAAGGCGCTGGATGGCGATAAGAATGCCGATGTCGTGCTTAAGCCAGGCAACGTCGTCAGCATTCGACAGCTGGCCGGCTGGCAGGACATTGGCTCTTCGGTGACGGTGACCGGCGAGGTTGAGCACGCCGGCAGTTATGGGATTGAACAGGGAGAGCGCCTTAGTTCGGCACTGAAGCGCGCGGGAGGTTTCCGAGTGGATGCGTATCCGGCTGGTGCCGTACTGGAGCGTGTGCAGGTCCGTGAACTGGGCGAGCAAGCCCGCCAGCAGATGATCCAACGAATCGAAACCACGCCGGTCAACATTAATGCGGGTGTGATGTCCGCTCAGGACCAGAAGGACCTACAGGCGTCCATGCAGCAGCAGCGAGATCAAGTACTCGCCGTGCTGCGTAGTCATCCGGCGACTGGCCGTCAGGTGATCCGAATCTCGGCGGACATCAGTAAGTGGGAGAACACTTCCGCCGACATCGAATTGCGCGCAGGCGATACGATAGTCATCCCCAAGCATCCGAATTTCGTGATGGTAACAGGGCAGGTATATAACTCCGAGGCAATCTCCTACATGCCAGGCAAGGATGCAGACTGGTATTTGAAGAAGGCGGGCGGAGCGACCCAGTCCGGCAACCAGAGGGCCGTGTTTGTTGTGCGGGCCGATGGGTCCGTCGTTGGACACGGTAGCATCTGGTCGGGCAGTAGCGTAATGAACCTTCGCATGCAGCCAGGCGATTCCATCGTTGTTCCAGAGAAGATTATTGGCGGCTCGCAGATATGGAAGAACGTGATAGGTGCTGCGCAGATCATGTCGTCCGTCGCTGTCACTGGCGCTGTTACCGGAATCTTCTGATGCTACTTAAGCGTCGATGAACCGCTCAAGGCTATCAAGCCTTTGTTCAGAACGTGACAATCGAACAGTCGTTTACTCGTTGAAGAAAAACCGTTGAGGTTCCTTCGGCCGAAGAAGTCGATGAAGCCACGGGCCCTACCAGTTTATTCTGAGTTACCTTCTTCGCTCCATAGGAGACGAAACATTGAGTACCGCAGATGAACAGCATCAAAATGTAGCCGACAATACATCTGACTTGGAAATCCCGGTTGCCGAGTTGGCATCTGCCATTTGGCAGCGCCGTCGATGGTTGGCCATGGTAACTGGGATTGGCATGTTACTCGCAGTAGGCTATGCGTTATCGATTCCAAATCAATACACATCCACGGTACAATTGATGCCACCCGATCAGCAGGCGCTTTCCAGTACATCCGTGCTCGCCGCGCTATCTGGGGCCGGTCCTACAGCCAGCCTGGGGGGAGGTCTGATGAGCACCCGGACCCCAGCCGGAACCCTTATCGGTATTCTGGACAGTCAAACCGCTCAGGACGACATCATCAATCACTTTGATCTGCGGCGCATTTTCCATTGTAAGTTTTATGCCGATGCTCGCAATATACTAAAAGGAAAAACCACAATCGTAGAGGACAAGAAAAGTGGGATAATTAGCATCAGCGTGACGGATCGCGACCCAAATCGTGCGCGCGACATTGCCAAAGCGTACGTCGAGGAACTTGATAAACTCGTCAACAGTTTGAGCACATCCTCGGCACGCCGTGAACGGGAGTTTCTGGAGCAAAGGATAAAATCCATTAAGAGTGATCTGGACGCCAGCTCTGTAGAATTAAGTCAATTCTCGAGTCGCAACGCGACCATGAATCCGCAAAGCCAAGGCCAAGCTTTATTTGAATCTGCTACGAGATTACAGAGCGAACTGATTACAGCTCAGAGTGAGTTGTCTGGGTTGAAAGCGATGTATAGCGATGACAACGTGCGTGTACGCGAGGCCCGCGCGCGCATCGACGAACTGCAAAGTCAACTGCGGAAGATGGGTGGTATTGGCGGGAAAATGGATGGTGCCGGTCAAAAATCTGACCAATTGTATCCTTCCATCCGCGAGCTACCCATACTAGGCATGACATATTCCGATCTGTCCCGGCAATTGGCTATGCAAGAAGGAATCTATGAAATTCTAACCAAACAATACGAGCTTGCCAAAGTTGAGGAAGCGAAGGAGATCCCTTCGATTAAGATACTCGATGAACCACAGGTGCCAGAGAGAAAATCATCGCCTCACAGGTCGGTTATCGTTCTGGTTGGCATCTTAATCTCAGCCTTTGCTGGCATCGTTTGGATCGTCGCAATTGAGCTTTGGAAGATGAGACCCGATCACACATCGTCGAGCGTGGTATAAAGGTGGCCGCTTGATCGTATCAGAGTTCATACTCGTGGAATGTCTGGGTGCCCAAACACTGGAACAGGCAAGCTCTGATCCTGTGGCGCAACTGCTATTCGGCCAGCAATACTCCATCGTAGCGAAAACCATGAACACTGTTCTTTGCAGGCTGACACAGGCCGGTTCGAGCGACGAATCTGTGTGACTTGTTGAGCAATTGCGCGAGATATCGCCATTCTGCGTAATGGCACGAATTCCATTGAACTCGCGCGCGCATCGCATAGGTGCGCTATCCGGAAAAGTCCCAGAAATTTGTGGGGAGAAACGATCTCATCTGCATGAAAAAGATGGGCCGGGTTTTGGCGCTGAGAACATTCGCGAACACTGCGGAAACCGCATAAGCGGCGACTGTTGCAATGGCCGCGCCCATAGCTGAATATCGGGGGATCAGATAAAGGTTCATTGCGACATTGATAAGCGCGCCGGCGATGGTGCGGTAAAGCGATAACGTCAGCAGATTTTTGGACAAGTCAAAGGGCGATTGCGCGACGCCGAGGAAGACAAAGACGGAGGCCCAGACGTGAACTGCGAGCACCGGTGCCGCACCGCTATAGCTGGACGAGTACAGGATGCGGACGATGGCGTGGGAGGCAAGCGCCACGATGGAGCCAATGATGCAAGCTGTCATGGTCATCAGCGAGAATAGTTTGCGCAGTCGGCTGTAGAAAAGTTCTGGATCGTCCTTTACTCGCATGATGGCGGGAGAGACGGAGGATACGATGCCCATGGGGATGAAGTACCAGACTTCCGAGATTCTGGTGGCCGCAGAGTATAGGCCGACCGCATAGTCACCCTGCATCATCTTGAGCATGACCATATCCAGACGCATGAAGACCATGATGGCCATCCCTGAGAAGATGACTGGCCAGCTTTGTCTGAGCAGGTAGATCGCTCTTGTTTTGCTGCTGCGCCATGCGAATATTCTGCCACCCGAGAGGAGGTAGCCAAGCACCAGACCGATAGCACCCAACGCGATTTCACCAGCGTAGGAAGCGGCGAAGGTCCATAGGGGGGCCTTGGCGCAGATCAGCGACACGCGCACGGCAGCAAAGACCAGGAAGGCGGAATTCTTGGCCCAGACCGTTATCTTTGACTGCACCTGCGATTGGAAGAAACAATCGAAGGTGTCGAATGCCTGAAAGACAAGCATCAACGACAGGATGGAGACCAGCAGCAGCGCCTGTTTGTCGTGGGGTTGAATGATTCGAAGTGTTGTGATCGACAGCCCAATCGCCAGCAGTCCGCCTCCGCTGCGGAGGGCGAGGGTTGTGCCGAGGATCTGACGGTGCGGGAACTTGCGGAACTGATCCGCGATGTGGTGGAATTCAAGGGACGGCTGACCTTCGACGCATCCAAGCCCGACGGGACGCCGCGCAAATTGCTCGACGTATCAAGCATGAAGCAACTCGGTTAGCAGGCCAGCATCTCTCTGCGTGAGGGCCTTGCAGCGGTCTATGCGGAGTATTCGCATGACGTTGGGTTGTCCGGCGAATACTCTACATAGACAGCCATATAAACTCGGAGGAGCATTTCATGTCGAGATTTGAGACAACGCAACAGATAGGCGTAGCATATCGCCCCGCGATCCGGCAAGCGTGGACGACCATCCCCGCGGAGCCGATAGGGACAGCAGTGATCGTCGCACTGTAGCTGATAACAAGCCGGTGGTATCCGTAATTTGCTCGATACGCAAAAGCGGTAGTAATGTGAGCTGACTCAATGAAAACAAATCCCGAGAAAGTATTCGTGCATAAACTGGCCGATGTCGCAAGCGGAGATATCGGCGTGGACACCAGGATCTGGCAGTTTGTTGTCGTCTTGGCGGGAGCAAAGATTGGTGCTGAGTGCAACATTTGCGCTCATGTTTTAATTGAGGGCGACGTCGTCATCGGGGATCGGGTCACTATCAAGTGTGGCGTTCAGTTGTGGGATGGATTGCGTGTCGGCAATGATGTATTTATCGGTCCCAATGCCACCTTTTCAAACGACCTCTTCCCTCGAAGCATGAAGCGTTCTGAAAAATATCTGGAGACGGTTATAGAGGACGGAGCGTCAATTGGTGCTGGTGCGGTTATCTTGCCCGGACTCACTATCGGGGCAGGATCTCTTGTCGCAGCGGGCGCTGTCGTAACCAAAAGTGTCGCGCCAAGAAGCTTAGTTTGCGGCAACCCCGCCAAACACGTCAAGTTTATCGGATAGGGAGAGGCGCGTGAGTATTGATCTTTGCAAAATTATCGAACTACCGAAGATTTCTGACCAACGGGGAAACCTGACCTTTATTGAAGGAGGTCATCATGTTCCTTTTGATATTCGGCGGGTTTACTACTTGTATGACGTGCCAGGCGGCTCGGAGCGCGGTGGCCACGCCCACAAGGAATTGCAGCAGCTCATTATCGCCATGTCTGGTAGCTTTGACGTGATCCTGGATGATGGGAACAATAAAAAACGAGTCCATCTGAATCGCTCCTACAACGGTCTCTACATCTGCCCGATGATCTGGCGGGAACTGGACAACTTCTCTTCCGGATCCGTCTGCATGGTGTTGGCGTCCAACTATTACGATGAAGCCGATTACTATCGCGATTATGCTGAATTCATGCGCGCGCGGGGCAAAGGATGAGTATCCCGTTTCTTGACCTGGGAGCGGCCTACCGCGAGATTCAAACTGAGCTCGAGTCGGCAGTCCTGGCTTCTTTGCGTTCCGGCTGGTACATCGGCGGGCAGGATGTGGAGGCCTTCGAACAGGAATTTGCGGCCTTTACCGAAACCCAGCATTGCGTGGGCGTTGCTAACGGACTGGATGCGCTGCGGCTGGCGTTGGTTGCCATGGGGATTGGCGCAGGGGATGAGGTCATCGTCCCGTCCAATACCTACATCGCCACATGGCTGGCTGTCAGCCAATGTGGAGCTATTCCAGTGCCGGTGGAGCCAGTGAAGTCTACTTATAACCTCGACCCGACAAAGATAGAGGCGGCTGTTACGCCACGCACCAAGGCAATTTTGCCGGTGCATCTGTATGGGCAGTCGGCGGATCTTGACCCGATGCTCGCGCTGGCGCGCAAGCATGGACTGCGTGTTCTGGAAGATGCGGCGCAGGCGCACGGCGCACGTTATAAGGGAAAACGTATCGGTGGCCATGGGGACGCCGTTGCATGGAGTTTTTATCCCGGCAAGAACTTGGGAGCATTGGGTGATGCGGGTGCCATTACATCAAACGACCCAGAGATTGCCGACCGAGTTCGTGTGCTGCGCAATTACGGTTCAAGAGTGAAGTATGTGAATGAAGTCAAGGGCTGCAACAGCCGCCTGGACCCTGTGCAAGCTGCTATTTTACGGGTTAAACTCAGGCATCTGGACGAATGGAATGCGCGCAGGACAGCGATTGCCGCACGCTACACAGCGGAGTTGGTGGATACGGGGTTGGTGCTGCCCGAAGTGCCGGAGTGGGCAGAGCCCGTTTGGCACCTCTATGTTGTGCAACATGCAGATCGGGATGGTATGCAAAAGGCTTTGCAGAAGGCTGGCATTGGGACGCTGATTCACTACCCGATCCCGCCGCATCTGCAAAAGGCGTATAGGGATGCGGGTTATGCAGCGGGTCGGTTTCCCATTGCGGAGAGCATGGCCAATCGGATACTCAGCTTACCCATGGGACCGCAGTTGGATGATGCAGACGTTACGGCTGTGATTGTCGCGTTGAAAGCAAGGGCTCACGAATGACCGAGGCGAAAGAATCATACCATCGTATATTGAAAAGCACTTCCATCATTGGAGGTGCGTCGTTCGTCAATATAGTAATTGGTGTATTGCGCACCAAGGTTCTGGCTGTGTTACTTGGTCCCGTAGGTGTAGGCTTGGCCGGCTTGTATACAAGCCTTATGACAACCGCGTCCACGTTTGCCACTATGGGTATGGGCGTGGTTGGTACGCGCCAGATTGCGGAGGCTTACAGTAAAGACGATGCCCGCGTTATCTTAGTGGCGCGACGGGCCTTGTTCTGGGGTACTATGCTTCTCGCCTGCGCTGGCGGGCTGGTTGTTTGGTCTCTGCGATCGGTTCTGGCCGTACATGCACTCGGTAGCGCGTCTTATTCTGGTGCAATCGGGTGGCTATCGATAGGAGTGGCGCTCTCCGTTGCCGGAGCTTCGCAGTCCGCTTTGATCCAGGGCATGCGCCGCATCGGCGACATAGCCCGTCTCAATGTCTTTGGGGCCACGTTGGGTACTGCGCTGGGTCTCGGTTGTTTATGGTGGTGGGGCAAGGCCGGGTTAGTCGCTTATGTGCTGGTCGTCCCCCTGGCTAGCTTTGTACTCGGCCATATATATGTGTCGAGACTGCCGAAAGCCGTAGCAGAGAGCGTTACCCTACAGGAGTTATCGCGCGAATGGAAGATGCTAATACGCCTTGGCCTGGCAATGGTCGGAGGTGGGCTGGTTTCGTCGTTGGCCCAACTCTGGATACGGATCGATATCGCCAGAGTTCTGGGCGCGCAGTCACTTGGTCAATTTCAGGCAGCTTGGACAATTTCCATGACGTATGTCACCTTTGTGCTCGGGGCCATGTCGACAGACTACTACCCCAGGCTGACCGGCGTCATCCATGATCCTAAAGCTGCT